>Ga0209811_10000524_pt1 | contig 15537 bp, 13 predicted proteins | sample Coa_R1_6_FD_187161 | JGI IMG/M metagenome (GOLD analysis project Ga0209811, IMG submission 187161) | Surface soil microbial communities from Centralia Pennsylvania, which are recovering from an underground coalmine fire. - Coalmine... | ecosystem: Environmental > Terrestrial > Soil >...
CGGCAGCAAGCAAAAAGTGACATCCGCATTTACCGAATCGCACTGGATTGAAGCTGATGATCTGGGCGTCAAAGCGGCGCTAAGAGTCGCGCAGGCCACCATGAGAAACACGGGGTACACTTCGGCTCCCGTCTCAACCCTGCTTTTGAACGGACAGCCGCCCGACCTGGTCTTCCAAAAATCCCTAAATACGTTTGCGAAGCGCCATCACATTCGAATCTGGAAGCTAAAGAGAACTTACAAGGGTCAGGACGTCTGGATCGGAGCAGCTACGCACGACATCGCCACCGAAAACGGCCGTGGCTACACCAAGTGGACGCACCGCATCGATCCCCATGTGGACCGCGAGCGCGACTGGATTCAATCTGACCTGCTGTTTTCGGGCACGGCAATTGGCTACGCCGACATCGAACGGCCACAAGCCCCGAAAAGGGCATCGAACGCCACCGGCGACGACATCGTAACCGACGGCAAAATCACGGTCCTCGATCTAGGAACATCGAAGGACCGCGACCAGCAAGGACCGGCCCTGGCTCCGCGTCCTGCAGAAAAGGCTACGAAGTAACAAGGCCAAAGAGCGCTTAACCGCAAGCTCGCAAAGAAAAAGCCGCCAAGAGCGCCACGAAAAACTCTGAGAGTTTTCTTAGCGACCTTAGCGGATTTTCTTAGCGAACTCTGCGGTTAAAAGCTTTTGGGTTTAAAACTTTCGCCAGCCACTAAGTCCAGAGCCTCGTAGTGTAGTCAGCCATAGTCAAGGCCAGCAAAATCAGAAAGAAGAAAATCGCAGTAACGATCACCAGCTTGGTGAGTTTTTCGTGGGCATACTTCACGTGCATGAAGAAGAGCACCACCAACACGGCCTTGGTTGTGGCGATCGCGAGTGCCATCACGGGGTTGAGTGGGCCAAGATCGATCCCTGCCACGACCACCGTAAGGATCGTGCCCGCCATCAGCGCCAGCCAGATCCCAACATACAACTTCACGGAAGAAATGTGTTCAGACATCGGCTCCTCATGGATGGCGGTCGATCAAGTACAGCAAAGGGAATAAATAAATCCACACGATGTCGACAAAGTGCCAGTACAGCCCCCCGTTCTCCAACGGTGTGTAGTATCCCGGCCCGTACCTGCCCTTGTAAGCCTTGTACGTCAGATACGCAAACAGGCCAACCCCGATGATCATGTGCAGGGCGTGCATACCGGTCATGGCGAAATAAAGCGAGAAGTAAATCTGCGCGTGGTTCTGATTCACCGGCACATCCGCATGTCGTGGGACGTGGCCCTCAAGATGAAAATTCGCTAAGCCGGGAACGTGATGCTCATCAAATTTTTGCTTGTACTCGATCGCCTTGATTCCCAGGAAAGCGACGCCCAAAATAATCGTGAGCACGAGATAACCCACAATCGCCTTCTGCTTCCCCACCTGCGCGCAGCGTATCGCCATCGCGACCGTCAAGCTGGAGCCAATCAGCACGATCGTGTTTATCGTGCCGAGCTTTAGATCCAGGCTCGAACTCGCCGCTGCAAAGTCCCCGAAATACGCATACCTGTAAACCAGGTACGCGCAGAACATCCCCCCAAAAAACATGATTTCGGTGATCAGGAAAAGCCACATGCCGAGACTCGCAGCGTTCTTCTGCTGTTCCTCGGTCGCAAAGTGGTGCAGGAGGGCGGGATTCTCGTGAGCTTCACCCTCGACGGTGGCCGGCGGGCTAGTGTGCAACGGGAACCTCCTCTCTGCGCTGATCGAGTTCGTCGTAGTTGTAGGCTTCCCAGGTCACGACCGGCTGCTCTTCAAAGTTGAACGTAGTTGGCGGCGAAGGAATCGTCCACTCCAGCCCGGCGGCGTTCCACGGATTGTCCGGCGCCGGCTTGCCGTAGCGCATCGACCACAGGAAATAAATCATCGGCAGCAGGTAGCCGACGGCCAGGATCGTGGCTCCGGCAGTCGAAAGCACATTCAGGATCTGAAACTCGGGAGAATGCGAGTAATCCCAGTAGCGGCGCGGCATGCCCATGTAACCGAGAATGAATTGCGGGAAGAACGTCAGGTTGAATCCCACAAACACCAGCAGGGCAGCCAATCGTCCCCAACCCTCCGGATACAGGCGGCCGGAAATCTTCGGCCACCAGAAATGCATTCCGCCCAGATACGCCATCACCATGCCGCCCACCATGATGTAGTGGAAGTGAGCGACCACGAAATACGTGTCGGTAACGTGGACATCGACGCCGAGGCAAGCCAGAAACAGTCCCGTCAATCCCCCCATCGTGAACAACCCGATGAAGCCAAATGCGTAGAGCATCGGCGTCTGGTACGAAATGGACCCCTTGTACATGGTGGAGGTCCAGTTAAAAACTTTGATTGCCGAAGGCACTGCGACAAAGTAGCTCAGGAAGGAAAAGATCAAGGCGGCATACAGCGAGATTCCGGCGACGAACATGTGGTGCGCCCACACCAGGAACCCAACCACCGCGATGCCCAACAACGCGATCGCCATCGCCTTGTACCCGAACACGCGCTTGCGCGAGAAACAGCACACGATCTCGCTGATGATCCCCATGCCCGGCAGAATCATGATGTAGACCGCCGGGTGCGAGTAGAACCAGAACAGGTGCTGGAATAGCAGGGGATCGCCGCCCAGCGTTGGATTGAAGATTCCCAGGTGGAACAGCCTCTCCAGTGCCACCAGCACAATCGCGATCGCCACCACCGGAGTTCCTAGCACCTGGATGATGCTAGTCGCATAGTGCGCCCATACGAAGAGCGGCAGCCGGTTCCACGTCATCCCCGGCGCACGCATTCGGTGCGTCGTAACAATGAAGTTCAATCCCGTGAGAATCGACGAGAACCCCGAGACGAACACCGCCAGCGCTGCAGTGGTCACGTTGGTTTTCAGAAATTCGGTGCTCAACGGCGTGTAGAACGTCCACCCGGTATCCACGCCGCCCGCGAGGATCGTGTACACCATCAATATCCCGCCGATGATGTACAAATACCAACTGAGCAAATTGATACGAGGGAAGGCCAGGTCCTTAGCCCCGATCATGATCGGAATCAGGAAATTTCCGAGCACAGCTGGCACGGCAGGAATCAGGAAGAAGAAGACCATCACCTGTCCGTGCATCGTGAAGAGCTTGTTGTAGGTGTCGGCCTGCACCAGGTCGCCCGCGGGCGTAAGCAATTCCAGCCGGATCAGCAACGCGAAGAAACCGCCGATAAAAAAGAAGAACGTAATGCCCATCAGATACAGCAGGGCGATGCGCTTGTGGTCCACGGTCAGGAGCCACGACTTGATCCCATACTCGCGGTTCAAGTAGGTTTCGCGTTCGCCGGTTTCCAATACTGCAGTTGCCATGCTCGTCACCTGAAACTTACGGTTGCGGGGCCGCCGCGGCCACGTTGCGGGCCGGTGCATTCGACTGCTGGCCCAGCGATTTCACATAGGCCACCAGCGCGTTGAGTTGCTCGTCGCTGATCTGTCCCTGAAACGTCGGCATCACCGGTTTGAAGCCGTTCACGATTTTGGCCGTCGGTTGCAGAATCGATTCGCGCAGATAGTTCTCGTCCGCTACCACGGTCCGGCCATCTTCCAGCAGCACCGGCTTGTTGAACAATGCCGCCAGGTTGGGACCGCGCCCCTGGGTATCGGTCTTGTGGCAGGTCGCGCAACCGAGTTCCGCAAACAATTTCTCGCCCGTCACCGCCAGCGGCTGATTGCCGCCGCCACCCATCCAAGCTTGATAGTCCTTCGGCTCCATGACCACCACTGAGCCGACCATGCCCGAGTGCATCGTTCCGCAATACTCCGCGCAGAACAGGTGATAGGTTCCGGCCTTGGTGGGATGGAACCACGCCACCGTGTAGCGACCGGGCAGCACATCCTGCTTGATGCGGAAAGCCGGCACGTAAAAGCTGTGGATGACATCCTGCGAAGTCATGATCATCTTGACGTCGCGGCCCACCGGCACATGCAGTTCATTGATCTCGCGCTGCCCTTCCATGTGCTCGAACTTCCACATCCACTGCTTGGCGACGGTATAAACCTCAGCCGAATTCTGCGGAGGCCTCCGCTCCTTGAAATAAAGCTCCGCGCCCCATACAAAGAACACCATGAATACGCAAAACGGAATGACCGACCACGTAATTTCGAGCGCGTGCGATCCATCGATCTGCTCGGCACGCACGCCAGCCTTCTTCCGGTAGCGCACGGCGAAGAAGATGACCATCGTAAAAATCAGAACGCTCATCAGCGCCGACACGACCAGCAGGAAGATGTAAAGCGCATCGACGTTGTTGGCCATCGTCGAAGCACGCGCCGGCCAAAGTGGCATGTTCTCAAACATAATTAGTGAGTCCGTCCCGCTCCGCCGCTAGCCGGACTATGGCGGATCATCACAAAAATCAAAGTTCCCAGACCCAGCATGGTGGCGATCGCTAACAGGCGCATCACGCGCAGGATCGTCGCGCTGTACTTTCCCTGGTCCGGATCGTAGTGGTAGCAGTAGAGCAACAACTCATCGACCAGGTTGCCGATCTTTCCGTGCCCAGCTTCCACCAGCCCAAGCCGCAGATCTTTCGGCGGATACTCCACGCCGTAGTAGTACTGCGCGATTTTCCCCTCGGGGGTCAGCACCATGATCGCGGTCGCATGGGCGAATTGCTTGGTCTTCTCGTCGTACTGATACTGAAAGCCGGCCGCCTTGGTCAGCGCGTCGATCGCCTCCTGCTTGCCCACCAGGAAATGCCAGCCCTGCTCCGCACCCGCGCGCTTGTAGCGTTTCAGAAACTCGGCCTTCTTCGCGGCAGCCATCTCGGGCGTTTCGCTGGGATCAAAGCTCACGGTAATGACGTCGAATTCCTTGCCCACATCGAACTTCATCATGCGCAGCGAGTGTTCCAGGCCGCTGAGCACTTCGCCGCACAGCATCGGGCAGTTGTAGTACACGAGATTCAGGATCATCGGCTTCTTGCCGAAGTAGTCGGCAAGGCGCACAGTGCGACCCAAATCGTCGCTGAACTGGAGATCGCCCGGAATGGGTTGATTCAGGTTTTGCTGGATGCCGACATTCTTCAGTCCCGGCGGCCGCACGTTCGCCGGCGGCGACATGATGCCCTGCGTCATACCTTGCCCGAAGGCGCACGCGGCAAGAAGCAGGATTGCAATCATCGTTCGAATTGTTTTGATACTGCTCAATGCTGACCTTTCGTTGCTTTTCCTTTTTGTGGAGCTCCAGCCTTGGCATTCTGGCTTCCGGCCGCATGGTCGCCGCTCGCCCCTCGCTCGGAATCCGCTTGCGAAACCACTGGCAAGCCGCGTTGCTCGAGCAAATCCATCGCGCGGTCAATCGGGATACGGACTACGCCGTTCTTCTGGTCGACCCAGTCATAACTTCCCAGAACTTCGTTCTCTTTTTTCAGTTCTTCCATGTACTGCGTCTGCTCGCTGTGCTCAAGCACTGGCTTTGGAAACGTCTGCTGCGCCTGATCCAGAATCTGTTTGTAGTTCATCGTCTGCGGATCGACGCCCGTCGTGGCCGCCATCGGATTCGCCGCCGGCTGATGCATCCGGTCGTAGTTGTCGAGGAACCGGTACATGCCGATCAGGATGAAATAGATCACCACCCCAAGGACCGCAACCCCGCCCATGAAGTAGAAGACACCCTGCGGGCTCAGATCCTCGTGTTCGTAGCCCGTATCCGCATTGTGCCCGCCGATTTTCTCGTCACTCATGTTCGGGCTCCAGCACTTCCTTGGCGTACACGTCGTAAGCAGGCAGCAGCGGAATCGAACTCAGGTTGCGGCAGAAGTAAGCCAGCCACAGTCCACCCATTCCGAAAGGAATCAGCAGATCGGCCCACGTTACGTGGAAGGTCGCCGAGAAATTCGGCTCGACCAGCCAGAACAGATCCACGTAGCGCACCACGATCAGCCACACGGCCAGCCACACCAACTTCGTGATATCTCGCTTGAATGGCCGCGATAGCAGCATCGCGAACGGCACAGCGAACTGGAAGATCACCAGGAACAGCCCGACGAAGCCCCAGCCACCGTTCAACCGCCGCAGGTACCAGGTAATTTCCTCGGGCAGGTTGCCGGCCCAGATGATCAGCCACTGCGAGAACGAGAAGTACGCCCACACCATGACGAACGTCATCATGAACTTGCCATGGTCATGCACGAACGCCGGACGCAGCAGCAGCGACATGGGCTTGTACTTGAACAAAATTCGCTCGATCACGACCGCGAAACACAATGCCGAGATCAACTCGCCCGCAACAAAGAGCAGCCCGTAGATGGTCGAAATCCAGCTAGGGTCTAGCGACATGACCCAGTCAATCGCCGCAAATGAGATTGTGAATGCGTAAAGAATGATCCCCGGCCCGCTGATCACCTTGAAGCGCGCACTGTTGTCGCGCAACGGCGGCGAATTCTGCTCCCTCGACCAACGCGACAGCAGGTACGAGAGCAGATTCCAGATGGCAAAGTAAACAATTGCGCGGAGGATGAAGCCGTGCCAGTTCAGATAGCCCACCTTCACGAATTGGTTATGCGCCAGATGCTCGCGAATGGTGGGATTCTCAATCGCTTCGAGCGGCATCGCCCAGGGATAGAGCTTGGGCACGCCCATCACGGCGATCGGAATAAAGAACGCTGCCATCAGCGGCACAGTACGCATCGCCGCACCCAGCACGCGCCGGATCACCATGCCCCATCCGCCACCAGTCAGGTGGCGAATCATCAGGATCACCATCGACCCGAGGCAGATGCCCAACCAGTCCATAAACGACACGAGGTAGCCGCGGAAGAACACCTGTGGATTCGCGACGCCCAGCGCGATCGCGATCACCGAGCACACTGCGCCGATCACGAGCGACCGGCGTCCGATCTGCTTGATGACCGGCGGCGCCGACAGGTCGAGGTTGGTCATATGTGCGGTGCTCATTTCGATTCCTCACTCGCCTGCTCAGGAGGTTTCACGCGCGGCAATGTAGCGCCCGTCCCCGGATCCAGAAACGCCGGAGCCGCCGCGGGGATCGCGTGCCCGGCCGCATCTGCCGATGAAGCATGCTGGCTCAACTGCAGGGCTCGCACATACGCCACGATCCGCCAGCGATCCATGGGCGCAATCTGCGACGAATAGTCCGGCATGATGCCGAAGCCCTCGGTAATCACGCCATAGATGTAGCCCACCGGCGCTTTCTCCAGCCGCTCGATGTGGAACGACGGCGGCTTGCGCGAGAAACCGCGCGAGGGGATGTACCCGTTGCCGTCGCCCACGCGCGAATGGCATGGCGCGCAATAGATGTTGTAGCGAACCTGCCCGCGCTCCAGATCGTCGCGGGTCACCGCAAACGGCATGTAGTCCCCGGGATTGTTCCCGAGCTTGCCGGTATACAAGTATTTGTCGGCGCGCAACTCTCCCCGCGCCACAGTGCCTTCCACGGGCGGACGCGCAGAGCGGTGATCCGCAAAGAAACCGCTTTTCGCGAGCGGATTCTCGCGCGGCTGCACGTGCATATCGATACGGCACCCTGCGAGCACGATGACTAGCACGAGCGGCGCGACTCTACAAAGGCGCGGCATCAGCTCAGCACCTCCGAAATCGAGCGCGGCCCCAGGCTTTCCAAAAACTGGCGCGTGCCCGCTGGGCTGTACTTGAGATCGGTTGAAAACACGATCAGGAAAAATCGGTCCTTGGTGGCCATGGCGAAGCGCGGCACATTGAACACTGGGTGATACGGCATCGGCAGTCCGTTCAGGGCCAGCATCCCCAGCACAGCCGAAATTCCGCCGAACAGAATCGTCATCTCGAAGGTTATCGGGATGAACGCCGGCCATGAATGGGGAGGTTTGCCGCCGACGATCACCGGATAGTTCACTGCGTTCATCCAGTACTGCATCAGGTAGCCAGACAGGCCGCCGATGACAGCGCCAATCAGCGTCACCATGGGCACGCGGTTCTTGTGAAATCCAATGGCCTCGGCCAGTTCTTCCACCGGGAACGGGCTGTAAGCGTCGATTTTTTGGTATCCCGATTGGTGCGTTCTTCGGGCTGCTGCCACGAGGTCGCTGGCCGAATCAAATTCCGCCATAATGCCGTAGATGCGGGTGGTTTTCATTCGGGCTTCACCTCCGCCTCCGGCAACAGCGTCCGCATCTCAAAGATCGAAATCATGGGCAGGATGCGCACGAACAGGAACATCGCCGCCAGGAACATGCCGATCGTGCCCACGAAGGTCATCCAGTCCCAGCGCGTGGGGTAGTACATACCCCACGACGAGGTCAGGAAGTCGCGGTGCAGGCTGATTACGATAATCACGAACCGCTCGAGCCACATGCCCACAAGGATGACCAGTGAAACCACGAAAAGCCCTATGGTGCTGGTACGGAGCTTGCGCATCCACAGCACCTGCGGGATCCCGATGTTGCAGAGCAGCAGCATCCAGTAAAAGAACGCGTACGGACCATGCAGGCGGTTCCACAACAGGAACGAATCGTATCGGTTCCCGCTGTACCATCCCATGAACGCTTCGATCCCGTATCCGTAGGCCACGATCCATCCCGTTGCTAACATGACCTTGGCAGAGTTCTGCAGATGGCGGTCGGTAATGAAATCTTCCAGCCCATAAAGCTTGCGAATCGGAATGGCCAGCATCAGGACCATGGCAAAGCCCGAGTAGATCGCTCCCGCGACAAAATAGGGCGGGAAGATGGTCGTATGCCATCCGGGAACGATGCCGATCGCGAAATCGAAGCTGACCACCGTGTGCACCGAGAGGACCAGCGGCGTGGCCAGACCGGCGAGCAACAGGTACATCGTTTCGTAACGGTGCCAGTGACGGGCCGAACCCCGCCATCCCATGGCCAGCATTCCGTAAATCATCTGCGCCCAGCGGTTCTCCGATCGATCGCGCAGGGTCGCCAGATCAGGAATCAGGCCGACGAACCAAAACATCAACGAGATAGTGAAGTAGGTCGAAACCGCGAACACATCCCAGACCAGCGGACTTCGGAACTGAGGCCAGTACTGCATCGTGTTCGGATAAGGCACGAGCCAGTAGGCGAGCCACGGACGACCGGTGTGTACCAGGGGAAAGATGCCCGCGCACGCCACCGCAAACAAGGTCATCGCTTCCGCAAAGCGATTGATCGAATTTCGCCACGATTGCCGCAGCAACAGAAGGATGGCCGAGATCAGCGTGCCGGCGTGCCCGATACCGATCCACCACACAAAATTGGTGATGTCGAATGCCCAGCCGATCGGGATATTGTTGCCCCAGATCCCGATCCCCTTCAAGAACAGGTAGCCCAGGGCAAACAGCAGCATCATCGTGACCAGGAACGCCAATCCGAAGCCGACGAACCAGCCGTTCGAGGTTGGCCGAGTCAGGACGATCGAGCTGATCTTTTCCGTGACCGTCCCGAACGTATATCCGGGCTCGATGACCGGTGCTCGACCACTTGCCCGTTCGACGTCGTCCATTCGGTCTGCCATGGCTTAACTGCGCTCCCCTGCTTCCAGTTCCGGGTTGGGGTTGCGAACCTCGGCCAGGTACGTGGTGCGCGGTCGCGTATTCAGGTCAGCGAGCAATCCGTAATTGCGATCTTGCGCCTTGAGCTTGGCTACCCGGCTCCCCGGATCATTGATGTTGCCAAAAACGATCGCGCCCGCCGGACAGGACTGCTGACAAGCGGTCTGCAGTGACCCGTCATCCTTGATTTTTTGATCGGCGCGCTCGGCGTCGATGCGGCGCTCGTTGATGCGCTGCACGCAATACGTGCACTTCTCCATGACGCCGCGGCTGCGCACGCTGACGTCGGGATTGCGCATCAGCTTGTATTGCTCGGTACTCCAATCCTGGAACAGCAGGAAGTTGAAACGCCGCACCTTATACGGACAGTTGTCGGAACAGTAGCGCGTGCCCACGCAGCGGTTGTAGACCATGTCGTTCAGGCCTTCTGTGCTGTGTACCGTCGCTCCGACCGGGCAAACCACCTCGCAGGGCGCGTTCTCGCACTGCATACAGGGAACGGGCTGCAGAAATGTTTTTGGGTTGTCGCGGTCGCCCTGGTAATACGCATCCACGCGCAACCAGTGCATGTGTCGGCCGCGAATCACCTGTTCCTTGCCGACCACCGCGATGTTGTTTTCCGACTGACAGGCAACGATGCAGTTGTTGCAACCGACGCAGGAATTCAGATCGATTGCCATGCCCCAGGCGTAGTCCTGCTTGGTGTAATCGATGTTGGGATATAGCGTGAGTTCTCTCGGAACCTGCTCTTCCTGCGCAAACTTCGACTCCTTGCGATATTCCTCGAGGTTGGCTTCACGCACGAGCGGACGAGTCGCGCCGTTGGGCGTCTCCATCGTCTGGTAGCCCTGCGTGGAAGCGAGTTTGTAGGTGCTCCCGGTCTTGGTGAGCTTGCCGCCGGTCGCGATCCACGGAGCCGCGCTCGTGCGCAGCGGATAGACATCAAAACCGGCGCCCGTTCCCGCGATTCCCGCGCGCTTGCGCCCGTACCCGAGAAACACCGTGACCGAATGATCGGGATGCCCCGCCTGGATCCAAACCGGCAAGGCCGCCTTGCGCCCGTTCAACTCCAGCGTGACCATGTCCTCGGTCTTCAAGCCTTCCCGCGCCGCCATCTTGGGGCCAACTAGCAGTGCGTTGTCCCATGTCAGCTTAGTCATCGGCTTCGGCAGTTCCTGCAGCCAGCCGTTGTTGGCGAATTGCCCGTCGTAGATCGAGGGGTCGCGGCGGAAGTTGACTTCGAGGGAGTTCGAATCGACTGGCGTCGAACTGGAAGCAGCAGGCGCTCCCTTCGCGGTAACAGATTTCGGTGCGTAGGTCGTGCCTTCGACCCAGCCATCGTGCAGCGACTTGCGCCAGAAATCGTCGAAGTCCGTACCCGAATGTTGCATCTGCCAGTAAGCGCGCACCAGATCGTAGCCGGTGGCATCGGAAACTCCCGCCAAGGCCGACACCAACTCTTGCTCGCTCTTCCCGGCGTACAGCGGCGCAATCAGCGGCTGCACAATACTCACGGTTCCGTCATAGGCACGGGCATCGCCCCACGATTCGAGCGCGTGCGCTTCATTCACATGCCAGTGGCAGTATTCGGAAGTTTCGTTCTGATAGAGACCGTGATGAATGCGCAGCGAGATATTGGAACTCTTCAGTGCATCGGCGAAACCCAGATCGGCGGGCGCATCGTACGCCGGATTTCCGCCCATGATGACCAGCAGATCGACTTTGCCCGCGCGCATGTCGGCGACGAGGTCGCGGAGCGATTCAGTCTGATTGACTGGATTGGCATCGACCGGGTCGGTGTAGAAAACGGTGTTGCCGACGCTGCCCAATGCGGTATTTGCGGCGTGGGCAAGCGCATGTACCTCAGGAGGCTGATGATCGCCGGCGATTAAAACACTCTTACCTCGGCTTTTCGCAAGGTCCGCCTCCAGGGCGCCTAAGAATGCTGAAATGTCCGCCGTCATTGAGTTCAGAGACAAACCGGAATTCCCCGACGCGATTAGCCTCGCTAGGCGAGTGACCTCTTCCGCCCGCACCGGCAGCCGATGATCCGCCTTGGCCCCCGTCGAGGTCGGCGTGCTCTCAATCGCGTAAAACCGGCTCATCTTCCCATCCGGATTGCGCCGGCTCGCAAAGTCGCGGATGTAGCGCGTGTTCCCTGGGTACCCGGCGTACAGGAAGTCGGCGTCCAGCGAAACAATGACATCCGCTTTCGAGAAGTCGTAGCGCGTCTCTACCGGCTGACCAAATGCAAGCTTTGCGCCTTCGAGTACGTTGTCGCGATTCACTGGCTCGTACACGTGCCACTTGGCCTGCGGATAAATCTTCAGAAACGCGCGCAGCTGGTCGGCGAGCGACGGCGAGGAAATCGTCTGCGTCAGAATGCGGATCCCGGAGCCGCCGATATTCTTCTGCACCATCAGCGGGCCCTTGGTCTCGCGCACAAATGCTGACCAGGAATTCACATCGCCGTTCTGCGTGATGGTTTGCGACCGGTCCGGATCGTACATCCCAAGCAACGCTGCCTGCGTGAAAATATCCGTCCCGCCGAGGCTCGCCGGATGCTTGTCGTTGCCTTCAATCTTCGTCGGCCGCCCCATGTGGCTTTCCACCAGCACGGGACTCGCATATCCGCTCAGCGTCACCGCCGTCGCGTAAAACTTCGGCCGCCCCGGAATGATGTCCTCGGGTTGTTTCACGTAAGGCACGATCGGTTCAAGCGGCAGCTTGGTACAGCCAGTCATCCCCGCCATCGCGAGCGACGCGCCCATCAACTGCAGGAAGCCGCGCCGCGACACCGACTCCACCCACTCCGAAGCTCCCTTCGGAAATTCGCGGTGCAGCATCTCCTGGAATTCCGGAGTGCCCGCCAATTCTTCCAGGCTGCGCCAGTATTCCGGCCCGGTCGTCTGCCTGATCTGCGCTTCCACGGTCGCGCGATCCAGCTTCTTGCTTGGGCAAACAGCCTCGACTAAGCCCGCCGCAGGCTCTTCGCGCTTGGTTTTTTGTGCGTCTTCCATCTTGATGTCCGACGGCCTTCAGCCGCCCGCAAACTCCCAATCCTTATCGATGGCAGGTGTTGCAGCTAGTAATGTCCTGCACGCTACGCAGTTTGTATTTCGCGACCAGCACGCTGCCCAGCGCTTCTTGCTCGGTAAAGCTCTTACCGTCAAATTCCACCGGGCGCGCCGATGAGGGTTCCTGGTAGCGCATGTTGAACACCTGATCGCGCGGCCGCAGATATTTCTGCGGTTCCCGGTGACACCCGAGGCACCACTCCATCTGCAAAGACGCGTACTGGTACATCAGCGGCATCTGGTCCACGGGCCCGTGGCAGGTATTGCAGCCCACGCCTTTATTGATGTGAATGCTGTGATTGAAAAAAACGAAATCGGGAAGCTGGTTCACGCGCGTCCACTGCAACGAGTCGCCGCTCCGGTAGCTGGCGCGCACCGGCTCCAGCATTTGTGCGTTCGTCCAGATCTGCGAATGGCAATTCATGCAGGTCTTGGTGGGCGGGATGCCAGCGAAGCTCGAAACTTCCACCGAGGTGTGACAGTAGCGGCAGTCGATGCCCAGTCCTGTCACGTGGTGCTTGTGACTGAACGGCACCGGCTGCGGCTTGACCACCCCCGCATACGTGACGTACGGCGAACGCTGGATCTGCATCAGCGCCCAGCCAATGCCGACCACGATGAACACGGCGCCGTAAATCGTCGCCCGGGAGAATGTGTTCGTGCTGCGATGAAAGATCTGCATCGATGGATCTGGACCAGCAAGCCGACAAAAAGATACTTGTCGCCCGCTGGGGTCAAGGCTACGTGGTACAGATTGATGTGATGACGCTCACGGAAACTGGTGATTATAGCAGTTGCCTCGGGTTTGTAATCCGATTCAACGCGCTTCTTCTGAAAAAATTTCGTGGAGTTGACTGCCGCGCAAAACGTTGTTTCGTTTTTCAACGGCAACGAGAACGGAGACGGCACCAGGTGCACGAAAATCTCCGCGTGTCCGAGCGAGGTTCGTCCTTAACGAAGATTCATTACCATGAGTTTGGGTTCGGTCATTTCCTCGATCGCATACCGCAAGCCTTCGCGGCCGATTCCGGAATCCTTGATACCGCCATATGGCATGTGGTCGATGCGGAACGTCGGCACATCACCAGCCAGCAGTCCACCCACCTCGAGTTCTTCAAACGCATGGAACATCAGCTTGGCGTCGCGCGTGAAGATGCCTGCCTGCAAGCCGTACGGGGAACTGTTGATAAGCCGGATGGCCTCGTCGAATTCTACGTAGGGCTCAACCGTAACCACTGGCGCAAAAATTTCCTGGCAGTTGACCTTCATGTCGGGCCGCGTCCCAGTGAGCACCGTCGGTTCCAGCAAAGAGCCTTTGCGGGTACCGCCGCACAAAACGCGCGCACCTGCACGCACCGCCTCCTGGACCCAGTCGGTGGCACGGATCGCATCGCTTTCTCGAATCAACGGGCCGACATCGGTCGTTTCGTCCAGCGGATCGCCGCAACGCAGTTCCTTCACGCCCGCCAGAAACAGATCGACGAATTTCCCATACGCTGACTGCTGCACCAGCACTCGCTGCACCGAGATGCACGTCTGCCCGGCATACCCGAAGGCGCCGGCCACACATCTGCCGGCGGCATATTCGAGGTCGGCGTCGCTATGAATGATGACGCCGGCGTTGCCACCCAGTTCAAGGATCACTTTCTTCTTGCCGGAATTCTTCTTGATCTGCCATCCGACGGCGGCGCTGCCCGTAAAACTGATCAGCTTGATACGATCGTCGGTGACCAGCACACTGGCGTCGTCATTCGAGAGTGGCAGCACGTTCAACCCGCCATCCGGCCATCCTGTCTGCTGTATCACCTCGGCCATAAGCAGCGAGGAAAGTGGAGTCTGCGGCGCCGGCTTCAGCACCATCGGGCAACCCGCGGCGATCGCCGGCGCCACTTTGTGCACTACCAGATTCAGCGGGAAATTAAACGGAGTAATTCCGGCGATGGGCCCTAGCGGGAAGCGCTTCACGATGCCCCACCGCCCGGCGGTGTATTCCTGCCAGTCGAGCGGAAGGTACTCGCCGTAGATGCGGGTACTCTCCTCGGCCGCCACGGTGAAGGTGAAGATCGCTCGGTCCACCTCGGTTCGCGCCGCCTTGATGGGCTTGCCCGCTTCCTGGCACAGAGTGCGGGCGAATTCTTCTTTTCTTTTGCTGATGCCTTCGGCGACCTGGCGCAGCACGCGTTGCCGCTCGAAGGCTGGTAGACGTCGGGTGGTACCGAACGCCTTGACCGCGGCGGCGATAGCGGCTTCTGCATGAGCACGCCGGCCCTGAAACACCCGGCCTACGACGGCACCGTCATAAGGAGATTTCACCTCAACGGTGTCGCCGTCCTCAATCCATTTCCCATCGACCAAAAATCCGTGGGTCGCAATATCCGCGAGGGTCATTTGTGACATGGGACGAGTGTGGACCTCCACCCCGGAGCGCTGCGATTTTCGATTATAGGCTTACGTCCCGCGTCTTGGCGCTCAACTCCACGATAATATTCTGTGCGATGCCGAACTCCGCCACGATCCTCGAATTAGCCGAAGCGCTGCGATCACGCAAGGTCTCCCCGGTCGAACTCACCCGCGCATGCTTGCAGACGATCGAAGAACTCAATCCAGTGTTGAACGCGTTCATCACGGTGACCGCTGACCAGGCGCTCGCCCAGGCCCGCACTGCTGAAGCAGAACTTTTCCGAGGCGATTGGCGTGGACCTCTGCACGGCATTCCCATTGGCTTGAAAGATCTCATCGACACCGCCGGCATTCCGACAACGGCCGCGAGCGAACTCTATAAGACTCGCATACCGACGCAAAACGCCGAGGTCGTGCAAAGACTCGAGCGCGCGGGAGCAATCTTTCTAGGCAAACAGAATCTCCACGAGTTCGCTTACGGCGGCAGCTCGATGATCAGCTGCTTCGGCGAAGTCCACAACCCG
>Ga0209811_10000525_pt1 | contig 15530 bp, 10 predicted proteins | sample Coa_R1_6_FD_187161 | JGI IMG/M metagenome (GOLD analysis project Ga0209811, IMG submission 187161) | Surface soil microbial communities from Centralia Pennsylvania, which are recovering from an underground coalmine fire. - Coalmine... | ecosystem: Environmental > Terrestrial > Soil >...
ACCGCGGTCGGACCGGAATAGTTGTTGGCGCCCGAGAGTGCGAGCGTGCCGGCGCCGAGCTTCGTGAGCGAGCCCGGGCCCGTGATCGCGCCGGTGAAGTGGCAGTCGCCCGGCGCGGCGACGACCTGGAGCTCATGCCCATTGAGCGTCACCGTGCCGCCGATCGTCAGCGTTCCCGTGCTCGCGTTGGTCCAAATCTGATCGATCCCGACCAGGCCGCCCAGGGTGACGTCCGACATGATCGCATGGTCCGCGCCCACTTTGCCGAGGGGATCAAACGCCAGGATCCCATTGAGCCCTACCTCGAGTGGGTTCCCGCTGACGACATAGGGATCGTCATCCCGCAGGGCGAGCCCGTCGATCGCCCATCCCAAGGTGTTGATCACGGTGTTGTGAACGGTGGCCGCCGGGTTGTCATCGAAGTAGAGGAAAGCGGTGCCGTCCTTGGGAGGTAGTCCCTCGGTCCAATTGCCCGCGGTGCTCCAGGTCCCGGACGCTCCGACCCAGTGGTAGACGGCCGCACCGGCCGGCAGGGCGACGAGAGCGAGCGAGCCGGCGAGCGCGCATACCGCGAGGGCGCGGTCGCCATGGAGACGACCGGGATCCGTTCGAACTCGAGTCGATCGCGTCCGCGGCCCACGCGGCGGATCCGGGCGATGGTTCATCTGGCTCGCCTCACGGATGTCGCAACGCGCTGATGGTATTCCTGCAGGTTTACGCCCGACAACACATTTCGCTAGGCTCGCGCCCCTATGTTCAAGAAGGTCCTGATCGCCAACCGCGGCGAGATCACCTGCCGCGTCGCCGCCACGCTGCACGAGATGGGCATCCGCACCGTGGCGGTCTACTCCGATGCCGACCGCGGCGCGCTGCACACGCGCGTCTGCGACGAGGCACGCTGGATCGGCGCCTCGGAGGCGCGCGCGAGCTACCTGAACATCGACGCCGTGGTCACCGCCGCGCGCGAGTCCGGCGCCGACGCCGTCCATCCCGGCTTCGGCTTCCTCGCCGAGAACGCGGCGTTCGCCGAGGCGGTGGAGGCCGCCGGACTCACGTTCATCGGGCCCACGCCGGCGCAGATCCGCGCCATGGGCGACAAGCGCGAAGCCCGGCGTCTCGCCGATGCCGCGGGCGTGCCGATCGTGCCCGGCGCCGAGGGCGCCGATGCGAAAGCGCTCGTGCGCGCGGCGAACGCCATGGGCTACCCCGTCATCATCAAGGCGGCGCTGGGCGGCGGCGGCAAGGGCATGCAGTCGGCGCACGACGCCAAACACCTCGCGGAGGCGATCGAGGCGGCGCAGCGTGTGGCGGCGTCGGCGTTCGGTGACGAGAGCGTGTACGTGGAGAAGCTGCTCGAGCACGCGCGGCACGTCGAGGTGCAGGTGCTGGGCGACGGGAAGGGCCGCGCCGTGCACGTGTTCGAGCGCGACTGCACGCTCCAGCGCCGGCACCAGAAGGTGGTGGAGGAAGCACCCGCGCCCACGCTCACCGCGGACCAGCGCGCGATCGTCACGCATGCCGCGGTGCGGCTCGCCGAAGCGGTGAAGTACCGCGGCGCGGGCACGATCGAGACGCTCATCACCCGCGAGGGCCACGTCTACTTCCTGGAGATGAACACGCGGCTCCAGGTCGAGCACCCGGTCACCGAGCTGGTGAGCGGCATCGACCTCGTGCGCGCGCAGATCGAGATCGCCGCCACGGGCAAGCTGCCGTTCGAGCAGCACGAGATCAAGCGCCACGGCCACGCCATCGAGGCGCGGCTCTATGCGGAGGACGCGGCGAACAACTTCCTGCCGCAGGTGGGCGTGGCTTCGCGCGTGCGCTGGCCGGACGGACCTTTCGTGCGCGTGGACTCCGGCGTCGAGTCCGGCGATGCCGTCGGCGTCCACTACGATCCGATGCTGGCCAAGATCATCGCCTACGCGCCCACGCGCGAGGCGGCGATCGAGCGGCTGCTGGGCGCCCTGGACGACACTCGCGTCCACGGCGTGGTGACGAATCTGCCGTTCTTGAGAGCACTCCTCCGCGCACCTGAAATGCGCTCCGGTTCCTACGACACCGAGTGGGTGGAGCGGGAGTTCCTCGCCGGCTTCGCCGCGCTCATGCGCGCGCCCGCGCCGGACCTGGCGCTCGCGGCGGTGGCGATCGCCGAGGCTTCCGGCGCGCCCCTCTCGAAGCCGACGGCGAACGGCGCCGCGCCAGCGATCGACCCGTTCGCACAGCTCGGCCGCTGGCGGCAGGCGGGGCTCGCCGAATGAAGTCCCACTGGCGCGACGGCGATCGCGTGCGCGAGGTCGAGCTGCAGCCGCTCGCGCACGGCCGCTGGCGCGTGCGCGTGGACGAATCAGAATTCGAGCTGTCCTCCGAGGCCATGCCCGACGGCAGGCTCCGGCTCGTGGGCGATGGACGCGTGACCGTGGCCGAGGTCACACCCGAGGGCGCGCGCCGATTCGTGCGCTTGGGCGTGCTGGATTTCGTCCTCGAGCGCGCGGGAAGCGGGAAGGTGCGCGCCGGCGCGGGCGGCCACGACGGCGGGCTCTCGGCGCCCATGCCGGGCGTGATCACCAAGGTGATGGTGGTGGTGGGCGACGAGGTGACGAGGGGCCAGCCGCTCCTGGCACTCGAGGCGATGAAGATGGAGCACCTGATCCGCGCCCCGCGCGAGGGCAGGGTGAAGCGCGTGGGTGCCAGCCCCGGGCAGATGGTGCAGGCGGGGGCGGAGCTGGTGGAGCTGGAGGCGTAGGCGGCGCCAAACGCGCCTCGTGTTGCAACACGCTCCGGCAGAAAGCGATGCGGGGCTCAACCGGGCGTGGAACCGAGCCGATATCCCGCTCATCGGAAACGGGTGAAGCGGGGATTGACCCCTACGCTAACCCTTGTTACCGTTTCGAGTACGCGCGTAGCGAGAGCGCGTTTTCGAGACGCCACGCTCTCCCCGAGGTGGGCGCTCGTTGAAGGATGACCCAGGGCACACCGGGTTGACTCGACACCCCGCACCGACATCTGGACGTCCTCAAGCTCTTGACCTGGCCTGCATTCAGGCCACGCCGGTCAAGAGTTTTGCGCTTTTCGGGGCCACCATGAAGAAGGCACTCACGTGATCGTTCGCAAGTTCCCGATCGAGCATCTCGACCCCATTTCCCTGCTGGGGCACAACGACTCCAACGTCCGCCAGATCGAACGCGAGATCCCGGTGCGCATCACGCTCCGTGACGGCACGCTCAGCGTGGCCGGCGACGAGCACGAGGTGAAGCCGGCCGTTCGCGTGCTCGAGGAGCTGGTCGAGCTGGTCGAGCGCGGCCGCGTGATCGAGGAGGCCGACGTGTCGACGGCGCTGGGGCAGGCGCGTCGCGACGGGCACAACGGCCACGCCACGCCCGAAGGCAATGGCAACGGGAACGGCAAGTCGGTCGGCCGGCTCGCCGAGGCCTACGACGGCGCGCCCGGCTACACGTTCGACCGGAAGGCCGTACGTCCGCGCACGCCCACGCAGGCGATGTACCTGAAGGCGCTCGAGCAGAGTGAGGTCGTGTTCGGCATCGGCCCCGCGGGCACGGGCAAGACCTACCTCGCCGTGGCCGCGGCAGTCGCGGCGCTCCGCAGCAAGAAGGTGGATCGCATCGTGCTCGTTCGCCCCGCGGTCGAGGCGGGCGAGAGCCTGGGCTTCCTGCCCGGCGACATGCAGGAGAAGGTGGATCCCTACCTGCGCCCCATGTACGACGCGCTCGCCGACCTGATGTCGTACGACAAGATGCGCCGCTTCCTCGAGATGGGCGTCATCGAGATCGCGCCGCTGGCGTTCATGCGCGGCCGCACGCTCTCGAACGCATTCGTCATCCTCGACGAGGCGCAGAACACCACCGTGCGCCAGATGAAGATGTTCCTCACGCGCCTGGGGTTGAACTCGCGCGCGGTGATCACCGGCGACCTCACGCAGATCGACCTGCGCGCTCCCGAGACCTCGGGTCTCGTGCGCATCCAGTCGATCCTGAGCCACGTCTCCGACATCCGCTTCGTCTACTTCCATCCCGAGGACGTGGTCCGCCACCGCCTGGTGAAGGAGATCATCCACGCGTTCGACGTCTACCACGCGCGCGTGGAGGGGAAGATCGACGACGGCATCGGCCCGACGCTGGATCCGCTGGCGAAGAGCCTGCAGTCGGAGATCGCGCAGGAGGCCTCGCGCATGGACGCGCCGCTGCTGCCCGACGAGCACCGCCCGGGCGAAGGGACGACCGGCCGCCAGGACTGACGCCCCCGCGTCATCCCTCACCGCGGTCTCCCCATGACCCTCTCCGACGACCTGCCCTCACCAGGACCGGCGCTGCCCGACCGGGCGCGCACGTTCCACTGGGTCCACCACATCGCGCGGCTGGCGATGGTGGTGGCGCTGCTCGCGGCGGCTGCGTTCCTGCCCACCGGGCAGGGCGCGGTCGAGCGGCTGCGCTACCGCGAGGGCGACATCGCGCGCGAGCGCGTCGTCGCGCCCGCGGACTTCCGCGTGCAGAAGGACGACGTCACGCTGCGGCGCGAGCAGGAGGAGGCAGCACTCGCGGTGCCGCCCGTGTTCACGATCGACCAGCGCGCGCGCACCGATGCCGCCGAGCGCTGGTCGGCGTTCCAGGAGCGGGCACTCGCCGTGGTCTCGGACCCCACGGTGGGGCCTCGCGAGCGCGCGGACAAGCTCAAGCTCCTGGGCGTGACGCTCTCGGGCGACGCCGCCGACGCGCTGTCGGTGCCGACGCGTGCGCGGCGCGTGCTGTCGGAGATGGGGCCTTGGATCACCGAGGCGATGAGCACCGGCGTGGTGGACGAGAAGCGCGGCGGGTTCATCTTGGGCTATCGCAACGTCACCATGCGCGACGGTGAGGTCGAGACCTCGGTGCCCGCGGCGCAGTTCCTGGACCACACCGAGGCGCTCGACCGCGTCGGGCTGCGTGCCAAGGCCGCGTTCGGCGCGGACGCGCGCGCGGTGACACTGGTGTTGGCGCTGGCGGAGCCATTCATCGTCCCCAGCGTCGCCTACGACCGCGCCGAGACCGAGTGGCGTCGCGCGAACGCCAAGAGCGCGGTGCCGGACATGGTCGGCATGGTGAAAAAGGACGAGCTGATCGTCGACGCCAACGAGCGCGTGTCACGCGACGCGATGCTCAAGCTCCGGAGCCTTCGTAACCTCGAGGCGGCGCAGCGCACGCAGACCGAGCACCTCTACCCGCCGCTCGCGCGCATGCTGCTCATGCTCTTGTGCATCGCCGCGTTCGCCACCTACCTGCGCATGGAGCTGCCGGGTGTGTACGCGAACAACGGCATGCTGGCGATGTTCACCGTGCTCACGCTGGTCGTGCTCGGCTGCGTGGTCGCGATCGTCGCCGTGGCGGGGCTCTCCGAGTACGCGGTGCCGCTGGCGCTGGCGCCGCTCGTCGTCGCCTCGCTCATGGAGAAGCGGCCGGCGCTGGTGTTCACGCTCATGCTCTCGGTGCTGGTGCTCGCCGTGGCCGAGCTGCGCGGGCCGTTCATCGCCGTGGGCATGATGGGCGGTGTCACCGCGGTCTACTCGGTGCAGCGCCTGCGCCACCGCTGGCACTTCGTGCGTGCGTTCTTCGCCATCGCACTCGCCAACACCGCCGCCATCCTCGCCTGGGACCTGGCGAGGAGCGTTCCCGCGGCCGGCGTCCTGCGCGACGGGATGTGGGGCATCCTCTCGGCGCTGTTCGCGACCGTGGTCGCGTTCGGCCTGCTGCCGCTGGTGGAGCAGGTGTTCCGCCTCACGAGCGACGTCACGCTGCTCGAGCTCTCGGACCTGAACCGCCCGTTGCTGCGCCGGCTCCAGCTCGAAGCGCCCGGCACCTACCACCACAGCATGGTCGTGGGCTCGCTCGCCGAGGCCGCGGCGGAGGCGATCGGCGCCAACTCGCTGCTCGCGCGCGTCCAGGCCTACTACCACGACATCGGCAAGCTCTCGAAGCCCGAGTACTACGCCGAGAACGAGCCCGCGAGCTCGCGCTCGCGCCACGAGAAGCTGACGCCGTCGATGAGCGCGCTGGTGGTGAAGTCGCACATCTCCGAGGGCCTGGAGATGGCGAAGAAGGAACGCCTGCCGCGCGCGGTGCGGAGCGCCATCCCCGAGCACCACGGCACTATGGTGATGGCGTTCTTCTTCCACAAGGCGCTGGAGACCGACCCCACGGCGAGGCGCGAGGACTACAGCTATCCGGGCCCGCGGCCGCGCTCCAAGGAGACCGCGATCCTGATGCTCGCCGACGGCGTCGAAGGCGCCTCGCGCGCGCTCGCCGAGCCGACGCCGAGCCGCATCCGCGGGCTCGTGCAGCGCATCATCGAGGAGCGCGTGCGCGACGGCCAGCTGGACGAGGCGAACATCACCATCCAGGAGCTGGCGCGGATCCGCGAGTCGTTCATCCCCGTCTTGACCGCCATCTTCCACGTGCGTGCGCCGTACCCCACGGCCCCGAAGGCGAAGCGCGAGAGCGAGGCGAAGCGCGAGGAGTAGGCGAACGGGCTGCCCGGGGGTGACGCCGACGCGGCGCTCGACGTGGGCGAGCGTGAAGTCGCTCTACCGGTGAGCGGCGAGTGAATCGCGGAGCGCGCGGGCTCGCGCGCGCGCTCCCGTCTTTTCGAGCGCGTCCGCGTAGCTCGTGACCAGCGACGAGTCGATCACCCCGGCGCGCGTCACCGCCGCGGTGCGCTCGAACGCGGCCCTCACGCCCTGCCAGTCGCCGAGATCGCGGCACGCCTCCATGTGGAAGAGGCACGCGAGCTGCGACCGGGGAAGTATCGCCTGCTCGGCATCCATCAGGCGTCCCGCGAGCGCGGGCCGGTCGAGTGCCAACAGGTTCCACGCCAGGTCCTCGGTGAAGCGGCGGAGCTGCGTGTCGTAGAGCCCTCGCGCCGCCACCACCCATGGCGCGGGCACCCCGGGCGAGATCTCGACGCCGCCCGCATACGGCACGCCCGGCGCGAGCACCGCGTCGGCCTGGCGGCGGAAGTCGTCGGGGATGCGTTCCGCCCACCACCAGCGATCGATCGGCGGCAGGGGTGAGGTCGTGGAGTCGGCGGCGAGACGATAGACGAGGATCCCGGGTCCGCTCGCCGATGCGCCCGAGCGGAAGCGCGCGGCCACGGCCGCGTGCTCGTCCAGGTACCGATAGAACGCGCACGGTTCCGCGTAGCGCACCGGGTCGGCCTCGAACCGCCCGCGCACCGCGTCGGTGGTGATGACGTAGTCGACGCCGGCGAGGAGTCGCGTGTCGTAGAGCACGCGGTTGAAGTCGGAGGCATGCTCGAACACGGCGAGGTCCACGGCCGGCCCCGAAGGCGGGCGCACGCTCACCATGCACGTGCCCGCCACGAGCACGGGGAGCTGCACCGCCGACCACCACGGTCGCGCTTCGTAGCGTGCGCGCAGCGCCGGGCTCACCTGGTCGAGGAACGGCAGGTCGTCGGCGTCGAGCGCCTGGCGCCGGGTGCGGAGCCATGGCCCGTAGGGCTCCATCACCAGCAGCTCATCGCGCGAGACGTGCTCCGCGATCCAGTGTCGCGCCTGTGCCTCGGTGGTCGTGGCCGCCGTGCGCGCCGTGGCCCACGCGCGCGCCGCCACGGGCAGCGTCGCCGCGAGGACGAGCACGGCGAGCGCCGGGACACGCGCGCGCGCCGGGACGAGCGACGCCGCCCACAGCGCGGCCAGCGCGGCGAGCACGCACGCGGGCGGGATCACGCCGAGCAGGTAGCGCTCGAAGCGGAGCGGCGAGATGAGTACGGGCGCGAGGAATGCGAGCCCGGTGATCGCCACGAGGATCAGTGCCCGATCGCGCGGCCGGGCGAGTGCCAGCGCGAGCCCCACGAGTGCCAGCGCCGACGCCACCGGCCCCAGGTCGCGCGCGAGCGCACCGAGCGTGTGCCCACCGCTCGGGCCGGAAGTCGCGCCCAGCAGGCCCTCGCTCGCGAGCACGCGCCCGAAGCCGACGTCGCGCAGGAACGTGGCGCGATCGATGAGCACGTACGGACTGGTGAGCAGGAACACGAACACCACCATTCCGAACGCGAGCGCGAACCGCGACAGACCTCCGCGCACCCCGTGCGCGGCGAACAGCGTCCACGCGAGCGGGGCCAGCAGCACGAGCGCCGGGTACTTGGCGCCGATCGCGAGCCCCGTCCACACCGCCATCGCCCAGGGCTGAGTCGAGCCGCGATAGACCTGCATGCGGTCGAGGGCGGCGAGCGAGAGTGCCAGCATCACCGGATCGGTGAAGATGGCGCTCGAGGTGGTGATGAGGATGGGCGAGAGCGCGGCCAGGAGCGCGCCGATCGCGCCCACGCCGGGCTGGATGCGCTCGCCGATCCGGAACGCGAGCCACACGCTCACCGCGTCGGCGGCAATGTCGAGCGCTCGCGCCAGCATGACCATCGGCGAGGGGTCCAGGCCCACGGCGAGCAGGTAGTCCGCGGGGCCGTGGAACGCACCGGTCCAGGTGCCGACCAGCGCGTGCGCGCGCTGGACCAGCAGGTGCAGGTAGAGCGTGAGCGAGGGATAGAGGAAATGGTGCGGGTTCCAGTCGATGTGCCCGCCGTGATGCGACCACATCGCCAGCGCCCAGCGGAACGGTGCCGCCTCCTCCACGAACTCCGGCAGCCCGTTCGCGATCCGCGACGCCCGCAGTGCGACCGCCAGCGCGACGAGGGCGAAGGCGAGCGGCGCGGCGGGCAGCCGCGGTGCTCTCAATTCGCCGCCTTCCGGCCGAACGCTGGGTCGATCGCGAGGCGCGAGGCGACGAGGAAGCTCGGGATCGTGGCGAGGATCACGACGACGAAGAAGTGCTTGTAGCCGATGTGATCCTGCAGCCACCCGCTCCACATGCCCGGGATCATCATGCCCATGGCCATGAACCCGGTGCAGATCGCGTAGTGAGCCGTCTGGTGGGCGCCGCGCGAGATGTAGATCATGTACAGCAGCATGGCGGTGAAGCCGAAGCCGTAGCCGAACTGCTCCAGGACCACGCACGCCTGGATGAGCCACACGTTCGCGGGCTGGGTGTAGGCGAGGTAGATGAACACCGCGTCGGGCACGTGGATGGCGATCATCATCGGCCACAGCCAGCGCCGGAGGCCGTCCCGTGCGGCGACCAGCCCGCCGGCGATGCCGCCGAGCGTGAGTGCGAGGATGCCGAACGTGCCGTAGACCACACCCACCTGCACCGTCGACAGCGCGAGCCCGCCCTGATCGCGCCCGTCGAGCAGGAACGGCGCCACCATCTTCACGAGCTGCGCCTCGCCCAGCCGATAGAGGAGCAGGAAGCCGACCATCGCCACGATCCCCGGCCGTCCAAAGAACGAGCCGAACGTCTTCAGGAACTCGCGCACGAACTCGGGGACGCGGTGCGCCTCGCCCGGCTTGTCGGCGCTGGCGCGGGGCAGCGCCCACGCGTGCCACAGCCCGAAGAGGAGGAACAGCCCGGCGAGCCCGGCCATGGCGACCGTCCACGCGTGCGGCTTGCTGCCGGTCTGCTTCTCGAGCACGCCGGCGAGTGCGACGATCAGGCCTTGGCCGAAGATCAGGGCGCCGCGGTAGAACGTGTTGCGCACGCCGACGAAGAACGCCTGCTCCTGGGTCGTGGTCGCGAGCATGTAGAGCCCGTCGGCCGCGATGTCGTGCGTGGCCGAGGCGAACGCCATCAGCCAGAACACCGCCAGCGTCCACTGGAACATCGACGGCATCGGGATGGTGAGCGCCACGCCCGCGAGCCCGGCGCCGATCAGGAGCTGCATCACCCACACCCAGCGCCGGCGCGTGCCGAGCAGGTCCACGACCGGCGACCAGAACGGCTTGATCACCCAGGGCAGGTAGAGCCAGCTCGTGTAGAGCGCGATGTCGGTGTTGGAGATGCCGAAGCTCTTGTACATGATGACCGAGACGCTCATCACGACCGTGTAGGGGAGGCCCTCGGCGAGGTAGAGCGAGGGGATCCACGCCCACGGCGAGCGACGGCCGGGGCGCGCCTCGGGCATCGGGTCGGGTTCGCTCATGTGGCGGGCTTCGAGCATCGGTCCACACCTCCGTGTGCGGGGCTCCCGAGCGGGGGCGAGCCCCGTCCAGCACGCGGCCTCGGGCCCGGCAAGCCTCTCACATTTGTCGGCAGGTTCCAGCCCGGACACAATCGCGTTCATGGCCGTCACCCTCACCGCGCCCCGCGGCTTCTCCGGGCTGCGCTCCCCGCTGCGCGCGCTGGTCGCCGCCGTGCTGCGCGGCGAGCGCCGCCGGCTCGCGGAGGTGGGCATCGTGCTGGCCGACGACGCGCGGCTCCGGGCGCTGAACCGTGAATGGCGCGGCATCGACCGCGCCACCGACGTCATCAGCTTCGCCTACGACGAGGCGGAGCCGGACGCCGCCTCGAGGCCCGTGCGCGGCGACCTCGTGGTGTCGCTCGACCGCGTGCGCGCACAGGCACGACGCTACCGGGTCACACCTGGCGCCGAGCTCGCGCGCCTCGTCACGCACGGCACGCTCCACCTCTGCGGGCACGATCACGCGCGACCGGCGGAGCGCTCGGCGATGCGGGCGTGCGAGACGAACGCGCTTCGCGGCGCGCGCGCGCTCGTGCGCGCGCTCGACCGCGCGCTCGCGCCGTCCACAAAGGCCCGCCGCGCGTGACGAGACCGAATCTCCAAGATAGAGTGCGCGCCATATGAATCCCACCATGGCCAAGCCCCCTCGCCAATCGTTCTTCGGCCGCGTGCGCGTCTGGTTCATCACCGGCGTGGTCGTGATCGCGCCCACGGCGGTCACGTTCTGGGTGCTGTTTCGACTCTTGAACTGGGTCGACAACCTGCTCGGGCGCTACCTGAGATTCGCCGCGCTCGAGTACCAGCGCATCCCCGGGCTCGGGCTCGTCGCGACGCTGCTCGTGCTGCTGATCGTGGGCTTCCTCGCCACCGTCCTGGGCCAGGGCCCGCTCGCGCGCATGTGGGACCGGCTGCTGCTGCGCATCCCCGGCGTGGGGATCGTCTACGGCTCCACCAAGTCGCTCGGCGAGGCGTTCCTGAACCAGCGCGAGGAGACGTTCCGCAAGGTGGTGCTCGTGCAGTGGCCGCACCCGGGCATCTGGCGCGTGGGCTTCCTCACCGGCCACGTCGACGCGTCGCTCAAGGCGAAGCTCGGCCAGGACGTCTCCTGCGTGTTCGTGCCGCACACGCCGAACCCGGCCTCGGGGTTCGTGCACTACGTGCCCAAGAAGGATCTCGTCGAGCTGGACTGGGCGGTCGAGGACGGGCTCAAGGTGATCGTCTCGGGCGGCGTGGTGCAGCCGGGCATGGAAGTCCCCGCGGAGCTGCCGGCGAAGCACTGAGTACCGCCCTCGCTGGGCTACACTGTTCGCCCCGCGCACCCGTCCCAGGGTCCCGTCCCACCATGGCCATCGTCACCACCGAAGGCATCGTCCTGAAGACCCACGCGCTCGGCGATACGAGCCGGATCGTGACGGTCTATACGCGCGAACATGGCCTGAGAAAGCTCGTGGCCAAGGGCGCGAGGAAGACGCCGAGCCGGTTCGGCTACGCGCTCGAGCCGCTGTCGCGCTCGCAGCTCGTCTTCTATCTCAAGCCCGACCGCGACCTGCACCTGCTCTCGCGCGCGGAGGTGGTGGACGCGCTCGGCTCGCGCATCGCCGATCTCTCCCGGCTCGCGCACGCGCAGGCGGCGCTCGAGTTGGTCGACCGTCTGGTCTGGGGCGAGGAGCCGCACGAGCGGCTCTACTCGCTGCTGGTGCAGGCGCTGGACGGCTGCGCGCGCGCGCCGCTCGCGGCGCTGCCCGCGGTGACACTGGCGTTCCAGCTCCAGCTGGCGAGCGAGCTCGGCTATCGACCGCGGCTGGACCAGTGCGCCGTGGACGGCCGCCCGGTCTCGCAGCGCCGCGTGTTCTCGCCCGCACGCGGGGGCCTGCTCTGTGACGCGTGCGCGGCGCGCGAGGGCGGCGTCGTGGTGCTCTCCGCCGAGGCGCTCGGCTCGCTCGCGCTGCTCCTGTCGCGGCCGCTGCTCGAAGCCGGGGAGTACGTCGCGCTGCCGTGCGCAGGCGAGCTGCTGCGCGTCATCGAGGACTTCTTCCGCACCCACTTCCAGCGCTTCCAGGGCCTGCGCTCGCTCGAGGTGCTGCGGGGGCTGGAAGCCGGCGAACCGCCTCGCGCGAACGGCGACTGAGCGACTGGCGGGTCCCGCACCCGCCGCATACACTCGCCCGTCCTCACTTCCCACCCGTCCGGAGCCCGCCGAACGCATGTCCGCACCCGAACCGAGACGTTCGCTCCAGCACATGATCCTCGCGCTCGAGCAGTTCTGGGCCGAGCGCGGGTGCGTCATCCAGCAGCCCTACCCGTCGGAAGTCGGCGCGGGCACGTTCAACCCCGCCACGTTCCTGCGCTCGCTCGGGCCGGAGCCGTGGCGCGTCGGCTACGTGGAGCCGTCCCGCCGTCCGAAAGACGGCCGCTACGGCGAGAACCCGAACCGCTTCCAGCAGTTCTTCCAGTACCAGGTGCTGCTGAAGCCCGCGCCGGCCGACGTGGTGGACGCCTACTTCCAGTCGCTCGCGGCCATGGGCCTGGATCCCTTGAAGCACGACCTGCGGCTGGTCGAGGACGACTGGGAGAGTCCCACGCTGGGCGCGGCCGGCCTCGGCTGGCAGGTGTGGTGCGACGGCACCGAGATCTCGCAGTTCACCTACTTCCAGCAGTGCGGCGGGCTCGAGCTGCCGGTCGTCTCCGCCGAGCTCACCTACGGGCTCGACAGGATCGGCATGATGCTCCAGGGCACCGACCGGGTGCAGGACCTGCACTGGGCGCCGGGCGTGACGTGGGGCGACCTGTGGGTGCGGAACGAGTGGGAGTGGTCGACCTACAACTTCGAGCAGGCGCCGGTCGCCGAGCTGTTCGAGATGTTCAAGATCTGGGAGGCCGAGGCGGCGCGGCTCCTGGAGCTGAAGCTCGTGAACCCGGGCTACGACGCCGTCATCAAGTGCTCGCACGTCTTCAACCTGCTCGATGCGCGCGGCGCGATCTCGGTGAGCGAGCGCGTGGGCTACATCGGCCGCGTGCGCAAGCTGGCGCGGCGCGCGGCGCAGGCGTACGCCGACCTGCGCGGCGAGCTGGGCTACCCGCTCATCAAGGACGAGGCCGAGCGCGCGCGCTGGCTTCAATGGCGCGACGAGGCCGCGGCCAAGGCGGCGGGGAAGGCGAAGCCGGCGAAGGACGGCGCGGCGACGAAGCCCGCGCAAGCACCGGCGAATGAGGAGGCGCGCCGGTGAGCGCGCGCGAGCTGCTGTTCGAGATCGGCGTCGAGGAGCTGCCCGCGGGCTACGCGCCGCCGGCGCTCGAGCAGCTGGAGCGCGGCGTGCGCGCGGGGCTCGAGGAGCTGCGTCTGTCATTCGGCGGCGTGGTCACGCACGGCACGCCGCGGCGGCTCGCGGTGATCGTGCACCGGCTCGCCGAGCGCCAGACCGACTTCGATGAGGAGGCGATGGGGCCCGCCACGCGCGTGGCGTTCGATGCCGCCGGCCACCCGACGCGCGCGCTGCTCGGCTTCTGCGCGGGGAAGGGCGTCGAGCCCTCGGCCGTGCGCAAGGTGTCGACACCCAAGGGCGAGTACGTCGCGGTCACCGTGCACCACAAGGGCAAGCCCGCGCACGAGGTGCTGCCGGCGTTGCTCGGCCAGGTGGCGATGAAGCTCCAGTTCCCGAAGTCGATGCGCTGGGACGCGGGCGACTACCGCTTCGGCCGCCCCGTGCGCTGGCTCGTGGCGCTGCTCGGCAAGGACATCGTGCCGGTCAAGGCGTTCGGGCTCGATGCCGGCCGCAGCACGTACGGCCATCGTTTCCTGCACCCGGCGTCGCTCGAGGTGAAGGAGCCCGGGAGCTACGTCGAGTCGCTGCGCAAGGCGAAAGTCCTCGCCGATCCCACCGAGCGCCGGCGCGCGGTGAGCGAGCAGATCACGGCCGCGGCGGGCGAGAAGTCGGGCCGTGTCGTCGCCGACGACGAGCTGGTGGACATCGTCAACTACCTGATCGAGTGGCCCACCGCCGTGGCCGGCGGGTTCCACGAGCGCTACCTGGAGTTGCCGCGCGAGGTCATCGTCACCGCGCTCCGCGAGCACCAGCGCTTCTTCGCCGTGGAAAGCTCCAGTGACGCGACGCTCAAGCCCTGCTTCCTCACCGTCCGCAACGGCGACGCCGCGGCGCTCGCCACCGTGCGCAAGGGGAACGAGGACGTGCTCGTGGCGCGGCTCGAAGACGCGCGCTTCTACTGGGACACGGACCTGAAGCAAAGACCCGCGGACCTGGTGGAGAAGCTCGCGGGCGTGGTGTGGATGGAGGGCTTGGGCACGCTGCGCGACAAGGCGAAGCGGCTCGAGTCGCTCGCCGGCTGGCTCGCCGAGCGGCTGGCGCCGTCGGCGCGCGATGCGGCGGTGCGCGCAGCACTGCTGTGCAAGACCGACCTGCTCTCGGAGATGATCGGCAGCGGCAAGGAGTACGCGAGCCTCGAGGGCGTCATGGGCGGCCACTACGCGCGCCGTGCGCACGAGAGCGACGCCGTGGCCGACGCCATCGCCGAGCACTACCGGCCACGCGGTGCCGGAGACGAGCCGCCGTTCTCGGCCGCGGGCGCGGTACTGGCGCTCGCCGACAAGCTGGACCACGTCGCCGGCGCGTTCGTCGCCGGCAAGGCTCCCAGTGGCTCCGAGGACCCCTACGGCGTGCGCCGCGCGGCGAACGGCGCCATCCGCATCCTCCTCGAGCGCGACTGGTCGCTGGACCTGCGCGCCGCAGCGATGGAGATCACGCGGCCGTTCTTCGCCGCCGATCCCGATCTCGCCCAGGCAGAGATCATGAAGAAGCTGGGCGAGTTCCTGCGCTCGCGCGTGGACACCGCGCTCGAGGAGCGCGGCCTCGCCTACGACATCCGCGACGCGTCGCTCGAGGCGCGCATCCGCATGGGCGGCTCCGAGCGGCCGGGGTGGTGCGATGCCGCCGATGCGCTCGCGCGTGCTCGCGCCCTCGCCGGCTTCCGCGACGATCCGCGCTTCGCGCCGCTCGTCATCCTGTTCAAGCGCGTCTCGAACATCCTCCGCGCCGCGACCGAGCCGCTGCCGCCGAAGCTCGACGCCGTGCGGCTGCTGGACGCCTACGAGCAGGCGCTGCTCGCCGCGTGCGAGCTGGCGCGCGCGCGCACCGCCGAGCGCTGGGAGAAGCGTGACTACGCCGGCATCCTGCCGGAGCTCCTGGAAATGGAGCGCGCGATCCACGCGTTCTTCGACCACGTCATGGTCAACGTGGAGGACGCGCCGACGCGCCAGAACCGGTTGCGGCTCCTCACCGACGTGCGCGACCTGTTCACCGGCCAACTCGGCGAACACCGAGGTGATGGCGCGCTGCAGTGGATGATCGGGCTCGAGATACGACCCGAGCGGCCAGCCGTTGACGGCACACGTCGCCAGCATCCCGGCGTGCTTGCCGGAACAGTTCTGCGTGAGCGAC
>Ga0209811_10000529_pt1 | contig 15474 bp, 11 predicted proteins | sample Coa_R1_6_FD_187161 | JGI IMG/M metagenome (GOLD analysis project Ga0209811, IMG submission 187161) | Surface soil microbial communities from Centralia Pennsylvania, which are recovering from an underground coalmine fire. - Coalmine... | ecosystem: Environmental > Terrestrial > Soil >...
TCCGATCACGAACAAGGCGATGTACGCGAGTTCCGGCTGGACGGACTGGAACTTCATCGTTAGGAGCAAAAGTAACGTGTTCGCCAGCGCCGCTGCGGTGGAGACGTGCTCGGCTGCCGGTTGGTCGATGCGGACTTTGCGAATCAGATAGGAAACACGGAACGTCACCCAGTAGAAGAGAAGGATTGCCGTGCTCGTGTGATATTCAGGAAAAGCGTCGCCTTGCGCACCATCAGAGCCAAGCAGCCGATACAGCCAGTAAAGGTGATTGAGATAACTCGAGAGAATGCCGAAGAACTCGAGTTCGTACCACCCTCTGTGTAGAACAATGCTGACCAGACCGAGCGCCAGAATTACTCCTGCGGTCAGACTGTAAACATTGTCATGGCTGAGAGCCACCGTCGAGTAGCCCAGCAGGAACGCAAGCCCAGTCACGACTTGCGAGTCATATCGCAGGGTGTGCACCGTCATTCCGGCCGCCACGATCAGCATCAGAATTGAGTCGGCGGTCGCGGAATCCATGATGTGCATCGCGGCCACGTGGTTGACGGCATAGGCTGTGAAGAACAGCACTGCCCAGCCTCCCCCAATACCCGTTCGCCCGAGAATGCGATAGCGGTCTTTCTTTTCCAGGTAAACACCACCGCCTAGAAGAACTGCCGATACGACGCAGGAGAGCGCCACTTTTCCTGACGATCCAAGTTCGCCCAGTTCATAGGTTCCGAACAGGGCGATTCCCAGCACAAGCATGACGATCCCTAGCTTGTTCAACCAGTTCGTTCCCAGTGTTTCTTCAAGTCCGGAAACTGAAATGAGACGAGTTCGCCCTGCGGCCTGAGATGGCTCCGTGGCAGACACAGGTTGTGGCTCGGGTACAGAGGGTATTGGAGTGACATACGTGGGCGCAGGTTCAGTTCGAGAAATCGCAGGCTCGGACTTCGGCGGAATCTTCGGCTGGCTCGGTGTCGTGATCGGAGCAGGAGGCTTCCCCGGTATCGGAGTTGCACTTGGATAAACTGAGGATGGAGACGCTGCCGGGCTCTCGGCGACGGGAGGTGCACTTGCAAAGTCTTCCGGCTTTTTCGACTGAGCCGTCTCCACGATATTCGATTGGGCCACCGGCGCCGAGTGCTCGATTTGTGTCGGCGGGACTCGAAGATCTACACGCTCTGCTGATGAGGATGGAACAGCAACCCTGATGTTCTCGGTTCTGACCGATGCAGGCGGTGGACTGTCTACAGGCTTGGCTGAGCGTTCCGCATCTGATGCGAGGGACGGCAAGGCGGCCAACTGACGCCTGAGTTCAATCAGTTCACGATGCAACGCGTCGTTCTGCTCCGACCAATCTTGCCGGAGTTCTTCGAGTTGCTTGCGAATTTTGTATTGGCGCCAGACGCCCACACCGATGGCCGCGAGCACGAAACCGATGCTCACGGACGGTGACTCTAAACCCAGTAAAGCAAACAGCAAGAGCACAAGCTCTGCCATAAGTTCGCTCGGCGCGGGATTCTCTGCCTAAGTTAGAACGAGAATGCTGCGCTTTCTTGCGAGGCTTATATCATATTCATTGTAGGAGACCTAGTAGCCGACGGGTCTCGGCATGGTGCGTTCCAGTATCCCTGCATGTTGAATATTCTTCGGCTGGCGAAGCGCGCCGCGCGCTCCAACGGGCCTCATCCTGAGAACGCGATGACGCTTTGTTGTTGCTCTCCAAGTCCATCAATTCCCAGTCGTATGCGATTGCCCGCTCGCAGATAGACCGGCGGCTTCTGTCCCATACCAACGCCGGGCGGCGTGCCAGTCGAGATGATGTCGCCGGATTGCAGGCTCATGAAGCGACTCACGTAGCTGACCAGATACTTCACGCCGAAGATCATGCTCGACGTCGATCCATTCTGATAGCGATGTCCATCCACCTCCAGCCAGAGGCGCAAATTCTGAGGATCGACAACCTCATCGGCGGTCACTAGCCACGGCCCGATAGGTCCGAACGTATCCGCGCTCTTACCTTTTACCCACTGGCCCGTGCCTTCGAGTTGGAAAGCTCTCTCTGAAAGGTCGTTCACCACGCAATATCCGGCCACATGGGAAAGCGCATGCCGCTCTTCGATGTTTTTCCCCGGCTTGCCGATCACGACGCCAAGTTCGACCTCCCAATCCACTTTGGTAGCATCACGAGGAATGATGACGTCGTCATTTGGACCAGAAATCGCGGACGTCGCCTTCATGAATAACACGGGCTCCGAAGGGACGCTGGCTCCGGCTTCGGCGACATGGTCTGAGTAATTGAGTCCAATACAGATGAACTTGCCCACTTTTCCAACGCAGGCTCCGACCCGGACTGCGCCCGCTACTTTGGGCAGCACGGACGCATCCGTCTTTCGCAAACGATCGAGCGATTCCGGCAGAAGAGTCTCCTCCGCGATATCGCAGACTAGACCAGACAAGTCGCGGATCTGACCGCTAGCGTCCAGCAGTCCTGGCTTCTCGGAACCAAGCGGCCCGTATCGGAGCATTTTCATAGATGTAACAGCCCCGGCTTCATCTTATACGGTCCCTATCGTGTGAGTTGCAATTTGGGCTTTCTGCTTGAGTGATCGTAGGATCCGTCGTGTTTGCATAACCACTCTTGTTCCTACGGTCCGCACACCATCGCGAGAGGGCACTTCTTAAGTGCGACGTACGGTTTCCGACAGAGCAAACGATGCACAACCTTCTGCATTCAAGTTTCATCCCAAACAAGCTGCACTCACGTCGGAAGTACATCTCTTAAGGTTGCCTTAAGGTCCTGGTTGATAGTTTCCGAGTGTGCTCCGGGTATTCCCAACGTCCCTTCGTCAAATGTTCGGATAAATAGGCAAAGGATTTATCAAGGCCTTGGTCTCAGTGGGCTCTTTCCATGAGTCCCCCTTTATTTCAGAGACGCTTTATGTCTGTACGAAAATCGCTGCTCGACCGAAAACGGACGCTGAGTACTCGACAACATCGAGTCGCTGAACTGGTCTCACAAGGCCTCAAGAATCGTGAAATTGCCACGGAACTGGGGATCGCCGCTCATGTGGTTAGAAATTACATCAGTTCCATTTACGATAAGGTTGGCGTCAGCAACCGAGTAGAGCTTGCGCTGTGGTATGAGGCGAGGCAGATCGAAGGCAGAGTTTCACGATAGAAATTTTTTTCTCGATGGCTGCTGCCGAAAAGAACAATCCCTCCAAGCTGGACGGGCTTAGAAACATACTCTGCGACTGGGAACCTCGTCTGTTGATGCAGCAATTTCACCCGGGTGAGAAAGCGGTCTTTGCAGGTGTCTACAAAGTCGTGCACGGCAGCAACCACGAACTTCCCCACTACGTGACGGTCTTGAGAGGCGACACGTTTCCGGTTTGCGCGGGCTGCGGTCGTCACGTGATCTTTGAAATTGCGATATCGGCAACGCGCCTTCACGCGCATGCCCAATTCCAGCACACTGCCCTTCCAACTGACGACGATCCAAACTAATTTGCCAGCGCTATAGCTGCACTAAATCCGCAAGGCAACAACGGGGACCCGATGCTATGCGCTCCGCTTCAGGCCTCGTTCGACACTTTCTCCTCTGAACCCAGCTGTCGAGCAAGGCTGTAGAAAACCGGAATCACAACCAGCGTAATCACTGTGGAAACGGCGAGCCCTCCGATCACGGCGATGGCCAGCGGGCGCTGCAGCTCTGCCCCCGAACCAAGGCCCAAGGCCAGCGGCAGCAGACCAAACAGTGTGCAGAGCGTGGTCATCAGGATCGGCCTGAGTCGTATTTTTCCCGCCTGCACCAGAGCATCTTTCACCGACATCGTTCCGTGCAGCTTCTCGTAGTATTCAAACAAGATGATTCCGTTCTTCACGACCAGACCGACCATGAGAATGATCCCCATGAACGAGGAGACATTCAGCGGTGTCCGGGTGATGAGCAGCAGCAGAAAGACCCCGATCAGCGACATCGGGGCAGCCGATATGATCACCAGAGCCGGCAGGAACGCACGGAATTGCAGGACAAGAATGGTGAACACGGCGGCCAGCGCCAGACCAAGAACGAATAGAAGGTCATGAAACGAACTCACCTGGCTCTCGTATTGGCCCCCGATCTGGTAGGTATAGCCGACGGGGAACGCATAGTCGGATAGCACCTTCTTAACGTCCGCGATCGCGCTTCCCAGATCGCGTCCTTCTAGCCGTGCCGTAAGAGTGATCATCAGGCGCTGATTCTCGCGCAATAATTCGTTCTGACCGCGCTCCTTACCAATGACCGCGAGCGATTGCAGAGGAACAATTTGCTTGTTGGCCGCCAAAATTGGGAACTGCCGGATGTCATTCTCTTGCCCGCGAAAGCTGTCCGCGTACCGGACTCGGATCGGGATCAACCGGTCGCTGAGGCGGAAGTCGGTCGTGGATTCGCCCAGCAGTCCGGCTTGCAACTGATCTGAAACCTGGGCCACCGTCAAACCCACGTGACTGGCCAATGTGGGATCTACCTTGATCACCAGTTCCGGATTGCCCCTCTGTGGCCCTTTGAAATCGACAATTCCTTTGACCTCTTGAAGCTTTGGACCAAGTTCGTCAGCGATACGTTTCAGTTCGTCCGTGCTGTTGCCAAAGACCTTTACTTCCACCGGTTCGGGAGAACCCTCAAGATCGCCAAGCATGTCCTGCAGGATTTGGACAAACTCAATATCTACACCAACGATGCTTTTCGTGATCTGCGTTCGCAAATCGCTGATCACTTCCTCTATGTCGCGTTTGCGTTCAGAGCGCGGCTTGAGCTTGACCAGAATGTCGCCCTTGTTCTGTTCCGTCGCGAAAAGACCCAACTCAGCGCCGGTGCGCCGCGAATACGCATACTTTTCCGGCAGCGCTTCCACCTTCGCTTCCATTTGCCGCACCAGTGAGTCCGTCTCAGTCAGAGAAGTCCCGGGAGGCGTGAGGTAGTCGATCACCAGGCCGCCTTCGTCCATTTCGGGGAGAAAGCCAGTACCTATGTGCCTGTAGCAGACATACGCTAGCCCGATAAGAACGGCCACGACGAGACCAATCACTGCCCGTCGGCCCAGCGCCCATTGAATGCCGCGAGCATATAAGCGATTTACAGGCTGCATGAATCGACTCGAAGCGTCGCTGAATGCCGAGTGGGGCAGCAGGTATTCAGCCAGCAGAGGCACTACCGTCAGCGCGTACAACAGCGAAAGCAGCACCGCAATGGTGAGCGTCACGGAGAGCGCAACAAAGAACTCCCCAGTAGCGCCCTTCAAGAATCCAAGGGGAAGGAAGACCACCACGGTCGTGAGCGTGGAGCCCACGACCGGGCCAAGGAGTTCTCTAGTTCCGTTCTCCGCAGCAACGTCGACCGGCTCGCCTTCCCCTATATGACGGTAGATGTTCTCAACAATGACAACCGCGTCATCGATCACCAGGCCGATCGCGATGGCCAAGCCGCCCAGCGACATCAGGTTCAGTGTGCCGCCGACCACTTTCATAAAAAAGAAGGTGCCGATCACTGTGAGGGGCAAACTGACCGCCGCCACGATCGTAATGCGAATGTTTCTCAGAAAGACGAACAACACGACCACCGCGAACAGGGACCCAAGGATGATGGCGTCCCGCACGCTGGCTATGGCCTCTCGCACGAATTCGGCCAGATCGTACACGATCGATAGGTGCAGCGTCGAGGGGAGAAGGTTTTTGGTGTTGAATGCAACGTCTTTCACCTGGCGCGAAACCGATTCGATGTTTCCACCGATCTGGCGCGTGACGTTGACGATGGCTGCTGGCTTGCCATTTCCGGTCACTAGCGTTTTTCGATCGGCGGCACCTTCACGCACGACCGCCACATCTTTCAACCGAACAGGGTTCGCGGGATCGTCGCCGATAACAGTATTGGCGATGTCTTCGATCTTGGTGAACTGCGAGTTTGCCACCACCAGGAACTGTTGGTAGTTGGCATCCAACCGGCCTACGCTGGTAATTGTGTTAGTGGCCTGCAAACGATCGGCGATCGCGACAATGCTCAGGCGCTGCGCAACCGCCTTCTGCGGATCGACCACCACCGATATCTCCCGTGTATCGGTGGAGTCCACCTCCACGCGCGCGACGCCCGGGACCTGGCTGAATGCGGGTCGCAGATTGTACAGCGCATAGTCGCGCAGGTCTGAGTTCGGAACGTTGCCGTTCAGTACAAGACTGAGGATTGGCCAGACTGTCGGACTCAGCCGTTCGACTTCGATTTCCGTGCTTGCCGGCAGACCTGCGCGCGCTTCATTGACTCTGGCCTGAACAAGTTGCAGCGCCTGCTGCATGTCCATGTTGTCGGCAAAGAAAACTGAAACCTCTGCGCCACCGCGGATCGTGCGCGATCGGACCCGGCGCACCCCCAGTACGGTGCTCACCTGTTCCTCGATAGGACGCGTTATGGTGAGCAGCATGGTGTCAGGCGAGAGGTCGCCGCTGTGAACGAGAACGACAATGCGGGGGAAATTCAGCTCGGGATAAATATTGCTTGGGAGCTGGTAGAGGGCCACGAAGCCAGCAATGGTCAGAACAATGGTGAGGAGAAAGAGAGCGCGACTGTTCTTGCGGCATGCGCGGACCAGGTTCATTGTTTTACGTGAACCTTCGATTTTTCAGGTAATCCGTAACCGCCAGTCACAACGACTGTGTCGCCTTCGCTCACACCCTCAAGAATTTCAGCGAAGCCGCCGCTCTGTATTCCGACCTTCACCAGAACCGCCTCAGCCTCGTCGTTTGTAACTCGATAGGCTTGAGGCTCGCCAGTATCGTTCGGATAGATCGACTGCACGGGCACCAGAAGACGTGGCCCGTTCTGTTTCAGCGGCAGCACAATGGACAAGTACTGGCCCAACTTCAGAGTTCGCTTGGAGTTTTCTATCCGGATGCGTACCGTTCCATTGTTCGTCGTGGGATCTACTGCTGGAAGAATCGATGCAACACGTGCAGTGAACTTTTTTTCCGGAACAGCGTTCGTCTCAAAGGTGAAGCCTTCCCCGACCTTGATCTCCGCCAACCGGGACGCCGGCACCTGACCAATCAATTCGAGAGTGTCGACCTGTGCGACTTGGACGGCGGGTTGAGCGGCAGTTCCGTCGACCTGCTCGCCGACAGCAACAAACCGTTTGATCACCACACCCGCAATGGGAGACCGCACCACAGATCGCGAGACCTGAACCTTCGCAGACGACAATCCCGCTTCAGCCTGCCTCAAGGTTGCGGTGTTGACCTGCAACTGTGTCCGCGCATCCTCGACTTCCTTCCGCGACGAGATGCCTCGTCCTAGCAATCCCTCTTCCCGTTCCGCGGTTAACCGGGCGTTGTCTGCGCTGGCTTTTGCCTGGGCGACCGCGGCCTCCGCCTGTCTCTCTTGTTCCTGCAGAAGAGTATTGTCAATCTCTGCAAGTGCCTGACCTTCCCTGACTCGATCCCCTTCGGCGACCAGCATCTTCATGACGCGCCCAGGGATAAGAGCAGCAACTTTTGCGTCACGATTCGGCAGCGCCGCAAGATTGCCTGTGACGATTAAGTCCTCAGAAATCGAGGCGCGCTTGACCTTCGTGACGGTCACCTCAGGAACTGCAGCACTACCTTTTTCTTCGTCGGCCGCGCCCTTTCCACAGGACATGAGGAGAATTGCGAAACACAGTACCGCCAACGTTTTGGAAATCTGCTTAGTCAAGCGGCGCTCCAACAACTTCCTCCAATGCCGCAAAGGCGCTCTGCGCCGACAACAAAGCATCCAGGTAGGTCTTGCGCACGTCGTTCAGTCGCCGCTGCGTGTCGAGCAACGTCAGCAGGCTCGACTTGCCTGACTGATAGCTATCTTCTGCCATCTGTTCCAGGCGAACCGTGTCGGGGATGACGCGCTGGCCATATTGCTCCACTTGATGCGCTTTCGCGGCGTAATCGTAATATGCCGCCGCCACTTGGGCCGACACGGTCGTGCGTTGCGAGGCGACCGTCAGGCGTAGCAGTTCGAGTCGTGCCTTGGAAAGCGCAATCTCACCTTGGTCTCGGTTGAAGATGGGCACCGTCGCCGAGAGTCCACCCTTCCCCCCATAGCGAAAGTCGGGCGGCGAGTTGAAATCTGCTCCGGCAGACAAACCCAGATTCGGGATTCTCTGTGCTTTTGCCAGTTCGAGCTGGCGCTCCTCAATATTAAGATCCTGAGAAGTCTTAAGTAGATCGCCATTCGTCTGCAGTGCTTGATCGATGACAGTGTTCAGGGGACCCACCTTCGGAACATTTTCAAGTTCTCCCTGCAAAACGAGACGTTCTTCGAGGCCCCGATTCAACAAGGCCGCCAATCCCACCTCGGCCGAGCGCTGAGCTTGCGCGGTTGTCTCGTAATCGGCTGAGGCTCTTGCCAGTTCCACCTCTGCCTGCAGAACTTCGAGCTGGGCCACGTCACCCGCTTCAAAGCGCTCTTGCGCCATATCGCGAATGCGAGTCGTCAGATCTAGCGCCGTCTTAGCCTGGTCCGTTTGCTTCGCAGCCGACAACGACTGGTAGAAAGCATCACGCGTACGTCTTCGAATCTGCCGTCCCAAGACCGCGATGTCGATTTCCGTCGACTTCTGTTCTTCCTTGGCGACGGCGATCCGCTTGCCTCGCTTGTTGCCTAATTCGACCGGAAGGTCGAATGACACTCCTTCGTGTGGTGTATCGCGAGCTGCCGTAAAGCTGATGGTGGGATTGGGCAATTGCCGAGCCGTGGTGATCCCCGCTATGGCGAGTGCTCGCTGCTGCCGCGCGGCGCGTAGCTCCAGGTTTGCGGTTTGCGCGACCTCCAGGGCACCCCGTAAATCAAGAGGCGGAGATTGAGCTAAAGCCCCTGACAGACATAGCCAGAAAGTTATGATTGAGAGTCGAATGGCCGCTTTCCTGACGGTTTTGGCTTCGGATGCTCGCCTGGCCATTGTTCACGTTTTACGACATTGATTTTTGCAGATTCAAGATTAAGCCAACCTTAAGCTTGCGGTCAGATGCTAGCTTGATTCTCCAACCTTTGTCCGTCTTTGTTAATCTGACGTGGAATGAGAGTGTTGATTATCGAGGACGAGAAACGGTTGGCTGGAAACATTAGCCAGAGCCTGCGGGAGAGTGCCGGCTACGCTGTCGATTACGCTCCTGACGGCTCCGAAGGGTTTCACATGGCGCAGTCCAATTCGTATGACGTCATCATTCTCGACTTGATGTTGCCCGGAATGGACGGTCGAAGCGTTCTGCAGCACCTTCGCCGAGGTGGGTGCACCTTCCCGGTGCTTGTTCTAACGGCTCGTGACGACAAAGAGACTCTGATTCAGGTTCTTAACGACGGAGCCGACGACTATCTTTGCAAACCCTTTGACCTCGGGGAACTCATCGCCCGGGTCAAAGTCCTGATTCGACGGGGGAAGGGCCAGACCACCGCGACACTTCGCTTTGGAAAGATCGAAGTCAACACCGCCGATCGAACTGTTCGGCGCGCAGGGACCGTCGTCGGTCTGACCGGCATGGAATACCGCGTTATCGAATATCTTGCGCATCGTCGTGGCGCTGTGGTGACTAAGACCGAACTCCTGGAACACCTCTACGACTTCAATTGGGAGCGTTTCAGCAATGTGATTGAAGTCTACATTTCAGGACTGCGCCGAAAACTGGAGAACGCAGGAACTGAAAAGCTCATCCACACGATTCGTGGACATGGTTACACCCTGAAGGAATAACATGCGGGCGTTCTCAATCAAACGTCGGATCGTGACCACAGTCATTGCCACGGAACTGGTGCTGGTCGCGTGTCTCCTCGTTCTCGCCACTTCCGTGATGCGCTCGCATGCTATCCGATCATTCGACACGGCGCTGCGAGGACGAGCGCTGGGCGTGGCCGCGTTGGTCCGATATTCGGAAGGGCCGCAACCAGAACTCGTTTTCGACAACTCTCCGATTTCGCAGGGAATGCTGCAGGGAACTGTCGACTGTTTTCACATCCAAACGCAGGATGGACGGGTCTTGGCCTCTTCAGGATTGCCGGGTTTCGAGGGGGCGGCAAGCGGCCAAGATTCATGGGACTTCTCGTCAAATGGAGTGCCTTACCGATCTGTGCGACTCCGCGATGTCCCGGTGCTCGATTCTGAAGAGGATGCTCCCAAACACCCCGTAACCTTGCAGGTTATCTATGCGGCCAGCACTAGTGATATGAGGAAGGACCTCAATCGGGCTTTCATCAGCATTCTTTTAGGTGGAATAGTACTGCTCGCAATCTCGGTATACGCGAGTGTTCGCGCTATCGAAAAGGGCTTATCCCCTTTGTCTGATCTCGCCGGAAGTGCCGGCGCGATTTCGGCTCGGGACTGGACATTCCCAGTTCCACCTTCCACAGCCGAGATCACTGAAATAGCGCCGCTGGCCTCCGCTTTGTCTGGAATGGTGAAAACCTTGCACACTGCCTTTCAGCAGCAGCGCGACTTCACCAGTAACGCGGCTCACGAACTGCGCACGCCAGTAGCAATTCTCAAGTCGACGCTCCAATCGCTTTTGCAGGAGCCGCGATCGAGCGAGGCCTATTGTTCTGGCATATCCGACGCGCTCTCCGATCTTGCGCGGCTAGAAATCTTGCTCCATTCCATGCTCCGACTGGCTCGCGCAGATCAGCAAGGTGAGAATTCCGGGGCCGCACAGCGTTCGAGAATCGACGTCGTCGGTACCTGTGAAGCGGCAATCGCGCGCCTATCTCCGCTGGCGGCGAGTCGGGGAGCGACCATTTCATTCAACGCACCCTCTGAACCATTGCATGTTCGGGCCGAGCCAGAAGACTTGGAAATCGTGTGGGCGAATCTGATCGAAAACGCCATTCGACATGGCCGGCCGGATTCAGAAATTCAAGTGATCGCGGACCGCCGCAATGGTTCCGTCACTGTCGCCGTGCTTGATAACGGGAACGGCATTCCACCCGCCGATATCCCCAGGATGTTCGATCGCTTCTACCGCGGAGATCAGTCACGATCGAGAGAATCCGGAGGCTATGGATTGGGACTAGCCATCGCTAAAGCCTTCGTCGAAGGGTACGGAGGGTCGATCTCCGCCACCTCGCTTGCGCCACGCGGAACCCGCATCGGAGTGGAACTCCCCTTCAGCGACTAGTCGTGTCAAACCCATGGTGTTTCTGTGAATTTTCGATCCCTCATTGTCCGCCTTCACTTCGTCGCTTTGATACTGCGCCACGTTGTGGCTCTGTCCACGATCTTCGTGCTCGCTTCGAATGTAGAGGCACACCGTTGTCACCTTCGCTCAACGCCTGCACCGGCGGCTGCCCCTGCGGCCACCGAACCGCAGCCGCCATGCGGACAGGACGCCGTTCCGGCCTATCCGGGGCTGGGCGATTCCGCAGTCGTCAAGTCATGGAGCAAGTCGGACTTCGGTCACGACTGGAAACCATCTGCCTGCACCCTTTGGAACGAACAGGGATTCACGGCCTTAGTAACGATTTCCGCCCGCTTTCAGTTTCTCTCCGGAGCAGAGGGACTGCTTCAGCACATTGGCGCGATCTCACAGCTCGGCGGCACGCAGTACTGGTCGACCACTCACAAGCAGTGGCGAACCTTGATCACCGATGCCTATGCATTGGCAGGCTCACAGCCCGATCAACGCCGAATGGATTTCACTGTGGATGAGCTGAAGCCAGGCAAGCCGTTCTACTTCGAGCAGATCGACAATCTCTCCGGGAAAACAATTTATCGGATGAACATTCTGGAAGCCTCCAGCGACCGAATCGTCTTCGAAGTAGAGAACGTCAGCACCATGCGTTACCACTTCATTCCCGTGTTTCACCCTGCTGAATTACAGTCGATTTACTTTTTCGATCGCGAGTCTGACAAGATCTGGCGCTACTACAGCATTCTGCGAGAGGGAAAAAATGCCAGCAGGCTGGTCGCGGGAAACGAAGCTTCCTCGGTGAACCGCGCGGTCGCATTTTACCGTCACATGGTCGGCATCCCTTCGAACCAGGAACCGCCGGCCGCGCGCTGAGTTGTCAGGACTCTGCTTACAAACAGTATAATTTGCGGCCGAGTGCCGGCGCGGTTGCGCATGCTCTCATACCAGCAAGGAACGAATCCACATCATGACATCAGACCTGAATCGTCGCGAATTCCTAAAAATCTCCGCCGCTGCGGGTGCCGCCCTAGCCTTGCCGACTGCAGGACACGCCGCTGCTTCTTCCAAAATGATCGGCATCCAGGTGGGGGCAATATCGTTCGTGGACGAGGGTACCGAGAAAGTCCTCGATGTGCTTCAGGAACGTGCCGGCGTGAACACGCTTTTCCTCGCCGTATTCACGTACGGTCGCGGAATCGCGGGAAGGCAAATTCCGGGCCAGCCTCTGCCCGATCATGGCAAGCAGGAATACGACCTGAATTTTCACGGCGGGAACTTCGCCACGCCCCACCCGCAGTACTACAAGAACACGGTTCTCAAAGACACCCGCGCTCCCGATCATGGAAACCTCGACATTTTGGCTGAGGTCCTCCCTGCCGCCAAGAAGCGCGGGATGAAAGTCATCTGCTGGCTGGAGGATGTGTTTCGCACCGACTTGCCGGACATTCAAAAACTGCAAGAGCGGGATCTGTATGGACGCAATGCCGAAACCTTATGCGTCAACAATCCCGAGTACCGAAATTTTCTGACCGGTCTGGTCGAGGACTACTCCCGCTCCTACGATATCGACGGCATCATGTGGGGATCGGAAAGGCAAGGAGCACTTTCAGATGGCCTCGGAGCCACCCACGACGTTCCGCCCGTCGATCCCGGCAACGTGACTTGCTTCTGCGACTTTTGCCAGAGCAAAGCGAAGGCTCGAGGGGTCAACCCGGAGCGCGCCAAGCAGGGCTTTCTAGAGTTGGAGAAGTTTGTTCGCTCAGCGCGCAACGGGAAACGGCCCGTAGACGGATACTATGTTCAATTCTGGAGAATTCTCTTGCGCTATCCCGAACTGGTCGCCTGGGAAATGCTCTGGACCGATAGTCTTCGCGAAACCTACGCCGCCATTTATCAGACGGTAAAATCAGCTAAGCCGGCAGTGCCGGTGGGCTGGCACATCTGGCACAACAATTCCTTCAATCCCATCTACCGCGCCGAGCAGGATCTTCACGAGCTTTCGACGTATTCCGATTTCATAAAGGTCGTGATGTATAACAACTGCGGCGGTGAACGAATGGCGCTGTACGCCGACAATATCGGTTCGACTCTATACGCGGACCTTTCCAAGCAGTCTCTGCTCGACGTGAATTATGAATGGATGGGCCTTCAAGAGGGCCGGTACGACCAGATCCCTCACACTGGACTCTCCGCCGACTACGTCTACCGCGAAACCAAACGTGCGCTCGATGGAGTGGCCGGCAGCGAAACTCTGATATGGCCGGGCATCGATATCGACATACCGACCGAGTCCGGCAACAGCAAATGCACGCCTCAAAGCGTGAGGCAGGCGGTTCAGGCAGCCTTTCGCGCTGGCGCACCAGGAGTCATCCTGTCACGCAAGTACTCCGAGATGCGTCTAGCGAACCTCAGCGGTGCGGGCAACGCGATTCGGGAGTTAAAGCAGGCCAGTTGACCCAATGATCTAAAGACCTAGACAGGGTCCCGGGAACGAAGTGTCCGTGGGGCGCTTACGAATCATTCCTTAAACTTTCGTTATATTTCGATTTTTGATGTACTATCGTCGGCGACGTGCGATTCTTCCTCCGCTGTACAGGAGCGCACCTATGGACCGACGCAGCTTCTTCAAGTCCGCCGCCGCGACTGGACTCACAATCGGCTTATCCAAGGCTACAGCCCTGGCATCCGTCCCCGAACACAACTGGGATAAGTACGATTGGGGATCGGGACCTCCGGTTCCCGACCGCCTGTATCAAGGTCCGTTCCCACAGTACGGCCCCGCGGCAGTTGTTCCCGACAGCGATGTCGTGATGATTACATCACCATCTCAGGACATCGTGCCCAACTACGGTATGGGCCTTGTATCCTATGTCTCCGACGATACCGGACCACTCCATGTCCCTGGGCAAACCCAGGAGCAAACGCTCGAGGACCTGATAAAGCTGCCCTTCGCGCAGAAAATCTATATCCGCCCCAACTGGCGCGATGTTCAGAAGCAACCTGGCCGCCTCGACCTTCCGGACTTCTGGAAGATCACCTTCGATCTTGCACGCCGCTACGACAAGCGCATCGGCCTACGAATTCAGTTGGAGAATCCCGATGTTGCCGAACCGGGCATGCCGGACTTTCTCCTGAACAAGGTTCCCTACGTGAAGCTAAAAGGGGAGTGGAAAGGCAACCCCGCGGAAATGCGTTACCGGAAAGACAACCGCGTGCCCCGTTACGATCACCCTGCGTATCAGGCTGCCTTTCGCGAACTGAATGGACTGCTAGCCGCCGAATTCAACGGCCATCCGCAGGTCGAGTTCGTGGACACGATGATGTATGGGTTCTGGGGCGAAGGCCACACCTGGCCCTACGAGGGGAACCCGTTCCCCAGCCAATTGGTAGCCGAGCAGACGTGGGCGAATATGTTCGAGTTGCAACTAGAACAGTGGACCAAGGTCCCGCTGGCGACCAACACGCAGCCCGACTTCAGCAATGTCGGCAACGCTGACATGGTCGATCGAACCATCCGCAGTGGGAACTGGTTGCGTACCGACACGATCTTTATCGAGAACACCCAGATCGAAGCGTTGAGCTACCGCCCACCTTGGGTTGCCGCGATCTGCGAGGTCGGCTTCACCACGGGCGACCCCAAAGAACTGCGCATCGACGAAGACGGAATCACCTATAACGAACAGATCATCTCGCACGCAGCGGACGTCGGCGTCAACTACCTGTCGCTATGGAGTTGGCACAACCAGTCCGCCCGGAGCATCCTGAGCTATTACGAGAAATATCCCGGGCCCATCGACCAGATCGCGCGGCAAATCGGCTACCGCATCCGACCATCGTTCATTTGGGCTTTCACTCGCGACGGAGTGACGGGCCTGGTCATCGGACTCGCCAACGACGGCATCGCCTGTGTCCCAGGAGTGCTTCGCATGAGCATTGTGGGCGATGACAATAAGGTCCGTGTTTCTGGCTGCGTCGACGCTGGCTATCCGAAGCCGACAGCGGTTCATCAAGCTATGCTCATGTTGCCCGTAGAAACTAAATGGGAGGGCCTGAAGTTGAAAGCTGAACTCGAGGTTAAGGGTGTGCGCTATCCGGTACGCTGGGCTTGTCGGCAAAAGCTGAACACTGACGGCTCATTGACGCTGCGGCACAACTATAATCCGGAACACCCGCTGGTCTAAGTGGCATCTCCATCGTTTGCAGATCAAAGGGCAACAGCAGCCACGAACATTGCCCATAGCGCAGTTGACCGTCTGCTTGGTGTTTGTCATCACTCCTGCTGGTGACACTCGAACCGCTCCGGACCTC
>Ga0209811_10000531_pt1 | contig 15450 bp, 18 predicted proteins | sample Coa_R1_6_FD_187161 | JGI IMG/M metagenome (GOLD analysis project Ga0209811, IMG submission 187161) | Surface soil microbial communities from Centralia Pennsylvania, which are recovering from an underground coalmine fire. - Coalmine... | ecosystem: Environmental > Terrestrial > Soil >...
CGGGCCCTACATCAAGGGGACGACCAACACGTTCGGCGGGAGCTCCGCGACCGAGTACGGGCCGCTGCTGTTCAGCTTCTACCCGAACCCGAACCCCGCGATCCGGCTCCGCACGAACAACTTCAGGAACGTGCTGAGCTCGAATCCCTGTCCGGCTTAGGGAACGCGGCAACCGAAGCGAGGAGCGCCCTTCGGGGCGCTCTTCGTTTCAGCGGATGCCGCTGTCGTAGACGAAGTCGCGCTTGGCGAACCGACCTCGGGGGACGGTGACTTTGCCCGGCTGTAGGCCGCGCTTTGGAAGCGTGCTCGCCGTCCCGGTCCGCACCGCGTAGCGGCCTCCGCCGAGGTTTACGCGGTAGCGGCCCTTCGCATCGGTCGTCGCAGTCACCGTCCGGCCGCCGGTGCTGAAGACGAGCTTGAAGTTGCGCGCCGGCGTCGAGCAGGTTGTGCCGCTCAGGCAAACAGGCGTCGAAGGGCTGATCCGGACGGTGCCGTAGAGGCCGCCGTCTCCGCCGCCGAGCGAGGTTTGCGAGCCGCACGCGGCCACGGTCGCGACGGTGGCGGCCAGGAGGAGGCTGCGGACGAACACCTCGCCGCTAGGGTAGCCCTGCCATGCCCGAAGGCGACTCGCTCCATCGAGCCGCGCGCAAGCTGCAGGTGCTCGTCGGGGAGCGCGTCGCGGTCGAGACGCCGAACCCTCGCGCGGCCGCCGCGGTCTCGGCGGCAACGCTCGACGGGCGGCGGCTCGAGTCGGTCGAGGCGGTCGGCAAGAACCTGCTGCTGCGCTTCGAGGGCGGGCTCGTCCTGCGCAGCCACCTGCGCATGACCGGCCGCTGGCAGGTGGTCGAGCGCGGCTCGGCGCGGCACGGGAAGCCCTGGCTGGTGCTGACCGGCTCCGAGCGTGAGGCGCTGCTCTGGAACGGCCCCGTCCTCGAGCTCTCGACGCGTGGGACGCGCCGGCTCGGGCCGGACATCCTCGCCGAGCCGCCCGACTTTCCGACGATGGCCGCAAACCTTCGCGCCTCCCATCCGTCGCGGGAGCTCGGCGACGCGCTGCTCGACCAGCGCCTCGTCGCCGGGATCGGGAACGTCTGGAAGGCCGAGTCGCTCTGGCACGCGCGACTCTCGCCGTGGCTGCCGCTCGGCGACGTGACCGACGCGGAGCTCGAGCTCGTCCTCTCGGAGGCGGCGAGGCTGATGCGGGCGTCGCTCGACCACGGCCGAGCCGACCGGGCCGTGTACAGGCGGTCCGGCCGCCCGTGCCCGCGCTGTGGCGAGGCGATCCGCTCCCGCGGGCAGGGCGACGCCAATCGCACCGCATACTGGTGTGCGGGCTGCCAAAGAGGAGAGGAGCTCCTGGGCGCGTAGCTGCAACTCGTGGCCGTGCGCGCTCCGCACCTGTATCGCTCGCTTCGCTGTTTCTGTCTGGCCGGCTTCTCGCTGCTCGCGAACGACGTCGAGGGCGGCGCCGAGCTGCCGTTCGCGTTCGAGGAACACGCAGGGCGCAGCGGCTCGTCGCTCTACGAGTACCGGCCGCTCGTTCGGTCGTATGTGGAGTCGCGCGGGGAGCGGCTCGGCGCGCTCGCCGACGCGCGCCTCGCGCTCGACGATCTCCGGCGCGAGCCGGCAGCGGCCATCTACGCAGCGGCGCATTCCGGCAAGGGCGGCGACGAGCCGCTCCTGCGGACGATCGTCCTGCCGCTGCTTGCGGACGTCGCCGAGGCGTGTGGCGGGTTCGACTGGAGTGACGAGGCGTTCGACCGCGCGTACGGCGAGCTCGAGCGCTCGCTCTTCGGCTCTCGCCGTGCATATGCCGCCGTCGCCCCGCTGGTGGGACTTTCCCTCGGGACGCAGGTCGAGCTGGCCGACGGCCTGCGGATCCGCATCGTCGCCGCCGGTGAGCTCGCCGCCCACTGGCCGGAGGCGAACGGCCTGCTGCCGGCAGGGTTCGGCAGCGAGCCCGATCGTCTCTGCGTGCTCGAGCTCGAGCGCCCGCTGGCCCCGAACGAGCGGCACGTCCCGGATGCGCCGAGCGAGCTCGCGGATGCCGTCAGCGCGCTGCGGCTTGCGACTGCCGCGCCCGTGGCGGCCGGGCCCGTGCTGTTCGAGCGGCTCGACTGGCGGCCGCTCGCGATCCGGCCGGTGCTGCCGATCGCAGCGGCGGAGCCGGCGGGCGAGCCGACACGGCTCGACGCGTTCCGCGCGCGGCTCGCGTCAGACCTGCTCGCGCGGCTCGGGCGCGCGGAGGAGGATCCGGAGCTCGCGGAGGCGCTCGACCGCTGGGAGCTGTCGCTCTTCGCAGACGAGCCGTTCCGATCGGAGCAGCTGCGCGAGGCCCTGGTCGCGCTGCTCGGCGGGCCCGACGGCTTGTGGGCCGCCTCGGTGCGCGCGGCCGTGCTCCTGGGCGAGACCGGGCGCGACCGAGCGGAGCAGCTCGGACTGCTGCGGGGGCTCGCCCGCGGCGAGACGGCAGGCGCGGGCGCTGCGGATGCGGTCCGCAAGGCGGTCGTGGAGACGCTTGCTCACGGCGACCGCGCAGGGCTGGTCTCGTCGCTGGACGACGCGCTGCTCGGGGTTCGGCCGCGGCCGGCCGGCTACTTCGCGGCGCTGGCCTCCTAGGTCTCCTAGATCGGCGTCGGCTCGGCGGGACGCGGCAGGACTGTCGTGCCGGGGCACGGCGTCGCCTGCGAGAGCCTCGCTGCGAGAACCCGGTCCCCGCCGAAGCGCTGGTACGCGTCGTGCACGCGCAACGGAAGGCACTCCTTCGCTCCGGCTTGCTCGAACCTGAAGAGCTGGACGAGCGTGTCGGCGTCGACGTCGGCCTCCGACCGGACGCCGGGCCCGAGCTCGCGGTTCATGAAGGTGGTCGCGCAGTCGGGGTCGTCGCAGCCGCGGATGGTGACGGACCGGCCCGTGTCGTTCACGAGCCTGAGCGTCACCGTCGTCGTCGTCTCGCCGCCGAGCGCCGCCGCGAGCACGAACCCGACGAAGATCGCGAGCGCGGCCAGGACGCCGATGCCGATCGCGACCTTCGCGCCGCCGGTGAGCGCGAGGCCGGTGTGCTCCTCAGGCGCCTGGAGGTCGGGAAAGGGGTCGAGCCAGCGCTCGTGTCGCTCCCGCGCGCGGCGGCGCGATTCCTGGCGGAGGTTCTGCTTGACGGCGTAGACGAGGTTCTGGCGCGCGATCCGTGTCCGGTCGTCCGCGCCGTCGACCAGGGCCGCCATGTCGAGGACGTGCTCCAGGCCCTCGGCGTCGTGGTGCTTCAGGTAGCCGCGCCGCGCGCGGTCGAGGCCAGTGACGGCTCGGCGCCCGTCTCCGCGGTCGAGCGCCGCTCGGGCCTCGCCTAGATCGCGGTCGGGACTGGCGGCCACGCTGGGGACGAAACGTATCCCTTTCGTGACGATCTCGACACACACGCGCGCGACGGGCCCGGCTACGTTCGAGCCATGGACGAGGCACGGGCGGTTCTGCGGCGCCTTCGGCGGATCGAGGTGCTCGAGGCCGAGGGCGCGCCTGCGCGCGCGCTGCTCGCGGAGGTGCACGCGCTGGTCGATGAGGCCGACGCGTGGCTGGCGGTCGAAGAGTCGGGAACGGCGCGTGCCGAGGCGGCGCTCGAAGGCTGCCGCGAAGCGCTGTCGGAGCCCGCGGCCGCTCGATGAGCCCAAGCAGGGCGGGCATGATGGGGCGTGTCCTCGATCGCCTCGAGCTCGTCTGCGGCCGGCGGCTACCGCCAGGGCGTCCGCGCCGCGGTGGCCGTGGCGGCGACCGTCTGGTTCTTCGGCGCGTCGTTCGGGCTCGTCGCCCGCGCCGCGGGAATGGGCGTGGCGGCGCCGCTGGTGCTGTCCGCGACGACGTTCGCAGGCTCCGCCCAGTTCGCACTCACGTCGATTCTCGCCGGGAGTGGCAGCGCGGTCGCGGCGATCGCGGCCGCCGTCCTCCTGAACGCGCGCTACGCGCCGATCTCGATCTCGGTCGCGCCGCTCTTCCACGGGCCCCGCCTGCGCCGCCTCGCCGAGTCACAACTGATCGTCGACGAGTCGTGGGCGCTCTCGAGCCGCGGCGACGGCCGCTTCGACCGACGGCTCCTGATCGGCGCAGGCCTGCTCCTCTACGCCGCGTGGCTCTCCGGCACGGCGGTCGGGGTGTTCGCCGGCAAGGCGCTCGGCGACCCGAAGGCGCTCGGGCTCGACGGTGCGTTTCCGGCGCTGTTCCTGGCGCTGCTCGTCCCGCAACTGCGCTCGAGGAAGGCCACGCTGGCCGCGCTCCTTGGCGGTGCGATCGCGCTCGTGCTCACCCCGCTGACGCCGCCCGGCGTGCCGATCGTCGCGGCGAGCGCCGCCTGCCTGCTCGGCCTACGCCGCGACGAGGAGGCGGCGTGAGCACGGTCTGGCTCGTGGTCCTGGTCGTCGGAGTCGCAACGGTCGCCCTGAAGGCGACGGGGCCGGTGCTGCTCGGCGACCGGACGCTCCCGGAGCCGGTCGCGCGGGTCGTGTCGCTCCTCGCACCCGTGCTGCTCGCGGCGCTCGTCGTCACGCAGACGGTCGGCGGCGACAACGAACTCGTCCTCGACGCTCGGCTAGCCGGCGTCGGCGCTGGAGCGGCCGCGATCGCGGCCCGTGCGCCCCTGCCCGCGGTCGTGGTAGTCGCAGCCGCTGCGACCGCGCTCGTGCGGCTCGTCGCGTGAGCGGCGTCCTGCGCCGGGCGTACATTTCGAACCTCAGACCGGCCCGACCTGCAACCGCAGAAACAGCGGGAAACCCGCAGAGGTATCGCTAGCATGAGCGCGAAGAAAGGGGCTCGATGGGGCTCGCACGCCTGCTTCCGCGACCGGGAACCCGGACCGAAACCGCACAAGGCCCACCCATGGGCCGTGTGATCTCGTTCGCGAACCAGAAGGGCGGGGTCGCCAAGACGACGACCACGCTCAACCTCGGCGTCGCACTCGCCGAGCAGGGCCTGAAGGTCCTTCTCGTCGACCTGGACCCGCAGGGCAACCTGACCATGAGCCAGGGCCTCAACCCGGACACGATCGAGCGCTCGATGTTCGACGTGCTCGTCCACCGCCTGCCGATCCAGGAGGTCGTCCACCACACGGAGGTCGACCTCGCGGTGTCGTCGATCGACCTCGCCGGAGCCGAGCTCGCGCTCTCGAGCATGATCGGCCGCGAGCGGGCGCTGGAGAAGGCAATCGCGCCCGTGAGAGAGAACTACGACTACGTCCTGATCGACACGCCTCCGTCACTCGGCCTGCTGACCATCAACGCGCTGGTGGCGTCGAACGGCGTGATCGTCCCCGTACAGTGCGAGTACCTCTCGCTGCGCGGGCTCGTGCAGCTCGAGAACACGCTCTCGATGATCCGGGAGAACCTCAACCCGGACGTCGGGATCGAAGGGATCCTGCCCACGATGTACGACAAGCGCACGCTGCACTCACGCGAGGCGGTGGAGATCCTGCAGGAGAATTTCGGCGACCTCGTCTTCGACACGAAGATCCGCAAGACCGTTCGCTATGCGGAGGCCCCGGTGAAGGGAACCTCCGTCCTGAAGTACGACCCGAGCGGCAACGCCGCCGAGGCGTACCGCCAGCTCGCGAAGGAGGTGCTCGATGGCGCGCAGGCGCGCGAGCATGCGTGAGGGCCCGCTCGCGGAGCTCTTCCGCGCGACCGAGGCGGCCCAGCGCCAAGCCGAGAAGGAGGGGCGGGAGCCCCAGGCCGAGCCGACGGAGTCCGAGCAGCAGGCAGCTGCGGCCCCGCCCGCTGAGGCGCCGGCGCCGGCCGAGCCGAAGCCGACCCCGGTCGAGCCGCCCGAGCAGACCGTCGAGCACGTGCCCGAGTGGGAGGAAGCGGCTCCGCCGCCGCCTCCGCCACCGCCGTCCGAGCCGGTCCGGCTCCCCGAGCGTCCGCCCGAGCCCAAGCGCGAGGAGCCGCCACGCACCAGGCTCGAGCCGCTCCCGGAGCCGCCGCCGCGCCTCCACCGTGTCCCCGAACCCGGCGCCTACATCGCGGTCATCCGCGTCGTCGGCGTGGGCGGGGCGGGCCTCAATGCGGTCAACCGGATGATCGACGCCGACATCTCGCAGGTCGAGTTCGTCGCCGTCAACACGGACATCCAGCAGCTCCAGACGAGCGACGCGCCCGTGAAGATCCACATCGGCCGCGAGCTGACGGAGGGGCTCGGCTCCGGCGCCGACCCCGACCTCGGCCGCCGTGCCGCAGAAGAAGCCTACGACCAGATCAAACGCGCGCTGCGCGGCTCCGACATGGTCTTCGTCACCGCGGGCGAGGGCGGCGGCACCGGCTCCGGCGCCGCACCGGTCGTCGCGCGGATCGCGAAGGAGCTCGGCGCGCTCACGGTCGGGATCGTCACGACGCCGTTCCAGTTCGAAGGGACGCGCCGCCGGAAGCAAGCCGACGACGGCGTCGACACGCTGCGCGCCAACTGCGACACCGTGGTCGTCGTGCCGAACGAGCGGCTGCTCGAGGTGCTCGACCGCGAGACATCGATGCTCGACGCGTTCCGCATCGCCGACGACGTCCTTCGGCAGGGCGTCCAGGGCATCTGCGACCTGATCACGCTCCCCGGTCTGATCAACCTCGACTTCGCCGACGTGCGCACGATCATGAAGGACGCCGGCACGGCCCTGATGGGCATCGGCTTCTCGGCGACGGGCGACAACCGGGCGCGGGACGCGGCCGAACGGGCCCTGCGCTCACCGCTGATCGAGACCGACATCGGCGGCGCGAGAGGCATCCTGCTCTCGATCGCCGGCGGCGACGACCTGTCGCTGTTCGAGGTCAACGAGGCCGCCGAGGTGGTGCGCCAGGCCGCGACCGACGACACGAACATCATCTTCGGCGCGACCGTCGACGACCGCCTAACCGGGCAGGTCTGGGTGACCGTCGTCGCGACCGGTTTCGGCCAGCGCGCCGCGCAACGGCGGGTCACCATGCGGGCCGAGGCGCGGGACGAGGACTCGCTGGAGCCGCCGAGCTTCCTGCAGAGCTAGCCTGCCCCGCTCCGTCGTCCTCTCGTTCTTCGACCCCGGAGAGGTGTCGACGATCGTCGCCGCCGTTCGCGCGGCGCCGTTCCCGCCGAAGACGCCGGTCTTCGTCGGCAGCTACGGGATCAGTCCGCGGATCGCCGAGCAGGTGCACGCGCTGCCCGGTGCGCGCTACGCGCCGATGTTCCACATCCAGCCGGGCTGGTTCTGGGAGCGCCGGCGGCTCGACGCGGACGCGGAGCGCGAGGTGCTAGCACGGAACCCGGGAGCGGAACGCCTCGCGGGGCCGCTTCCGGCGCTGAACGAGCTCCTTCGCCTGCCGACTGCGACGCGCATCACCTGGAGCGTCGAGCTGGGGGCGCGCTTCCGTGACGCTCTGCGGGCCGAGCCGGTCGCCGAGACGTGGCAGCTCGACGAGATCGTCGCCGAGTGCGCGGGGCCGTCGGGCCGGCCGTACCGCGAGCTGACGCGGGGCGTGCTGCGCGGCCTGACCTTCGGCCGTGCTGCGCTCGGCGACCGGGGCCGGCCCGGCCTCGTGTGGTGGGCGAAGAACGCCCGCACCCTTCCCTCGCGCGCGATCACCCCCGAGCTGTCGGCCTTCTGGAAGATGATCGACCGCGCGTCGATCCACCTGATCGGCGAGGAGTACCCGGACTTCGCCGGCGACCCGCGCCGAGCCGCGCGAACGGCTGCGGCCGCGCACGAGGCGCTGCGCCGCGGCGGGCCGGTCCGGCAGAAGCTGGCGCGGAAGTACGCGTCGGGGCTGACCCCGGGCTTCCGGCTCGTGCAGGGCCTCGGCGGCAACACGCGCGGCCTGCCGCCCGCGGAGGCCGAGCAGTGGCGCGCCGCCTACCTGGGAGCGCGGGCGGACGCAGGGGTGTCGGGCTTCGCCGAGTTCGACTTCCGCTTCGAGAACAGCGCGCGGGCGATCGTGCGTGAGCTCATGCGCGAGCTTGCAGCGGTCGTCTAGCGCTGCTTACTAGCCGGTGTCGCAGATCTCGGAGCGCGCGCCGACGACGGCAGTCGCGAGCGCGCGGCCCGCGCTGACGTGGAAGCGGAGCTGTAGCCGCCCCGGCTGGTCTGACGCCACGGTGGTCATCCCGTCTGTGCGCTGGCTGAGGCAGGCGTTCTCCGCGTGCCAGTACGGCGAGTAGCGCACGGCCAGTCGGTACGCGCCGGCGTGCGGCAGATCGACGGCGATGCGGGTCGCGGTGACGGCGAGCACCCGCCCGCCTTCGAGGATCGGCTTCGGCGACGGCACCTCGAAGATCCTCAGGTTGGGCCTCGCGTACACCTGCCGCAGGCCCGAGCGGCCCGAGCGGAGGAGGTCGGCCTCGCCGCGGGCGCTGTAGTCGGGCGGCGCCGAGGTCAGCACGACGTAGCGGACGCCGAGCCGACGCAGCCAGGCGAGGTACGCCGACGGCCCGAGCTCGTCGTAGAGCAGCTTGTTCTGCGGGAAGTCGTCCTGGCGGTAGCCGCCGCGCGCGATCGGGATCTGCGCCTCTGCAAGGTAGGCCGCGGCCCAGTGCCCGGTCGTGTCGACGACCTCGACCCGGTACGAGGGCGTCAGGTGCCCGCGCAGGTAGGAGATCGCCGGCGCCCAGTAAGCGCGCGTGGCGGCCGGGTCGCTCTGGCCGTGGACGATGTTGAAGACCGTCGGTGTCAGGTTCCACGCCACGGCCAGCGCGAACACGGCGAGCGTGATCGGCAGCGGCCGCCACCGCCGCAGCGAGAGGGTCAGCACGGCGATCGGAATCGCCAGGTACCGCAGCCGCAGCACGTTCTCGCCGATAGCGCTCGGGATCGCGAACGCGGCCAGGCAGGCGACGAGATAAACGATGAACATCGCGCGTAGCGGCTGCGCGCGCTCGACGCCCCAGGCCATCCAGATGCCGAGGCCGCAGAACGTGATCCCGGTCATCAGCTCCTGCCACGAGAACGGGTACTGGCCGTTGCCGGGGAACGCACGCCAGAGTGCGACCTCGACGAGGCCGAACGCCGCGATCGTCGCCGCCGGCGCGACGAGCTTCCGCCGCTCCTCCCAGCGCGCGAGCCCGAAGCCGAGGAGCACGAGCGCGAGCAGCAGGAACGCGAGCGGGCTCGCGGCCAAGGTCAACGCGGCGAGCACCGCGAAGCGCCACGTGCGTCGGCCCTGCAACGCCCAGATCGCGAGCAACGCGAGTGCCGCGCCGAGTGCGAACGGGAACGCCGCCGAGAAGACGACGCCGCACCAGACGACGGCGAACGTCCGGCTCGACCAGCGTGCGGTCGGCCCCCACTGGCGCGAGACGACGACCGCGAAGGCGAGCGCCGCGGTCGAGACGGTCGCAACGGCGAGCAGCTTGATGCCGAGCAGCGCCGCGAGCGGGTAGTAGAGGACGCTGTAGGTGACGAAGCTGTAGCGGCCCGCGTACCAGAAGTTGTTCCAGAGGGCGAAGCCGTCGTTCAGGAACAGTGTCCGTTGGTACGCATGCTCAGCGAGGTCGGCACCGGGGGGGCCGAGCCAGACGAGGAGCGCTGCGAGGGCGGCTGCGCCCCCTGCGGCGAGGGTTGCCTCACGCAGGACGGGGGTCTCGCGGGTCACGCGCCTACGAGGATAACTGCAGCCCCGGAGTTAGCCTTCACGTATGCGAGGCGCCGTCGCCGCAGGTCATCCCCTCACCGCCGAAGCCGGCGCGCAGGTCCTCGCCGAGGGCGGGACCGCGGTCGACGCCTGCATCGCGGCCGCCTTCGTCTCGTGGGTCGCCGAGAGCACGCTGACCGGGCCCGGCGCGGGCGGCTTCATGCTCGTGCACCGCGCCAGCGATCGAACGACTCGCGTGCTCGACCACTTCGTCACCGTCCCGGGCCTCGGGCTGGCTCGCGGCGGGGTCACCGAGATGGACGAGGCCAGGATCGACTTCACGCCCGAGTCGTCGCAGTCGTTCCGCGTGGGGGAGGCTTCGAACGCCGTGCCGGGCGCGACCGCCGGGCTCGGCGAGGCGCACCGCCGCTTCGGCACGCTGCCGTGGCGCGTGCTGCTCGAGCCCGCAATCGCCCACGCGCGTCGAGGGGTCGAGCTGACGCCCGGGCAGGCGTACCTGCACGAGCTCCTCGACCCGATCCTCCGCCGCACCGACGAGGGCCGTGCCATGTACAGCTCGAACGGCGACTACCTCACGGTCGGCGAGCGGCTCGTGCTGCCCGACCTGGCCCTCACGCTCGAGCGCCTCGCGGAGGCCGGGCCCGGCGATCTCTACGGCGGCGAGCTCGCGCGCGCTCTCTCCGAGCATGTGCGCGCCGGAGGCGGCGAGATCACCGAGCGCGACCTGAGCGAGTTCCGCGTGATCGTGCGGCGGCCGGTGCGCGTCCCGTTCCTCGGCCACGAGTTCCGCTCGAACCCGCCGCCGTCCACCGGCGGCGTCCTGATCGGCCTGGGCCTCCGGCTGCTGGACAGCCTCGGCGGCGTAGCGGGCCCACCCGGCAGCGCAGAGGCCATGGCGCAGCTCGTCGAGATCATGCGCGAGCAGGAGACGGCTCGCGGCGGCCCGTTCGTGCGCGAGCTCTACCGCGGCGGACTCGCGCGCCGGCTGTTCGACGAGGGCGCGCTCGCGGCCACCGCACGGCGGATCCGCGGACGGCTGCCCGAGCTGCAGCGCGGGACGACGCACATCTCCGTGGTCGACGCGCAGGGGAACGCGGCGGCGCTCACCGCCTCGACGGGCGCCGGTTCGGGCGTGATCGTCCCCGGCACGGGCATCCAGCTGAACAACATGCTCGGCGAGTTCGACCTGGCGGCGACGGGCGGCCACCCGCGGCCCGGCGTTCGCTTCACGAGCGGCATGGCTCCGTCGCTCGTGCTGCGGGACGGGATGCCGCGGCTCGTGGTCGGCAGCGCCGGCTCGCTCCGCCTGCGCGGCGCGATCATGCAGATCGTCGTCAACGCGGTTGGCCACGGGCTCGGCATCTGGGATGCGATCGATCGGCCCCGTGTCCATTTCGAGGCGACCCACGTCCACACCGAAGGCGGCAACGACCCGGACGAGCTCGACCGGCTCGAGTCGTGGGGCTACGAGCTCGTGCGCTGGCGCGGGCGCAACCTGTTCTTCGGCGGGGCGGCCGGCGTCGAAATGCAGGAGGACGGAAGGCTCGCCGCGGCCGGCGATCCGCGGCGCGGCGGCGCGGGCGTCGTCGTCGAGTGAGCGGCTACGAGATCCGCGAGGCGCGACCGGGCGACGCGTCGGCGCTGGTGGAGCTGGCCCGCGCGGTTTCCGGTGAGCCGGGCGACTCGCTGCTCGCGACCGACGGCTGGCGCAGTGCGTCGGCCGAGCGCCGGTACCTTCGAGCGGTGCGCCGCTCGGGCCACGCGGCCGTCTTCGTCGCTGAGGTGTCCGAAGGGCTCGTCGGGCGGCTGTCGGTCTCGCGCGATCCGCATCCCGCGAGCCGCCACGTCGCCGATCTCGGCCTGATGGTCGCGGCGGGATACCGTCGCCGCGGGATCGGCCGCTCTCTGCTCGAGGCCGCGGCCGGGTGGGCGCGGCGGCACGGCGTCTCGAAGCTCGAGCTGCACGTCTTCCCGCACAACGAGCCGGCGATCGGGCTCTACGAGTCGTTCGGCTTCGTGCAGGAGGGCTACCGCCGCCGCCACTACCGCCGCGGAGAGGAGTACCTGGACGCGATCCTGATGGCGTTCGCCACACTGCCCGAGTGAGCAGCTTCGTCCACCACTACGGGCTCGCTGCGCTGTTCCTGATCGTGATGCTGGAGTCGTCCGGCGTGCCGCTGCCCGGCGAGACTGCGCTCGTTGCGGCGGGCGTGTTCGCACAGCGCGGGAACCTGAACATCGCGTCCGTGATCGCGGTCGCGGCGGTCGCGGCGATCGTCGGCGACAACATCGGCTACTGGATCGGGCGCACCGGCGGGCGCTCGGTGATCGAGCGCTGGAGCTTTGCGTCGGGCTCGCTGCCCTGGAGCGAGCGGTTCTTCCGGCGGCACGGGCCGAAGACGATCTTCCTGGCGCGGTTCTTCGCCGTGCTGCGTGTTACGGCGGCGTGGCTGGCGGGCATCTCCCGGATGCACTGGTGGACGTTCTTCCTCTGGAACGCGGCCGGCGGGATCTGCTGGGCCGCCCTCGTCGGCCTCGTCGCGTACTACGTCGGCCAGACCGCGGCGAACGCGATCTCGCACTACGGGCTGATCGGCGGCGCCGTCGTGATCGGCCTGGCGGTGGTCGCCCTCGTCGCCCTGCACTTCTGGCGCAAGCGGCTGGTGGAGCAGCCGTGAAGCTGCTCGTCGTTGCGATCGCGATGCTGGCGCTCTGCAGCGGCGCCCAGTCGGCCGCGCAGGCGGTGCCGCCCTTCAACCGGGTAGTCGTAGTCGTGATGGAGAACAAGGCGCGCTCGGAGGTACTCGGCAACCGCGCGGCGCCGGCGTTCAACGCCTTCGCGCGCCGCGGCGCCGTGCTCTCCGCCTACCGCGGCGTGACGCATCCGAGCCTGCCGAACTACCTCGCGCTCGTATCGGGCTCGACCCACGGCATCACGTCCGACTGCACGACCTGCACCGTCGCCGGGCTCAGCCTCGCGGACACACTCGAGGCGAAGGGCCTGACGTGGAAGACGTACGCCGAGGGCCTGCCGCGGCCGGGCTGGACGGGTCCCTACAGCGGCCGCTACGCGAAGAAGCACGTCCCGTTCCTCTACTTCCGGCGCGTGCTCGCGAGCCCGGCGCGGCTGCAGCGCGTCGTGCCGCTGACGCAGCTCGCGCGGGACCGCGCGGCCGGCAAGCTCCCGACGTTCTCGCTCGTCGTCCCGGACCTCTGCCACGACATGCACGACTGCTCGGTTGCGACGGGCGACGCCTGGCTGAAGCGGTTCCTGCCGCCGCTGCTGCAGCTGCCCGGGACGGCGGTCTTCGTCGTCTTCGACGAATCGGACTCGGCCGATCCCGGGATCCCGGCGCTGGCGCTCGGGCCGGTCGTGCGCCCGGGCTCGCGCTACTCGAGGGCGATGAGCCACTACGGCCTGCTGCGCACGATCGAGGACGGTCTCGGCCTCCGGCGGCTCGGCCTCTCGGCGCGGGCCGCACCCATCACGGGCATCTGGCGCCCCGGGGAGCCTCCCCCGAAAGAGGGATCCGCGCACCGGCCTTGAACCTTCCGTGTCGTGGCGATGCTCACCGTCCTGACCGGAGCGATCGAGGCTCGCGATCCGTACACGCAGGGGCACTCCGCCCGCGTCACGGCGCTCGCCGAGGAGATCGCGCTGCGGCTCGGCTGGAGCGAGGAACGCCTCGAGTCGCTGCGGGTCGGCGGCCCGCTGCACGACATCGGCAAGCTCGCCGTCTCCGACCACGTTCTCCGCAAGGAGGGGAGCCTCGAGGAGCACGAGCTCGCGGAGATCCGCAAGCACCCGAAGGCCGGTGCGCGCCTGATCCTGCGCGTGGCTGCGCTGCGCGAGGCGATCCCGTACGTGCTCTACCACCACGAGCGCTGGGACGGTGCCGGCTATCCGACCGGCAAGGCCGGCGAGGAGATCCCGCTCGAGGCGCGCGTGCTCGCGGTCGCCGACGCCTTCGACGCGATGACGAGCGACCGCCCCTACCGCCGGGCGCTCAGCCGGGCGGAGGCATTGGCCGAGGTCGAGCGCTGCGCCGGCACCCAGTTCGACCCGCAGATCGCGCGGGTCTTCCTCGAGCTGTTCGAGGAAGCCGAGCTCGCTGCCGCCGCCTCGGCGTAGCGTCCCTGCTCGGAAGACCGTCCCGTCGCCCGGCGTCCTGATGACAGGACGTCAATCGGGGGAGGGTTCCCATGGCAATCGCAGACAAAGTCGAGAGATACGAGGTCTTCATCGACCAGAACAACTACGTGGACTACTACCGGTCGATCAAGCTCAGCCTCGAGTCCGGCGGCACGGCCTTCATCGGGTTTCCGGCGGTGCGGCCGGTCGACTGGCTCCAGTTCAACGGATCGTCGATCAACCTGTACATGACCGCCGACCAGTTCACCGACGTCTACCACCTACTACAGAGCGAGGCGCCGGTATTCGTCACCGCGCTCGACCTCTGGGGGTTCGAGGTCGGAGCCGTCCACACCGAGCTCAACCTCGACGAGGGCGAGCCACCGGGCGAGGGGGACGAGGATCACACGCAGAACCTCGCGGCACTGATTCGCCGCGCGAAGAACGAAGAGGCCGCTGCCGTCGGAACCGGCGCGTAGCTGCGTTCTCAGAGATGAGCCGGACCACGCTCGTGGAGCAGCGCGGTCCGGCTCGACCTGACTAGACGCCTACGAGCGCGCCGCTCTCCACCTCGTCGAAGTAGGAGATCTCGACAGCGTCGGCGTCGATGCCTCCCTCGCTCATTGCTTGCTTCAGCTCGGGCATTGCGAAGAATGCGCGCGCTGCATCGCTTGAGTCGAACGCGTGGGTGACGATGACGTCGTTGGGATTCTCGATCGAGCGCAGAACCTGGTGGGCGCGCACGCCGTGCTCGGCCTGGGTCGGCGCGAAGCCGTCGTACATGGTCTTCCAGGTGTCGAAGTCGGCAACGCTGTGCCGGATGACAGCAATCGTGCTGGTCATAGAGGGCTCCCTTCAGGAGCGGATGGCCCCAACTGCCAGAGAACGGGCTTCAGGAGAAGCGCGCAACGAGGCGACGCTTGGCAGCCTACTCGTCAGGAGCCGCCAAGACGCGGAGCTTCCGCTTCGTGCGGCGAATCACCTCGTCAGTGAACTCGCTCGTCCCGGCATGGCCGCCCAGGTCGGCAGTCCGCACGCCGGCGGCGACGGCCTCGAGGCACGACTCGCGGATGGCGAGCGCGGCCCGGGCCTCGTCGTCGCCCGCGTAGCCGAGCACCGCCGCGGCGGCCAGGATCATCGCCATCGGGTTCGCCACGTTCTTGCCCAGCAGCGACGGCGCGGTGCCGTGCGCGGCCTCGGCGAGCACGACCGTCGGCTCGAGGTCGTCGCCGAAGCCGACGAGCAGCGACTCCGAGCCGGCGATCGAGCCGAAGAGCGGCAGCACGAGGTCGGAGAGGATGTCGCCGTCGCGGTTCAGCGCCGGGATCACGAGCGGGTCGCCGCTGGAGGCGACGAGCAGGGCGAAGGTCGCGTCGATCAGCTGCGGCTCGTACGGCACGTCGGGGTGGCGCGCGGCTGCGGCGTCCATCTCCTCCTTGAGCATCCCCTCGTAGACCGGGCTGACGGTGAACTTCGGCCCGCCGAAGACCTTCGCGCCGGTGTCGGCCGCTAGGCGAAAGGCGAACTCCGCCACGGAGTGGCAGATGCGCCGCTCGATCCGCTCGGTGCGGAACGCCGCCTCGTCCTCGCCCGAGCCCTCGCGCCACTCCTTCGCGCCGTAGGCGTCGCCGACGGCCATCCGCACGACCGAGATCGGCGCGTGGACGCCTCCGAACGGGACGATCCCAGGGATCCGGCGGCCGGTCCGGACGATCACTCGCCCGCCGATCTCCA
>Ga0209811_10000534_pt1 | contig 15409 bp, 10 predicted proteins | sample Coa_R1_6_FD_187161 | JGI IMG/M metagenome (GOLD analysis project Ga0209811, IMG submission 187161) | Surface soil microbial communities from Centralia Pennsylvania, which are recovering from an underground coalmine fire. - Coalmine... | ecosystem: Environmental > Terrestrial > Soil >...
ATCCTGCCTGACTACAGCATCACGGGTGGTGTCACGGCAGCCGTGTCACTTAAGAGCACCTGGAACGCAGCTAGCAGGATCCAGCGTTACCCGGTGTACGGACTTGCTGGCACATAGTAATCGTCCGGACGGCCGGAACATTCACGCACGGCCCCCGTGCCACTGCGGGGGAGCTGCCCTCACCTGAAACAGAGAGGAGCAGCCCGTGCCGGAAGAAGCAGGGCTGGAGATCGACTTCGATGATGAGCTCGCCAGGATCCAGGGCGCGGTGTCCGGCGTGGAGCAGCCGCCCGTCGCCGAGATCGTCGTCGCGGACAAGATCGTCACCAGCGAGCGGACCGTGGAGTTCATGGGCAGGCGGTTCCGCATCGCCGAGAAAATCGGGCTGATGCCGCTGCTCAAGTTCTCGGCGTTCTCGGACGTATCCGTGCAGGACCCGCGGGCGCTCGGCGCGCTGTACGCCATGCTCAGGGACTGCATCCACCCGGGGCACCCGGGCTGCGGGAAGTGCGAGGACTGCAAGAACGGGGCGGACCAGGCGTGCGCCGAGTACGACCCGGGCGACTGGCATGCGTTCGAGGATCATGCGATGGAGACCAAGGCGGACGCCGACGAGCTGATGGACGTGGTCACCAAGGTCATCGAGCTGATCGCCGCGCGCCCTACCGGGCCGCCACCGCCCTCCTCGCCTGGACGGCGGTCCACGCGGGACACGTCGATGGCACGCTCCTCCGCACGTCGGGGCGGGGCCTCGAAACGCTGACACCCCGCCAGGCGTGCAACGTCGCCTACTCGATCATGGCGGAGGGCCGCAGTGATGAGGAGCTGGAGCTGCTGGACATCTCGCTCGGCATGGTGACCAACCCGGAGGAGGAAGCCCTGGACGCACTGCGCGCCCACCAGGACGAGGCGGGCATCGCCTTCGAGGACCCGGACGCCCCGGTCGCCCCCTCGGAGAACACCCTGTACGGCGACGAGGACGTGAGATGGCGCTGAACCTGGGAAGCGCCCGCATCGACGCCGGCGACGTGCACGAGCTGCTGAACGACCCGGCGGGGCCGGTCGGGCGGCTGATCGCCGAGCTGGACGAACGGGCCGCGATCGTCGCCCGCGGGGCCGTGCACGTCTTCCCCGGCACCCGGCGGTCGACCATCTGGAACCCGGCCACGTCCACCGCCCGGTACGCGATGCCGCCCGGGTTCACCAAGGCGTCGATCCGTACCCACGGCCCGGTGACCGGCAGCCGCGGCGGGATGTACGGCGGCGTCAACGTGGCCGCGTTCCCCGCCGTGTTCCTGGAGCACCCGTCATCGCAAATGTATGACAGATATCCCTTCATGACCACGGCTCTCGATAGCCTCGAAGGGACTGTATTTTGACTCTAGCATCATACTTCACGCCGGGGACGGCCAGTGGCCCCCCAGTGAACATTGCCTGGCTCGAATCGCCCGTCTGGGTCAATCCGGCGGAATACGCCTGCTGGGACAATTCCGATCAGTCGCTCGATGTCTGCGGCAAAGGACGCGAACTGGCGCCACCGTTCACATACTGCAGTGGGGTGACGGCTGGTCATGCGCCACCAGACGTGGTACAGCGGGTGACGGCGGATGCCTGGCAGCCTAACCGGTTCCCGCGAGTTTCGGCGCTGCTGCGATCGGGTGGCCCAGCGGACGTTCCACTCAACGTAGGGACCGTTGTTGTCCTTCCGGTCCAGGGTCATGCCAGGGGGCCGGGATCCGATTGCTCGCTCGATGTCGGCAATGAACAGCCGGACATCATGCCAGCGTTCGCACACGGCGATGCCGCGGGCGCCGTAGATTCCGTAGCTCCGGTTCTTCGGGTTATAGCACCGGGCCATCATCTGGCACCAGGTGCCGTAGAGCTCGTGATGTGTAAGCCCGTGCCGTACCGCCATCTGTTCATGATACCGGAAGGGACAGAGCAAGACCGTTATCCCTTCATGACCACGGCTCTCGATAGCCTCGAAGGCCTGGTGTTCTGACGTGGCGGTCGGCGGCCGGGTCCTCGGCGAAGCCTGGATCGTGATCAGCCCGGACACGGATAACTTCCTGCAGGAGCTGACGGCGAAGGTCAAGGCCGCCGTCACCGCGGTGCCGAAGCAGGACGTCAAGGTCGGCGCCGACACCACGCCGATGACCGCCGCGATGACCCGGATGCGGTCCGAGCTGGCCGCCGTCACCGCCAGGATCTCGGACATCAAGGTCGGCGCGGACGACACGGCGCTGAACGCCGCGGTCGCCAAGATGCTGAACAAGGTCGCGCTGCTGGCCAAGCAGATGCGCAGCATGGAGCTGGCGGCCGACCCGGCCAAGCTGGACGCGGCGCTCGCGAAGAAGGCCACCGAGCTGGCCGGGCTGCAGAAACAGCTGCGCAGCCTGGAGATGGGCGCGGACACGACCAAGTTCAGCACGGCGATCGCCAGGGAAGCCGCCGCCGCGGCCGGGCTGCAGCAGAAGCTGTCCAGGATGCAGCTGTCCCTGCAGGACGCGGAGGCCGTCTACGAGCTGAAGTACCTGGAGCACCAGGCCGAGGCGATCCGCAAGGCGCTGGACAAGATCCCCGGCGACGTCGAGGACACCCTGCTCCAGCGCAAGCTGAACGTGATCAGCGCCCGGATCGCCGTGATCAGGTCCGACGCCCGGAAGATCGAGCTGGCCGGGAACGTCACCCGGTTCTTCGCGCAGCTGAGCGCGACCGAGGACAAGCTGATGCGGCTGCGCGCGGAGGCGTCCGAGGCGAAGCTGATGAACGCGGCCCAGATCGCCGGGGTGCAGGCCGCGATCGCGGCGACAACCTCCGAGGTGGAGGTGCTGAGAGCCGAGGCGGACCGGGTCCGGCTGGGCGGCCTGACCATGGCGGAGGTCACGTCGCTCGGCGCCGGGATCGCCGGGCTGGACGACGAGGTGGCCAGGCTGAACGCGGAGCTGGCCAAGACCCAGGGCGAGCCGACCGAGGCGCTGATCCGGCTGCGGGACCGGGCCGCCGACCTGGACGCCGTACTGGCCAAGGCGAAGATCGAGCTGGCAGGCGAGCCTGCTGCCGAAGTCAAGCTAGCCCGCCTCGAGCTCATGGCGGAGAAGCTGAAGGTCACGCTGGCCGACCTGACTGTCGGCGGGGATCCGGTTAAGCTGGCGGCTGCCGCTGCCGCGGTGGCAACCCTGGCCGGCGGGCTGAGGGGCCTGACCCCCGCCATCGCGGAGACGGAAGGCGCCTGGGCCAGGCTGCAGGGCTGGGCGTTCAAGGGCGGCGGCGGCCTCTGGGGCCTCGGCAGCGCCATCGGCGGCGTCAAGCTGTGGCACGTCGTGCTGGACGGCGTGATCGAGGCCATCATCGCGGTGACAGGCGCTGCCATCGCCGCGACGGCCGGGGCAGCCGCGCTGGGCGAGACCGCCAAGGACGTCGCGACCCGGCTCAACGCCGTGCGGACCGTGAACGCGGCGCTGGGCACGGAGATACCGCCGATGACCGGCAAGTTCGATGACCTGGTCAAGGCGATGGCCCCGCGGGGCATCGAGATCTTCGGCGGCGCCCTGAACATCGTGAACAGCCAGTCCAAGAACTTGCGGGGGGTGCTCGAGCCGGTAGTTGACTTGTTTGACAAATGGGTCGCCCAGATCGACATCTGGGTCACCCACCAGCAGACGTTCGCCGGCGCCGTCACGCACGGGACCACGTACCTGGCCCAGTTCGGCCAGATCGTCGGCCAGATCACCGAGGCGATCCACAACCTGCTGTCCAAGGACCCCGGCATCGCGCACTACCTGCTGCAGATCCTGGTCGTCGCTTCAGGGCTGCTCGATGCCTTCACCAAGCTGCCGAAGCCGATCGTGGAGCTGACCATCGGGCTGCACGGCCTCTACATCTGGGCGGCCGTGCTCGGCGCCGTGTTCCTGAAGATGGTCAACCCGCTGGTCCAGATGGTCGGCTGGGTGACCAGGCTGGGCGCGGCGAGCAAGACGGCAGCCGGCGAGGTCGCCCTGCTGTCGGAGACGCAGCTGGCGGGAACCGCAGCCACCGACGCGCAGGCCGTGGGCGGGCTGGCCGGGGCGCTGGGCAAGGCCGGGACCATGGCCAGGAATTTCGGGGCGGGCCTGGTCGCGCTGGCCACAAACCCGTTCGTCTGGGCGGCTGTAGCCGCAGCGGGCCTCGCGTACGTCGCCTACGAGGGCAACCAGGCCGACGCCTCCACCAAGCGCTTCATCAGCAACATGAACAGCGCGCTGAATCAGATGAAGGCCAGCCAGGCCATCCCCGCTATCGCGCGTGACATCGGGCTGGTGAACGCCCAGATCGCGGCCACGACCAGCGCGGCGTTCCTGCCCAAGATGAGCGAGCAGCTGTCCAGCTTCGGGTTCCACGGGCAGGCAACGGCCGACGCCCTGCTCGGGATCGACAGGAACTTCGGCAAGGCCATCGGGGACGTCCCCCAGATGCTGGCCAGCTGGCACAACCTGGCAAATGCCGGCCGGGATCTCGGTCACGCCGTCTCCTCCATCTTCCACCCCAGCCAGGCCGCCGCGGGCGTGGCCGTCACCAACGCGATCAAGGCGTTCAATGACCAGCTCACCAAGCTGAACGAGACCTCCGGCCGCTACTACAAGACGATCGGCGCCCTGATCAAAGAGCACTACAGCGTCGCCGGCTCCATTGCGCTGATGGACCTGGCCGGGGTCAAGGCCGCGGATTCGTTCGAGATCATGCACCAGAAAGTGGAGAACCTGATCACCGGCTACAAGTCGGTCACCGGGACCGGCGGCGCGCTGGAAGCCTCGGTTAACGCGGTCACCTTCGCGGCCCTGCAGCAGCAGGAGAAGGTCGGGCAGCTGAACCAGGGCTGGGACACCTTCATAAAGACGATCGAGGGCGGCGAGCAGGGGTTCAACGCCTTCGCCACCCAGACCGAGGGGCTGTACCAGTCGCTGTCCAACGCCGGGGTCAAGCTGTCCGACTCCAACGGCAAGGTCAGCATGTCCACCAAGCTGGCCGCCGACGCCGCGCAGGGCGGCAAGGTCTCGATGACCGGGCTGAACACCGCCTCGCTGCAGGCCCGGGACACCTTCCTGAAGACCGCTGACTCCGCCAACCAGCAGATGGACGCGCTGTCGATGCTGGCCAACGCGGCCGGGCTCGGGCAGAAGGGCGTGAACCTGCTGGGCCGCGCCAACAAGGACATGGTCGCGTCCATGCTGCCGGCCGCCAAGAGCAGCCAGGCGATGACCGACATCCTGTACGCGCTGGCCCAGCGCGGCGGGTACCGGGGCGCGGATTCCTTCAAGGCGCTGTCGGAGTGGGTCGGCAAGACCAAGAACCCGATGAAGGACCTGGACGGCATCACCACCCAGTTCACTACCGACGCGGCCGACCTGACCCAGGACGTCAAGAACCTGTCGATCGCGCTGGGCACCACCCTGAACGAAGCCATGTCGCAGGCCATCATCACCGCCAACGGCGGCCAGAAGATGTTCGTTGACTTCGCCGACGCCGTGCTCCATACCGGGCTGAACAGCGACACCACGCGCGACAAGGCGCAGGAGCTGGCGCAGGGACTGGTCAACCTGACCGGCAACACAGCCGCCGCGCACAGCCAGTTCATGACGTTCGCGCAGGTGGGCCTGCACCTGACCCGCGATCAGGCCAAGACCCTGTGGAACGAGATCACCGGGAAGCTGACCCCCGCGCTGAACGAGCAGGCGCAGAAAACGGTCCCCGCCGCTAAGGCCGCGTTCGAGGCGTGGGCGGGCCAGGGCGGCAAGAGCGGCCTGGGCATGACTCACAAGGAAGCCGACAGCCTGTGGAAGATGCTTACCGGCACGTTCGGGCCGACGCTGACTGACCTGACCAAGAACAAGACGCCCGCCGCCCGGGCCGCGTTCGAGGCCTGGGCCGGCGTGGACGGCAAGAGCGGGCTGGGGCTGACCAAGAAGCAGGCCGACGCGCTGTGGACCCAGCTCACCACCAAGCTGGGACCCGCCATCCAGAACCTGCCGTCCCACAAGACGATCACCATCACCGAAAAGGGCACCGGGCTGTTCACCATCACCGGGCCGGGCATCGCCGCGTCCCAGGGGCCGGGCGGCAGCGGTAACGCGGCCGGGGGGCTGGCGGGCGGCGGGTTCATCGCCATGGGCTCGGGGCCGACCGCCGACGACGTGCCGGCCATGCTGTCCCGGGGCGAGGTGGTCGTCCCGGCGAACATGGTCAGCGCCGGGGCGGTGGATCACCTGCGGGGCGCGCTGCCGGGCTTCGCGGCGGGCGGCCTGGTCCCGTCCTACAAGGGGAACGTCGGCGGCCTCGGCCCGTGGACCACCCAGAACGTGGCGGCATTCGAGAACCTGATGACCGGCGCGATGAAAGGCGCCATGACCGTCGCGATGAAGAACGCGATCGCGGCGGCGATGGCGGCGGCGGCGGGCGGCGGGGTCGGGACCGGCTCCGACATCGTGTCCTACGCCCGCAGCTTCCTCGGGCGAATCCCGTACGTGTGGGGCGGAACAGGACCGCTGGGAGCCGACTGCAGCGGATTTGTCCAGATGGTCTACAACAAGTTCGGCTATAAGCCGCCGCGCACGTCCGAGGCGCAGGGCGGCTGGGTGACCCGGACCAAGCTGCCGCAGGCCGGTGGCCTGGCGTTTTTCGACTCCCCGGCAGGCGGGCCGCCGCCCGGCCACGTCGGGATCGTCACCGGGCTCAACTCGATGATCAGCCAGGCCGGGCCGCCGGGCGCGCTCGGGCCTACCGTGGGCAGTCTCAACCGCGCCATGTGGACCGGGGTGCCGCCCGGCGGGTTCCGGTCAGCCCCGACCATGGGACCCGGCGGGTTCGCCCTCGGCCCGGCAGCATCCGGCTCCGCGCTGGCCGCGCAGAACTACGCGAAGTCCATCTTGTGGGCGTACGGCTGGGGGGCGAACCAGTGGCCGTCACTGCTCGCGCTGTGGAACGGAGAATCGAATTGGAACGCCTGGGCAGTAAACCCGTCTAGCGGAGCCTACGGGATACCCCAGGCACTCGGGCACGGCCATCCGTACAACCTCGGCGACTACGCCAACCAGGTCCGCTGGGGCCTGGGCTACATCTCCGGCACGTACGGGTCCCCGGCTGCCGCGTACGGCAAGTGGCTGTCCCGCAGCCCGCACTGGTATGCCGGCGGCGGCCCGGTCCGCGGCAGCGCGATCCGGAGAGCAGCCGGCGGCCCGGTCGGCGGCGCCGTGCCCCGGATGGCGGCGGGCGGCCCGGTCGGCGGCGCGCAGGCCGGCGTGCAGGCCCAGTACGCCGCGCTGCAGCGCGCCTTCGCGGCCGGCCCCGCGCAGTACCGCACCACGCTGACCCGGCAGGAGCTGGCTACCCTGGCCGCCCGGGAAGCCGCTGAGGTCGCCGGGTACAAGACCTTTTCCGCCGCGAAAACCGCGACGAACCTGAGCCACCTGGGCGCGCTGGCGCGGGCCGAGCTGTCGACCGCCGCGGACAAGGCGCTGAACCGGGTACCGGGCGGCCACCCGGGCATCGCCGCGAGCCTGCGGGGCTACCTGACGACCGTCAGCAACCTGTCCAGGGGCACCGTGGCCGCGGCGACCGGGACATCCGGGTCCGGCGGCATGACCACGGCGCAGCGGCGGTACTGGCTGGGCGCCGCCCAGTACGGCGAGCTCCAGAAGTACTTCGGGCTGCACCACGCATTCGCGATCGGCCCGCCGAAATACCGGACGGCGACCGTCACCTCCGAGCTGCGCACCCTCGCGGCGCGCCAGGCGGCCGAGGCTGCCGCGTACAAGGCGGTCATGTCCGGGTCGCTGACCGCGGCGGAGCTGAGCCACCTGGGCGCGACCGCCCGCGCCGAGTACTCCACCGCCGGGGACAAGGCCCTGTCCGCGATGCCCGGCGGGCACCCGGGCTGGGCGTCGGACCTGCGGCACTACCTGGGCCAGATCAGCGCCCTGACCGGCAAGAAGATCCCCGGCGCACCGGGACTCGGCGCTGTAGGCGCGAGCCTTCTTGGCGCGCCGGCCCTGTGGCAGAAAGACCCCAGCCTGCTCGGCCTGCTCAAGTCCGTGGATAACGAGATGCACATCTTCTGGAAGCTGATGGGGTCCAAGCTGCCGAAGACCGCCACCGCCGCGCAGCGCAAGACCCTGGCAGCGTGGGACAAGGCCCTGGAACGGCAGCAGGTGCACACCTTCGGGCTCGGCAGGGGCGGCCTGTTCCAGCAGCTGCTGGACAGCTTCCGTAACGGCCGGCCCCCGCCGTGGGACAAGTTCGGCGGCGCGGTGAACTACATGATCCGCGAGGTGGAGGGCACCGGGATCAAGGGCGGGGTCAACCCGCCGGGCACGCCGCGGAACTCGGGGTACGTCCCCTGGCACTTCTTCCACTCCCAGTGGCTGAACCTGCTGAACGCGCTGCGCCTGGTACACAACCGGCTGACCCCGGCGGCCCCGTGGAAGCCGGGGAACCTGGGGCCGTCGCACACGGCACCGGACGGGGTGCTGCAGCTCGCCCGGGGCGGCCGGGTGTGGGACGCCGGCGGGGTCCTGCGGCCCGGCTGGAACCCGCCCATGTTCAACGCCACCGGGAAAGACGAGCACCTGGTCCCGGCCGGCGGCGGCGGGGATGTGCACCTGCACCTGACGGTGAACGGGCCGGTCGGCAGCCAGTCCGAGCTGGAGGACTGGTTCGTGCGGACGGCTAACCTGATGGCCCGGACCGGGAAATTGTCGCAAGCGGTCCGGACGGCAGGGTAGGCAGCCGGTGTCACTCTCCTACCGCGCGGCGCCAGCCGTCTCCACGTCCGGGAGCACCGGGCAGACGACCTGGGCGGTCTCCAGGCAAGCCGGGACCGTTGCCGGGGACTGGATCCTTATCTACGTCTTCGGCGGCACCGCCTCGATGGCCTGCACCGGGTTCGCCGCCAAGCCGGACGCGAACGGATTCGGCGGCCTGCTGTCCCGGTACGCGGACGGCACCGAGGGCACCAGCTTCAGCATCACCGGGCTGGCCGGGAACCGGGTCACCGCGCTGATCGTCACGCTCGCCGGGGGAGCGTCCGTCCTGGACCCGGCCGTGATCGCCACCCCCGTCTCCGGCGGCCCGGCATCGTCGGTCTCCGTGCCGTCGATCACCCTGGCCAATAACGGCGACTGGCTGCTGTGGTTCTGCGCGAACCAGAACGGTTTCAGCGGGGCCGGGTACGGGATCACCCCGCCGTCCGGGTTCACGTCGCAGGGCACCAACGGGGCGCAGGTGTCCAACGCGACCGTCATGCTCGCCGACGACCAGGTGACGGCATCCGGCGCGACCGGCGCGCAGGCCGGCACGTTCGGCGGGTCCTCGTTCTACTCCGCGGTGATGATCGGCATCACGCCCGCTGTTCCCGGGGGATCCGCGGCGGCGGCGGTAGCGACGGCGACGGCGGCGGCGCTCGCGCCGGGAGTGCCGGCCGGCCCCGCGGGCGTCGCCCCCGCCGGGCTGGCCTCCGCGGCGGCGGTGGCGCCCGCGCCGGGAGCCGCCGCCGTCACGCCCGCGGTGCGGACCTTCCCCGGCCTGCCGCCCAACCCGCTGGGCGCCAGGATCGAGCTGAACCTGGGCGGCGCGTGGACGGACATCACCGCCTACGTCATGCTCCGGGACACGATAAAGATCACCGGCATGGGCCGGACTGACGAGAGCGGGACGATCACCGCGTCGCAGCTCACCATGACCCTGCGCAACGACGGGCGGTTCACCCCGAAGAACAGCGGCGCCAGCGGGGTGTACTACCCGAACATCACCCGTAACTGCCAGGTCCGGGTCAGCGTCAGCACCACGTCAGTAACCGGCGTGCCGTACAGCGGCTACCGCTTCTTCGGGGAGATCAGCAGCTGGCCGCCCGGGTACGACATCAGCGGCCGGGACACCCACGTGCAGGTCACCGCGTCCGGGATCTGGCGGCGCATCGCCCAGGCCAGCGTCAGCATCGGGTCGGCCTACTGGCGGTACGTGCAGCTGCTGTCCGGCGCCGCGACCCCGGCCGCGTACTGGGCGATGGAGGACGGCAACGCGTCCGCCGCGTTCATCCTGTCGGACGGCACCGGCACCAACCTGGCGTTCTCCGCCGGCACCCCCAGCTTCGCGGCCGACACCGCCAGCTTCCCCGGGTCCAACGCGCTGCCCCAGTTCAACCTGGCCCGGATGGCCGCCAACGTCTCGTCCGCCGCCACCCCGTCGAATAACATCATCCGGTTCGCACTGTCCGTGCCGGTCAAGGGGGACAGCACCGGGGCCGCGATCGCGACCGGCGCCCAGGTGTGCTCGGTCCTGGCTAACGGCACCATCAAGCGGGTCGACGTCGTGCTGATCGCGAACCAGCTGCGCATCGACGGCTACACGTCCGCGGCCGGCGGGACACCCGCGTTCTCCGGCACCGTGGCCAGCAAGATCAACGGCGTCCCCGTCCTGGCCAGCGTGGAGATCACCCCGTCCGGCAGCGGGATCAACTGGGCGCTGCGCCTGGTCAAGCCGGGCGCCACGGCGATCCTCGGCCAGGTCACCGGCACCCGCGGGTCCAGCAGCGTCGCGGCGGTCACCCAGGTGCAGCTGAACGGCCAGGGCCGGCTCACCGACACGGCCTGCGGGCAGCTCAGCGTCTGGTATACCGTGCAGCCGATCCTGGCCGGCGCGACGGCCATCGGCGGCAACGCGGGGGAGACCGCGACCGCCCGGTTCCAGCGGATCTGCGCCGAGTCGAACATCGCGACCACCGTCATCGGATCCGGCGCCGCCGCGATGGGGCCGCAGCTGGACGGCAAGCTGAGCGACATCCTGCAGGGCATCGAGGACACGGACGGGGGCATGCTGTTCGAGTCCCGGGACGGCTTCGGCCTCGGCTACCGGACCCTGGCCAGCATGAAAGACCAGGCCGCGGACGTGACCTTCAGCCACGGATCCGGGGTCCTCGGCGCCCCGCTCGCGCCCGTCTACGACGACCAGCTGATCCGCAACGCGGTCACCGTCACCGGCTACGACGGGTACTCGGTCATCGCCCAGCTCACCTCCGGCCCGATGTCCACCGCGGCGCCGCCCAACGGCGTCGGCGGCGGGTACACGGCAGCCAGGAGCATCAACGCGAGCACCCACGCGCAGGTGAACGCGATCGCGCAGCAGCTGCTGTGGCGGGGCACCACCGACGAGGTCCGCTACCCCACGGTGACCGTCAACTTCCAGCGCACCGCCGCCGCCGCGTTCCTCGGGCTGATCCCCGGCCTGCAGCTGGGTGACCACCTGCAGATCACGTCCATGCCCGCGTTCCTGGGCGGCGGCACCGCCAAGCAGCTGATCTGGGGGTACTCCGAGGTGCTGGGCGGGAACCCGGAAGCCTGGACGATCACGTTCAACACCATTCCCGAGGCCCCGTTCGAGTCCGGTTTCAGCCCGGGGGTGTTCGGCGTCACGCAGGCCCCGGGCGGGTCGGTGGCCGCCGGGTCACCGGTCGGGTCGACGGTCGAGGCGGCGCAGCTGCCCCCCGCGGTCCCGCCCGTGCCCACCCCGGTCCGGCACGCGGGCGCCACCACCTCGTACGCGACCGTGCCGACACCGTATGACTGGCTGTTCACCGTGACCGGGACGCCCGCCGACACCACCTACTTCGGGTGCACCCCGGATCAGGCCTGGCCGATCGCGCCCGGCGACACGTTCACCCACTCCGCCGGGCTCGGCGGCCCGTTCACCGTCACCACGGTCGAGCTGCCGCCCGGCGCGAACGCCACCGTCCACTTCACCCCGGACGCCACCGCCGTGATGAGCTCGGGGGTCGTGTCCGGCGGCAAGGACGGCGACCTGTGGATCAACATCGCGGCGGACAACCAGCTGGAGCAGTGGCAGGACGGGGCGTGGACGCCGTACAAGTTCGGGACCGGCGCGCTGGCCGGCACCCTGACCGGGCTGAACGTCGTCGGCGCGTACTTCCTGTCCGGCGCGGGCGGCGGCAGCGCCTGGCAGTCCGCCGTCCCGTCCGTGCCCGGCTATTACCTGTACTGGGACACCGGGACCGGGACCCCGCAGGTTATCGCCGCGATCAGCGCCGCCGCCGGGTCCGACCAGTGGGGCAACACCTGGCAGGGCGGCGTCACGATGACCGGCCTGATCTCGCTGCTGAACGTCCTGTCGGTGGAAGATACCGCCGGCAACATCCTGACCTCGATCGACTACCTGGGAAACATCAGCGCGCCGACCCTATCCGCGCAGGACGTGCTCCTCGGCGGAACCTCCGTGTACGACTGGCTGAACGAGCTGCCCAGCGGCATCGTCAACCGCGGGTGGACTCCCTCCGGGCCGTGGCCGTCGACTCCGATCGGCACCACTAACACCGCCATCGTGGAGCTGGACCAGGTGCTCATGGCCGGGCGCTCTTACCGGTTCTCCGTCGTCCCGACCACGTTCATCACGACTGTCGCCGCTCAGCAGTACGTGATGCAGCTCCGCGCCACCACGGATGGCAGCACGCCGACCAACACGTCCCCCGTGCTGCGCCAGTCAGTCCAGGAGTGCCCGACCGCCGGCCAGAACGTCATGACCCCGAGTTGCGAGTACATCCCCGGCAACCTGACCGTCGACACGCTGTACCGGCTGCTGGTGACGGCCAACGTGCAGGGGGCGGGCAACACCTTCCAGTACCAGGGCTCGCTCGAAATCCGCATCGAGGACATCGGCCCCTGGCTCAACGAGACGAACAGCAACAACGGCGCGTGGTTCGGCGCTGGCTCCAGCGGCGGCTCCGGGTCCCTGAAGAATTACGTGAAGACGTACTACGCGACGTCAACCCACTCCTACTTCGGGCTGACCGGGACCTACGGCTCCGGCGCGAACGGCAAGCGCTCCGACAACGGCAGCCTCTACCAGGGCTGCCCGTCCGGCCACGCCTTCCTGGAAGGCGACCAGTACGGGTTCGCCGGCTTCGACTACGCCACGATCGCCGCGGACCTGGCCGGGGCCACTATCACCAAGGTCACACTGCGGCTCACCAACGCGACCACCTGGTACTCCTCCGGAATGCAGGCCATCGTCGGGTACTCCACGACCACGACGTATAACGACCCGTTCGTCCCCGGCGCCGGCACCCACTTCAACCAGGTCAACTACCACATCAACCGCGGTCAGACGCTGACTAAGGACATTACCTCGTCCAGTATCGGCGCCGCGTTCCAGTCCGGCGGGGCCACCTCGATCGTCATCGGCCGGTCCGCCGACCGGACAACCGGCACCGACCTGAACAACTACGGCAGTTTCATCGGGTACCTCGCCGCCAACACCGCGGCGAACCCGCGACTGCAGATCTCGTATACCAAATAGCCCCAGCGGAGGCATGATGGCCGTCCTGACCGCCGTCAACGCGATCACCAACTACCAGCACGGCGACGCGGCCATGACCGCGCTCATCGGGCTCCGCAACGTCACGACCGGCGACACCCTGGACGTGGCCACCGTGACCCAGCCCGTGTTCCAGGTCATCAACCGGGCCGTGGTCATGGGCACGTCCGATTTCGTCGCGATCGCCGCTACCTGGACCGGAACGGTCGTCACCATGCCGTCCGGGCTGAACAAGTCCAGCGGCAACCTGCTCATATGGGGCTGCTTACCCTAGCCCGGCGTAGGCTGGATTCAGCAACGTCACCGCCCGCGGCCTGAACGGAGCCGGGCTCCCGATCTGAGGAGCCCCCGATGCCCCTGGGAGACAGGCTCCCCTGGCACAGGCACAAGCATGACCGGCGGCTGGTCCGCTCCGGTGAGGCGTTCGACTCCGGCGAGCTGGACGCCGAGACGGTGGAGCTGGAGCTGCCCGAGCCCGCGCCGGAACCCCCCGCTGAGGTGGCAGCCGAACCCTGGGGCTGGCGCGGCAAGAAAACGCCCCCTGACGTCGCGGAGCGGCTGCGCCTGTACCGGGAGTTCGTGCAATCGCGCGAGGGGGGCGCGTGATGGCGCTGCACGAGATCTGGATTCCCAGCCCGCATTACTCCTCGAGCCGGGGACCGTATAACAAGGCCGTGCTGCACACGACCGAGGGCGCGATGAAGATCCGCGACCTGGGCAGCTGGTTCCAGAACCCGTCCGCCGGGTGCTCCTCGCACCACGGGGCCGACAACTACGAGCGCGGGATCTTCGGCGCCTACGTCTACGAGAACCACAAGGCGTGGACGCAGGGCAACGCGAACGACTACTGCCTGTCCCTGGAGCAGTGCGCCTACGCCTCCTGGTCGCGCGACACCTGGCTGAACAGCAAGGAAACGCTGCTCCGCAACACCGCCGACTGGCTCGCGTACGTCTGCGGCAAGTACGGGATCCCGCTCCGGGCGCTGTCGAACAGCGAGGCGCAGAACGCCAGTGTCAAGGGCGTCTGCCAGCACGTCCAGCTCGGGTCCTGGGGCAGCGGGCACTCGGACTGCGGCGGCGGGTTCCCGGTGGACAAGGTCCTCGAATGGGCGAAGGGCAGTACCGGCTCCGCGCCCGCCCCGTCAGGAGGAGATTTCGTGTCATCAGCCGTAGCGTTCTACCAGGGAAAGCAGTACTTCGCCTACATCAACCCTGACGGCAAGGTCTGCGTCAACGGCGGGGTCGTGGATTCCGGCTCGAACGCCCGGAGCGGCCCGGGCCTGGACATCGACCCGGCAACCGGGACCAAGGTCGTCTCCTACACCAACACAGGCGGCCACCTCTGCACGTACCAGCAGAACGCCGGGGACCCCAAATGGTACTGGGCCGACAAGAAGTGGAACGCGAAGTAGGTCCCGCCTGGCCGGGTCCGGGTTCCCGCGCCGTAACCGGGGTACCCTCGGCAGTATGAGGTGGCTATGGTCCCGGCAGCCCGCGCCGGAGAACCCGGATCCGCCGCTTGGCGTCGTCCTGCATTACAGCGGCCGGGCCATTCCGTGTTCCGTGCTGCGCGACCCGGACCAGGACGAGCACGGCTGCGCTGCGTGGGTCGCCGTACCCGGGGAAGCCGTGAACATCCGGCCGGGCGAGTCGGTCCGGCTGACCGCCGCGGTGCTTCCCGGGCGAACGCTGCTGCTGGCCGACCTCGGACTCGGGGCGGACGAGGAAGCGTGGCCAGGATCCCGCTGACCCTCCGGCTGCGGGCATGGTTCTGGATCACGGCGTGGTGGCTGGCCTGGCTGCCCCGGCGCCATCCCCGGCGCACGGGGACCGTCGCTGTCGCCGTGCCCGTGCTGGCCGGGATACTGCTGGCGGCACTGCTGCTGCCGTCGCCGGCGCCCTGCCACGTGCGCCCTGCTGTCACGCCGGGAAAACCTCATTTTGAGTGCGCCCGGGCGGTACCCCCCTGACCGGCGGAAACGCCGACCCGGGTCAGGGGGGTCCAGAACACTCCCAGACCGCGACAGACCGTTTCGGTACAGTATTTGCACAT
>Ga0209811_10000535_pt1 | contig 15408 bp, 9 predicted proteins | sample Coa_R1_6_FD_187161 | JGI IMG/M metagenome (GOLD analysis project Ga0209811, IMG submission 187161) | Surface soil microbial communities from Centralia Pennsylvania, which are recovering from an underground coalmine fire. - Coalmine... | ecosystem: Environmental > Terrestrial > Soil >...
AAGGAGGAAGCTTTCGCCTTGCTCGAACAAGGATATAAAGAGCACGATGGCGCCATGATTCATCTCAAGGACGACCCGACTTGGGCTCCCATTCGCTCAGATCCACGATTCCAAGACTTGATTCGGCGGGTGGGGCTGCCGCCTTAGCCATATGAATATTTCCGGCAGATGCGTCCGCCTAGTCGCCGTCTACTGGGCACTTGTCGCGATTTCTGCATTCGCGCAAACCCCGACTACAGGAGGAATTTCTGGCACCGTTCGTGATGGCCAAGGCGCGGTCATCGTTAAAGCCGCGATCCAATTGAAGAATACCGCTACCGGCGAACAGCGCTCGACGGCGTCTGACACCTCCGGCAACTACGCCCTGGCTTTCCTTCCTGCTGGCGTTTACGAATTAAGCGTCTTCTCTTCGGGGTTCGCGACCGGGCGTTTCAGCAGCCTGCGAGTCGGCATCAATCAACTCACGATGGTTAACGTCGCACTCTCGGTCGCAAGTAGTTCTTTTGAGGTGACGGTCAGCGGTACTCCCCCGCTGGTTCAATCCGAGAATCCCCAACTCGCCACAACGCTGGAGGCGAAGGCCGTATCGAACCTCCCGCTGCCCACCCGCAACTTCCTGCAGCTGGCGACGCTTGCGCCGGGAGTGTCGGCGGAACTCAGCAATAACAACGCCATCGGCCGCAACTCACCCAATTTCTACGTGAACGGCGCCCGTAGCGAGCAAAACAACCTGCTGCTGAATGGCGTGAATGCCAACGACATCTATGGACACGACTTCGCCGCAGTCCCGATTCCGGCCCCGGAAAGCATCCAGGAGGTCGTGGTAAACACTTCGCTGTACGACGCGTCCTTGAAGAGCGCGGGCGGAGCCAGCATTGAAGTGACCACGAAAAGCGGAACGAATCGGGTGCACGGCAGCCTGTACGACTATCTCCGCAATGACGCGCTCAATGCCAATGACGCCAATCTAAAACAGGCGGACGTGGGCCGCCCTGCGCTGCAACGCCACGTTTACGGCGCTACTCTTGGAGGTCCGATCCGAAAAGACTGGGCCTACTATTTTCTTTCTTATCAGGGCGTCCGTGAGACGAACGGCGCGACCGACCAGAGCATTTACAAGAGCGTCCTGATTGCTCCCGGTCTCACCGACGACCGCTCGGAAGCAACATTACTTCGCACCTTTCAACCCAAGTTACCTGACAACATCACCCCGGCGACGTCTATCGATCCGATATCACTGGCGCTTCTCAATGCCAAGCTGCCCACTGGGAACTACCTCATTCCTGCGCCGCAGCAACCTGACGGACGCGTCTCCGGCACGGCGTTATCCACCTATCGCGAAGAGCAATTCAACGCTAATTTCGACGTTCACCCACGGTCTCAGGACGCGCTGGCGGCGAAGTTCTTCTTCGCGGATGCACCGCAGTTTCACGCTCTCGGGGCATGGGAGCCTGGTCAGGTCGCATTCGGTGCGACCAGCCTTCCCGGCTTTGGATTGCAGGTGCAGAACGACAACCGGCTTCTGTCCGTGTCCTACGTTCACACGTACAGTCCGACCGCAGCCAACGAGACCCGCTTCGGCTTGAACTTCTTGCGTAACCGGGCGCTCCCGCAGCAAGCACTGCTGGATTCGACCATCGGTATTCAGCGTCCCACTGCCGCGGATTTTCCGGGCTTGCCGAATATCGTTCTGGGGCGCGATGAGGGCGGAGCGTCGGTAGGGTCGGAGTGGATTACTCTTAACAACGCTGCCACAACTACCTGGTCGCTTGCCGATGTCCTGTCGCTTCACCGAGGCGGGCACACCATCCGCCTGGGCGGCGAGTTTCGCCGCTACTGGTGGGATGTTCACGCCAATGTCAATACCTATGGAGAAATCGACTTCTCGACCTTTAACGACTTCCTGATCGGCAACTCCGATCTTTCCTCGATTGGCGTGGGCCTCAGCCACCGTCATTTCCGGACGAGCGACTACAACTTCTTCGTGCAGGACGACTGGAAGTTGTCGCACAAGATCACACTCAATTTGGGTTTGAGATATGAGTTGAACCTGCCGCCTTACGAAACAAACGGACTGATTGGCGGCTTTGATCCGGCGCTGTACCGCCCGCGCACGGAGATCGGATCCGATGGCTTGCCGGTGGGGCCACCCACCGGCGGCATCGTGATGGCTCGCAATTCACAGTACGTCTTGCCCGATGTTCCCAAGGTCGGCAAGCGTATAGTCAACAGCCTGTCCCCGAGGAATCTTGGTCCGCGGATCGGCATTGCCTGGTCGCCGCTGAATTCGGGCCGGCTGGTTTTGCGTGGTGGCTACGGCATCTTTTTTTCGGAGCCCTCGTTTTTTTACCTTGCCTGGGACTACTTCTCACCGCCCTTCTATCAGAATTTTGTTTCGTCCGGGCATACTTTTGCAAATCCCTTCCCTGACGTGCCCGCGGAAAGCAGCTTCCCCCTGGTTGAGACAGGCTATCCCTTGGCCAGCAGTCCCTTTGACCCGAATCTGCGCACGCCATACTTTCAACATTTCAATGCCAGCGTTCAATACGAACTGGTACCGGACACGGTGTTGCAAGTCGCCTATGTCGGTTCGCGTGGAGTACGACTGTTTCGCCAGGTAGCCACGAATCAAGCCCGGATTGCGAGCCCGAGCCACCCCATCACGAATCAGGTCACTGGAGAAGTGATCACGGTCAACACCAACGAGAATGCATTGCTAAGGGCGCCAATGCAGGGAGTGGATACCGCTTTTTTCAATCTCAACCAGTCGAGCGGACAATCGACTTATCACTCGCTGCAAGCCACGCTGAACAGAAGAGTCTCCCATGGGTTCGAGCTCCAGGGTTCATACACCTTCTCCAGATCCATCGATAACAGTTCTTCCCCTGGACTGGATACGAGTGGGATCGTCGGAAATCAACTTGCGGCCCAGAGCAACCGCGGCCTTTCCGATTTCGACCGCACTCACCGCTTCACCGGTTATTTCATGTGGGACCTGCCGAAGTTCAGCCTCTTGCGCAATTCGACTACGGCACGTCTGCTCTTTTCCAATTGGCATCTGTCGGGAATATTAACGGTTATGTCGGGCACACCACTCGATGTGGTCGACCCCGGTGGGGGATCCCTGTATGGCCTGGCGGGCGCACGTCCGAACTGGGCGCCCGCCGCAAATCGGAGAACTGCTCTAAGCAACATTCCCAAAGGCTACTACTTCAATCCGGCAGCTTTTGCCGTCGCCACCGTGCAACCTGGAGAGCCCATATCCAGCGCTCATGATCCAACCGCTTTAACTGGAGGTACGGGAACCGACATCGGCAATGTGGGACGCAACATCCTGCGCGGAACAAGGCAGAGCAATATCGATCTCTCGTTCGAAAAACGCTTTCCGCTGACCGAATCGAAAGACATGCGATTCCAGGCGGACTTCTTTAACCTTCTCAACCATGCGAATCAAGACGGACCCATCAACGACATTAACGCCGGCGATTTTGGGCGGATTGTGAGCTTCGCCTCCAGCCCAAGGATAATCCAACTCTCCGTCAAGTTCGTTTTCTGAAGGACCGCTTTCTGAGACGACCAACCTCATGCGCCAGGGCTTCAGTTTCGGCATCGCTTCTCGATTCTTACCGTGTAAAAACCCGGGGTGAGCAGGGGAATGAGAAACGCACCCTGGGCATCCGATTCGAGGATTCGATCGCCCGTGGGACCACGCACCTTGATAGTCGCCGCAGCTATCACCGCACCAGAACTGTCGTCCACCACGCCGCCAAGGTTTCCCTTTACGGTGGACTCGGCTGTCACCTGAGCGAAAGTTGCGCTGAAAGTAAGGAGTAAGAGAGAAAGGGTGGCAAAATAGCGCGAAGCCTGGTTCATGACAACACCTCACGCGTCCACGGCTCCCGTTCCAGTTTGTGCTTATCCGTTTTACCGGTGCAGTGACAATCATCACGCCATGCAGGTCGAAGCAGCTAAACAGAGGAAAACGGTTCTAGAAAGTAGTGGATGTGTCAGCTCAGCGGATTGTCGCCGGCGACCCGAAACTTGGTCTCGGTGACCCAGAAGGTTTTGAACGAATGGTTGCTAACCGGAAACTGATCAACCTCACGTTGTCGGCTGGAATTTGTTCATGCGGAAAGTTTAGCGGCCGTTTAGCGTCCGGTCTGTGTGGGTCGAGCGAGACATCAGGGGATTGGCGAGACTAAAGAGACTCCGACTATCTACCTGCTCCCAGGGGCTTTGCGCGTTAAGTCCTGATGTAACTATAATTTGCGAGAAGCAACTTAAGAGAATTCGGCTTACAGGTCCGGCTGCCACAAGTTCTTATTTTCAATCACTTACAGAACACCGGATCCCGTTGTGACGCCGGTGTGACGCACTTGAACGGTATCAGACGCAAGCTCGGTCTTCGTTTGCTAGAGAATGGCCTTGCGACCGGAACCACATGGAAAAGGCACCATGGCCCATTTAGCTCTTGCACTGGACAGCACGCAGCAAATTTCTCCTGCTTCCTGTGCCGCGAGACCCGGCGCTGTCCTCATGTCGGAATCCAGTGAAGAGTCGCCTGCAGACCTTTCCTCGGACAGCAATCGGCGTATTGTGACGCCGGTGTAACTACTAGATTACGCCTACCACCCCAGCATCATCTCGGGCGCATCCGGTTCCGTCCAATTCATCCAATGGCCTCACCCCCGTGTCGGGGCAAGAATTGCCGAGGTCTGAGCTTAAAGTAGGTCAGTCAAAACGGTATCTCCCAGTCTTCTTGCGAAGACAAATCTGTTGCCCCCGAGTCCGCTGTGGCAATGAGCTCTGTCTCTTCCAAATTGGCTTGGGCGAAGACTTCGCTCTCCCGGTCCCAGGTATGGGCAAGAACCAGGCCCGTGTCCTCCAACTTGCGCAGCAGTTCCGGATGCTTCTGCGCAAGAAATTTGAGTCTCCTGCTTTTGTAGGGCTTTAACCGGGCCACTTCCAGGACAATCGCGGCGAGACTGGCGACCTGCGGATTGTCCGATTTCGCCATTTGTCCCAGGCGAGTCACATTCTTTTCGGAGATATGCGACTGTTTGAGAAATCCGAAGATATCGTCCTGATCCTCGATGGCTCGGCGCTCGGTCTTGGGCTTGGCCTGGCAGCGCTTGCACACATGAGTCTTATGACCCTTGCCCGAAAACTGCTCGTTCGCCCGCTCACGTCCGCAGATCCTGCAGCAATGTCCCATACCGCTCCTTATGGCTGAAACTACTAGACCATCACTCTTTCGTCAGAGGATATGGCCTCTTGCGCGACTGGGAATGTCGTTTCTGCAATGCCCCCTCGAGGAGGGGTGTACAACCCGCCGCAACGCCTTTTGAAATCACCTTATAGGCACTCTCCACAGCCTAGACCTGGTTTAAAGTTTTCGCATGGCGTACGTCTATATCGCCTTCAGCTGAGTGGTAGCCACATCGCGTTAAGTTTACGACAAGCATTGGCTTGTGATACCAAGGCCCCTGTACGGCATTAACTTCGTTCTGCCCAGCTCTCTATAGTCCAATGCGCGGCGGCGCAAAAGGCGAGGAGGCAAAGACCTACTGTCTCCACCGCTTCGATGGAGGCTGAAGTTGGTAAGCGAGTTTTTGCCAGACTCACTTTTGGTGCTCGTCGGAAGCATCTTGCGTGTATCGGATTCTGACCGCTGCACGCCTTGCCCGCCCAGTAAGGCCGTCGGTATAGTGAGTGGCTGATGGAGAGACCGTCGTCCCTCTGTTGCACGAACGCATCGAATTCCTTGTCACCGTGGCGAAGATGGGCACAACTAAGTCGACGGATTCAGAGAGTGGCAAATTGCGGATTGGCGATGATTGGAATGCTATCCGTATCATCGCCCTTTCGCAAAGCAATCCGCTCAAGGCCATCGCGGAGTTCGTCGAGAACTCCATCGATGCGCACGCGAAGACCATTGCCATCACGCGTGGCCGCGAGCACGGAGAGCACTATCTAATGGTGAAAGACGATGGCGACGGCGTCCCCCGCGATCCGCAGGGCCTGCCTGACTTCAAGTACGTCGCCACTCATATCTGCGACTCGATCAAGCAACGTTTGAAGGCAGACGGCTCTGGAGGCGGATTACAAGGGGAATTTGGCATAGGACTGTTGAGCTTTTGGACGGTGGGCGAAAGGCTCACGATGACTTCTGGCGGGGCCGATCAGCGCCTCTATCAGATGGCCATGAACAAAGGGGATCCGCGCTACACCGTAAACCCGCGACGCGTGCTCCTTGCCGACCCAGGCACCGAGCTGAAGATCAGCCCCTTGCTCGACGGCATCCGTAGCTTGAGCGGCGAGAAGATCCAGTGGTATCTGGCGTCGGAACTGCGCGACCGGATCCGTGCTACCCAGGTTCGCGTAACTGTGATCGACAAGCTTGCGCGTAAGCAGTACCAGGTCGAGCCGCGGCAGTTCGAAGGGCGCTTGCTCCACCAACTGCCAGCGGTTCGATCCCCATTCGGCGAGGCGTATGCCGAACTGTATCTCACCGAACCGGCCAACAACGGCAAGGTCGCCCTTACCCGAGGTGGCACGCGGGTGATCGAGGATATCGTTACACTGCCCGGTTTGGAGCGCGGACCCTGGAGCTCTGGTTACTTGCAGGGTCTGATCGACGTGCCCTACCTGAATCTCACACCCAGCACCCGTTCCGGGGTAGTTTACGATGAATGCTATGGGGCATTTGCGGAAGCTCTCCTACCACTCGAGGTACACCTCAACGGCCTTATCGACGCGCAGCGGCGCGCCGAGGAAGAACAGGCGAACCGGGAGTCCCTGCGTGCCATCCAGCGTGCGTTTCGCGAGGCCATGCTGGTCTTGCCGGCCGAGGAATACGATTGGTTTGAAATCCAGTCACGCTCGCCTCAAGCGGCGGGTGGCGACGAACTGCCGGAGCGCGGGGAGGCGCCCGGGGAGGAAGAGGGGCCCGTGCCGGTTGTTCCGGGACCGAGCGGAAGCGAATCCGCCCAGCGTCAATTCTTCGACTATGCTGGGCCTTTACGCACTGTAGTGATTTCGCCCGCTGCGAGCACATTGACCGTGAACCAAAGTCGGCGCTTTCGGGCGCTGCCCCGGGATCGCTCTCGCCGGCGAGTCGAGGAGGATTTGCTATTCAGCTGGGAGATCGGCGAAGGAAGTGGCATGCTCTCGTCCGCCTCCGATCAAGAAGTTAGCTTCCAGGCGTCGTCGTTGCCCGGTCTGGTGCGTTTGTCCGTCACCGTTTCACAGCGCGATGTGTGCTGCATTGCGGAGGCACTGATCACGGTCACCGATAGCCTTGATGCGGCAGTGGGCTCTTCAGTCGTTAACGCACGCGGCTTGCCAGGCTACACCTTTGAACGAGCCGCAGGGGAACTGTGGCGCTCGCGATTTGATGCCGCGCGGAACTTGATCGTGGTGAATAACGGGCATCGGGATTTTGTCTTCGCCACCCGCAGCCGCGCCCTCCAGTTGCGGTATCTTGTGCGGCTCTATGTCAAGGAGTTAGTGCTCCAAAACTTTAGGGGACTGCCAGCCGAACAATTGATGGAGCGCATGATTGAGCTCTCACTCTATGTCGAAGAGAAATTGAAATCTGCCTGAAGGGTTCGATTGGATAGAGGCTTGGCCCCCACCCCAGATCCCTACTCTGACTCAGTCGCCACTGCTCCGGAGGGGGCAGATCCTGTTCCATCCACCGAATGTCAGTAGAAAACTTCGCCTCACGTCACCTCCCCTGTAGTTGCACTGTCAGCACCTCAGGAGGCGGCGCCATAGGATCGCGGACGTCGCGCGTCGTGCTTCATGTGCTGTCCCTTGCACGCTGCCGCTGGGCGGCACGTCTCGCTTCCCTTTGCTCCCCTTCGAGCCGACATCTCTCCTCGATAGGCACCACGTTGGCGGGAGTCGTCTTGCCGAAACCCTCGAAATAGAGTTGGCGATGAGCCGCGGAAGTGGCAATTTCCCGGGGCTCCTGCTGTTGGTTATCGCTCTTGCTCAGTTTCGCCGGTTCCACCGATACTCTCTCGGCGGCGCTGCAGGCTCTGGCTCGAGCATACTTTAACGATCGAGGCCTACTGAAATCCTCCCGCTCGCAGGATTTCGGAAAGCTCATGGGCGAACTCCGTAAAGCTGACGATCAAGGCGTTATTTACATTGATGTCCTGAAACTAAGTCGACAGGGCAAATGAAATTGCCGAAGGGCGGGAGACAGAGGAAGAAGCCGCTAGCGCAACACGGGCACGGCCGGGATCCGCTCGCTGGCTTGCTCAAGACTTCTCTGCTCCCGTAATTATCAGGTGCGAGGGGCCATCTTTGCGGCCCGCCGCGGCCGTGTAATCCTAGCCGACGATATGGGATTGGGTAAGACCGTGCAAGCGCTGGCAGCGACCGAACTCCTGCGTCGCAGCCGCGGCATACAACGAGTGTTGATTGTGGCCCCGGCATCGGTTAAGTACCAGTTGAAGAATGAAATCGAAAGTTCACCGGCCGGGACGCGCGCAGGTTGTGTCGCGGGCGTGACGCCCTGAGCAGGGCGCCGATAGGCCCTTGTGTTCCATTCTCCACAACCTATTCCGCCTTGACGCGCGGGCGCTCGACATGGTATTACATTTTACAAAATGTAATGGAGCTAACATGGAGTCTGCAATCACCGTCAAGGGTCAGGCCACGATACCAAAGGCTATTCGCGAGCATCTTAGGCTAAAGCCGGGGGATCGGGTTAAGTTCTTTGTGCACCCAGATGGGAGCGTGGTTCTTTTGCCGAAACTTTCCGCTGCTGCTTTGCGCGGCATCGTCAAATCCCGGCGCAGGCGGCCCGTGAGGATACAGGAAATGACCAACGCCGCCGCTGAAGGTGCCACTGGCAGCACGTCGAAGGCCAAACGGCGATGATTGGGCTCGACACCAACATCCTGGTGCGCTACCTTGCCCAAGACGATCCGGTTCAGTCGCCTAAGGCAAAGGAAATCCTCGAACGCCGATTGACCGAGAAGGACCCCGGCTTCGTCAGCGTTGTGGCGATGGTGGAGACCGTTTGGGTCCTCGACCGCGCCTACGGCTTGTCATCCCAAGAAATATCCGCCGCCGTAGAGCGAATGCTTCAGACCGATGTCCTCATTGTCGAGAACGAGCAGGAGGTTTTCACCGCCATGGTGGCGCTAAGGAGCGGCGAGGGCTCTTTTGCAGATGCTCTGATCGGCGCGCTCGGTACCCGAGCCGGCTGTGCTCGTACCCTAACATTCGACCACAAGGCGCTTCGCCTCCCGGGCTTCGAGCTTCCGTGATCGGGCCAGGATTCCCTCGGCGAACGGCAGCGGTGAGGCAGGCCGCGGAAATTGTGCATCGGTAGACTGCAACGGAGGGAACGCCTAGTTCCTTTCCAAACAAAAAAACCAGCGAACTCCGCTGGCTCTCTTTCGCGGGTCATCACGGTTTTCAGAAATCGCCCGCGGGCTTCCATTGCGTCTCTCGCGGTCGCAGGTAATACGGCAAACCCGCCCAGCGCCAGTCGTGTCACCGACCGCGCCCAGATGAGATGTCCAGGGTAGATGCTTTGGATGTCGAGCATCCAACGAGACACGAGAGGCGTGAAGGCGAGATTGCATAGTCCCGCCGTGAACGCGTCGATGATCGCCACGTTGCGCACCGGGTCGCGCGCGGCGAAGTAGACCATGACAGCCAGCATGAGCGCAAAACCACCCATCTCTTTCAACGCGAAAAGAAACAGGGTCGAGACTTCCGCCTCGGGAGGATGCAGGAATAGGCGGAGGATAAGGGACTTGCTCGCAATGATGAGTATCATGCCCCCGATGGCCATGAAGAGCGAAAGGAAACGCAGCACAACCCGCAGCGCACGCTACGGTGGATTTGACATGGCGCAGTCCTCGCTTCCTTGGCATTGCACCCGGACGCAATACGGGAATATGCTCGTTAATTGTGGGTGGGGTGAGGACGGTACAGAGTTTTCACCGTTTGCCTCTGTCCTGGGCCCAGCCGAAGCGGAACGGTGTCAGGCTGGCCACGTCGCTCTCCCTGCCCTACCTCGCCCCGGAAGTGCCATTCTATGCGCACCCACGCTCAAAAGCGCCGCCCGCTACTACGGGCGGAAAGCAGTTGAGTTTATCTCGCCTCTAACTTTTCTTTGGAATTCTGTTAACCCCGGCGGGCAATAATTGCAGTATGGAGGAGGGGCTCAAATTTCATATTGAGGCGAAACGACCACTTCGGCACTCTCGCGACTGTTCTCGACCTCGTTGCCCAAGACCTGCGAAAGCGGTCGCATTTGCCACGCCGCGCCCCTTCTCCGACTGCGCGATGATCTCCTCTACCTCCCACCCCGCTACCGCATCGAGAGGGGGGAACAACTATGGGCTGAAGCCGCAGATCAAAATTTCTCGGCTCAATAACCGTCCGAACTGGAATCAAATCTTAGTGTCCATTTAGTGGCCAGTCTGTCAGGTTCGAGCGGGACTTTGGAAAACTGACGAGACTTTGGAGACTGGGACCAGCTCGGTGCCCTGTAAGAATTTACGCGTAACTCGCAAGGGGGCTATATTTTGCGGGAAACGGCTCGGAAGAATTCGGCTTACAGGTCCGGCTGCCACAACGATTCTTTTTTCAGTCGCTTTGTAAACTAAGACCATTGATTGGGACGCCGGTGACATCATCCTGCATCCCTAGTCGGTCTGCGCCACGTAACGCATCACCAAGGTTAAATTGCTTTCTGGGTGCCGCCCGCTTCCCCAAACCTCCGATGTTTCTGCATTACGCGATTCTGCTCTCTGCTAGGGGATGGTAATCGTAAGTGTGGTTGATGTGCGCGTCAGTGTAGGCGAGCTTGCTTGTACCTGAATGTGAACGGTCGCAGCTGTGGATGGGGGTGGTGGCGGTGGTGGTGGCGTCGACGTACCACCGGCACTGCCACCGCAAGCCACCAATATAAGAAGCATCAGGATTGATCCGGCGGTGAGGGCTATCGCCATCTTCTTTCTTGCACGCTTACGTCCGCTTCCATCGTAAGCGAATACCAAAAACGCAGCGATCAACGTCGGCAAGGACGCAAATAGTGCAAGGGGCTTTGCTTGTTCATGCCGGAGGGGGACATACGCGACGTTCGGCTTGGCATTCACTTTAATCGTCAGCACGGTCGTAAGCTGTCCGCTGGCGGGGAGCGAACCCGATGGAGGAGCGAAGGAGCAGCCCATTCCTGCGGGTAGGTTCATGCACGAGAAGGTGAACTGGTCACTGAAGCCGTTCGCGGACGTGAGTGTTACGTTTACATCGGTCGATGACCCCACAGAAACTGTCGCCGCAGTTTTCGAAACCGCCAGCGCCGCATCCTCTAGCTTCAGTTGAGTCGATACCGTCTGAGTTCCGCTTCCCATCGTGCCACTGACGATGACCGTGAAGTCCGCGGGGGAAGCTGTTTTGGGATCTACCTGGAACGACGTCTGGCCCGGCCCCACCAGTTGGCCGTCGAGCGAGCAACTGGGCCCCGGGGGCGTGACCTTACAACTTACCGGAATCGTCTGGCTGGAACCCGGCGCAAGAAAGGTCAGCATGTAGTTCGCCACCTGTCCAGGAAAAATCACCGACGAACCGGGGCTCAAGTTGAGCGCGAACGAGGTCACAACCAGTGTGGCCGTAGCCTGGACGCTTATCGACCCATCCGAACCGACAATTCGAAACGTATAGTTCCCTGCGGCCGTGGCGCCACTGACGCTGACTATCAGTGGAACAGTTGCAAAAGTGCCAGGAAGAACATTCGCCGGATTGTTTCCGAACTGGCAGGTAGCTCCCGCGGGCAGACCAGTGCACTGCAAATGGACGGCAGTGGAATAGCCATTTACTGACATGACGCTGAGCGTATAGTCGGGCGTTACGCTTCCCGGCACTGCAGATTCTGTCGTGTTGTAGAGAAAAAGCTGGAAACCCGCGTTCAAACCTGGTTGTGCCACATTGCCATACGCAGTCGCCGAATCTGCTCCTAATTGCGCCTGTAAAGCAAAAACGTGCAGACGATTGAAGCCGGGTCCAATGGTGAATGGCACATCTTGAATGGATGTGCCCGCCGGTACGTTGATGCTGCTAGCGATGCTAATATTCGGGTCGCTGGCGCTCAGTGTGATCGTTGATACAGACGCCCGTGCGGGATTCATAATCAAGCGAAGCGTGCCGAGCGTCCCGATAATGGGATTTGCCAGCATTTGCGTCTGCAAAGCGGAACCCGTCTTCGCCAAGACGACATTGTAAGAAGATGGGAACGGATCGACTTCAATGAGATCGGCTTTGCCATCGCCATTCACATCCGCAACGACATTGGGCGGATTGATCTTCGCCAGGTCAAACACCGCATAGTCAGGGACAAACGTTCCGTCGCCCTTTCCCAAGAGCAACTGAAAGTATCCCCGCGAAAAAACCGGTCCGCCCGTTGTGGCATTCCAGTCCGCATATCGCTGCGGCGCCAGGATGTCAAGATTCCCGTCTCCGTCAAAGTCGGCGACAGCCGGCCCATAAAAACGCAACGCCGACGGGCCGCCAGACGCAAAGGTTATCAGTCCACCGAATGGCGTGTGAGTCGCTCCATCCACAAAAGTGCCGTCGTTCATGCCGAGGTGAATCTTGTACGTCGGCGTGCTAAATCCCTGGATCGTAATTGGACTCACCAGTTCGATGAGGTCCGGATTCCCGTCATGGTTCACATCTGCCATCGAGAGATACGCAGTTTCAGGAAGGAGGATGGTAGGTGGCTGGAACGTTCCGTCGCCGTTCCCAAAAAATTCAAACGCTGGATGGGGAAGTGATCCAGGCCCAATGGTCTGATCGTTCACCGTGACAATCAGATCTAACTTATGGTCGTGATTGAAATCGGCCACAAAGGTATTTCTCGGCGAACCTCCCGTTACGCCCAATTGCCCGAAATCAATACTCGGCCCCACAGAGAAGGATCCATTTCCCTGACCCTTCATGAAAAGCAGGCGGTCGATCGGGCCAGCAGCCAATCCGCTGCCGCCCGCCACTACTAAGTCAAGTTTGCCGTCACCATCAAAATCTCCCGCTGCAAAAACGGTAAGTGATCCGGCCATCGGGACAATCTTCAGTGGACCGAACGTGCCGTTGCCGAGGTTTGGTGCGTACCCGAGAAATTGGCTGTATCCCAAGTCTGCCCCCATCACCAGCAAATCTGGCTGTCCGTTCCCACGCACGTCGGCGAGTTGCAGATCGTAAATGCCGAATGTTCCCTCGAACGCCGGGGATCGAACTGGCGCCCCGTAATGCCCGGTTCCGTCATTGAGCAACACCGTCAGCTGCCATGCAAACGGGTTCGGTACCGGATACTCGAGAAACAAGATGTCAGGCTTGCCGTCTCCATTCACATCGGCTACTAGGGGCCCGCTGTAAGGATCGTTGATAGAGCCACCAGTTTTGCCGTCAGTCATGGGGCCGACATAAGTACCCAATGGATCGCCAAACCCCCCGGTACCGTTGTTGAGATATATGCTAACGCTGTCGGAATCTTGATTCGCAGTCACGATATCCGGTCGGCCATCGCCATTCAGGTCTCCGGCAGCAATGTTGAACATGCCGGGCTGACCCCGATAAATACGCCCTGGCGTCAGCTTGCCGTGGCCATCCCCGAAGAGCACGGCCACTGTGTTTCCTGTATCGGGGCCGTACACGTCCACGTCAAGTGTGATTCCCGAAGTCACAACATCAAGCTTCCCGTCGCCGTTCATGTCCGTCAGCACCAAGCCAGCGCCGGTATCGCCCGCCCCAACGAAAAACACATCAGGAAAACCAATGAACGTGCCGTTACAGTTTCCGTGGAAGAGGTAGACAATTCCCGCGTCCGTCGATGTGACAAGATCCGGACAGCCGTCTCCGTCCATGTCCCCCGCCGCCGCGTTGAGAGCACTGACGAACGGACTACCTCCGAAGATGTACCCCGCGTCCTTGAACGTGCCGTCGCCGCTGCTCAAATAGGCATGGGGGCCGTATACTACGCCGCCCACATCCACGCCGACGACATCGGGAAGCCCGTCACCGTTCAGATCAGAAACCTGCATCGTGAAGGTGTAGAAGGAGCCGACGTAATTTTCAGGAGGGCGCGTGATAGCCGTCCCAATCCGGCCAGCTCCGTCTCCGCCGAAGAACGCAAGTGGCCCAGTGAATTCATTGCCAATCAATCCCGCCACTACATCGATTTTTCCATCACCATCAAAATCGCCGGCTGCTACCGTGACCACGGGCGCCGGAGCGTAGTAAACAGTTTCAGGCTGAAACGTTCCATTTCCATTCCCGAGTAACACACCCACAGTTCCGCTATCCGCCTCGCCGACGATTAGATCCAACTTGCCATTTTTTCTTAGGTCAGCGGCGACAACTTGAATGGGGGCTTGCCCGGCCAACGGAATGATCGTGGGCAGCTGAGAAGTTCCATCCCCTTTGCCGAGATAAATCCAGATGCTGTTGCTGCCACCATTTGTGACCGCCCAATCCAGGTGTCCATCGCCGTTGAAATCGCCGGTGGCCACAGAAGTGGGAATGTAGTCTGCGGGCAATGTGGGACGGAACCCGAATCCCGGTGCGCCCGCAGTGCCTCCTCCCATGGCGACAACTTCCCCCACCTTGGAAGCAAGGTTCGCTTTTGCTGTGGCGGACAGAGGCAGCGCAGATCCGCCGTGGAGACGCGTAAAGAAATGCTGGTACGCCGGACCCGCGGTGCGGCCATAGTTCCATCCGAGAAAACGCATGGGTGGGGACATTCGCCGCCCCGTCGCACCTTGCACTTGCCCGGCTTGATCCAACACCAGCGGCCGTGCTCTCTGGACAAGCTGGCTCGGAGTCTGAGGAGCACTTCCGAATCCGCCTCCCGTCGTGTTCGGGGCGATCACCAGTGGCAAAGCATTGGACGTGCCTCCTCCCGGAGGCCCGGTTTGGATTGTGATTTGCGCAGTACCAGGAGTCGAGAGATATCCGTATGGCACCTGCGCCTCGAGCGTATTTGTGTCGAGCCAGAAGCCGTAGGGCAAAGGTTGCCCGTTCCAGTAGATCGCAGAATTGCCGAACTGTACCCCTGTTGCCTGCGCGGTCAGTTCGAACGTCAGTCCGTTTGCCGTCACGCTGCTGGGACTGATCGACGTCAGAACAGGTGCAGGATTCAGAAGCGTTAACGTGAGGGACTGCGAAGTCCCGCCCCCAGGACTTGGCGTAAACACTGCCACATCCGAGGACATAATGGGATTGAGGTCAGTTGTGTCCAGCGGAGCGGTCAGCGTCGTGCTGTTCACGTAAGTCGTCACGTGATCCTTGCCGCCGTATTGCACGCGCGACGTTGGCACAAAGTTGGTTCCATTCACAGTCAGGGTGATCCCAGGTCCACCGCGCTGCGTACTGGAGGAGAAA
>Ga0209811_10000536_pt1 | contig 15397 bp, 14 predicted proteins | sample Coa_R1_6_FD_187161 | JGI IMG/M metagenome (GOLD analysis project Ga0209811, IMG submission 187161) | Surface soil microbial communities from Centralia Pennsylvania, which are recovering from an underground coalmine fire. - Coalmine... | ecosystem: Environmental > Terrestrial > Soil >...
CGACGGACACGTCCGGCGTCTCGCCCTCGCTGGAGCAGGCAGCAGCCCCCAGCAGAAGAGCCGCCACTAGAGCAATCCGAATCATGTGGCGTACAGTACCTGTAGCGGAGCCGAGGTGGCGGGCCTCCGCCGTCCGCTGCCCCTCCGTCAGAGAGGGCCGAGATCCGCCGCTCGGCCCTCTCGCTGTTCTTCGCTCTCACTTCGGTCGCCAGCGACCGAACTTTCGTCGCCAGCGACGGAAGCGTCCTCAACGAGGACCTGCACCGTGGCGCCGGTGAGGATGACGAACTCGACCTCGGGGAACTGGCGCTTCAACCCGTCGAGCAGGACCTCGACCTCACCCATCTCGCTGTAGTAGGCGTCGGGGGTGACGAGCAGCCGCATGCCCGGCGTGACTTGTAAGAACACGTTGCACGCTGCGCACTCGCCGTCCATGCGGTGCGCCAGGATCAGGTGGCCGCAGTCCGGGCACCATCCGTGAGGGACGGTGCCCGGAGCCAGGTGGCAGGTCAACGCTGGGCCTTGCCAGCGAGGATGGCGCGAGCGTGGCCGATGCTGACCGGCAGCACCGTCACGGCGCCGTCCACGAACACCACGATGGCGGCGTGGATCTTGGCCTCGTCGCGAGTCTCCAGCGTCGAGGCCGCAGCCTCGACGTCATCGATCTCGTCCTCGACGTCCTCGTCGGGCACCTTGGCCTTGGCGACAGCCTTGCGAGCCGCCGCCTTCGTGGCCCGCGGTGCGGGCTCGGGCTCGTCCTCACCGTTCTCCGACGTGGACAGCAGGGCGGTGATCAGGTCGGCCTTGTTGAGGCCCTTGATGGCGACGCCCTGGCCCTTGGCGATGGCCTGCAACTCGGGCACCTGCATCTTCTTCAACTCGGCCTCGGAGAACACCGGCGCCTCGTCCTCGGGGACGACGTCGTCCTCCTCGACCTCGGGCTCGGCTGCCTCGTCCTCCTCACCGAAGGAGACGCGGACCATCTGGCCGTTCAGGAGCCGGACCTCGATGTCGTCCTCGACGGCGCGCTCGACCATGGTCGCCAGAGCGTTGTCCTCCTCGACCTCAGCCTCGGAGTCCACGTAGAGCGCCAGCAGCACGGCGCCCTCGTCGGGAGCCTTCTCGCCCAGCATCGCCAGCGCCTTGCGGTAGGGGTCCTTCGCCCCGTGGAACGCCTGCGCCCCGGCGTAGGTGTCCTCGTCCTCGTTCCCGATGACCTCGTACCACACCTCGTTGTCCTGGAGCCACTTCACGATGGCCTTGTCGGTGGCCGTCAGGTCTTCCTTGCCCACGAGGGCCAGCCAGAAGTCCACGTCGTCCTTGGCTGCCTTGTCCCTCAGGTCCTCCAGGGTCTGGGTGATCTCGGTCTTGTTGCCAGTGCCGTCTCCGACTACTGCGTACAGCATGGATTCCCCTTTGTTATGTAACTCAGCGCCGTCTGGTGCTCCGAAGAACGGCGACTCTAGCCGCATCTGCCCCGGCCATCAACAGGGAGTCGAATCTGTGTAGAAATCCGGCCAGGGCCGCGACAGCCAGGCACCAGGCGGGGTTTCCACCGGCTATCCACAGGCCCAGCGCGGAGAGGGCGACCGTAGCAGCCCAGGCGAGGGCGAACTCCACCCGCGGCGTGGCCTCGACCCAGTACCGGCAGAACTGCACAACCTTCCAAACAGCCAGCGCAACGCCCACGTACACCATCTGCCGGAACCTATCAAGGGATGGAGCGGGCTGCCCAGTCCTTGAGCGGGTGCTTGGTGTCGTTTGCTGACATAACATCCCAGTGGGTGGCGATGGCCGAATCGACCGGAATCCAGTCGTAGACCAGACCCTTCTGGGTCACCTGGCCCTCGATGTAGTGGCCGAACAGCCGTGCCCCGACCAGATAGCGGTTGTTATACCAACAAGAGTACGACTGATGGGCGACACCTTGCCACGAGAAGTCACCCACGGCGCCGTTCTCGTTGTCGCCGTCGAAGTAGGCGTTGAGATCGGGGATGTCGCCCATCATGGCGAGGTCGATGTCGAAGGCTCCGTCCGACACCACGATGAACTCGGTGCCCGCGGTGTTCTCCAGCGGGTTGACGACGGCGTCCAGGTGCGTCCAACTGCTGGACGTGATGAGCCGCTGTGGTCCCAGCACGTCGGCCTGTTGTGACCACACGTAGTTCGAGCAGGACAGGCCCAGTTGTACCCACGTCGCTCCGCCGGTGGGAGCCGACCTGATGTAGGCGCTCACCCGGTGCTGACGGTTGTAGGACGGCGACGGGATGCACTCCAGGCGTGTTCCGGCGACACGGAGGAAGTGGTTGGCCGCGTTGTCCACGCCCGGCGTCATGCGCGTCATCGTGCCGTTGGCCCGCCAGCCGAACAGACCCACGTCCTCAAACGAAGGATTAGGTATCCAGTTCACACGCTCCGGATAGATGTACAGGTGGTACATCCGGGACGGCTCCCACTCCAGGGGTCCGGGAGCCTGGATGATCTGACCCTGAGCGGCGATGACACGCGGTGTCTGGATCACATAGGAGAACAGGACCTGCGGGCTCCCACCGACAACGATGCGCGACCCTGGTGTGACCACGTTGTCAAAGCACACGTTGGTGACGAACAGCCAAGGGTTGACGACCGAGTTGACGGTGCCGTTGATGTAGAACACCGCCGCCGCCACGTAGGAGGACTCGGTGTTCGGGATGTCGATGTCGCTGCCCACGACCACTTGCACCAGCGGGAGATCCCGGATCTCGGCCACCTGCTCGGTCATGCGAGCGTAGCCAGGCACGTTCAGTTCCTGGAAGCCGGGCAGGGTGACGAGGTTGTTGACCGACGGAGCCAACGCTGGGTCGATGTCGGTGGGCACTTGATACAACAGAGCCACACCGACGGTCCGGCTGGTCCAGGAGAACGCCGACGTGAGCCCGTAGACGAAGTTGCTGTAAGCCTCCATCTCAGGTCCTGTCTCCAAGGTAGTACTCGCCGCCTGGGTGCTCACCGATCGTCTTGTCGGTCACACCGAGGGTCAGCAGGACGTCAGGCGGCACCGGCACGACCGCACCACCAGCGGACTCGATCCGGGCGAACATGGCCCCCGCTAGTTGGTGGCCCTCCATGGGGAAGGGCCTTACGACGGGCGCCGCGGTGTTCCACCAGACGAAGGGCACGGCGTAGTAGGCGTTCGCAGGAGCGAAGAACTGGTAGTCGATGTGCCTCCACGCTGTCGCGTCAGGGTCGGTGGGGATGGACGGCCCCACCGTGGCGCTGATGAGGCTGCTCATCAGGCCGTCCACACCGAACCACACGACGCCGGTCCAGACGTTCGACACCGGCACCGCGGCGGTGCGGCTCACGTCCACCTGCCAGTCGTAGAGAGCGTTCGGCTCCACCGGGACAGCCTTGAACACCGGCAATGTTGTGGCATCATGCACGCCCACCGAGAAGACGATGTTGGTTGCCGCCAAGGACTCGATCATGAGCCAGCCCCGTCCGTGCGGAGGGACGACCCCGACAACGTCACCCTTCTGGGATCGGGCCACTCCCACGGTGGTGATGGGCGGCTTCGCCAGAGGATCAACCTCGGGCACGTCAAAGGGTTCGACCGAGAGGGTCCCTGACTGGCCCGCCGTGCTGATCGCGTTGATCATGGCTGTGTCGGTCAGGTTGTTCCACAGCCCCACGCCGGTGGAGGCGTACTCGGGGTCGGTCGGGTAGTACGGCCCGCCGCCCACGAACTCCGAATCATCCGATGTCAGCAGCATGTTGTTCCCCTGGACAGCATCGCACTGGTAGTCGGACGCCGCGGTGACGAGCATCTGCAAGCCGTCGGCCGTGCCACGGAGGTTGTTGAGGTTGCCCGGAGAACTGAACGCCTCGCCGTTGCGCACCGGCAGCAGCCCGGTGAGGATCGAGCGGTAGCGCGCCGCTCCCAGCGTGCGCTCGTAGGGGAAGCCCATGTTCTCCCCGAGGTAGCGCATCAGCCGGAACGGGACACGGTCGGGGTCGTACACGTTGAGCACGCCGTCGAGCAGCGTGCGCAGGTAGTCCAGGTCGTAGCCCAGCACCGAGGCGAACAGCCGCAGCGGACCGTTGCGGCCGTCGGCGGCACGCTGGTCATCGAGGCGCACGTAGTAGGGCGGGATGGCGTCCATCATCAGTTGGCTGTGGCCGTAGTCCTGAGGCAGCAGCACGTCCTGCTGTGCTGACAACACCCACTGGCCCCCGATCCACAGGAACAGGCTGTAGTAGTAGAAGTTCCCAGGTGTGAGCGGCGTGTCGAAGGTCTGGCGGGCCAGCGGGAGCGGGTTGCCAGCGTTGTCGAGCACGTTCGGCTTGGGCGCCAGGTACCAGACCGCAACGCCGTCGAGCGGTGTGGTCGGGAACCCGAACCCGCCGCGCGCCATCATGGCCTGGGTCCACTGCACGTCGGCGGGGACCTTGACCGTCAGCAGCGTGGAGTCGTAGTGGTAGGGCACGGCGACGATCTCGGTGCCCTCCACCTCGATGGGCGAGACAGCCCGAGGCCCGTAGCGCAGCGGCGCCTGCCAGTCAGCAACATCGGGGCGTAGCGCATCGCCACCCGTCGTCCGCCGGATCTGGAACGGGCGGTAGTCGCTCACACCAGGCCCCCATCAGCGATGGTGACGAGATCAGCGTCAGCCAGCCGCGGCAGTTGGATCTCGGTGGGCACGATGTCGCGCACGCTGGGTGTGCCTCCGCCCTTGGGCCGCAGCGTCACCAACTCGATGTAGTCCACGCCGACCACCTCGACGGCGTCCCGGAAGACCTCACCGATGGAGATGCGGGTGCCGAACCCGACCGAGGTGAAGGCGAAGGTGTTGGTGATGGCCTGACGAACTTGTGACATCACGAGGGCCTGGCCGTAGGTGGGCAGGACGTGGACCGTCATGTTCACCTCGACGTCGAGCCACTGCGGGTCGTCCGCCGACACCGTGCAGCCCACCATCACCCGGTCGGTGAGGTACGCCTCGACCTGGTCCTTCAAGGTCGAGAAGCCGGGCTCTGCGACGTTGCCGCCTACCGGGGCGATGTGGACGTGGACGAGCGTGTAGTACTGGCCGCGGGCCACCGCCTTGGCGACGCCAGGCACCTGGAGAGCGAGAACGGCGAAGTCGTCCAACGTCACCGCCCGGTCAGCGGTGCGCGACGCACGAGGGATCGAGTACCTCATGGAGTCGATGCTCTCGGGGTCGGCGCCACCGACACCAGCCGAGTTGTTGGTCACCGTCACACCGGGAATCGGTTGTGTCAACAGAGTGACGGCACCCACGACCACGTTGCCCTCAACTCCTGCCCCGTAGCGGTAGTCCACGAAGATCGAGGAGTTGATCGGAGGGATGCGCCCCGACACGGCGTCACCGAACCGGACGTGCATGAACAGGTTCTCGTCCATGTACGTTGTGAACACAGAGGCGTCAGGACCGGCGTCAGTGAGGTGGTCCACGAAGTCCCAGCGGACCGACGAGCCGTCGGACTCGTTGACGAGCACGGACACGGTGCGCTCGATGACCCCGGCGTTGGTGAGGGTGTAGTCCTGGAGCGGCGCTCCTGTTGACACACCGGCGTACTCCTCGGTGATGGTGCGGCCCTCGGTGGCCCAGGCGGTACCCGAACGCACGCTCCCCCCGAGCACCAGAGGTGACGGGGTGTACGGACCCATCGTCTCGAAATAGATGGCGTTCTCGGCCCGCTGAGCGCTGGTCTGCACCAGCGTCCCCGTTGCGATCTCCACCGTGTCGTTCAGGAAGGCGTCGGCCGCGAGGGTGAACGTCAGTTGGAGGTTGGCTGCCTGCTGGGCGATGGGCCGGTACCCGAGCATGTCCGCGATGCCCAGGATCGACTGGCGGCGCACCGCCGTGGCGAGGAAGGGCTCCGCCGCCACGCGGTCGGTGTAGTACGACATGATGTCGCCCATGTAGGCGTAGAGTTCTAGCAACAAGGTGCCGAAGTCACTGGGCTCCCCGACGGTGGCCCAGTCCGGGAGCGTGGCCCGCGCCACGCCGACCAGGAAGGCCCGGATGGACTCGAAATCCCGGTTGCTGTAGTCGATCTCGACCGGCGTTGCCATCAGACCTCGCTCTCCGTGGACAGGAAGGCGCTCACCGGCATCCGGAGTTGGCGGGCCTCATCGAACGGCCCCACCCGGTAGGAGACGTCCACGAACACCATGCCGGGCCGCAGGTCGTCCAGGGTGAACCCGACGCCGTTGAGCACCACCCGAGGGGTCCAGTCACCGATGCGCTCCGCCACCTGCTGGGCCGCGTCGGAGCGCACCAGTTCGTCGGACGGGTCGAACAGCGCCCGCTGGAGATCGGAGCCGTAGTACGTCCGCATGACCCGCTCGTTGAAGTTGGTCATGAGGTTGTCCACCAACTGCCCGGTCACGATGTCAGGGTACGTCGTTGATGTAGCAACACGGCCGTCGATGCCGATGCGGAAGGGGAGCGAGAGTGCTTGCATGTCACCTCCAGGTGCTGGCCCACTGGCCGTCTTGGCTGCGCACGATCTGCGGACGTCCTCGTGGACCGGTGTACCAGAACTTGCCGGGCACGCTGGGCATCACGGCCGAGTTGGTCACCCGCGCCACGTCCACCTTCGACTGGTAGACGTGGCCGGTCATGGTGTGCTGCACCCGCCAGACGTACCACAGCCCGTCGTAGGGAGCGTTGAAGGAGATCTTCTGGCCGGTCTTGAAGTAGATCACCGACCCTGGCTCGATGCGATCGTCGCCCTTCAAGCGCGCCGTCGCCTGCTCCTCCCAGTCCACCGGCAGGCGGACCTGCGCCATCTTGGCCTCTTCGATGTTGCGCAACGGTCGCACGCCGCTGTACGACAACGGCAGCGTCACCCTCGTGGTCTGGCTGAGCACCACAGACTGCTGGCCCGAGAGGTATCCGACGGTGGGTGAGAACTGGCTGGGCAGCCGGTCGGTGAGGTGGGCGGGCATGAAGTCGTAGGTGTCGGTGTTCCCGTCGCTCTGGTCCCGCGTTGTGTACACAAGAGGAGCCGTGCGGCGCAGGATGTTGGCGGGGTCCACGATCCGCAGCACACCGTTCGTGCAGAGCAACACCCCACCGATGCGCGTGCACAGGGAGGTGGCGAACTCCCAGTCGCTCTCGTCGGTCTGGGCCATCTGGGGCCAGATGTAGTGCTTGATCCCGTACTCGTCGGAGAAGCCGAGGTGGTTCTCCTTGGCGAGGCGAGCGATCACCGTGTCAGCGCCGACGTCGGTGTAGAACCGAGGGTGCCCGGCCTTCATCACGAAGGTCACGCCCATCAGCGTGAGTTTGTAGTACTGACGCATCTGCTGGTACTTCTGCTGCGGTGTTATGTCAACGACGTAGCCGTAGAACCGGCCCTGCCGCTGGGCACCGAAGTCGAAGAAGGCGGTCTTGCTCTGGACGGTGCCGTAGTTCATCTCGCTCATCGGAGCGATGACGGTCAGGTCAGCCTGGTCGTGGGCGCCCTCCTCCAGCACGAGGTCGCACGCCTGGATCGTCCCGGTGATGGGGCGGTCGTTGAGCCGCAACTGGCCGAGGACGCCCTGGAGCGCATCGGCGCTGCGAGCCGTGGTGCTCACTGCGGTATCCGGAGGTTCATGCCCGGCGTCAGCCCGGCCGGGTAGAAGGCGTGCGGGTTGGCGTCAGCCAGCACCCACCAGCGGTTCACGTCGCTGTAGTACTTCGCCGCCAGCAGCGCCAGCGTCTCGCCCTCGACCACGACGTGGACGATGTAGGGCGAGGTGAGGTGGGTGATCGTGTTGAGGTACACGGTGTAGCGCGAGCCGCGGTTCGTCTCGATCCAGTGGAACTCGCCCTCGGCGTAGCGGGAACGTTCTGACAACGCCATCAGAACGGATTCCCGCTTCCACCACCGGCGACAGCGGCACCGGCGGCAGTCTTGATGGGCGCGGCCCTCATGATGTGCGTGTGACCATCCTTGACGAAGTCGTTGCCGCTCTTGTTGGTAGCGCCGACACCGATGCCCGGCCCGTAGGCGTCCGGGTAGGCAGCCTGCATGATGCGGATGACCTTCTTCGACATGATCACGTTCGCGTCCGGCGCACCATTGGGACCCGAGCCCGTCTCGGTGAATCCCATGAAGATCACGACGTGGCCGGGGTGCCCACCGTGGAGGATGATGTCGCCCATCTGCAACTTCTGGAACACCAGACCAGGGTTCGCCGGGATGTGGGCGGTCTGCCACACGTCAGGACGAGAGTCCCCGATCTGCACGAGCATGGCGGTGCCAGGACCGCCGGATGAGCACACACCGGTCAGCCCGAGTTTCTCGTCGGCGCCGACAGCACGGAAGGCGCGGTTCACCAACGACGAGCAGTCGAAGTAGGTCGTCTTCGACGGCTCACACGGCGCTCCCTGGGGGCGCAGACTGCCGTTGTTGTACTGGACCTTGTGGTCCCACTGGAGTGCCCAAGACGCCATGTTCGCCCGCAGCGCGGCGTTGGCCTTGTCGGCCTCGGTCTGCGTGGCGGGGACCTTGGTGATGTCGAAGGCACCGGGGTTGTAGACCGTGCCCGACTGCGACGTGTCCGGAGCGGCCATGGTCTGGTTCGTCAACTTGCCCACGCTGAACAGGCGCATGACGATCGACAGTGTCATGCGGGTCGGCGTCATGCGGGAGGTGAACTTCTCAAACGTGGCCTCGGCCGAGTCCAAGATGCCGTAGAAGGCCAGCGAAGGGCTGAACACCGCTGTTATGAGAACAGGCTTGGTGAAGATGTTCTGACGCATGGCGAAGTCCGCCATCTCGTCCGCCGCCACCATGTCCACGTTGGCGACGTCGGGCGGCGGTGGCTCCGTCGAGCCCAGCGCAGGCACCGAGAGGTCCTTCTGGCTGACCTTCAAGCCCGAGCGCGTGCCCACACCAGTCGTGGCCCCGATGGCATCGAAGGCTTGCAGGTCCACCAGCACGCCGGGGTGGTCCTTCATGACGGCGCACTCCGTCTCCCGGTCGAAGTACAACTCAAAGCCGAAGTTGATGGTCTGCGGCTGGAGCGACGGAGCATCCGGGGACTCGATGCCCTGCATGCCGGTGGGGTCGATGCCGCCCACGTCGATCGTGCTCATGTACTGGCGGATCAGCGTGCCAGGGTTCCACATGAAGTACAGCCGGGCGAAGGAGGCTGGCTCCGCAGGGTCCACCGTGGAGCGCCGCAGGTAGCCACGCAGGATGCGCGCCGTGCCTCCGCCGTCCTTCTGCTGCATCCACGACGGCGGACCCTTGGGGCCGATCTGCGAGCCGCTGGAGAGGAAGGGCGGGTTGGACAGGTTCCAGGGGTTGGTGGCCTGCCCGGTGCTCTTGGACTGGGCGACGAACTTCTCCCAGTCGATGCGCTCGTAGGCGAAGGAGTCGGCCGCGAACCAGTTGTTGGTCGGCATGTCCTGGGCGCGGTAGGGCGGCGTCCCGGCCCAGCCGTAGGGATGCTGGCCGAGGATGCCGATAGCCATGCTGCTGTAGTTCGTGGGGAGGCGGATTCCGTGGTCAGGCATCTCTCAGTTGGTCCTCGAAACGGTACGGCGCACCTGGACCTCCAGGCGGGAGGCGATCTTCCTGACGACAGCGTCAACGTCACCAGCGTTGGCGTTGCCGGACATGGTGATGTGGAATGTGTTGTTGAAACTCACAGGCTTGCTCACGATGGAGCCACCGCCTCCCCCTCGACCGAAGGGATCACCGATGTAGCCCGCTGCCTTGGCCGCGGCACGGGCCTGGTCAAGAGCGCTCTGGGGCACGTTGTAGGTGTTCGACTTGCCCTTGTAGGCCCCCCACGGTGAGAGGTTCGTGCCGCCACCAGAGAGGATGTAGGCGGACTTCATGTTGACAGCCGGGTCGTACAGGTCCTCGTTCTTCGTGATCCCGAACTGCTTGATCCTGGAAGGACCGAGGTTGCCGAGCATGTTGATCTGCGTGAGGCCGAAAGACAGGTCTGCGGTCTTGGCGTTGGGGTTGTAGGCGCCGGGGTTCCACTTCGACTCGCGGTAGGCGATGCCGACGATGTCGATGAGGTTCTGACCACGGAAGCCAGCGTCGTAGGCCAACTTCACCATCTGCTCCGCCGTCAGCGTTCCACCGGCACCACCGGGGACGATGGCGCCACCCGCTGACATCGACGGGCTGGCACCGGTGTCGGTCACCCCCGTCCCCGCAGCGTTGGCCGCGGGCCCACCCGACGCAGCGGACGCCGCAGCGGCAGCCTGCATGGCTCCCCAACGCATCGCGGACGAGGCCATGAGGCCACGGAGACGGCGGTCGTCAGGCGGATCACCCATGAAGCCCATCGAGCCCGCCAACTGGACGTGCCACGGCTCACCCATGTGCCCGGCGGTATCGAGGCCGAAGTCCCTGGCGTTGGCAGCCAGCCAACCCAACTCCTCGGGAGGCCCAATGTCGATCGCCATGCCGCGGCCATGCTTGGACTGCCCTGAGGGAGCGAAACGGCCGGAACCCTGGAGTTGCTCCTGTCGCAGGTTGTCCCGGTAAGCCGAGGTGATGGAGAGATTGGGGTTCGCCGCCATCATTGCCCCGACACGGTCACGCAGGTCGGGACTGAGATGTGACAACGAGCCTTCCGGGTCACCCATGAGGCCACCGAGGCCACCAGCGAGCCCACCGACGATTGCGCCGACACCGGTGCCCAAGCCAGGCACGACGCTGCCGATGAGAGCACCTGTGGCAGCGCCTGCACCGGCACCGGCCAACGCTCCAGTGATCTTGCCTTGCAAGGCACCGGGCACGTTGCCACCGAGCAGCCCTACGACAGACGACATCTTGTCATCGATGCGCTGGAGCGCTCCGATCACCTGCTGTTCACGATCCTGGCGGGTGAGGATGTTGTCATACTGCCGTCCGGCCTCAGCGGCTTCCCGCCGCCCTCGACGGGTGTCCGTTTCCTGCGCTGCGGTGGCGATGCTCTTGCCCCGGATCTGCTCCATCTGCGTCTGGGTGGCCTGGAACCCAGTGCCGTACTGCGCCTGGTCGATGGCGTAGGCCCAGAACTGCTCCTTCATGTCCGGAGCCATGCCGATCTCGTCCAGCCACATATCGATGGTGGAGCCGGGCATCATCTGGGCTTCCAGCGACTCCTTCGACCACTTGCCGCGTGTCCCGTTGCGTCGTGGCATCGACTCCAGGCGCTGGAGGATGCCGCCGAAGTACTCAGCGGGCGTCTTCAACCCGCCGCCCCGCTTGTACATGGCCCCGGCCATGCCGAACATGCCGCCCATGGCTCGCTTCTGACCGGCCACGTTGCCGATGGCTGCGGTGTAGGTGCCAGCAGCCTGCTGAGCACCCATGCCAGGCATCATCTGTTGCATCTGCATGATGCCTGTCTCAAACGCCTGCCCGCGTTGCGTCCCAGGGATGGCCCCCACCACGGCACCTTGAAGGCGAGCCCGCGTGATCTCCTCCATCGAGCCGAAGAAGGGCTGACCACCTGACCGGCCCAGAGCGCTGAACTGGGCCTGTGCTCGTACGCCTGTCATGGGCGCGAGCCGGGAGGCGTAGACGTCAGACGACGTCGCCATGTCCATGGTCCGGTCGAAGCGCTTGAACGCCATGTCCATGCCCTGCGCGATGGCCGCGGTGATGGCCCCGATCGCAGCGGCTCCTCCGCCACCCTCACCCATGGCGGCGGAGATGCCCGCCCGTCCGCCGCCAGCGCCCTTGAAGGCGCTGAGCATGCCACCGGCGGTGCCAGGCGAGAACCCACCGCCAGGAGCGTTCTGGGCCGGTCCTACACCAGGAATCGGGATGGGTGCCCCAGGGGCGGTCGGGGACCCGAGCGCACCCTGGTTGCCACGCAGTTGTCGCAACTCGTCGTTGACCTTCTTCAAGTTCGTGGCCCACGCCAGTGGCGACGTGGAGATCTTCTTGAAGGAGGCGTCGAGGGAGTCGAGGACCTTGCGGATGGCCTCCAACTCGGTGCGGAAGTCCTTGAGGCCGGGGATGTCGAACTTGAGCGACGCCTGCACCGAGCCGGTGACGCCCTGCTTGCCGAAGATCTGCTTCTGGAACCAGGTCTGGCGCCCGCGCGGCTGGAAGTTCATGCCGCCCGAGATGTCAACCTCTCCGCCTCGGCCCCCGGCTCCGATGTCGCTCATGGTGTTCTCACAACGTTGCCTGCTCGTGTCGGTAACGGATCAGGTCGGTCCAGAACTCCCGTTCACGGCGGGAGAGCCTTCGGATCTCGGTCAGCGTCCACCCGCTGTACGCCCGAGAGATGAGGTCGTACTCGACGTACAGGACGGGGATGTTGGGTCTATAGAAGGTCGGCCCACGTAGGCATGAAGGACGAGATCACACCACACGCTGCGCAAGGCAACTTCACCTCCCGGAAGTACGGGCCGGGCTGCTTGTTGCTGATCTCGTTGAGCAGGGTCCGGCGGTCGTAGGCGCTCAGTTGACGGGCGAAGCGCAGCGGGTCCACGAGCGGCTTGCCGTCGTGGCTGACGATGCAGCGCGAGAGCGTGATGGTGTTGCGCTCCGGGGTGGTCATCCCCTTGCGCTTGTTGGCCTCGGCCTGGTCCTCGCCGGTCACGAGGTGGTACTCGACGTGGCTGCCGTCGCGCAGCGCGAAGTCGTACGACGGCCGCTGCGGGTCGTCCAGGTCGCGGATGGGGATGTCATCCGCGATGGAGAACGACACGTCGATCGTCTCCCGGCAGGACGGGCACTCGGTGACCACCGTGCGCTCGTCGCCGTAGGTGATCTGGAGGATGCGGATGAAGAGCAGTTCCTTCTCGCCCAGGAGGAGCCGGTCGATCGTGCCGACCCGCTCGTGCGTGGGGAGTTCCTCCAGCACGAGCGGGCCGATCCGATGCACACCCTGGAGGAGGATGGCGTTGACATAACCGAGGGTGTTGTCCGACGACATGGCGCGGGCGATGATCTCCTCGTCTTCGCCGGTCAGTTCCGACACCTCAGCGTCGGTCTGCCAGCCGAGGCCATGGAACAGCCCCCGGAACAGCGTCACCGATCCGTCCGGGGGTTGTGCCATCAGCGGCGTCTCACCGATGATCGCCGCCTTGACCTCGTCTAGGTCTTGCTGCTGCTCGCGCTCGACGTCTTCGGACATGGTCATGTCAGGCCCTCGTGGCGTCCTGGCCGTAGACGACGTCGAAGCCCTCGTGGTGCATCGTCATCTGGCTGATGAGGACCGAGTTACCCGAGGCATCCAGGTCGTTGAAGGCCACCGAGCCGGTCCAGCAGTTGTAACAAATGAACGCCAGCCGGGCACCGTCGGGGGAGTCGAGCGTGCCCGACCCCGAGCCCTTGGTGATGGGGTGGTCCAGGATGCGCACCACGGTGGTGTAGCGGTAGTCCGTGGTGTCGAGCAGGGTGCCTGCACCCCACTGCACCGCGAACATGGTCTTCGCCAACTCCCACATGCCGGGCCGGGCGTGCATGACGCCCTGCACCATGGTCAGCGGACCGAAGTCCGTCTGTCCCGGCAACTTGTGGAAGTTCGTGTTCCACCCGCCCTCGCGGTAGGGAACCATCTCGGTGTTCATGTTCAGACCGGCCACGCTGGTGAACGCCATGTCGGTGAGCACTGCGTTCAGGGGCGGGTAGATGATCTGGACCTGGAACTTGAAGTTGCGCAGCGGATCACTCCGCTGTCTGGTCGTGTAGGCCATGCCTCCTCCTAACCGGTGACGATGCCTTCGACAGCGAACGAGGAGCCGCTGTCGTACTGGCTGATGCGGATGACGACGAACTCGGCGGGGTACTGGAGAGCGACACCGATCTCCATGCGCACCTCACCGGACTGGATGACCTGCGGCGTGTTGATGCTGCTGTCACAACGAACGAAGAACGCCTCGTTGGCCGAGGTGCCCTTCAACCCGCCCTGCTCCCAGATCGGGTTCAGGATGGAGTTCGCCGTCTGACGCAGCGCCGACCACAGGTGGCTGTCGTTGTTCTCGAAGACGGCGAACGACGTCGCCCGACGCAGCGTCTCCTTGATGAAGATGAGCGTGCGCCGCGGTGCGATGTAGCGGTCCACGCCCCACAACTTGCGGGAACGGCCACCCATGATGCACACGCCCGCCCCGATGAGGGGGCGGATGACGTTCACGTTGTTGTAGTTGAGTTCACCCTGGTCCGTCTCGGAGTACTTCAACTCCGTGGACAGCGCGTTGGTGATCGAGGCCGGGGCACCCGCTGGCGTGCGCCACACGCCCTGGGTCACGTCGATGCGGGACATCACCCCCGCCACCGCACCCGACGGTGGGACGCTGATCGTGCCGCCTGCCCGAGCCGGGTCCGGCGTGACGATCCACGGCGTGTAGATGGCGGAGTACGAGTCCGACGTCCCCAGTTGCGCCGCCTTCGACAGGACATCGGCCTTGGGGCTGGTGAGCAGCGACGCCGGGTCGCCGTCCCAGAGGCAGATGATGTCAGAACGCTCACCGGTGAACCCCGAGATGGCCTGCACCGGCGGCATGATCACCGAGCCGTTGGCCCCGATGAAGGGCTGGAAGGCGGCGATGACCGGACCCTCGATGGTCGTGACGGCGTCGGTGGCGTCGGAGGAGATGAGGTCGGTCGATGCAGGGAGCGCCGGATCGGCGCCACCGTCCAGGTGCGACTGACCCGTCTTGGGGTCGAGCGTCGAGTTCTGGTTGGTGACGGTGATGTAGCGCGACCCGGCGATCGAATCGTTGAGCGCCGCAGCCACCGGACGTGTGCCCTCGATGCCTCCCATGGAGAGGTTGGAGAACGTCTCCACCCGAGCACCGTTGACGAGCACGGCGATCGAGAAGATCAGGCGGGAGTTCGGCGCTGTCCCGACCGACGCCTGCTGCTCGATGACGACGTCCACGTTGTCGCCCCACTCACCGGCACCGTTGGCCTGGATGGTGAAGGCGTTGCCTGTGGTGACCGCGGCGATGTCCACCTCGGAGATGTCGCCTCGGGCGCTCTCAGCGACCGGGAGCACGCGCACGACGTACAGCCCTCGACCTCCGTTCTGGAAGTACGAGTAGACGGCGTACGGGAGATATGACAACACGGCACCGGTGGTACCAGCGTTGTCGAAGGGCACGAGGTCGAAGCCCCCGAACTTCTGAACGAAGTCCGACCACGAGTCGCAGCGGATGGCCGCGAACGGCTCACCCTTGGAAGCGACCCCGATGAAGCACGCCACCGCGGTCGCGTTGGCGCTCTCAAAGGGCGAGGTCGCCAACTTCTCTTCGATGTAGACGCCTGGTCTACGGTAGTCAGCCACTCTTCCTCCTCTGGTATCCGAACGGTTCCGTCAGTTGCATCAACAAGTGCTCCGTGCCCTAAGGCTGTATCTGTTCCCAATAGTCCGTTGACTCGTCTCTCGTCCAGTACTCGCCGGTGTCGATGAACTGACCCCGGA
>Ga0209811_10000538_pt1 | contig 15360 bp, 7 predicted proteins | sample Coa_R1_6_FD_187161 | JGI IMG/M metagenome (GOLD analysis project Ga0209811, IMG submission 187161) | Surface soil microbial communities from Centralia Pennsylvania, which are recovering from an underground coalmine fire. - Coalmine... | ecosystem: Environmental > Terrestrial > Soil >...
TTCATCGATTCGTGGCGTTGGGAAGGCGTGCCCTGGTATCTGCGATCGGGAAAATTCATCGCGGAGACGGCGGCCGAGGTGATCGTCCAGCTGAAGCCGCCGCCGCAGCGCTTGTTCGCCGACTCCGCGCCCGCGGCCGGCCGCGCCAACTATCTGCGCTTCCGCCTGTCCCCGAACTCCGCCATGGCCCTCGCCGCTCGCGTCAAGCGCGCAGGAAAGGAATTCGTCGGCGAGCAGCGCGAGCTCTACCTGATCGACGAACGGCCCGGAGAAGAAGCGCCTTACGAGCGCCTGCTGGGGGACGCCATGGCCGGCAACGGCGCGCTTTTCACCCGGGAAGACGCGGTCGAAGCCGCCTGGACGGTGGTCGACCCGGTCCTGAAGCACCACCGTCGGGTTCTTCCCTACCGGCGCCACAGCTGGGGACCGAAAGAGGCCGACGCGCTGATCGCGGCGGACGGCAGCTGGCACAACCCCCTGTCGAACCGGGTGCAAGCGTGACTGCCGAAAAAGACACGGTGTTCCTGCTCGACGTGGACAACACGTTGCTCGACAACGACCGCGTGCACGTCGATATCAGCGACCATTTCACACGCGAATTCGGCATCGCGGGCAAGGATCGGTACTGGACGATATTCGAAACCCTGCGCATCGAGCTCGGCTACGCGGACTATCTCGGCGCCTTGCAGCGCTACCGTTGCGAACAAGCGAGCGCAGTCATGAACGACCTGCTCCTGATGTCTTCGTTTCTGCTGGACTACCCGTTTGAGGATCGCTTGTATACAGGCGCGCTCGGCGTCATCGCGCATCTTCGCACCCGGGGCCGGACGGTCATCGTGTCGGATGGCGATGCCGTGTTCCAGCCGCGCAAGATCCAGCGGTCCGGTTTGTGGAAAGCGGTCGAAGGCCGGGTGCAGATCTACATCCACAAGGAACAGATGCTGGATGACCTGGAGCGGCGTTACCCGGGACGGTATGTCATGGTGGACGACAAGCTCTCCATTCTGGCGGCCATGAAAAAGGTCCTGCGGAACCGGCTCACGACCGTCTTCGTGCGCCAGGGACGTTACGCGCTCGACCCGCGCAATATTGCCGCCTATCCGCCGGCCGACCTGACTATCGGGCGTATCGGCGATCTGCTCGATTACGATTTTCCCGCTTTGCTGGGGCCCGCCAGGGCCCTCGATACGGCACAGGAGACGACATGAACACCACAAACGCAGCGCAGCAACTTCACGACCTGGGTCAGAGCCTCTGGCTCGACAACATCACGCGCGCCCTGGTGACCAGCAGCACGCTCGGCCGCTATATCAACGACTTTTCGGTGACCGGGCTGACCTCCAATCCCACCATCTTCGAGCAGGCCATCAAGAGCGCCGGCATCTACGACGATGCCATCCGGAAAAAAGCCGATGAAGGCAAGTCGGGCGAGGCCCTGTTCTTCGAGCTCGCCCTGGAGGACCTGACCCGGGCCGCCGACCTGTTCCGACCGGTCCACGACGCCACCGACGGCGTGGACGGCTGGGTGTCGCTGGAGGTATCTCCCCTGCTCGCGGACGATACCGCCGGCACCGTCAAGGCGGCGGTGCGGCTGTACGCGCACGCGCGACGCCCCAACCTTTTCATCAAGATCCCCGGGACACGCGCCGGAATTCCCGCGATCGAGGAAGCGATCTTCGCCGGCGTGCCGATCAACGTCACGCTGCTCTTCTCCAGCGGGCAGTACATCGCGGCGGCCGAAGCGTACATGCGAGGCATCGAGCGACGCATCGCCGCGGGCCTGGACCCGACGGTCGCTTCGGTGGCGTCGGTTTTTGTCAGCCGGTGGGACGTGGCGGTCAAGGACAAGGTTCCGGATGGGTTCCGCAACCGTCTCGGCATAGCCATCGCCATGCGCGCGTACAAGGCCTACCGCGATCTGCTGGCGTCCCGGCGCTGGCTGAAGCTCGCCGCCGCCGGCGCGCGGCCGCAACGCCTGCTGTGGGCCAGCACCGGCACCAAGGACCCGGCGGTCTCCGATGTCCTCTACATCGAGGCGCTCGCGGCACCGGATACCATCAACACCATTCCCGAGAAGACGCTGCTCGCCTTCGCAGAGCACGGCAAGGTCAAGAACGTCCTGCCGGCCGACGGAGGCGATGCCGAGGCGGTGCTCGCGGAATTCACCCGCGCCGGCATCGACAATGAAGCGCTTGCCCTCGACCTCCAGTGCCAGGGCACCGAAGCCTTCGACAAATCCTGGGGCGACCTGATGTCGCGCATCGCATCGAAAAGCAAAGCGCCGGCGCACGCCGATCAAGCATGAGCAGAGCGACTCTGGCCGTCCATTCCGGGACGCCGGCGCCACCGCTGACGGAGCGCCCGGCGTGGAAGGCGCTTGCCGAGCACTGCCGGAAAATCCGCGGTGTGCACCTCCGGCAGCTCTTCGCCGACGATCCGCGGCGGGGCGAGCGCTACGCGGCGGAAGCCGCGGGACTCTACCTCGACTACTCGAAGAACCGCATCACCGACGAGACGCTGCGGCTGCTCCTGGCCCTCGCCCGGGAATGCAGCCTGCGCGAGCGCATCGCCGCGATGTTTCGCGGCGAGCGGATCAACGTGACCGAAAAACGCGCCGTCCTGCACACCGCCCTGCGCGCGCCGGCGACCGAGCGAATCCTCGTCGACGGCGTCGACGTCGTTCCCGAGGTCCATGCGGGCCTCGACCGCATGGCCGCGTTCTCGGACCAGATCCGCAACGGCGAATGGCGGGGGCATACCGGCAAGCGCATCCGCAATGTCGTGAGCATCGGCATCGGCGGTTCCGACCTCGGCCCGGTCATGGCGTACGAAGCCTTGCGGCACTACAGCCGGCGCGAAATCGGCTTCCGTTTCGTCTCCAACGTCGACGGGACCGACTTCGAGGAGGCCACGCGCGGTCTCGAGCCGGCGGAAACCCTGTTCATCGTTTGTTCCAAGACATTCACGACCCTGGAGACCCTGACGAACGCCCGCAGCGCCCGCGCGTGGAGCCTGCGCGGGCTGAAGGACGAGCGCGCCGTGCGCCGGCACTTCGTCGCCGTCTCGACCGACACCGAGGGCGTGGCGAAGTTCGGCATCGACACCGCGAACATGTTCGACTTCCGCGACTGGGTCGGCGGGCGCTACTCGATGGGCTCGGCGATCGGCCTGTCGACCATGATCGCCATCGGGCCTGAGAACTTCCGCGCGATGCTCGCGGGCTTTCACGCGATGGACGAGCACTTCCGCAGCGCGCCGTTCGAGCAAAACCTGCCCGTGCTCATGGGCCTGCTGGCGATATGGAACGGCAACTTCCTCGGCGCGGAGACGGTCGCGGTGCTGCCCTACGAGCAGTATCTCAAGCGCTTTCCCGCCTACCTGCAGCAACTGACGATGGAGAGCAACGGCAAGCACATCACGCTCGAGGGCACGCGCGTCGACTATCAAACGGGGCCCGTCTACTGGGGCGAACCCGGGACCAACGGCCAGCACTCGTTCTACCAGCTCATCCACCAGGGAACGAGGCTGGTCCCGTGCGACTTCATCGGCTTTTGCCAGACCTTGAATCCGCTGGACCATCACCACGACCTCCTGATGTCGAATCTGTTTGCGCAGAGCGAAGCGCTGGCCTTCGGCAAGACGGAAGCCGAGGCCCGGGCCGAGGGCACGCCGGGGTGGCTCGCGCCGCACCGGGGGTTCGAAGGCAATCGCCCGAGCAATACCCTGCTCGCCGAGCGTCTGACGCCGGAGACGCTGGGGTCCCTGGTCGCGCTCTACGAGCACAGCGTCTTCACCCAGGGGACGATCTGGAATATCGATTCGTTCGATCAGTGGGGCGTCGAGCTGGGCAAGGCGCTGGCGGAGCGGACGAGCTCCGAGCTCGAAAGCGAGGACGAACCGCAGCTCGGGCACGACAGCTCGACCAACGCGCTCATCCGGCGCTATCGGCGACTGCGGAAGAACCGCTCATGAGCACCGTCATCAGCCCTCTGGCCGGCAGGCCGGCGCCGAAATCGCTGCTGGTCGACGTGTCGAAACTGCTCGCCGCCTACGCCGACCTGCGTCCCGATCCCGGGGTGCCCGCGCAGCGCGTCGCGTTCGGCACCTCGGGCCACCGCGGCAGCTCGTTCGAGCGCAGCTTCAACGAATGGCACGTGCTGGCGATCACCCAGGCGATCTGCGAATACCGCAAAGGCAAAGGCATCGGCGGTCCGCTGTATCTCGGCATCGATACCCATGCACTGTCGCAGCCGGCGTTCGAGAGCGCGCTGGAGGTATTGGCGGCCAACGGCGTGGACACGATGATCGCCGGGGGCGGCGAATTCACGCCGACGCCGGCGGTCTCGCGCGCGATCCTGGTCCACAACCGCGGCCGCGGCGGTGGACGTAGCGATGCGGGCCTGGCCGACGGTATCGTCATCACGCCTTCGCACAATCCGCCCGACGACGGCGGCTTGAAGTACAACACGCCCAACGGCGGCCCGGCCGATACCGGCGTCACCGGGTGGATCGAGACCCGGGCCAATGCGCTCCTCGAAGCCGGCTTGAAGGGCGTGCGGCGCATGCCCTGTGCGCAAGCGCGACGCGTCGCCACGACGCATGAGCACGATTTTCTCGGCACTTACGTGAGCGATCTCGGCAATGTGCTCGATATGGAGGTCATTCGGGGCGCCAGGCTCCGCCTGGGCGTGGATCCGCTCGGCGGCGCGGGTGTCCGTTACTGGGCCGCGATCGCCGAGCGCTACGGCCTGGATCTCAATGTGACGAACGAGGACGTCGATCCGACGTTCCGTTTCATGACCGTCGACTGGGACGGCCGGATTCGCATGGATCCATCCTCGCCCTACGCCATGCGCAATCTGGAGGACCTGAAGGACCGCTTCGACATCGCCTTCGCCTGCGACACCGACCACGACCGGCACGGCATCGTCACCTGCAGCGCGGGACTGCTGCCTTCCAATCACTATCTCGCGGTCGCCATCCACTACCTGTTTCAGAACCGGCCCAGGTGGGACAAGCGGGCCGCGGTGGGAAAGACTGCGGTGAGCACCCAAATGATCGATCGCGTGAGTGCGAAACTCGGCCGGAAGCTCCACGAAGTACCGGTCGGCTTCAAGTGGTATGTCGAAGGCCTGCTGGAAGGCTCGCTCGGCTTCGCCGGCGAGGAGAGCGCCGGCGCGACTTTCCTGCGGCTCGACGGGACGGTCTGGACGACCGACAAGGACGGCATCGTCCCGGCCCTGCTCTCAGCGGAAATCATCGCGCGGACGGGCCGCGATCCGGGCGAGATCTACCGCGAGCTCGAGCACGAACTCGGCGAGTGCTTCTCCGACCGCGTCGAGGCGCCCGCGACCGCGGAGCAAAAACGGACGCTATCGGGACTCTCGCCGGATCAGGTGCTGAGCCGGAGCCTCGCCGGCGAACCGATCGTGAGCATACTCAACCGCGCGCCCGGCAACGACGCTCCGCTCGGCGGCCTGAAAGTGATCGCCGAGAACGGATGGTTCGCCGCGCGTCCATCCGGCACGGAGAATATCTACAAGATCTATGTGGAGAGTTTTCAAGGCGAGCGGCATTTGCGCCGCATCGCCAGCGAGGCGCAGGCGATTGTGGATGCGGCTCTGGCCCGGGGCGCGACGGCCGGACAACCGTCGCAAGCTCCTGCCCGCAATTCTCTTCCAGCCAGAGAAGAGTTCTCCGCGTGAACTCGGCGGGGGCAAGCATTCTGACCATCAACAGTGGTTCGTCGAGCATCCGCTTCGCCGTTTACAAAGCAGGCGAGCCGCCGCGGCGGCAACTCGATGGGAAGATCGATCGCATCGGTTTGAAGGGCACGAATCTCACGGTGGAGGATCCGGCCGGAAAGCCGCAGGTTCCCCGCCGCCTCGCCGCCGCCGACCCCCTTGCGGCGATGCGTTTTCTGCTGGACTGGCTCCAGTCACATCCAGTCTTCGCGTCGGTCGAAGCCGCGGGACATCGCGTGGTGCACGGAATGAGGCACTCCGAGCCGGAACGGGTTACCCCGAAGTTGCTCGCGGAACTGCGCCGCATCACGCCGTATGCTCCCGAGCACCTGCCGCGCGGAATCGCGCTGATCGAGGCGTTCTCGCGGCGGCATCCAGGACTGCCCCAGGTGGCGTGTTTCGACACCGCCTTTCACCGCGGCATGCCGCGGGTCGCGAAGCTGCTGCCGATCCCGCGGCGCTACGCGGCCAGGGGCGTCGAGCGCTACGGATTCCACGGCCTGTCCTACGCCTATCTGCTGGAAGAGCTCGGCCGCCTCGATCCCGCGGCCGCGAAAGGGCGGGTGATTCTCGCGCATCTGGGCAACGGCGCGAGCCTCGCCGCTGTCCGCCACGGCAAGAGCATCGACACCAGCATGGGCTTCACACCCACGGCGGGATTGGTGATGAGCACTCGCACCGGGGACCTTGATCCCGGCCTCCTTTACTACCTGGCGCGCACCGAGCGCATGACGGCCGCGCGATTGCAGCGAATGGTAAACCACGAATCCGGGCTCCTCGGAGTTTCCGGCACCAGCTCCGACTTGCGCGATTTGCTCGCGCGCGAGACGCGGGACGCCCGGGCCGCGGAAGCAGTGGCGCTGTTCTGCTATCAGGCAAAAAAATGGATCGGATCCTTCGCCGCCGCGCTCGGCGGATTGGACACGCTCGTTTTCGCGGGAGGCACCGGCGAGAACGCCCCGCTCGTCCGGGAGCGGATCTGCGATGGACTTGGATTTCTCGGCGTCGAACTGGACCGGAGGCGCAACGCGAAGAATGCTCCGCTCCTGTCGCCGGATGACGGTCGCGTCAAGGTGCGGGTCATCCGCACCGACGAGGAACTCATGATCGCGAAGTCCGTCAGCCGCATCCTCAATCTCGGCTCAATTCGGAGAACCTAGGCCAATGGAAACCAGCACATTCGCGCCGGACAAGGAAACGATCACGTTCACGCCCAACCTGAAAACCAGGGCACTCACCCCGGAACTGCTTCGCCGGATGGACGCCTATTGGCGCGCGGCGAACTTCCTTTCGGTCGGACAGATGTATCTTCGCGACAACCCCCTGTTGCGCGAACCCCTCGAACTTGGCCACGTGAAACGCATGCTGCTGGGGCACTGGGGCACGACGCCGGGCCAGAACTTCGTCTATGTGCACCTGAACCGGGTCATCAGGAAATACGACCTCGACATGATTTACGTCTCCGGTCCCGGGCACGGCGGTCCGGCGGTGGTCGCCAATACCTACCTCGAAGGCACCTACAGCGAGGTCTATCCCGATATCAGCCAGGATGAGGCCGGAATGAGGAGGCTCTTCAAGCAATTCTCGTTTCCGGGCGGGATTCCCAGCCATGTCTCGCCGGAGACTCCCGGCTCGATCCACGAGGGGGGCGAGCTGGGCTATTCGCTCAGCCACGCCTTCGGAGCCGTGTTCGACAATCCCGGTCTGGTCGTCGCCTGCGTCGTCGGCGACGGCGAAGCGGAAACCGGCCCCCTCGCCACCGCGTGGCACTCCAACAAGTTCCTCGATCCGGTCACCGACGGCGCGGTGCTACCGATCCTGCACCTCAACGGTTACAAGATCGCCAATCCGACCGTCTTCGCCCGCATCACGCACGAGGAGCTGGAGCAGTTCTTCCTCGGCTGCGGCTGGACGCCCTACTTCGTCGAGGGCCACGAACCCGAGCTGATGCACGAGGCGATGGCCGCGACGCTCGACACGGCGGTAGAGGCCATCAGGAAGATCCAGGAGGACGCGCGCGCCGGCTCCCACGCCGGGGGCGGCTCCGTCCGCCCGCGCTGGCCGATGATCGTCCTCAATTCGCCCAAGGGCTGGACCGGGCCGAAGACGATCGACGGCCTGCAGGTCGAAGGCAATTTCCGTTCGCACCAGGTACCCCTCTCCGACCCGGCCGCCCATCCCGAACACCTCAAGCTGCTCGAGGAATGGTTGAAGGGCTACCGGCCGCAGGAACTCTTCGACGGAAAAGGCCGCCTGAAGCCGGAACTGGCCGAGCTCGCGCCCATGGGAGAGCGGCGCATGGGCGCGAATCCCCACGCCAACGGCGGCATTCTCCTGCGCGACCTGCGGATGCCGGATTTCCGCGATTACGCGGTCGAGGTGCCCTCGCCCGGAGTACGCGGCATCGGCGACACGCGCGTACTCGGGCCTTTCCTGCGCGACGTGGTGAAGCTGAACGAGGAGCAGCGCAATTTCCGGGTCTTCGGCCCCGACGAGACCCTGTCCAACGGACTGGGAGCCCTTTTCGAAGTGACCCGGCGCCAATGGAACGCCGCGGTGGAGCCGAACGACAAGTTTCTCGCTCCCACCGGGCGCGTGATGGAAATGCTGAGCGAGCACCAGTGCGAGGGCTGGCTCGAGGGCTACCTGCTCACCGGGCGGCATGGCCTCTTCAACTGCTACGAGGCGTTCATCCACATCGTCGATTCGATGTTCAACCAGCACGCCAAATGGCTGAAGGTCACGCTGCACCTGCCGTGGCGGCGGAAGATCGCCTCGCTGAACTACCTGCTGGCCTCGCATGTGTGGCGCCAGGATCACAACGGCTTCACGCACCAGGACCCCGGATTCATCGACCACGTGGTGAACAAGAAGGCCGAGATCGTGCGCGTCTATCTTCCGCCGGATGCAAATTGCCTCCTGTCGGTGATGGACCACTGCCTGCGAAGCCGGCATCACGTGAACGTCGTGATCGCGGGTAAGCATCCCGCTCCTCAATGGCTGACGATGGACGCCGCGGTCAAGCACTGCATCAGGGGCATCGGCATCTGGCAGTGGGCGAGCAACGACCAGGGCGCCGCGCCCGACGTGGTCATGGCCTGCTGCGGCGACGTGCCCACCCTGGAGACGCTCGCGGCCGTTTCCATCCTGCGACGGCATCTGCCCGATCTGAAAATCCGCGTGGTCAACGTCGTCAACCTGATGAAGCTGCAGCCGCAAGTCGAGCACCCGCACGGCTTGAGCGACCGGGAATTCGACGAGCTTTTCACCCGGGACAAACCGGTCATCTTCGCCTTCCATGCCTACCCGTGGCTGATCCATCGCCTGACCTACCGGCGCGCCAACCACGACAACATCCACGTCCGCGGTTACAAGGAAGAGGGCACCATCACCACCGCCTTCGACATGACCGTGCTGAACGACCTGGATCGATTCCACCTCGTGATGGACACGATCGATCGCCTGCCGCAGACAGGCGACAAGGGGGCGTATCTCAAGCAGCAGCTCCAGGAGAAGCTTCTCGAGCACAAGCAATACATCTGCGAGCACGGCGAGGACATGCCGGAAATCCGGACATGGAAATGGGAAGCACGCTAGCCGTCCCCTGCCGCTGGCATGCGCTTTCGGATGAACGGGCGCTGCGACGGGCGGCACTCGAGATCATTTTTGCCGGCGCCGCACAGGCGATTCGTGCGCGCGGCCGATTCCATTTCGTGCTCGCCGGCGGCAACACGCCGCGGAAAATCTACCGCGGGATAACCGCAGCCCGGACCGATTGGTCCGCGTGGCACGTCTATTACGGCGACGAGCGCTGCCTGCCGCCTTCGGATCCGGCCCGCAACTCGCGCATGGCCGCCGAGGCCTGGCTCGATCGCGTACCCATTCCTTCGTCTCAGTTGCACACGATACCGGCAGAGCTGGGTGCGCTTGAAGCAGCCCGAATGTATGCCGCAACATTGCGCACGGTCGGCGAATTCGATCTGGTGCTGCTCGGGCTCGGCGAGGACGGCCATACGGCAAGCCTGTTTCCCGGGCGTGAATGGGGAACGGCGCCAGGCTCACCCGATACGCTGGCGGTGCTCGATGCACCCAGGCCTCCGCCGCAGCGCGTGTCTTTGAGCGCGGCGCGGCTGAGCCGCTCCCGGCAAGTATTGTTTCTCGTCGGAGGCGAGCGCAAGCGCAAGGCGCTGGCCGAGTGGCGGGCCGGGAAGGACATTCCGGCGAGGGCAATCAGGCCGGCCGCGGGTGTCGATGTGCTGGTGGAGTCCGCGCTGCTCGAACCGTTGGCCCTCTAGTCGAAATCAGATCTGAACCACAGCCTCGAGCGCGCGCTTGCTTCCGGTCTGGGCCCGGTGAATCCGTACCACGACCGCGTGCTCCTTGCGGTCGTCGACCAGCGGAATGAAGTCGTCTTGCTGCTCGACCCCGTCCATCGTCACATGGATCTCGTCGTCCGCGACGTGCATTTGAAAAACGCTGATGTGATAAACCGTTTCCCGGTATCGGTAGTGCAGCTTGAATGTTTCCCAGTCCGCCGGAAGACACGGCGCGAAGCGCAGCCTCTCGGCGTCCACCTTCAATCCCAGCAGTGATTCCACGATAAGGCGGTACATCCAGCCCGCGGATCCCGTATACCAGGTCCAGCCGCCACGGCCGATGTGCGGCGCGACCGCGTAGACGTCGGCCGCGACCACGTAAGGTTCCACTTTGTAGACGGCAACCGCCGCCTCGGAGCTCGCATGGTTGACCGGGTTGATCATCGCGAACAGCTCCCAGGCGCGAGTGCTGTCGCCCAGGGCGGCGAAGGCCATCGCCGTCCAGACCGCCGCGTGCGTGTATTGCCCGCCGTTTTCGCGCACGCCCGGCACGTAGCCCTTGATATACCCGGGGTCCAGGCCGGACTTGTCGAACGGCGGGTCGAGGAGCTGGATCAGCGCATGGTCGCGGCGGACCAGGCGTTTGTCCATCGCATCCATCGCCATGCGCGAACGTCCCGCATCGCCGGCACCGGAGAGCACCGACCAGCTTTGCGCGATCGAGTCGATCTGGCATTCGGCGTTCTGCGCCGACCCCAGCGGCGTGCCGTCGTCGAAGTAGGCGCGGCGGTACCACTTGCCGTCCCAGCCGTTGCTCTCGATGTTCAGCCGCAGTTGCGCCGCCTCCCGGCGGCAGCGTTCGGCAAACGGCGCGTCGCCGCGCGTGCGCGCCAGCGCGGCAAATCGCGTCAACACTTCGTACAGGAAAAACCCGAGCCAGACGCTCTCGCCCTTTCCCTGGGCGCCCACCAGGTTCATGCCGTCGTTCCAGTCCCCGGTGCCCATCAGCGGCAAGCCGCGTTCGCCGAAGCGCAGGCCGTGCAGGATCGCGCGCGCGCCATGGTCGTACAGGCTGGCCGACTCTTCCGAGCGCCCCGGCAAGTCGTAGTAGGAATCCTCTTCAGGGTTCACCGCCCTGCCCGCGAGAAACGGTACGGATTCATCCAGCACCCCGGTATCGCCGGTGCTCGAGACATAGCGGCACATCGCCAGCGGCAGCCACAGGTAGTCGTCCGAGCAACGCGTGCGAACGCCACGATCGGATACGGGATGCCACCAGTGCTGGACGTCGCCTTCGCGGAACTGATGCGCCGCGCAACGCAGCAGATGTTCGCGCACGAGCTTCGGCTCGGCATGGACCAGCGCCATCACGTCCTGCAACTGGTCGCGGAAACCGAACGCGCCGCCCGACTGGTAGTAGCCGCTGCGTGCCCACAGGCGGCAGGCCAGGGTTTGGTACAAAAGCCAGCCGTTGGTCAGCACATCCAGAGACCGATCGGGCGTCTCCACCCGCACCGCGTCCAGCGTGTGCCGCCAGTATTGCCGCACTTTTTCCAGGGCATTCCGCGCCGCCGCCCGACCGCGGCAGCGCTGCACCAGCTTGCGCGTATCGTCCAGATTGCGCCCGGCGCCGAGCCTGAAGATGATTTCCCGCTCTTCGCCGTCGGCCAGCTCGAACGCAACCTCGATCGCCGCGCACGGGTCCAGCGCGGCTCCCGTCTTGTTGGAAAGTTGCGGCCGACCCATGGCCACTGGATTCGCGAGCGTGCCGTTGCGCCCGACGAACTCGGCGCGGTCGCCGCTGAAAGTCCGCGACGTGTCGTCGACGTCGAAGAACGCAATTCGGTCTGCGAACTCGGTGTTGTACGCGTTGCGCGCATGCAGCGCGCCGCTCGCCGGATCGATCTCGGTGATCACGTGCATGGCCGATTTCGACCGGAGATCGCCCAGCACCCACTCCACATAGCCGGCTACGGAGAGCCGGCGCGCGCGGCCCGACCCGTTCTTCACTTTCAATACCGAGAACTTGACCGCCGCGTCCAGCGCCACGAAGACAGTGAGCTCCGAGCTGATGCCGTCTTCCGCGTGCTCGAAACCGCTGTAACCGAAACCGTGCCGGGTGACGTAAGGCGTGGCTCCGCCGCTCGGCAACGGCGTGGGCGACCAGAAGTCCCCGCTTTCCATGTCGCGCAGATAGAAGGCCTCGCCGCTCGCGTCGCTGACCGGGTCGTCGCCCCAGGGCGTCAGGCGAAATTCATGGGCATTCTCGCTCCAGGTGTAGGCCATGCCGTTCTCGGAAACGACGGTCCCGAAGTGCGGATTCGCCAGCACATTCACCCAGGGCGCCGGGGTCACCTGCCCTTGCCCGGTCGTGATGACGTACTCGCGCCCGTCGGGGGCGAAGCCGCCGAGCCCGTTGCCGAGGATAAGGTCGCGACGCGGGGACCCGGCGACCGCCGGAGGCTCCGGACGGCGGATCTTGGCGCGCACCAGGCGCGACGCACGCTTCTCGAGAAAGCCGCGACGGTCGCCCGGTTCGGTCCGCGAGACCCGCCTCTCGACGAAGCCGCGGCCGTTCATCTGCTCCGCCAGCGCCCCGCGGCTGTCGGTGACGATGGCACGCGCGACCGATTGGAACAGGATGCGGTCTTCATCCGATATCTGTTCGGCCCGTCGCACGAAGACTCCGCCGGGTCTGTCGATCACCTGGGCTTCGACGCCCGCGGCGATCAGGCCCATGATCTGTTCCTGCAGCAGTTGCCGGTAACCGGCGTGATCCTCATTCCAGATCACGAGATCCACGGGAAGTCCCTTCAAGCGCCAAAAGGCGTGGGCCTTCACGAGCTGGCGTACCAGGTCGATATTCGCCGCATCGCCGATCTGCAGCAGCACGATCGGCAAATCGCCGGAGATGGAGTAGCTCCATAGGCCGGATTGCCCGCGGCGATTCCTGCCGAGAACGCCCGCGTCCGCGCGCAGGCTGGCATTGGCGTAAATGACCGAGCCGGCGAGATGTCCGTAAAGTTGCGCGTCGGCTTCGGTGGCGTTGATCTGCCGCAGGACGACCTGGCTATGGGTCCACGCCAGCTCGAACACCCGGTCCGCAAGATGCCGGTCCTGATATTTCCCCGCCAGGCCCAGGGCCGCGTCGCGCGTGGCGCCGATCCCGGAGACCATGTCTATGGTCGCGGCCTGTTCCGGATCGAGGGTGATTCGATGCCGGATCGCGACGATCGGATCCAGCACCGAGCCCGCGGTTCCCGAGAGCGCCGCGGGATCGCTCATCGCCTGCGGTGCGGCGACGGTGCGCCCGCGACCGATGAAGCGCATGCGGTCCGTCTCGTAGGAAATCTCTTCGGCCTCCGCCCCGCGCACGGCCATTAGGTGGAACATCCAGGGCGCCTGCTCGGTGAGCGAACGGGGCCGGCGCGTGCACAGGATGGCCTGGCGATCGCGGACGATCTCGGTCTGAACGAACAGGTTGCTGAACGCCGGCTGCAAGGCGTCGGCCGTGGGTGCGGCAAGAACCACTTCGGCGTAGCTCGTGACGTCGATGGTGCGGCGGACGCGCGCGCGGTTGGTGATGCGCACCCGGCGCAGCTCGATGTCGTCCTCCGGCGAAACCACGATCTCGGTATGCGTCTCGTAGCCCCGATCGCGGCGGCGAAATTCCGCCCGCCCCTCCGAGAAAATCGCTTCGTAGACGTCCGCCCGTTCGAGCGTCGGCTGATGGGTATTCGACCAGAACGCCCCGCTCTTCGCGTCGCGGATGTAGCAGAACGTGCCCCAGTTGTCGCGAGTCGCGTCTTCGCGCCAGCGGGTGACGGCGAGGTCCTTCCAGCGGCTGTAGCCGCCGCCGGCGTTCGTGACCATCACATGGTAGTTGCCGTTGGAAAACAGCTTGACCTCCGGAATCGGCGTGTCGGCGCTGTCGAACGTGCGCACCGGCATTCCCGGGCCGCCGGCGATCGCGCGAATGTGGGAAAGCGCGGTAGTGTGAAAGTAGAACGTCGTCGCCTTGGGAATCCGCTCCTGGAGCAACAACGCGGTCGCCTGGAACCGCGGATCCGACTCGAAGCGTTTTTGCATCGGCCGGTCCAGGATCAGATAGGCGAGCGAGAGAAGATTCATCCCCTGGTGGTGCGTCATGAACGAACGCACCACGGTGCTCGATTGCCCTCGCGGCAGGCGCGACGGCGTGTAGTCGATCGCCTCGTAGAAACCGTATTTCCCTTCCAGCCCTTCGGCGGCGAGGCGCTGCAGATTCAGGCACGCTTCCTCGGGTGCGACCATCAGCGCGAGCGCCGAGGCATACGGCGCGATCACCAGGTCCTCGGCCAATCCGCGCTTCAGCCCCAGGCCGGGCACTCCGAACGCGCGGTACTGGTAGTTGAGGCGCACGTCGACCATGTTGTAGCCGGATTCCGATATGCCCCAGGGCACGCCGCGCTGGTTCCCGTAAGCGATCTGGCGCCTCACCGCCGCCCGGCAGGTCTGGTCGAGCAGCGTGTTTTCATACGTCGGCATCACCAGGAGCGGCATCAGGTACTCGAACATCGAGCCGCTCCAGGACAGCAGGATCGGTTCGCCGCCCGTGGTGATCAGCGGGCGGCCCAGGGCGAACCAGCTTTCCTGGGGCAGCTGTCCCTGCGCGATCGCCACGAAACTGGACAGCCTCGCCTCCGAGGCGAGCAGGTCGTAGCAACTCGGGTCCTGGCGGTGCTCGCCGACGTTGTAGCCGATCGTGAGCAGGCGGCGCGTCTTGTCGTACAGGAAGTCGTACTCCATCGCGGCCAGCTCGCTCATCAGCAGGGCCTGGCGCTCGATCTCCGCAATCCGCTCCTGAGCCCGGCGGCTTGCCGCGGCGATGTGCCCCCGCAACTCGTCCAGCCACGCGCGCTCCTCGGGCGTGGCCTCGGGTTGCTCGATGTCCGCCAACCACTGCAATTTGGCGGTGGCGACCTCGCGCAGCGTCGGTATCCCGGCTGCATCGAGAATCTTGCCGAATCTCTCCGATGCAGCCGGCAACACGAGCCACGGAGCGAAAAGATCCAGCTCATCGAGGACGCTCCGGCATTGCCGGACCAGCGCCTGCGTCCACCGATGCGCATCGCTCTCCGGCGTGGCCGCGGGAGCCGCATCCAGTTCTGCGGCCACCTGCGCGACGGACTTCGCCAGCCCGGCAAGCCGGGTGTGCGCCGCCGCAAGCGCGAGAGGCTTGGTGTCGTCGGCGGACTCCAGATCCTCCAGCAGCCGCTCGAGCAGCACCCGCGCCGGCGCGGGAGCTCCCGCAGCGGCCT
>Ga0209811_10000540_pt1 | contig 15313 bp, 11 predicted proteins | sample Coa_R1_6_FD_187161 | JGI IMG/M metagenome (GOLD analysis project Ga0209811, IMG submission 187161) | Surface soil microbial communities from Centralia Pennsylvania, which are recovering from an underground coalmine fire. - Coalmine... | ecosystem: Environmental > Terrestrial > Soil >...
CCTTCGAGCGATAACACGCCAAAATGATTTTCAAGCATTGGAATAGCGTGGTCCGGAGCGAAGATCCAGTCGTCAAGCGCTGTCTCGGCGTAGCCCTGCTTGATCGACGGCCGGGCGTCGGGTGCATTTTTCGCAGTGGCCGGCCCTCCTGATGTTGCGGAGGCCTCAAACAAGGGAGCCGCCGAGGCGTACAGCAATTCCTTCGGCCTGAGCTGCGACAGCTCTTCCTGAATACGTCGGGCCGCGTCGGTTCCCTGAAATTCGGTGGCACGAAATTCTCCCGTCGACAGATCGAGCGCCGCGAAGCCGACGCGATCACCGACCTGAGCCAGAGCTCCCAGAAAATTATTTTCTTCTGAACTCAATGAAGGGTCGGCCGAAGTGCCGGGCGTGACCACACGAGTCACTTCTCGGCGCACTAGTTTTTTCGCGACCCTGGGATCTTCCACTTGCTCGCAGATGGCGACCTTGAATCCCTTGCGTATGAGCTTGGCGATGTAGCCTTCGGCGGCGTGGTAGGGAACTCCGCACATTGGGACCGCGATGCCTTTTTCTTTATTTCGGGAAGTCAGCGTGATTTGCAGTTCGCGCGCGGCAACGACCGCGTCGTCAAAGAAAAGCTCGTAGAAATCGCCCAGCCGAAAGAACAGCAGAGCGTTGGGATGCTCTTTCTTGATGGCAGCGTACTGCCGCATCAACGGCGTGGACGTCTCGGTCATGTCGAGCGGGTTCGTGCGCGGATTATAACAAAGCGCGTCACCGTGCCCGGCGGTGGAAATCGCAGTTGACGCATGCGCGAAGCGGATGTTTTCCTTACGCATGGAACTTCGCAAAGATCCGATTACGCGTTCCTGGGTCATCACCGGGGACGACGTTCAAGAACCTACGCCGCGCGCTACGGGTTGTCCGTTCTGTGCCGACTCCACGCAACCCGTTCAGGTGGTCGCCACGCGCACCGAATCCGAGGGCAGGCCCTGGTCGGCGCGCTCGGTGGTTCATCCCACGCCGTTGTATCGCATTGAAGGCGACCCGTCGCGCCGCGCCGACGGCCTGTACGATCGGATGCGCTCCATCGGCGCGCACGAAGTTCTGGTGGAAAACGCTCGCCACGACCGCGAGTTGTGGGATGCCAGCGACGGCGAGATCGAGCAGTTCCTTCGCCTGGCAGCGCAGAGGATTTCTGATCTTAAGGGCGATGCACGCATCAAGTACATCAGCATTTTTAAGAACTACGGGACGAATGCGGGGCAGGAGTTCGAGCATCCGAATGCGCAGTTGACAGCCACCACATTTGTTCCGCGCCGCGTGCTTTATGAACTACGCGCGGGGCGAGATTATTATCAGCAGAAAGAACGCTGCGTTTTTTGCGACATCATCGGGCAGGAAGAGCGGCAGGGGCAGCGCGTGGTGGAATTGCGGGGCGACTATATCGCGTTGTGCCCGTACGCGCCACGGGTTCCGTATGAAACCTGGATTTTGCCGCGGGTGCACGAGTCGTCGTTCGAGCGGTCGGGTCTCTCCAAAACCGGCGGTATTCGCGACCTGGCCAGTTTGGTACGACGGACGCTGCAGCGCATCCGCACCATCACTAAGGAATTCCACATGGTGCTGCACACTTCCCCGAACACCCTGCACGGGTCGAACAGTCTCGGGTACTGGAAGACACTCGATGAGGACTATCACTGGCACTTTGAGATTCTTCCCATCCTCGGTGCGAAGGCGAAGTCCTATACCTTCAAAGAGGTTTACTACTCGCCCGTGACGTCGGAGACGGCAGTCAAACGACTGCGCGACGCGAAAATCGATTCCTGATCAAGAATGCTCCCCTGAAGCTTAAGACGGCCATCTTCCCAATTGGGAAGCAAGCTACACCGAGCTGGAGACTTCCAAAACCTCACGAATATCGCCGTGCTATGCTATAAAATCGATTTTGCCTCTCCGTTGCTGAAGGGAAACCATGAAAAAATCCTCGTCGTCAAAGACCTCTGCCGGGAGACCGGGGGCGTGGATTCTGGCTGCGCTTTGCGCGTGCTCGTGTGCGTTCGCGCAGACCGCTTCTGGCAGCAAGTCCGTGCAGCATCCGTGGATGAATACCAGCCTTTCTGCGGATGAACGCGCGAGTCTAGTTGTGAAGGAGATGACGCTCGATGAGAAGATCTCGCTTCTGCATGGAACCGGCATGGTCGGGCTCAGCCCGATGAGTCCGCTGTCTATTCATGCGAACGGCGGAGCTGGTTACGTGGTCGGTGTTCCCCGGCTCGGTATTCCTGATATCCAGATGTCGGATGCCGCTTACGGCGTACGGGCGAGCGGCGAGAACGGGCGATACTCCACGGCGCTGCCCTCCGATGTGGCGGGCGCCGCGAGTTGGGATACGAAAGCGGCTTACGAGTATGGCGCTCTGATTGGGCGTGAGTTGCGGGCGCAGGGCTTCAACATGTCGCTCGGCGGCGGCGTGAACCTGACCCGCGAGCCGCGCAATGGCCGCAACTTCGAGTACATGGGAGAAGACCCGGTTCTTGCGGGCACGATGGTGGGCCACGTCATGAAGGGCTTGCAAGCGCAGCACGTGATCGGAGACATCAAGCACTACGCCATGAACGATCAGGAGAGCGGGCGCAACGCCGTGAACGTGAATGTTGGCGAGCGTGCCATGCGCGAGACGGATCTACTGGCTTTTGAGATCGGCCTCCGCACGGGAGACGTGTCGGCGGTGATGTGCGCGTACAACCGCGTCAATGGCGACTACTCTTGCGAGAACAAGCACCTGCTCACCGATGTCCTGAAAAAAGACTGGAAGTTTCCCGGCTTCGTTCTTTCAGACTGGCAGGGCACGCACAGCACGGAGAAAGCCTCGTCCGCTGGACTGGATCATGAAGAACCCGGCGAGATTTTCTATGGTTCCGCGTTCAAGAAAGCAGTGGAGGCCGGGAAAATCTCCAAGGCGGAACTTGACGATCACGTGCAACGCATTCTGCGTTCGATGTTCGCCAGCGGCGTGGTCGACGACCCACCCCAGAAGAGCGTGGTCGATGTACAGAACGGATTCGACGTCGCGCAGAAGATTGCCGAGCAAAGCATCGTGCTCCTGCGAAATGAAGGCAACCTGCTGCCGCTCGACGCTTCGAAGCTCAAGACCATCGCCGTGATTGGCGCGCACGCCGATGTGGGCATGATCTCCGGCGGCGGATCCGCGCAAGTCGATCCGCCGGTCGGCAACGCGATCCTGCCGCCCGGGAAAGGCCAGACTCGGTGGCTGGAACCGATGTGGTTCCCAACCGCGCCTCTGAAGACGATTCGCGCCAAGGCTCCTCACGCCAACGTGCAGTACGACGCGGGCAGCGATCCCCCGAAGGCCGCAGCCTTGGCCCAACAAGCCGATATCGCAATCGTGTTTGCTTACTGCTGGGAAAGTGAAGGCATGGATCTCGAAAGCCTGACGCTGCCCGAGCATCAAGACGAACTGATCGCGAAAGTTGCTGCGGCCAATCCGCACACGGTTGTGGTGCTTGAGACGGGAGGCCCGGCGACCATGCCGTGGGCTCAGCAGGTCGGCGGAATTCTGGAAGCATGGTATGCGGGATCTCGCGGCGCCGACGCTGTTGCCAATGTGCTCTTTGGCGATGTAAATCCCAGTGCCAAGCTCCCACAGACGTTCCCGTTGAAAGACGCTGATATCCCCCATCCAAATCTGGTCAAGCCGCCCGAGGCATCAACGACGAAGGACGATGACAAGGAAGCGTGGAAGAAAATTGCGGCCGGTTTGCCGCCATTTCAAATCTCCTACGACGAAGGGTTGAAGGTCGGCTACAAGTGGTACGACGCCGAAAAGAAGCCGGTGCTGTTCCCGTTTGGCTTCGGTCTCTCCTACACCACCTACGCGTACTCGGATCTCAAGATCGATCCGGGTCAACCGATGCACGTGAGCTTTACGGTGAAAAACAGCGGAACGCACGATGGTGCCGAGGTCGCGCAGGTGTATGCATCCTTGCCTGCGAGCGCTGGGGAGCCGCCCAAGCGCCTAGTGGGTTTTAGCAAAATCAACCTGGCCTCCGGCGAGAGTAAAGCGGTGAGCGTAGACGTTCCGGCGCAATATCTGTCCATTTTCGATGAGAAAAAGAACGGCTGGCAGTTGGTGCCGGGCGACTACACGATCATGGTTGGCGGATCGTCGCAGGATCTGCCACTGCATCAATCCGCCACGCTGCCCTAGCGACTGCGGGAACGGCTCCTGTTAGAGTAGGCAGGATCTATGACCGTTCGGCGCATGAAGACGTACACCGGAGGGCAGGGGTACGTCTACCAGTACTACTTTGTTGGCAAGCGAGCCGCCGTTGATGCAAGCACGCCGGCAACCGAGTACATCTTCGACGTCACCTCCGACCGAAGAGTGACCTACGCGGTCAGCGTTCTGGTCGAATCTGCAGCCCTGAAAGCCTGGGCCGAAGCTCACGGGCGCACCCCTACCGAAGCCGAGGAATACGGTGCCGCCAAAATGCGGCTTTTCCGCGCATTCGACGAAATCGAGGACATGATGGCCTCCGGCCGCCAGCTTCGCGTGGGTCTCGTCGAGCTGGAAGAGGCCTTCGGGACGCTCGGCGTCGAGTAAATCCGCGTAAGGTTCCATTCCGTATTCCAAGGTTGTAAGACCTTGTGACCTAAGTCACAAGCACCTGTGATCTGCCCAACTGCTTCTGCCCTTTGAGCAGGGCAGACTATAATCACGTTGGCGCGGAGGGTGGGGGTCGGCCTTCGGCTAAACTACGCTATGTCAATCTTTTGGCTTCGAGTTGCGTTGGGTCTGTACGGGGTGGGCCTGCTGTACGCCCTGGTGGCATTGACCCGCACGAGCGATCTGCTCAACAAGGTCGCTTTGCACGCCTCCTATCTTGGTATGGTGTTTCACTTCGTTTCGCTGACCGAGGGCCTGTTCATCAGCGGGCACGTGACCCAGGCGATGGTGCACAACTCCGAGTCGCTGCTGGCCTTCCTGATCATGGCCGTGTTCATGATCACGTACCTCATCTACAAGACGACGTCGCCGGGCATCATCGTGTTCCCGCTGGTCTTTCTGCTTACGTTCATGGCTGCGACCCGGCAACAGCCGTTCATCACGATGTCGGGCACCTTGCGGACGAGCTGGTTGTTCGCGCACATCGGTCTTATCTTCATCGGTTATGCAGCCCTGGTCCTGAGTTTTTGCGCGAGCGTGCTGTACCTGATTCAGCAACACTCTTTGAAAGCGAAACGCGCCAGCGGGATCCTTTCGCGTCTGCCGGCGCTTGAGGACATTGACCAGATCGGCTACCGCTCGCTCCTGATGGGCTTTCCGTTCATGACGCTCGGCCTGATCGCGGGCTCGGTGGTGGCGGAGAGTACTTACGGGCGCATTGACTTCCAGGATCCCAAGATTTTGCTGTCCCTGTTGATGTGGGCGGTCTACCTGCTGATGGTGTACACGCGCTGGATCGCAGGCTGGCGCGGGCGCAAGGCAGCAGTCATGGCGAGCGTGGCTTTTGCCGCCGCCGTAGTGGCCTGGGCGGCCAACTACTTCAGCTCGATTCACAGGTTCGTAGCCTCATGAGATTCCAGCTCATTGGCGTGAACCACAACACGGCTCCGGTGGAGGTCCGCGAAAGGTTGGCCATTCCTGAGTCGCGTCTGCCCGAAGCTTGCAAGCGACTCACGGAGTTTCCGGGAATCGACGAAGGCATGATCTTGTCCACCTGCAACCGGGTGGAGATCCTGGCCAACACGAAGAATGGTTCGGGTGCCGACCTGCGCGGATTTATTCACAACTTTTTCCAGATCGATGGCTCAGACCTCGACAAGCACCTGTACGAGTACCACGAGCAGGAAGCGGTGCGACATGTGTTTCGCGTTGCATCCAGCCTGGATTCGATGGTCGTGGGCGAGCCCCAAATTCTGGGCCAGGTGAAAGAGGCGTACGCGACGGCGCGGGCCGTTGGGTCGATCCGCGCGCAGCTTGACCAGCTAGTGACTCGTGCCTTCGCAGTGGCTAAGCGGGTGCGTACCGAGACCGCGGTCGGATCATCGTCGGTTTCCATCGCGTCGGTAGCGGTCGACTTGGCGAAGAAGATTTTCGGCAATCTGCATGGCAAGCACGTCTTCCTCGTCGGAGCCGGGAAGATGAGCGAACTGGCTGCGCGTCACCTGATGGCGCATGGCTGCGCGTCGATTTTTGTTGCGAATCGCACTTACGATCGCGCGGTGAGCCTGGCATACAAGTTCAAAGGGCAAGCGATCCACTTCGAAGATCTGCACAATACCTGCGATCGCGCCGACATCGTGATCACGTCGACCGGAGCGCCGCACGCCATCTTCCGCCGCGAACACGGCGAGGTCTTCCTGAGCCGCCGCAAGAACCGGCCGATGTTCTTCATCGATATTGCCGTGCCGCGGGATGTCGACGCGGCCATGAACAAGCTCGACGGAATTTTCGTCTACGACATCGACGATCTGCAGCAGGCCGTTAGCAGCCACGTCGCAGACCGCCGCAAGGAAGCCGAGCGCGCGGAGGCCATTGTGGCCACCGAGGTGGAACGCTTCCATGCCCGCCTGCAGACGCTCGATGTGGTGCCGACCATCGTCTCGTTGCAGGATCATCTGGAGACGATTCGACAGGCGGAGATTGACCGCGTGCGCGGGCGGTTGGGCCCACTGAGTCCAGACCAGGAACTGGCGGTGGAAGCCCTCACTCGCGGCATTGTAAACAAGATCATGCACACCCCGATCAGCACGCTGAAGTCGGCCGCGCGCGATCCGGAGGCAACCACCGTGATCGACCTGGTGCGGCGCCTCTTCAATCTGCAGGAGCGGCGTACCGCGAAATCGGGATCGGGAGAGAACGACTGATGGCACGTCTCCGCATCGGTTCCCGCGGCTCGCAACTGGCACTCTGGCAGGCGCACCACATCTCCGACCTGCTGCGCGCGCACGGGCACGAGATTGAACTGGAAATCATCAAGACCACTGGGGACAAAATCCTCGACGTCGCGCTAGCCAAGGTCGGCACCAAGGGAATGTTCACCAAGGAGATTGAAGAGGCGCTGGCCGAAGGGCGCGTCGATCTGGCGGTGCACAGCCTGAAAGATCTTCCAACGGAGCTGTCGCCTGGATTTGAAATCGCGGCCATCACCCAGCGCGAAAATTCACAGGATGTTTTCTGCTCAAGCAAGTACGCGAGTATCGAAGATCTTCCTCGCGGCGCCCGCGTGGGAACGAGCAGCTTGCGCCGGCAAGCGCAGATTAAGGCACTGCGTCCGGATCTTGAGATCATCCCGTTGCGGGGCAATGTTGATACCCGACTGCGCAAGCTGGCCGAAGGCGAATACGATGCGATCATTCTGGCGGCCGCCGGCTTGAACCGCCTCGGCAAGACCGAACTGGTCAAACAGGTGATCCCGAAAGATGTGATGTGTCCCGCGGCCGGCCAGGGGGCCCTGGGCATCGAAATCCGCACTGGCGATTCCGGTACGCGCAAGCATCTCGCCTTTCTCGATGACGCGGCCGCACGTGCCTCCACCACCTGCGAGCGAGCGCTGCTGAACAAGCTGGGCGGAGGCTGTCAGGTACCGATCGGCGCCGCCGCCGAAATGCGGGATGGCCGCCTGCATCTCGACGCTATCGTTGCGAATCCTGACGGTTCGAAAATTCTCCGCGAGTCACGCGACGGTGACGACCCTGAAAAACTGGGCAGTGCAGTGGGCGAGACCCTGCTGCAGCGCGGCGGGGATGCGATTCTGGAAGAAGTGTATGGAAGCGGGATCGCAGTCCCGCAACAACCGTGAAACGTGGGGCGCGGACACTACTGTCCGGGAAATCGCGGGGAGCTAGCAAATCCGCCAAGCCACTTGCAGGCACGCGTGTCCTGGTGGGCCGCGCACGGCATCAGGCCGGGTCGCTCTCCAAAGAGTTGCGCAAACTTGGCGCGGAAGTACTGGAAATCCCCTTCATTGAAATTCGAAGGCCGCGTTCTTTCCGTCCGCTCGACAGTGCTCTGAAAAATCTAGCGTCCTACGACTGGCTGATCCTCACCAGCGTGAATGGCGTTGAGGCCATGTGGGAACGCTTCGGGAAGCTTCGGCTCACGAAGAAGAGTCTTGCGCACTTGGAAATTGCTGCCATCGGTCCGGCCACGCAGAAAGCCATTGAGAAGCGAGGCGCTTCCGTGGATGTCGTTCCGGAAGAATACGTGGCCGAGTCGGTGGTGAAGAGCTTGCGGCGACAAGTGAAGGGAAAGCGGATACTGCTGGTGCGCGCGAAGGTCGCACGCGACGTGATTCCCGATGAGCTTCGCGAGGCCGGAGCGCACGTGAATGTCGTGGAAGCGTACGAGACGATCGTGCCGAAATCTTCGCGCACGCGTTTGCGGGCTGCGCTCAAGAATCGAAGGCGCCATCTCGATGTCATCACGTTCACCAGTTCGTCGACGGTAAAGAACTTCGTCGCTTTACTGGGCATGCGTGCAAAAGTTCCGGCATCGCTGGAAAGAACGACCTTGGCCTCGATCGGGCCGGTGACTTCGGCTACGTTGCGGGAACTCGGCCTTGGGGTCGATGTGGAAGCCAAGCAATACACGATCCCGGGATTGGTGAAGGCGATCGTCGTCAGCCGAACGTAGCTCCATTCCTGGCTACATCGGTTTGATCTCACAGCTACAGTCGGCCGGCGGCACGTGCGCTTTCAGAAAGTCTGAAACACGCTTGAATGCGTCGATCTGGTTATCGACCCGCGAGAAGCCGTGGCCTTCGTTTTCATAGACCTTGTAGTCCACTACTCCGTTCCGCTTCTTAATGGCGTCGACTACCTGCTGTGCTTCTGACTTCGGGCAACGCGGGTCGTTTCCGCCTGCTAGCAACAGCAGAGGTGCCTTGATCTGATCGACGAAGAAAATCGGCGAGCGGTCTTTGTAGAGGTCTTTGTTCTTTTCCGGATCGCCCATCTGCGCCAGGTCGATTTCGCGGAGCACCGGGTCTTCGTTCTCGATCTCGGTGAAGTAATTGACGAACGGCACGATAGGCACTCCCGCCGCCCAAACCTCCGGCGCCTTGGTGACGGCCATCATGCTCATGTAGCCACCGTAACTGCCACCCATCACGATCAGCTTCTTTGGATCGACATATCCCGACTGCTTGATCCAGTCGGCCGCGCCCAGCACATCCTCTAGATCGCCGCCGCCCATGTCGAATAGGTTCGCCTGCTCGAATTCCTTGCCGTAGCCCGTGGAACCGCGGTAATTCGGCGCAATCACGATGTAGCCCTGGTTGGCCATGTGCTGCACGAAGCGGTTAAAGGCGTTGACGGTTTGCGAAGCCGGTCCGCCGTGCACAAATACGATGGCGGGGTGCTGCCCGTTCCGCGGCAGGTTGTAGGGCATGTACACAAACGCCGAGATCTTCCATTTGCCGTCTTTGCTGGGGTAGTGCACGAGGAAGGGTTCGACCATGTCCTCGGCGCGCATTCCCGCCACCAGTGAATGTGTGACCTGGTGCGATTTTCCGGTCGCCGTCGAGTGCACCCACAAATCATTCGGGGCCGTCGGACCGTTGTGGTAGTAGAGGAGGCGAGATCCATCTTTGGTAAAGCTCGACGACCTGCCTGCAAGGTCGTTTACGCCTTTCGGTAACGGAAGGGGCGCGGTTTTTCCAGTGACCAGATCGTGGACATAGATGTCCGTATTGCCGTCGACATTGGCGGTCCAGGTGATGTGCTTGCCGTCGGGAGAAAATCCGCCGCCTTGGATTTCCCATTTGTCCTTGGTTAGCCACGTGATCTTTTTGCTCGCGACATCGATCCATCCGACATTCTGATAGCCGTTGTCGGCGTTGGAGGTGATCAGCACTTTCTTGCCGTCGGGAGAAATATCGTCAGCGGTGTAAAGATGTTCGCCCTCATGCGGTGTCAGCACTGTGCTTTTGCCGGTCGTGGGGTCCGCGATCAGAATGTTCGAGTCCGTTCCCTTGGCCTGCGATTGTGTGTAAACGATCCACTTGCCGTCTTTCGACCAAACTGGCCGGCCGTTCCGCTTTTCCTTTGCGGTGTCGCTTGTGATGTGCTGCACCTTGCGCATCACCATGTCGTACACGTCAATCTCCACGGCCGACGAAGTCTTCGGCTTCACCGTGTACGCGAGGTAACGGCTGTCGGGCGACCACGTGGGTCCCATTTCCGCGATTTCGCGCGTGTTGGTCAGGTTGACGACCTGCCCGGTCTTCGGCGACACGATGGAGATGTCCCACTGCTCGTCGCCGTCGTAGTCCGATTGATAAGCGATCCACTTGCCGTCGGGCGACCAGGCCGGCGACGTCTGCCGTTGATCGCTCACAGTGAGCTGTGTCGGCCAACCGCTCTCGGCTGCGACCAGCCAAAGATTGTTCTTGCCGCTGATGTTCGACACGAAGACGATCTGCTTGGCATCGGAGGACCAATCGGCCGCGCCAACCTGCTTGGTCATGTAGAGCTTTTCAATGGAGAGGTTTTTCTCCACCTGCGCATTCGGCTTGCTGGCAATCTGCTTGGGATCGGTGATGACCTGGGGAGTGGGGAGCGTTTGGGAAACAGCAACCGTACTGATGATCATGAGGGTCGCAAATGCGTTCAACGCGGGCATGGAACTCCTTGCCAAGCAAATTCAAAAACTTCACAAAACTTAAAATTTCAGAGATCTAAAACTCTTGCCATCCTGAGCGTAGCGAAGGACCTTTGTATTTTGCGAACTAAGCCTTTGCACCCTTGTGCACTTCCACCGTCGTCCAGGTCTTATCCTCCGCGTGACACATCGGCTCAATCGGGCAATCGGCGCACTTCGGCTTGCGCGCCACGCACAAGCTCCGCCCATGATGGATGACCTGATGGGAATAAAGAATCCAGCGATCTTGCGGGATGATTTTCATCAAGTCCTGCTCGATCTTCTGCGGGTCGTTGTTCTTGGTAAATTCCCAACGCCGCGAAATGCGGTGCACGTGCGTGTCGACCACGACGCCGATCGCTTTCTTGAACCACGATCCGAGCACCACGTTGGCGGTCTTGCGGGCAACGCCGGGTAACGTCAGCAATTGATCCATTTCCTGCGGAACTTCGCCGCCGAAGTCGGCCACGATTTTCTTGGCAGCTCCCACCACGGATCTGGATTTATTCCGGAAGAATCCGGTCGAGCGCACGTCGGGCTCAAGTTGCTCGGGGTTCAGCGCGGCGAACGCCCGTACGGTGGGATATTTCGCGAACAGCCCGGGCGTGACGCGATTCACGTTCGCGTCGGTAGATTGCGCGGAGAGGATCGTCGCGACCAGCAGCTCCCATGCGGTGTTGTGGTGCAGGGCGCACACGACGTCCGGGTAAAGTGCGTCCAGGTGTTTGAGAATTGCTTGTACACGTTCAGGTGCGACGGGATTGTAGTCTTTGGGAACCGGGCTCTTGGAACGTGCAGTTTTGGCTTTGGTCGCAGCCTTCTTCACCGGCTTCGGCGCGATTCGCCGATCGTCTGACCTTTTCCGCACTGGAATTTGTGCCGCGCCACCGCGAACCACACGGGTTCCTTCCTGTTTTCCGGACTTTGCAGGTTGTCGCGGACTTACGCCTCGTGCCATCGCCACGCTCCTGGAAGGTAGATGGTAGCAAAAGCTTAACGTGGCTGGGCGAACGTGCCAGGCGTCTATGGAAAGCAAAAGCCTTTAACCGCTAAGGACGCTAAGAAATTTCCGCGAAGTTCGCGAAGAAGGGACAGTGCGTTCTTCTTTGCGACCTCGCGGTACTTCGCGATCTTTGCGGTTAAAGCTTTTCCAGGCCTGCATTCACAACGTTGAACCGATTTGTCCGCGTCCTATCACTTTGTCATGACGCTGCAATCACGAAGGTTTTACCTACTGCAGACACAGTAGTGACAACCGCTGCTGCTGCTATCGCTACGCTCTATTCACCTTAAGACATACCCGTCGCCCCGGGGCTTCGAAATTGAATCGGAGGAGATGCGGTGAGAAAGATTACTTGGATATTAATTCTGGGATTGTTGTCGCTAGCGGTGGCGACGGCTTCCTTTGCGCAGACCAGTTACACACAAGCAAATCTGGTCGGCGATCAGGCTGGCGCCGGCGCGCACACGGACGCACAGCTCTCGAACCCCTGGGGAATCTCGTTCATCCCGGGAGATGTTTTCTGGATTGCGAACAATAACGGCGGCACTTCGACCACTTACGACGCGGCTGGAAACAAACAGGCGATCACCACCGGCATTCCGGTAGCTGCGCACAATCCGTGCGCCGTCGGCTGCCCGACCGGCACCGTCGCCAACCCGGTCGCGACCGATTTTGGCGGCGCGACTTTCATTTTCGACACGGAAGACGGAATCATTGCCAGCTGGAACGGCACGCTGAACGCGAAAACTCAGGTGGACAATTCCGCCAACGGCGCGGTCTACAAAGGGCTCGCGCTCGTGAACAGCGCCGGCGGAAATTTTCTGCTGGCCGCGAACTTCAATAGCGGCGCTATCGACGTTTTCGATAGCAGGTTCAGTGCCGCGACTCTGAGTGGCGGATCGTTTCGCGATCCGGACCTGCCAGCTGGATATGCCCCGCACGGCGTGCACGTCATCAACAACCTGGTTTTCATTGCCTACGCGCAGCAGGACGCGGCCAAGCATGATCCCGTGCTCGGTGCAGGACTCGGACTAGTCGATGTATTTCATACCGACGGCAGCTTCCTTCGCCGTGGCATGACTGGCGGAACCCTAAACGCGCCCTGGGGCGTGGTGATGGCCTCGGCGAACTTCGGCACGTTCTCGAATGACTTGCTGGTCGGCAACTTTGGCGATGGCACCATCAATGCCTTCGACACAGCCGGCACTTTCAAAGGCCAGATGAAAAACGAGAACAGCCAGCTGATTGCGATTCCGGGATTGTGGGACATGGTGTACGGCGCCGGCGGCACGGGCGATCCGAACACGCTCTACATCACGGCGGGCGGCTCTTCGCAAACGCACGGCTTGTTCGCGACCCTGGTGCCGACTCCGGCCGCGGGGAAAGACTTCGCCCTGCAATTGTCGGCGCCCTCGGCGACCGTGACGCGCGGTGGATCGACGACCGTGAATATTGCGTCGACGGCTTCGGGTGGGTTCACTGGGCCAGTCAACCTCTCGTGCACCGGATTACCTGCGGGCGTAACGTGCGCGTTCAATCCGGCAACGATTGATCCGAGCGTGGCAGGAGCGAGTTCGCAACTGACCATCGCTGTGGGCACGACTTACATTCCGCCGAATCCATACATTGCCGGATCGTTCCTGATGCTGGGTACGGTCGGGATGTTCTGGGGAACGCGGCGCCGGGCCGAGGGCACGCGGTCGAAGAAGGCCTGGGCGCTGGGCGGTCTGGTGCTGCTGGTGGCTTTGATGATGGCTGCTGTCGGATGTGGAAGCTACTCGTCGAAGGGGCGGACGGGAGGCGGTACGACTGTGATGGTGGTCGGCACGTCGGGCGGCGTCTCGCACGCTGACCCGCTGGCGCTAACAATTCAGTAGTCGATGTTCGTTGGGGTGTAACTCTCTCCTAAGGTCCGGGTTGAAAGACTCGGACCATTTTTTTTGGCCAGTCGCCAGTCGCTGATCGCTAGCGAGGAACGTGGAGGGACGGGCGCCTCGCCCGTCCGGCGGAGGGGGACGAATGCCGCTCCATCGGCAGGGCACATGTGTTTCGGGAGTATGAATTCGCACGAGCGGCAAGGTATCTTTGCTGAAGACTAGCGACTGACGACTAGAGACGGACCTACCGTTTTCGTCCCCGCGCCACGGCTTCGCGAGCTTCCTTATCGGCGGTGCGGCGGCGTTCGGTTTCTCGCTTGTCCCAGAGTTGCTTGCCTTTGGCTAGGGCAAGTTCGACTTTCACGCGGCCGCCTTTGAAGTACATGCGCGTCGGGATCAGGGTGAGGCCCTTCTGCTGGGTTTTGCCGATGAGTTTGCGGACTTCGTCTTTGTGCACCAGCAGTTTGCGGGTACGCAACGGGGCGTGGTTGAAGATGTTACCGTGATCGTAGGGACCGATGTGAGCGTTCAGCAGCCAGAGCTCCCCGTCTTTCACTAAGCCGTAGGAATCCTTTAGGTTGGCGTGGCCTCCGCGAACGGACTTGACCTCGGTGCCAGTCAGAACGATGCCGGTCTCAAATTTTTCCAGCAAGAAGTAGTTATGCGAAGCGATCCTATTAACGGCGGCGTCTCTTTGCCCGGAGGCGGTCGGATCGCGGCGGGGATTCTTCTCCGGATTGGGGTTCGTCTGATGGGTTTGCGAGCGCGCCATTCTAGAAAAACGTTATCACATGGCGGGAGGCGCTGGTTTGGAGCACAACCCGCCATCGGCTCTTGGGTTTAGTGGGGAAATGAGAGTTCGGCGAAGCTCGCCGGGGCAGACTGCGTCTTTCTCCTTCAATAGAGGGACGGGCGTCTCGCCCGTCCGGCGGGCAAGGACGCTCGCCGCTCCATCGAGCGTCGCGCGGGTGCTCTTGGGACTACGACTAAAGAGTGTAACTGCCGATGAAACAGTGACTTCGGAACTGCGGAGGCGCGATGCTATAATCACGCAGCTTCCCGTGAATTTCAGCCTATACCAAGGCGATGAACTCCCCCAAGGGGCGATTGCCGTCCCGGATTCCGCTTGCATACGAGGAATGAGTCAATGAGACGTTTCTGGAGCCTGGCGGCAATGGCGATTGTCGTCCTGGCCGTAGCCCTTCCTTTGGGAGCCGAAAGCGCCCACTCCAACTACAACAAAGGGGTTGATGCCGAGAAACGGCAGGACTACGAGCGCGCCTTCGAGTACTTCCAGGAAGCTTTCCGGCAGAAGCCAAAAGAATTGCGTTACCGGACGGCTTACGAACACACCAAGTTCCTGGCCTCGGCGGCGCACGTGCATCGCGGGCAACTACTGCGGGACGGCGGCAAACTCGACGAAGCCATCGTGGAATTCCAGAAAGCGTCGGCCATTGATCCGTCGAGCTTCATCGCACAGCAGGAATTGCGCCGCACGCAGGACATGATCAACCAGGCGACGAATCCTCCGCAGGCGGTCGCTCCCTTACCGAACGCGCTCCGCAAGCGGCTCGCCGAGGCTTCGGGGCCGGTGGAGTTGACGGCGATTTCCAACGTGCCGATCACCTTGAAGTCGACCGAAGATACAAAGGTGATCTACGAGATCGTCGGCAAGCTGGCGGGGATCAACGTGCTGTTCGATCCCGACTACACCTCGCGCAAGATCCGCATTGATTTGAACGGAGTCACGCTCGAAGAAGCGCTGGGCATCATCGCGCTTGA
>Ga0209811_10000542_pt1 | contig 15302 bp, 12 predicted proteins | sample Coa_R1_6_FD_187161 | JGI IMG/M metagenome (GOLD analysis project Ga0209811, IMG submission 187161) | Surface soil microbial communities from Centralia Pennsylvania, which are recovering from an underground coalmine fire. - Coalmine... | ecosystem: Environmental > Terrestrial > Soil >...
TTCGTTGGCGTGCATGCCGAGCGCCGACAGGAATTCTCGCGATGTACTGCTCGCCAGCGCGCCGAGCGTGATCCCCGACAGACAGACAAACACGATGACCATCAGGCCCGTCACCCAGATCGCGATCACTGCCGGAATCAGGAATTTCTCAGGTTTTTCCGACTTCGACGCCGCCGCCCCGACCAATATCGCGAATGCCACCATCAACAGCGGATTGACCAACTGGATGCTGATGTAGCCAGCCAAGCCGATCCTCAAGTCCGGTTCTCTCAACATCGTCAAGGCGGGCGCGATATCGCCGACATGCGTCGCGCCCAGCGCGCCGGCGATGATCATTGGCACGACATACAGCCAGAGCAGCGGGCGCGGCATGAATCCCCGGAGGGGGGCGTCGAACAGCCCCTGAAGCAGGCACGAGCCGAGCGTCCCCGCCAACAGCAGGTTGACGGGATTGAGCCCCGAAATGCCGAGCATGGAGCGCGGGAAGATGGAAGTGCTGGAAATGGGCATCAGCAGGATCAGCAGCACCACACCAATGCGGAAGTCACGGAGGATGAAAATGCAGCCGACCAGCGAAGCTGCCAAAAACAATGCGTTGAACTCGGCGACCGCGACGACGAATCCCCAGAAAACGCCCAGCAGAGCGATGCCCACCACCGTCAAACCAGGGAAGACCCGACGACGATCTAGAACCGACGACATTCGGGCCGGCGCGGCCTAGAAGACGTTGATTACGGTACCCACGACGCGCACGCCCGTATCGCTCAACCCGCGGATGAGGTTGGTCGTATCGGTCAGGCGGGTGTGGTCCTTGCGGGCGAGCAACACGGCGGAGCCTGCCTGGAAAGCCACGTTCTGCGCATCCGCGCAGGCGTTCGCCGCCGGCGTATCGAACAGGATGACGTCGAACTCGGTCTGCATTTCCTGCAGAAAACGGCCGAGCGCGGGACCCGACAGCAACTCCTGTGGATTGGGCGGGGGCACGCCGGCCGGCAGAAGCGAGAGCCTCCCGAATTCTCGGACCGGCGCGATCGCGCCGCGGTCGGCGCGACCTGACAAGACGGCAGTGAGACCTATGCGATCGGGAATATTGAAGATGCGGTGCTGCCGCGGCGCGCGCAGGTCGGCATCGATCAGAAGCGTGCGCTCGCCGAGTTGCGAGAAAGCCACGGCGAGGTTGGCGGCCACGTAACTGCGTCCCTCGCCGGAGCCTGGACTCGCGACGACCAGCGCACGGCGCCCGGCCCCGGCCTTGGACCAACGCATCGACAACTGGGTCCGCAACCCCCGCAATTCCTCGGCGCGGGGATGAAAAAGCTCGTAAGCGACGACGAGTTCCCGACTGACGCTGTCGTTGCCGGGCAGCAGCAGGGGAAGGTCATATTGCTTCGCGACTGCGCAACGCACATCGTCCTCGGTGATCAGACCCAGCCGTTGCGCCGCTTCGCCGAACCTCAACCCCTTCGCCTGTTGCAGCTCCATGACCTGCTTGATGTCGTTGTCGCCGATTTTCCCCTCTTCAGCGAGGATGCTGCCGAGGCGGCGGTCGAAACGGGAGACGACTCGCCCGGAGGCCTCGATCGACAGGACATTCTCCGTAGGATTCGGCGGCATTTCTCAGCCAGGATTCGGGAGAGCTCGGGTAGCCCCCGGCCCGCCGAGCAGACGGGCTTGAGCGGGCCGCCAGGTGTTGAGCACCATGAGCAGCGGGACGTCCAGGTCCAGGTCGCTGCCCGAGCGCACCCGGCGGTCGTTCATCTCCATCATCAATACGACCGCGATGCCGAGCATGATCCCAACCACCGCCGACAGCGCGATGTTGAGCCGGATCCTGGGTTGGGTGGGCTTGCCGGGCACGGCCGCTACGTTGAGAACGGTCACGTTGGTCTGGCTCGCACGGCTTTCGACCTGGCTGACGACGTGGCGCTGCATGGCGGTGTCGTACGCCCGCTCGGCGGATTCCACGTTGCGTCTGAGGACCGTGAATTCATTGCGATTGTCCTTGAGGGCAAGCAGGCGCGCGCGCTGCGCCTCCATCGATTTCTTGAGCTCCGCTTCGCGCTGCCGGCTCTGCCGCGCCGAGTTTCCGATTCCCTCCACGACTTTCCTCATTTCGGCGTTGAGCTTCCTGCGAAGGTTCTCGTTCTCGGATACTTGGCGCTGGTATTGCGGATAGTTGCTGCCGTACTGCGCGGCAAGCTCGTGCAGCTTTGTTTCGCCCTGTAGGAGATCCGCCTTCAGCCTCTGGATGAACGGATTCTCGAGAATGTCCGGCAGCCCGTCCGGGGTCCCGCCGCCTTGAAGAAATTTGCGTGCCTGCTCCTCGCGGGCGCTCCACTGAATCGTCTGTTCCTGCGCCTTCACCACCTGGTCTGACAGCGTGTTCAATCGGGTGGTATCGACGTCGGAGCGCTCGTCGGTCGAAACGATACCTTCCCTCTGGAGATAGTCCGTCAGTTTCGCCTGAGCACTCTCGAGATTGGCCCGGAGGCTCTTCAGCTGTTCGTCATACCAGGCAGCCGCTTGCCGCGTCGGGTCCACGCGCAACTCGAGCACGGTGTCCATGTAGGCCTTGGCGAACGCGTCGGCGACCCGCGCGGAGAATCGGGGATCGGGAGAGGAATAACTGACATGAATAACGCTGCTCATGGAGGTTTCCACCTTGAGCTTCAGGAGCAGGGCTTCGACCAGCCAGTCCTCGATCGGCTCCTGGCCTGCCGCCGACTTCTCGTAGGCCGCGCGCATCGCGGGGTTCTCCGCGAGCTTCAGGTCCTGCACGACTTTGCGCGCCACTCTCTTGCTGACGATGATCTCTGCCTGCGTCTGCAGATAGCTGAGCTTTTCCTGCGGAAGAATGAGGGGAAGAGCGTTGCTGAACGATTGCTCGTCCTTGGATTCCACCAGAAGCGATGCCGTGGCCCGGAATGTTTTCGGGAGCAGGAAGCTCACCACCGTGGCGGCCAGGACGGTGACGCCCAGGACCAGGGCAAACACGCCGAAACGCGCGCGCAGTGCGAGCAGAAACTGCGAAGGGGTCACGGTATACCGGGGTCGTGGCCGATCGTGTCGATCGCGCTTGCCTAAAACCAGCTTTCCCGGACGTAAATCACGTCGTCGGCCTGCACCGGATCAGTCAAGCGCGCGCTGATCGTCTCGAAGGTTCCATTCGGAGCCTGGCGGCGGATTTTCAACCCGCGGTCGGTTCCGCGCGGCGTCACGCCGCCGCCGACGGAGAGCGCCTGCATCACGGTCATGGCTTGCTCCAGCCGATAGGATCCCGCGCGCTGCACCTCCCCGTAGATGTAAAAAACCGGCGCGCGCTGCACGTAAATCGTGTCGCCGTTCTCCAGCTGAAGATTGCGCGACAAGTCACCCGTGCGGTACATGGTCGGCACATTGATTTCCTGTTTCGTTGTCTTGCCGCCGCGCGCTAGCATGACGGTGACGTTGTCGTCGCCGCCCGGGGTCACGCCGCCGGCGAGCGCAAGGATGTCGGTCAGATTCGAGCTCGTGTCATCGAGCGGGTAGCGGCCCGGGCGGGCGACTTGGCCGAGCACGGATACCTGCCGGCTGCGCACCCGCAGGACGCTGAGACTGACCTGGGGTTTCAGCACGAATTTTCCCTTGATCAAATGCTCCGCAATCCGCGCTTCCGCGCGAGCTGGCGTGAGTCCAGCGAGCCCAACCTCGCCGATCAGGGGAAAGGTGATAGTGCCCCCCTCGGAGATGCGCGCTTCCGTCGTGAGATCCGGGTTCTGGAAAACCGTGATGCGGATGGAATCGCCTTCTCCAAGGATCTCGCGCGATTGGCCCGGAGCGGCGGCCGATAACAGCATCGCCGCGATGCCGAGAAGCAAAGCCAAGGAACGGTTCAAACGCAGTGATCTGACCATAAGCGCTTCAAGATAGCCGCAAGACGTTTATTCATGATTTCTTCGTCTGGTCCGTTCGGCCTACCAGATCTTTAGTCGCCTCTGCCCGACGAAATCCGAAAACGCTCGACCCGCTCGCGCGAACTCTGCTCCTTTTGTATCGCGCGTGATTGCCGGAAGCGTGGTTCCTTCGACTAGATCGCTGTGTTTTGACGAGTGTGTGCATTCGTGCAGCGTAAAGCGTTTATGCCCTTGTCATGATGTCTCGACGCCTTTGTCACGCATTCACTACATCGGAGCTATCATGCAATCCACTTTCCATCCCGCTGTCGCGATGCGCGCGGCAGCGTTTGTACTTCTCCTTTGCGCGGTCTCGCCTCTGGCGGCGCAAACCGCGACCCGTGATCCGCTGGTGCAGCCCTTCGCGAGCGACAGCATCTGGAACATGCCCATCGGCTCGGGCGCGCAATACGTCCCGATCAACATGGCGCCCAATCCCAGCGGCTCCATCTGGACTCCGATGCCGCAGATCGATGACGAGTATCTTTTCCTGGACGCAAACGCTCCGCTCACCAACATCAATTTGAGCAGCGCCGCCTGGTCCGGGGCCAACCGGTGCGCTGCCACCGGAGGGTTGTTGGTTCAGGTGCCCTTTGCGGCGAACTACGTCATACCCAACAGCCTGGGCAACAACGCCGCCGCCTTTCTCATGCCCGACCAGAGAACGCTCATCCAGACTCAGCCCATCACGCGCTGCGTCGCCGGCGGACCGGCCACCGCCTTACTCACCTTCAATGCAGTGGATCTGTATGGCGATGGCCGCTTCGGGGCCCACGGCGGCTCGGGCCTGTCGGCCATTGGAGGCTCGATCCGCGTGGGGGAATTGCGTCCGGGCAAACCCGTTCGACACGCGATCAAGATCGATGTCGATACCCCGGTGGTGCTCGAGCGGTGCGCGAGCTCCAGCGCCTGCTTTCGCTGGCCCGCCTTCTTCGCCGACTCCGGAGCCTCGGGCTCCTACGGAACTCAAAATCCCAGCCCGGTTCCCGGCATGAAAATGGGGGCCCTGCTCGCCATTCCGGCCGCCACCAACATCAACGCCCTGGGCCTGGAATCGCTGCCCGGACAGATGCTCGCCTGGACGCTACAGAACTATGGCGCCTATATCGTCGACAGCACCGGCGGACCGGGCTTTGTCATCGGGGCCGAAACCGGACCCAATGGATCGCTGCGCAATCAGTTCAGCGCCGACTTCGGCATGGCCCTGGAGCAAAGGGTCAACGACAACACCCCCTGGTCGCGCGATATGCAGCGCCTGATACAAGCCTTGTATCTGGTGGCCAACAACGGGCCCACCAGCATCGGCGGCGGGGGCACTCCTTTGCAACCTCTTGCCCCGGCCCTGCTGCCCCCCGGGAGTACTGCCGACACCATCGCGCCCACGGTTCCGGGCAACTTGGCGGCGCTTGCGGCCTCCTTGCAGATCAATCTGTCCTGGAGCGCCTCCACCGACAACGTGGGCGTGGCCGGCTACAAGATCTTCCGCAACGGCGCACAGGTGGGCACCACCAGCTCGCCCGCTTTCCTCGACGCGGGCCTTGTGCCCTTTACCCTGTACAGCTATACCGTGGCCGCCTTCGACGCGGCGGGCAACACCTCCGCCCAGTCCGCATCCCTCTCCACGGGCACCTTGGCGGCTCTCGACACCCAGGCGCCCACCGCTCCCGGTGGGCTGACGGCAACGCCAATTTCGCCAACCCAGATCAATCTCTCCTGGACCGCTTCGACCGATAACGTCGGCGTCACCGGATACCGCGTCTACCTCAACGACGTCGCGCTGACCACGACGACGACGACTTCATTCCAGCACACCGGATTGACCCCCGGCACCGTCTACAACTACCGCGTCAGCTCTTACGATGCCGCCGGCAACAACTCGCCGTGGACGGCGACACCGGTCTCGGTGACGACGCTGCCGGTGCTTGACACCCAGGCACCCTCGGTCCCCGCGGGCCTTGTCGGCACCGCCTTGTCCTCGACCCAAATCAAACTCTCGTGGACAGCTTCGACCGACAACGTAGGCGTGACCGGATACTACGTCTACCTCAACGACGTCGCGCTGACCACGACGACGACGACTTCATTCCAGCACAGCGGATTGACTCCCGGCACCGTCTACAACTACCGCGTCAGCTCCTACGATGCCGCCGGCAACAACTCGGCGTGGACGGCGACACCGGTGTCGGTGACGACGGCGGTGACGACGCCGCCGGCGGCCGACACGCAAGGGCCTTCCGTTCCCAGGAACCTCAAGGGAAGGGTGGTCTCCTCAACCCAGATCAACCTGTCCTGGCTCCCTTCCACCGACAACGTCGGCGTGACCGGCTACTACGTCTACCTCAACGACGTCGCCCTGATCACCACGACGTCGACTTCGTTCCGGCACACCGGATTGACCCCTGGCACCGTCTACAACTACCGCGTCAGCTCCTACGATGCGGCCGGTAACAACTCGGCATGGACGGCGACACCGGTCTCGGTGAGGACCCTTCCCTAGCTAGAACGCGAACCGAGCGACGAAGGAGGCGACGTTAGCGAGGTAGTCGGCGTTTGGAACATTCGAAGAGCGGCTCTCGCGCTGCGCACTGATCTGCAGAGTGATGCGTTGGACGGGCTTGTACGAAAGCGTCGCGCTCGCCAAGCCCACCCGGTCGACCCGGCCTTGCGTGCCTCCCGACACCAGGCCCGGGTCGCCGAGGTAGTACCAGACGCCGTAGTCGAGGTTTGCGGACAGGTCTATTTTTTGAGTCACGCTGAACGTCGGCCGCACGGTAACCCCTTTGACGAGCACGAAGCTCGACTGGATGGCCTGGTACGGGCTGATGTCCCTGCGGACGATTCCGGCAATCGCGAACTTGCCCGTCGGCTTCCAATCGAATTCGGCGACGGCCGTGTAGCCGTCTAGATCGCTTTGCGGAGTGTTGGGGTAGCGTCGGCTGACCCGGCTGGCCCGTGCGACCACATGCGACACTCCCGAAACCGTCCAGTCGGCGATGATGCCGCGGCTGATCTGGCGGTAGGAATCATCAAGAGGACTCCCTGGGACAAACTCCCTGTTCGGATAGCGGCCGTCCTCGATTCGCTCGCTCAAGCCTACCGATGTATTCGCCGGCGTGACATAGCTCAGGCTCACTTCGCCGCTGGAGATTTTCACGTCACTGGACGCGAACGCCGGATCGCCGTTGGTCTGGTCGAACAGGCCCGCCCCGGCCTGCACGCGCCAGCGCGGCGTGACGAGATAGGCCCCGTTGAAAAAAGCCTGCCGCGATTTCAGAGGATCCGGCGTCGTGGTCTGGGTATACGCGAACGGCGCCAGCGCGAAGTTCTCGGCGTATCCGATCTGGCCGCTCAGATCGTTGCCGAGCTGCCACAACCAGGTCGCGCGCGCGTCGTGACCGTCGAAGTCCAGGTCGGTCAGGAAATTGAAGCGCGTTGCGCTCCAGGTGTAGCCCCCCTGGAATTTCTGGCGACTGACCGGCACATCGAAGTTGAGTCCCAGCGAGGTCGTATGATAGACGTCGCCCTGCGGACCCAGGTTCTTCGACACGCGGAACACATTGTCGTCGCCGGCGATTCTCTCTTCGACGAACGGGGTGACCTGGTCGTTCCACAACGCCAGCGCCCGGGTCGCCGGCGTCGAGGCGAGGGCGAGGATGATCGCTGCGCTCAGACCCCGGCGGGTCACGCCGACATGCGGCGACGCGCGATGGCGCTCACACCGAGCAAGCCGGCCAGGATCATCGCCCAGTTACCCGGCTCCGGAAGGAGGGCCTTTCGTGGAGCAATGCGTTCTCCGCCCGGTGAAGCGGGCCGGGCCGATTCGTCGGAGGCCAGGGCCGGACCTGCAAATGCCACCCGCCCTGTGCCTCTTTCGACCGGGTAAAGGCGGACGGGGTGCCGTCCGAAGGACGCTTCCCCGTCGAGCACGCCGCCGGCCAGCGCGAAGGTGTAGTTGGCGAGCGGGAGATCCACGCCGGCGGACTGCGGGGAGGGCTGCCGCGGCGCCGCGCGAGGCGGGAAAGAAGCCAGTTGCGCCTCGGCGCGAGCATGACCTTCGTCCGTGGCGCCCGCCTGGCCGCTCGCCGCGGCGAGGACGAGTGAAACCACGAATACCGGCTTGAGCTTCGGGTTCATCGAGTTCCTCATGAGAGTGCTGGAGCCGACTAGCTGCCCCGTCCACGTGCTCCAGCATCGGGCCTCACGATGACAGCGAATCAAAGGCGGCGCAGCGCCGGAGTAGTCTCTTGGAACTACGTGGCAGGCGGGCGCCTGCCGCGGGACTACAGGCTGAGGATGCGCAAGGCAAGGCCCCTGCCGACCGCTTGCGCGCGGTTCTGGACGTTCAGCTTGCGCAGGATTTTTTGCACGTGGTTCTTCACGGTGAGGGGGCTGATACCCAGGATTGCGCCGATCTCGATGTTGCTTTTTCCCACGTGGATCCACCTCAGGATTTCCTGTTCCCTGGCGGTCAGCAACGTCGAAGCTCCGGGGCCCGCGCCGGCCCCCTCGCCGGCGGGACGATTGATCTGGGTGCGCACCCAGGCGAGATGCAGGAACGGAACGAGCACCTCCGCGAGATAGATCTGCCTCGGGCCACGCGAGTCCGGCTTGAGCGCGAGCACGAAAAAGCTTGCGAGCTTGCCGAACACGTCGTAGGTGCCGTGCACCAGCACGGTGTCCGCCCCGAGCCGGGCAAGCTCGCGAGCGAGCGGTGTTTGCGCGAACTGGCTGCCGGTGCCGATTTCACAGATCACGGGACGAAAGTAATTGTCTTCCCAGCTCTTGATGAGGTGCGGGACGAGCGATGTATCCCTCCGGAAGATTTCGCTGAAGGACCCGGGCTCGACCACCGAGGTCGCAAAGCTGTCGAGGTGGAACAGCAGCGGCTCGCCGCTGCGCAGGGCGCAGATCAGCAGCTCGTGCCCCAGCAGGTTCTGCAGCAATCCCTGGGTCCAGCTGAAGAACTGATGCCGCGCGTGCACGCGCAGCGAAGCATCGATGTTGAGCATGAGCGACTCAAGCTCCAATGGATCGGGGAGCGAGCCATCACCGGCAGTCGTCGCGGTAGTCACTTCGGTGGAAGGCCGGGGTAGCTCGTGAGACGGATGCGGAATGGAAGGCTCGTCACCGGCACTTGCCGCAACCATCTTTCTTAGGCTGAGACTCATCTCTGCCAATTTGAATTCCGTTTGTGACGTGGACATGAAATGAGCGAAATTGATCTTCAGCCCGGTTGCGCGGGCTGCAACTCGTTGTTCGCGCGAAAGCTTTCTGCATTTTCCCGATCTGGAAGCGGCAAGGACGGGGTGCACCGCATAGCCCATGGCGCCCTGCGGGAAATACACAGGACCCGCGAACGCGGCGGATTTGCAGCGCTCGGCGCCGCGAGGAGCACGCGCGATCGAGGGTAGTCCGGTCGAGCTAGGAATCCGAGCGCTCGTCGATCGTATTCGCGCGCTACCGTAGGCAGACTCAAAGCACGATGCCGCATGCCTTGCTCGCGACCGACCAATCCCACCGACAGCTTCTGAACCAGCAGCTCACGCCCGCTGCACTCGTGCAAGCGGTGCTCGAGCCCCTGGTCGCCGAGGCCGCGCTGCTCGCGGTCACGCTGGCCTTCGGCGAATCCTTCGGCGGCCCCTACCTGATCCTTGCGCTCATACTGTTCTCGCTGACCTTTCCGGGAAACGCATCCGGAGGAATGAGCGTCCGCGCGCTCGCGCTGGACGTGGTCACCGGCTGGCTGGTGATCGTCGGGCTGCTGCTGCTCATCGGCTGGGCCACGCGAACGCTCGACTCCTTCGACCCGCGCGTACTCGTCGCTTGGGCCCTGGCAACACCAGTCCTGTTGTTCGTCGCGCGGTTGCTGATGCCCGTCGTTCTGCCTCGGCTGATGGCTGCCGAAGGCGTGCAACGGATTGCAGTGATCGCCGGGGAAGGCGACCTCGGCCGAAACCTCACGAACCGGATCAGGAACGCGCCCTTCCTCGGCATACGCGTGGCGGGGTACTTCGACGACCGCAGCGCAGAGCGACGGGGCGAAGCCAGACCTCAGGAAGTGCTCGGCTCCCTGAGCGAACTCGCGCACTACGTCAAGACTCACAGGGTCGATCTGATCTACCTCACTCTGCCGATGGCTGCTCAACCGCGCATCCTCAGGCTGCTCGAGGAGTTGCGCGACACGACGGCGTCGATCTACTTCATCCCGGACATCTTTCTCTTCGACCTCATACAGGGGCGCATGGACTCGATCGGCGGGATGCCGGTGCTCGCCGTCTGCGAGACCCCTTTCTACGGGCTGAACGGCCTGATCAAGCGCGTCAGCGACATCGTTCTCGCCTCGGCGGCGCTCGTCCTGATCCTGCCGGTCATGCTGGCGATTGCAGTCGGCATCAAGTTCACCTCGCCGGGCCCCGTGCTCTTTACCCAGCGTCGCTACGGCCTCGACGGCAGGGAAATCACCGTGTACAAGTTCCGCACGATGACCGTGCTCGAGGACGGGAGCGTCGTCCGGCAGGCGACGCGCGACGATCGTCGGGTGACGCCGCTCGGCGCGTTTCTGAGAAAGTACTCGCTGGACGAGCTTCCGCAGTTCGTTAACGTCCTGCAAGGCCGGATGAGTGTCGTCGGACCGCGGCCACACGCCGTCGCCCACAACGAGATGTACCGCAAGCTGATCAGGGGCTACATGATCAGGCACAAGGTCAAGCCGGGCATCACCGGCTGGGCCCAGGTGAACGGCCTGCGCGGAGAAACCGATACGCTGGACAAGATGCGCGCGCGCATCGAGCACGACCTGAGCTATCTCAGGAATTGGTCGCTCCAACTCGACCTGCAGATCGTCCTGAAAACGGTCCTCGTCGTGCTGAAAACGAAAAACGCCTACTAGGCGAGGGTGCGTGGGCAGCCGGCGGGCCGCGGCGTCAGGGGAGCTTGCGCAGAAAGCGATACCCGGTTCCCCTCACGGTCTCCAGCAATTGCTCGTGGCCGGACGGAGTGAGCGACTGCCGCAGCCTGCGGATATGGACGTCGACGGTACGCTCCTCGACGAAAACATGGTCTCCCCAGACTTCGTCGAGAAGCTGGGCGCGGCTGTAGACCCTGTCCGCATGGGTCATGAAGAAGTGCAGGAGGCGGAATTCCGTGGCCCCGAGCTCGATCCTGGCGTTCCCCGCGGTGATGCGGTGCACTGCGGGGTCGAGCCGTAGGCCCGCAACCTCCACGACTTCATCGCTGAGCAACGGCGCGCGGCGCCGGATCACGGCCTTGATTCGGGCGAGCAACTCAGGCGTGGAAAAAGGCTTGGTGATGTAATCGTCGGCGCCGGCTTCCAGGCCCGTCACCTTGTCGGTTTCCTGCGAGCGACCCGTCAGCATGATGATGGGAACGTCCCGGGTGCGCTGATCCGTCCGCAGTTGCCTCGCGAAGGAAACGCCGGTCGCGTTGGGCAGTATCCAATCGAGCAGAACGAGGTCGGGGACGACCTCGCGTATCGACGCCATGGCCTCCGGTACGCTGGCCGCGCGCATCACGCGGTGGCCTGCTCGCTCGAGGTTGGCGGCGATCAGCCTTTGAGTTATGGGCTCGTCTTCGACTACCAGGATTGCACCACTCATCGTATGGACTCCGTGCGGTCGATGCCGCGCGAAGCGCGGTCCGGCTCATGATATTGCGTCGCTCGCGCACCCTCTATCGCCGGAGCTTGATCTTTTTGTGGCGAATCGACGTCGCACGGTAGCGGCGCAACTACGCGTATCGGGGACAACCCGCGGCTGGCGTACGTGAGACTAGATGAGCTGGTACTTGACGGCGTAACGGACGAGCGCGGCGTTGTCCGTCAGCCTCAGCTTCTTCAGGATTCGCGCGCGATAGGTGCTGATCGTGCTGGGACTGAGGTACATCTCTGCCGCGATCTGGTTGATCTGCCTGCCCGACGCGAGCAGCCACATCACGCGATATTCACGGTCCGAGAGGGACTCGTGCAGGGGCTTCTCGGAGTCGGAAGCCAGCTCGGAAGCGAGCTTTTCGGCGAACGCCGGGCTGACGTACTTTCCTCCGTTCACGACTTTCCGGATCGCGGCGGTCAGCTCCTCGTTCGCGCTCTCCTTGTTGATGTAGCCCGCACCGCCCGCCTTGAAGACCTGGGCGGCATGCGCCTCTTCCGGGAGCATGGTCAGTATCAGCACCGGGCGGCCGGGCCGCTCGCGCTTGATTTCCTTGATGAGCTCGAGCCCGTTGCGGCCGGGCATAGAGTAGTCGAGCACGGCCACGTCCCAGTCGAGCTTGCGCGCGAGCTCGAGCGCGTCGTGACCGTCCTTGGCCTCCCCGACCACGACCATGTCCTGCTCCGAGGCCAGTATCTCCCTCAGCCCGCGCCGGACCACCGCGTGATCGTCTGCAATCAGGACTTTGATGTCGCGCTCCCTGCAGAACACGCCCTCGCCGGGCGTGGTGAACACTCAGAGTCTACTTCAAGCCGAGCGGAATAGACACCCTGACCTTGGTTCCCTGGTCTTTCATCCCGGCAATCTCGATTGCCCCGCCGAATGGAAGTACGCGCTCGCGCATGCCCATGAGCCCGAGCGATTTCGGGCTGAACGTCGCGGCCCCGTCGATGCCTTTGCCGTTGTCCTCGACCTCCAGCACCAGGGCTCCCGAATCCACCCGCATCGCGACATCGATCCGGGTCGCGTTGGCGTGGCGCGCGGTGTTGGTGAGCAGCTCCTGGAAGATCCGGAATGCCGCCGTAGAGCGTTCACGATCCAGCACCAGCGCGTCAGCAGGCAGCGACAGCCTGCAGCGGATCCCGCTGCGCTTCTGGAACTCCCTTGCCTGCCATTCGATAGCGGGGGCGAGCCCGAGCTCGTCCAACACCTCGGGCCGCAAGCGCGTGGCGATCTTGCGCACGGACTGAATCGTGCCGTCGATCAGATCGAACATCGACCCGGTCTTCGCGACCAGCGTCTTCTGGTCCGGCGGCAGCTTCTTTGCGACCCAGGTCAGGTCCATCTTCAGGCCGGTCAGCGCCTGCCCGAGCTCGTCGTGGATCTCGCGCGCGATCCGCACCCCCTCCTCCTCGCGCACCGATTGCAAGTGGGCCGCAAGGGCGCGCAGATTCTCCTCGGAGGTTCTGAGGTGCTCTTCGACGCGACGGCGCTCGGCGATCTCCCGCGTCAGCTCGAAGTTCTTGTTGTAGAGATCGACGAAGACGGAGATTTTGAACTGGAGGACCTCCGGCACGATGGGCTTGATCATGTAGTCCACGGCGCCCGCCTCGTACCCGCGGAACATCGAGGAGAGGTCCTCGTAGGCGCCCGTGAGGAAGATGATGGGCGTGGATCGGGAACGCTCGCGCTCGCGGATCGTGCGGGCGGCGGTGAATCCGTCCACACCCGGCATGCGCGCGTCCATCAGGATTACGGCGAAATCCTGCTTGAGGACGCAGCGCAGGGCGTCCTCTCCGGATTCCGCAAGTACCACGCAGTGTCCCGAGGACTGCAGCAGCTCCTCCATGGCCACCCGGTTCTTGCGGTCGTCATCGACGACCAGTATGCAGGCCTGCGACAAAACCGAGTCCACCGCTCTTGCCTCGCGATCGTTGCTGCGGAGCCGAGCGATTACTTTACTACAATACTGCGATGCAACTTCCCGATCGAGTCTCGATCATCGCCGCTCTGGCGCGCAACCGCGCGATCGGGCGCGGCAACGCCATGCCCTGGCGGCTGCCCGAGGATCTGAAGCGCTTCAAGCGCCTCACGATGGGACATGCCGTGATCATGGGCCGAAAGACGTTCGAATCGATCGGCCGTCCGCTTCCCGGCCGCGACAATATCGTGATAACGCGCTCGCGCGACTGGGATCCTTCCGGATGCGTCACGGTCCACTCGCTCGAAGACGCGCTCCGGGCCGTCGACTCGTCTCACGATGCTTTCGTGATCGGGGGCGCACAAATCTATGCGCTCGCCCTGCCGCTCGCCCGGCGCCTGTACCTCACGGAGATCGAGCGCGATTTCGAAGGAGACGCGTTCTTTCCGGAGCTCGACGCCTCGAACTGGCGCGAGACTTCGCGCGAGCAGCACGCCGCGGGCGGGACGGAGGGCTTCAACTACGCCTTCGTCGAATACGAGCGTAACGGCGGCTAGATCACCCGAACCTCGGGCAGCGGGAATCCGTTGAAGTTGCTCGATGGGTTTTTACGACGCGAGCAACTTCCTATATCACCCGTACTTCAGGCAGGGGAAACCCATTGAAGTTGCTCGCGTAGGCGGTGGTATAGGCGCCCGCATTCCGCAAGTAGAGGTAATCCCCTTCCTGCAGGTCCGAGGGCAGCGGCTCGTCGCGCATGACCACGTCGATCGAGTCGCAGGTCGGCCCTGCAACGCTCCAGGGAATGTCCGGCCCGGAGCGGTCGGTACGGATCTTGTACTTGAGCCCTTCGGTGGTCTCGATGATGCCGCCGAAAAGGCCCGCGTCCAGGTGCATCCAGCGCTTGTTCGCTCGGGTCGCCGTTCCCATGATGCGGCACACGAAGTAGCCGGCGTCCGAAACCAGGAAGCGGCCGGGCTCGGCGATGACCCTGACTTTCGCGGGGAACGCTTCGAGCGCACGATTGACGACATCGCCGATCACCTCGATAGCCGGGATCGGCTTGACGTGCCTCACCGGGAAACCGCCGCCGATGTTCAGGAGCCGCGGGTTCAAGCCCACCTTGGTCATGTGGTCGAACACCGCGCGCGCCTTCTCGATACCGACGCGCCAGTTTTCGGGGTTGCGGCATTGCGAGCCGACGTGGAACGCGACTCCCGCGAGGTCAGCCTTGAGCCGGGCAGCGGCGACGACAATGTCGCGCACTTCGGAAGGGTGCGCGCCGAACTTGCCCGCGAGGGGCCAGTCGCTGCCGATGTTGGGCGTGTCGATGCGCAGATACAGCTTCGCGTCCGCTTTGATCGAATGGATCTTCTTCAGCTCGTCGAGCGAATCGATCACGTACCACTCGACGCCCCTCGCGGCGGCATTGGCGATTTGATCGCGCGACTTGACCGGGTTGGAGTAGAAGATCTCGGCCGCGGGAACGCCTTGCGCGAGCAGCAGGTCGAGCTCGGACACGGACGCGATCTCGAACCCGGCGCCTTCCTCGAGCATGACTCTGAGCACGCGCGGATCGGGGTTCGCCTTGACCGCGTAGTGCGGCCGCACGCGCGGCATCGCGACCGCAAAGCGGCGCGCTTTCTCGCGAACTATGTTGGAATCGACCAGGAGGAACGGCCTGTCATAGCCGTCTTTGACTGCCGCCCGGACTCTTTCGAAGTCCAGGCTCGACTCGGGGTGCGAGTCGAATAGGTGGGTTTGTTCGAATGCCTGCTGTCGGAT
>Ga0209811_10000543_pt1 | contig 15275 bp, 14 predicted proteins | sample Coa_R1_6_FD_187161 | JGI IMG/M metagenome (GOLD analysis project Ga0209811, IMG submission 187161) | Surface soil microbial communities from Centralia Pennsylvania, which are recovering from an underground coalmine fire. - Coalmine... | ecosystem: Environmental > Terrestrial > Soil >...
CATCACGGCCTCGTGGGGTCTGGGAGAGATGGTGGTGCAGGGCGCGGTGAACCCCGACGAGTTCTACGTCCACAAGCCGATGCTGCGCGCCGGAAGAGCTCACGTGCTCCGGCGCGGCCTGGGCTCGAAGCAGCAGAAGATGATTTTCGCCGACCGGGCCGCGGCGGGACATTCGGTCAAGACGGTCGACGTGTCCGAAGCGGACCGTCACCGCTTCTGCCTCTCCGACGAGGACATCGTCGAGCTCGCCCGCTTCGCGGTGAAGATCGAGGAACACTACGGCCGGCCCATGGACATCGAATGGGCGAAAGACGGCTCGGACGGCCGGCTCTACATCCTCCAGGCGCGGCCCGAGACAGTGAAATCGCGCAAGACCGCGGAGGGGCAGGAGCGCTTCCTCCTCAAGCAGAAATCCGAGGTCCTGGCCACGGGCCGTGCCATCGGACACAAGATTGGCGCCGGCGCAGCGCGCGTGGTGAAGGACGCTTCGGAGATGAATCGCGTCAAGCCGGGCGACGTCATCGTCACCGACATGACCGATCCCAACTGGGAGCCGGTGATGAAACGGGCGGCGGCCATCGTCACCAACCGGGGAGGGCGGACCTGCCACGCCGCGATCATCGCGCGCGAGCTCGGAATTCCCGCCGTCGTGGGTTGCGGGGACGCGACCGCCAGGCTCAAGGACGGCGATCTGTACACCGTGTCCTGCGCCGAGGGCGACACCGGGAACATCTACCGCGGGAAGCTCGAATTCGAAGTGACCTCGCGCGAGTACGGCGAGATGCCCGATTGCCCGGTGAAGATCACCATGAACATCGGCAATCCGACGCTCGCCTTCGACTTCCAGGCGCTGCCGAACGCGGGAGTCGGCCTCGCGCGGCTGGAGTTCGTCATCAACAACATGATCGGCGTGCATCCCAAGGCGGTGCTCGACTATCCTGAGGTGCCTGCCGAGCTGAAGGCCGAGGTCGAGCGCGCGGCGCGCGGCTACGCGAGCCCGCGGGCCTTCTTCGTGGAGAAGCTGACCGAAGGGGTGGCGACCATCGCCGCCGCGTTCTGGCCGAAGCCGGTCATCGTGCGCCTGTCCGATTTCAAGTCGAACGAATACAAGAAACTCATCGGCGGTTCGCGCTACGAGCCTGACGAGGAGAATCCCATGCTCGGCTTCCGCGGCGCCTCGCGCTACATCGCAAAATCGTTCCGCGAATGCTTCGAAATGGAATGCGAGGCGATGCGCAAGGTGAGGAACGACATCGGGCTGACGAACGTCGAGATCATGGTGCCGTTCATTCGCACCCTGAAGGAATGCCGCGAGGTGATCGCGCTCCTCGCCGACAACGGGCTCAAGCGCACGCAGAACGGCCTGCGCCTGATCATGATGTGCGAGGTCCCATCGAACGCGGTGCTCGCAGAGCAGTTCCTCGAGCACTTCGACGGATTCTCGATCGGCTCGAACGATCTTACCCAGCTCACCCTGGGGCTGGACCGCGACTCCGGGCTGGTGGCCGACGCCTTCGACGAGCGTGACCCGGCGGTGAAGGCGATGCTGCGCCAGGCGATACAGGCGTGCCGCAAGGCGGGGAAATACGTGGGCATCTGCGGGCAAGGTCCGTCCGACCACCTCGATTTCGCCAAATGGCTGGTCGAGGAGGGCATCGAGAGCCTGTCGCTCAACCCGGATACTGTGGTCGACACCTGGCTGCAGCTCGCACGGGAAACCGGCGCCCCGGCGAAGGCGAAGGTCACGGCGAGCTAACTGTCGGAAGCGGCGCCAGTTCGACGCGGCATCTTCCCCTCGGCGCTTTCCCTTGATAAGTCCCGGCGTCCACAGATGTACGAAGGCGCCGCAAGGGGCCCCTTATGCCGCGTCGAACCGGCGCCGGCTCGTCACCTCGCTCGCAACAGTCGCTGCTGCTCGCGCTTCCACTCCTTTTCCTTCTCCGTGGCGCGCTTGTCGTGCTGCTTCTTGCCCTTCGCGAGGCCGATGTTGAGCTTGACGCGCCCGCGCACGTAATGAAAGTCGAGCGGGACAAGGGTGTAGCCTGCGCGATCGACCTTGCCGATGAGGCGGCGGATCTCCTCGGCGTGCAGCAGCAGCTTTCGCGTGCGCACCGGATCGGGCTGGACGTGAGTCGAGGCGGCGGGGAGCGGGCTGATGTGCGCGCCGATGAGGAAGATCTCCTCGTTGCTCACAATCACGTAGGCTTCCTTCAGCTGGGCGCGTCCGGCGCGGATGGCCTTCACTTCCCAGCCTTCCAGCGCGAGTCCGGCCTCGTAGCGCTCCTCGATGAAGTAGTCGTACTGGGCCTTGCGATTTTCGACGATCGTCACGGCGATCCGCTTCCGATAGAATTTTCGATTTTACAACGATGAGCGCCGTCGCCCGCTCGGCCCTGGTGAGCCACAGCGCGCAGCAGATGTTCGCGCTGGTCTCGGAAGTCGAGTCGTACCCGCGGTTTCTGCCCTGGTGCGACAAGGCGCGCGTCGTGGAGCGCGGGCAGGGGCGCGCGGTGGCGAGCCTGCGCATCAACTTTCGCGGGCTGAAAGAGGAATTCACCACGGAGAACCGTGAACGGCCGGACGACCGCATCGATATGAAGCTGGTCTCGGGGCCTTTCCGCAGCCTGGAGGGAATCTGGCGGTTCACCGCGCTGTCGGACCGGGCCTGCAAGGTCGAACTGGATCTGCGATACGAATTCGCCAGCGCGCTGCTCGGCAGGGTGATCGGGGCCGTGTTCGACGAGATCGCGAACAGCCTGGTCGACGCCTTTGCGCGCGAAGCCGACCGCCGGTACCGGGACTCATGAAGGGCCCGGGAATCACCGTCGAGGTGGTGCTCGCCCTGCCGGAGCGGCAGACCCTGCGCCGCGTGCGGCTGCCGACAGGGAGCAACGTGGAGGACGCACTCGTGGCGAGCGGCCTGGCGCAGGGGTTCCGGAGCATCGCCTCGGCCCGGGTCGGCATCTACGGGAAAGGGGTTCCCGTCCGGACGGCGCTCCGGGACGGTGACAGGGTGGAAATCTACCGGCCGCTGCGGGCCGATCCGAAGGACGTCAGGCGAGTGCGCGCGGCGAAGAAGCGCGCAAAGCCCTGAGCGTCAGTTGCAGTACTGCGAAACGTCTGCGCGCGCCTGCGTCTTCCCCGCCTCGATCTGCGCGTCTTCCATGTAGTAGCGCTCGCCTTTCTCGTTGATCTGGGAGATTCGGCCGCCGATCTCGAAGTTTGCGAGGCGCTGCCGGGCGTTGCGGCAGTTCGCTTCCTTGGCCTGGGCTTCCGCGGTCTTCTGTTCCGCCACCTTTGCGGCCTTCGCCTGGTCCTCTTTCTGCTGGGCCGGCGTCCTCGGTGCCTTGGTGGCGTCGCTCTTCGCCGCCTTGTCAGCCGCGCCTTCGGCGGGGGCGACGGCCGATGCCGGCGGGATGCCGCCGCGGGACATCGTCTCCCGCTTCATATTCGGGGGACAGGGATTCTGGGAATAGAAAATCTTGCCATTCGAATCGACGCATTTGTTCACCTGGGCCTGCACTGCCGCGGTGGCCAGGGCTGCGATCATGAAAAGCGCGATACGAATCATGGGAATTCCCTCGAGGGGTGAGGCGACCATAACCAGTTTTAACGCGCCAGTCAATCGACCGGCGCACTGAAAAGTGCAGGATTTACCGGGAGTTGCAGCTTGCGTATAATGCGCCTTTTGGGTGTGGTCATGCGTCTGGTTCAGAAGGCTCTCACCTTTGACGACGTCCTCCTCGTTCCGGCCCACTCCCTCGTCCTGCCCCGTGAAGTCAGCCTCAAGACGCGGCTGACCCGAAAGATCAGCCTCAACATCCCGCTGGTCTCGGCGGCGATGGACACCGTCACCGAAGCGCGCCTCGCGATCGCCATCGCGCAGGAAGGCGGCATCGGTATCGTCCACAAGAATCTGCCCGCGAAGAAGCAGGCAGCGGAAGTCGCCAAGGTCAAGCGCTACGAATCGGGCGTGCTGCGCGATCCAGTGACCGTATCCCCCGACATCACGGTGCGCGAGCTGCTCGCGCTCACGCAGCAGTACCGCGTGTCGGGGTTCCCGGTGGTGGAGAAGGGGAAAGTCGTCGGCATGGTCACCAACCGCGACTACCGCTTCGAGACCAACCTCGACCAGCCGGTGCGCGCCATCATGACGCCGCGCGAGCGCCTGATCTACGTGAAGGAAGGCGCGAGCCCCGAGGAGGCGCGCGCTTTGCTGCACAAGCACCGCCTGGAGCGCGTGCTGGTCGTGCGCGACGGCTTCGAGCTGCGCGGCCTCATCACCGTCAAGGACATCCTGAAGTCGAGCGAGCACCCGGACGCGGCCAAGGATCAGCACGGCAAGTTGCGCGTGGGTGCCGCGGTCGGAGTGGGCGAAGGTACTGAGGAACGCGTCGAGGCGCTGGTGGAAGCCGGAGTCGACGTCATCGTGGTCGATACGGCTCACGGGCATTCGCAGGGCGTCCTCGACCGCCTGCGCTGGGTGAAGAAGAACTCGGGCAACGCGGAAGTGATCGGGGGAAACATCGCGACCGCGGACGGCGCCAAGGCGCTCATCGATGCGGGCGCGGATGGCGTGAAGGTCGGTATTGGCCCGGGCTCGATCTGCACAACGCGCATCGTCGCAGGAGTCGGGATCCCGCAGATCACCGCAATCCAGAATGTGGCCCATGCGCTCGAAAAGAGCGATGTTCCCCTCATCGCCGACGGCGGGGTGCGCTTCTCGGGCGATGTCGCCAAGGCGATCGCTTCCGGCGCCCATACGGTCATGCTCGGGAGCCTGCTGGCGGGCACCGAGGAATCGCCCGGCGAGATCGAGCTTTTCCAGGGACGCTCGTACAAATCCTACCGCGGCATGGGCTCGCTATCTGCTATGCAGCAGGGCGCCGCCGACCGCTATTTCCAGGACTCCTCGGTGCATGCCGACAAGCTCGTTCCCGAGGGCGTCGAGGGCCGGGTGCCTTACAAGGGTCCGGTGGTGCGCGTGATCGAGCAGCTCATGGGTGGAGTGCGCGCGAGCATGGGCTACTGCGGCTGCGAGGACATCGACGCGATGCGCACCCGGGTGCAGTTCGTGGAGATCACCTCCGCCGGGATGCGCGAATCCCACGTCCACGACGTGCAGATCGTCAAAGAAGCTCCCAACTACCAGATCGGGGACTGAGCGCAGCCTCGTGCACGACAAGATCCTCATCCTCGATTTCGGCGCGCAGTATTCGCAGCTGATCGCGCGCCGGGTCCGGGAAGCGAAAGTTTATTGCGAGCTGCACCCCTTCGACGTCGACGAAGGCTTCATCCGGGAGTTCGCTCCGCGCGGGGTGATCCTGTCCGGCGGTCCCGCCTCGGTCTACGAGGACGCCACGCCGAAAGCGCCCGATGCCGTGTTCAAGCTGGGCGTGCCGGTTCTGGGCATCTGCTACGGCATGCAGACCATGGCGGCGCAACTGGGCGGCGGCGTCGAAAATTCCAAAGTGCGCGAATTCGGCTACGCCGAGGTGCGCGCGCGCGGACATTCGAAGCTGCTCGACGGCATCCAGGACCGCGTCAACGGCGAGCGGCACGGCCTGCTCGACGTGTGGATGAGTCACGGCGACAAGGTCACCGCGCTCCCCGCCGGCTTCAAGGTCATCGCCAGCAACGACTCGACTCCGATCGCGGGAATGGCGGACGAATCGCGCGGCTTCTATGGTGTCCAGTTCCATCCCGAGGTGACGCACACGCGCCAGGGCGGGGCGATCCTCGAGCGCTTCGTCCACAAGATCTGCGGCTGCGGCGACGACTGGAACATGCCCGACTACGTGGCCGAAGCGGTCGAGAAGGTGCGCCGCGCGGTCGGTGATGAGGAAGTTCTTCTGGGGCTTTCGGGCGGCGTGGATTCCGCCGTCGCCGCTGCCCTCATCCATCGCGCGATCGGCGACCGGCTCACCTGCGTTTTCGTGGACACGGGCCTGCTCCGCCTGAACGAGGCGGGACAGGTGATGGACACCTTCTCGAAGCACCTCGGGGTCAAGGTGGATCTGGTCGACGCTTCGGCCCGCTTTCTTTCCGCGCTCGCGGGTGTCGCCGATCCCGAGGCGAAGCGCAAAGTCATCGGTCGCGAGTTCGTCGAGGTGTTTCAGGCGGAGGCGAAGAAATTCCGGAACGTGAAATGGCTCGCTCAAGGGACCATCTATCCGGATGTGATCGAGTCGGCCGGCGCGAAGACCAAGAAGGCGCACACCATCAAGTCGCACCACAACGTGGGCGGCCTGCCGGAGACGCTGCACTTGAAGCTTCTCGAGCCGCTGCGGGATCTGTTCAAGGACGAAGTGCGCGAGCTGGGGCTGGCGCTCGGCCTGCCGCGGGAGATGGTTTTCCGCCATCCGTTTCCCGGCCCTGGCCTGGGCGTGCGCATCCTGGGCGAGGTGAAGCGCGAGCACGCGGACCTGCTGCGCCGCGCCGACGCGATATTCATCGAGGAGCTGCGCGCGGCAGACTGGTACGACAAGGTCGCCCAGGCCTTCGCGGTGTTCCTGCCGGTGAAATCGGTAGGCGTGATGGGCGACGGGCGTACCTACGAGTACGTGATCGCGCTGCGCGCGGTGCAGACGACGGACTTCATGACCGCCCACTGGGCTCCGCTGCCCCACGAGCTGCTCGGAAAGGTCTCCAGCCGCATCATCAACGAAGTGCGGGGCATCAACCGGGTCGTATACGACATCTCGGGCAAGCCGCCGGCGACCATCGAATGGGAATGAACGCCGAAATCGACACGGCGATGATGCGCGAAGCGCTGCACCTCGCCACTCGGGCGGCGGCGCAGGGCGAGGTGCCCGTGGGGGCGGTGGTGGTGAAGGACGGCAGGATCATCGGACGCGGCTACAACGCTCCGATCCTCGCGACCGATCCGACCGCGCACGCGGAGATACAGGCGCTGCGCGAGGCGGGGAGAGCGCTCGAGAACTACCGTCTCGGCGGCTGCACGCTGTACGTCACCCTCGAGCCCTGCGCGATGTGCGCCGGGGCGATCATGCACGCGCGCATCGCGCGCCTCGTGTATGGAGCAGCAGATCCCAAGACCGGTGCCTGCGGCGGCGTGGTGAACCTCTTCGCCGAAAGCAGGCTGAACCACCACACCGAGGTCACGGGCGGTGTTCTCGCGGCGGAAGCGGGGAAAATGCTGTCGGAGTTCTTCGCTGCGCGGAGAAAGGCGTCGAGTGCCGAGGATTGAAATCTCGATCCCGGAGCAGCGGCTCACGCTCTGGGGTGACGACGGCAGGGCGCTCGAGCGCTATCCGGTTTCGACCGCGCGCAACGGCGCGGGTGAGCGGGAGGGCAGTTTCTGCACGCCGCGAGGCGATCACATCGTGCGCGCAAAAATCGGATCGGGCCAGCCGATCAACACGGTGTTCAGGGGGCGCCGCCCGACAGGGGAGATCTGGACGCCGGAGCTCGGCGAGCGCTTCCCGGGGCGCGACTGGATCCTCACGCGCATCCTGTGGCTGTCGGGCAGCGAGGTGGGCAAGAATCGCCTGGGCAACGTGGATACGATGAGGCGCTATATCTACATCCACGGCAGCCCGGATTCCGTGCCGATGGGCAAGCCGGGGTCGATCGGCTGCATCCGCATGCGCAACCGCGATATCGTGGATCTCTTCGATCGCGTGCCGGCCGGAATACCCGTGGGCATTGCTGGCTAGCCGGTAGCGAGAAATGAGAATTTCGGTCGTCGTTCCGGCGTTCAACGAAGAAGCGCTCATTCCGGCCGCGCTGGGGAGCATTCGCGCCGCGATGGCGGCGTTCGATGCGCGAGGATGGGAATCCGAGCTCGTGGTCTGCGACAACAATTCCACCGATCGGACCGGCGAGCTGGCGCGTGTCGGCGGGGCCAAGGTCGTCTTCGAACCCGTCAATCAGATCGCGCGGGCGCGGAACACGGGAGCGGAGCACGCGCGAGGCGATTGGTTGCTATTCGTCGACGCCGATTCGCGGCCGAGCCGGGACCTTTTCGAGGACGCCGCGGCGGCCATCGCGGGCGGGCGCTGCATGGCCGGCGGAAGCACGGTACGGCTGGACACCGACCGCCGCGATGCAAGGTTTTTTGCGGGCGTATGGAACGCGCTCAGCCGGATCTGCCGATGGGGCGCAGGGTCGTTCGTTTTCTGCGAGGCCGCCGCGTTTCGGGCGATCGGCGGCTTCAGCCCGTTGCTCTACGCGGGGGAGGAGATCGACCTGTTCGGGCGGCTCAAGCGCCTCGCCCGGGACACCGCGCGCACTATCGTAATCCTGCACCGGCATCCCCTCTCGACGAGCGACCGGAAGGTTCGCCTGTACAGCTTCCGCGAGCATCTGGCGTTCGTATTGAAGATGGTCTTTTCGGCGGGCCGCGTGCTGCGCGATCGCGACGCCTGTTTTCCCTGGTACGACGGCCGCAGATAGTTACCGTCTGTTACACTTGCGCCAGCACGCTTCGAATATAGTTTCTCGCATCGTTTCCAGTCCGGGTAAATTTCCAGTGCGTCTCCTGCTTCTGGCCGTCGCCGGCTCGCTCGCTCTTTCCGGCTGCCACGGAAAGACCGACCCGCCCGGCGCCGCCCCGACCGGGGTTACGCCAAAGGCCGGGGACGGCCTGGCCGTCATTCAGTGGGACACGCTGCCCGACCTGACTTACTGGATATTCTACGAGCCCGGCAGCACCGTTGCCGTCGCGACGCCGGAATCCATCGCGATCCGCCGGGCGCTCTCGCCCCGCGTCGTCACCAATCTTGCCAACGGGCTTCAATATGCGTTCGTGATGAACGCGACTCGCGACGACAGCGCGGCCGGCCCGAACTCGCTTCCCGTGTTCGCCACGCCCAGGCTGGCGGGAAAGGATTGGGTCCCAGGGAAGCCTCTGGGCACGCCGCCGCAGAACCTGAGATCGATGGTGTTCACCGGAGCCCGCTTCGTCGCCGTGGGGGATGCCGCAACGATTTTCGCGGGCGACCTGAACTACACTAACGTCGATCCCCCGGGCGTGACGGCATGGACGCCGCCGACCTTGCCGCTGCCCACGGGCGCCAACCTGACCTCGGTGATATTCAACGGGACCTTCGTCGCCCTGGCGGAGGATGGCTCGATCATCTTGAGCGCCGACGGGATCACCTGGACCTCCGCCGGCTCGGTTGGCGCCGCAGGCATGCTCGGCCTTACCTTCGGTTTCCTCCCTGGGAGCGGCGTCCCGACCTACGTTGCCGTCGGCACCGGAGGCAGGATATTCGTCGGTTCGGCCGACCTGACGACCTGGACTCCCGCCCCCTCCGGAACCACGAACGATCTCAACAGCATCGCGGTCGTCAACGGGGTTTTCACGATCACCGGAAGCGGCGGCACCCTGTTGGTTAGCCAGAACGGCACCCAGTGGACCTCCCAGGTTTCGAATACGACGAACACCCTTCGCAGCGTGGCCTTCAATCCGTTGCTGCCCATCCACTACGCGGCGGTCGGCGATGCGGGAACGGTGATCGTGAGCACCGACGGCGTCACCGACTGGACCCCGATTGCCCCGCCTCCCGTGCCCCAGGACCTGCGGAGCGTTACCGTGGGGGGCGCGAGCGGCACCCGATTTCTCGCGGTCGGCCTGAACGGGGCGGTGGTCCACAGCGATGACGGAATGAAATGGGATGTCGCATCGTCGGGCACGTCCAATCTCGCGAAGGTCATTTTCACCAGCGGCATGTACCTCGCGGTGGGCGACGCCGGGGCCAATGTCGTTGCCCAATGAGCATCGGGGGCGGCGCCGCACCGACCCGGTTTCGCGTATAGAATTGCCCGCGGGAAGGCCAAAGGAGGAGCACAGATGGCGAAGCTCAATATCAACGGCAGGACCCGCGAGGTGCAAGTCGAAGGCGATACACCGCTCTTGTGGGCGATACGCGAGCAGGTAGGGCTCACCGGCACGAAGTACGGATGCGGCGTCGCGCAGTGCGGCGCGTGCTCCGTGCACTTGAACGGCGAGGTGGTGCGCTCCTGCTCCCTTCCGGTGAGCTCGATCAAGCCGACCGACAAGATCGTCACGATCGAAGGCCTGTCCCGGAACAGCGCGCACCCCGTGCAAAAAGCGTGGGCAGCCATCGATGTGCCGCAATGCGGTTACTGCCAGTCGGGGCAGATCATGGCGGCCGCGGCGCTGCTCAAGAAGAACCCCAATCCGAGCGATGCGGATATCGACGCGGCGATGACCAACATCTGTCGCTGCGGCACCTACCAGCGCATCCGCGCGGGCGTGCACATGGCCGCCGACATGGTCAAGAAGGCCTAGGAGACGACCATGACGACACGCATGACGAATCTCTCCCGCCGCAAGTTCATCGTCTCCTCCGCCGCCGCGGGTAGCGGGCTGGCGCTGGGCATTCCGTTTCCCTTCGGCATGAGCGAAGCCGTGGCGCAGGGCGCCGCGGGCTCCGAAATCAACGCCTGGGTCGTGGTCAGGCCCGACGAAACCTGTGTCGTCCGCATCGCCCGCTCCGAAATGGGGCAGGGCACGCTCACGGGTCTCGCCCAGCTCGTCGCCGAGGAGCTGGAGTGCGATTGGAAGAAGATCGCCACCGAGCACGTTTTTCCGGGGCAGAACCTCGCGCACAAACGCGTTTGGGGCGAGATGGCCACGGGCGGCAGCCGCGGCATCCGGACTTCCCAGGACTACGTGCGCCGCGGAGGGGCGGCCGCGCGCATCATGCTCGTGCAGGCGGCGGCCGATCAGTGGAAGGTGCCGGCCAGCGAGCTCAGCGTCTCGGACGGCGTCATCACTCACGCGGCGTCGGGCCGCAAAACCACCTACGGCAAGGTCGCTGCAGCCGCAGCGAAGCTGACCCCGCCCGATCCGAAGAGCATCAAGCTCAAGGACCCGAAGGACTGGAAGATCGCCGGCAAGCCGGTGAAGCGGCTGGACACCGCCGACAAGCTGAACGGCAGCAAGGTGTATGCGATCGACGTCAAGCTGCCCGGAATGCTGCTCGCGGCGGTGAAGAAGTCTCCGGTGCACGGCGGCAAGCTTTCCAGTTACGACGACGCCAAGGTCGCCAAAATGCCCGGAGTGAAGGGCGTGGTGAAGGTTCACGACAATGCGGTCGCCGTCGTCGCCGACACGTGGTGGCGGGCGAAGACCGCGCTCCAAGCGCTGCCCATTGTCTGGGACGAGGGCGCTAATGCTTCGCAGTCGAGCGCCACCATCGCGGAGCGTCTGAAGGAAGGCCTCACCGCGGACGACGCTTTCGCGGACACCAACAACGGCGACGCGCTCAAGGCGATCGCCGGCGCGGCGAAAAAAGTCGAGGCGGTGTACAGCACACCGTTCCTGTCCCACGCGACCATGGAGCCGATGAACTGCACCGCGGTGATCAGGGGCGACAAGGTCGAAGTCTGGACCGCGACGCAAAGCGCAGAGGGCTCTCTTGCCGCCGCGTGCGAGGAGGCGGGCGTACCGCTCGCCAACGGCGAGGTGCACAAGCTCGATCTCGGTGGCGGATTCGGACGGCGCGGGGGTACGCAGGACTACACGCGCCAGGCGGTGGCGATCGCCAAGCAATTCCCGGGCGTCCCCGTCAAGCTGATCTGGAGCCGCGAGGAAGACCAGGCGCATGATTTCTACCGCCCGATCTCGCAATGCAAGATGAGCGCCGGGCTGGACGAGAACGGCAAGCTCGTCGGCTTGCACATTCGCGTCTCCGGGCAGTCGATCAACGCCTTGCTCAACCCGGGCGCGATCAAGGAAGGCAAGGACACCCGGCAGCTGCAGGGCATGTGGAAGGAACCGGGCGACGCGCAGTTCGGGTATAGCGTGCCCAACCTGCGCATCGAGTACGCGATGCGCAACACTCACATGCAGGTCGGTCCCTGGCGCGGCGTCAACACCAACCAGAACGGCGTCTACCTCGAGTGCTTCATCGAGGAAGCGGCTCGCGCCGCCGGGGCGGATTCGCTCGAATTCCGCCGCGCGATGATGCAGAACTATCCCAAGCATCTGGGCGTCCTCAACGCCGTCGCGGAGAAGGCCGGTTGGGGCAAGCCGCTGCCCGCCGGCGTGCATCGGGGAATCGCTCAGTTCATGGGTTACGGCAGCTACTCGGCCGCGGTCGCCGAGGTCTCGGTAAGTCCAGAGGGCAAACTCAAGGTCCATCGCATGGTGCTGGGATGCAACTGCGGCCACGTGGTCAACCCCGACCAGGTCGCGGCGCAGGTCGAGGGCTCGGTGGCGTACGGCCTGTCGGCCGCGCTCTACGGCGAGATGTCCGTCGAGCGCGGTCGCATGGTCGAGCTGAACTTCGACAAGTATCAGATCCTGCGACTGGCCGAGATGCCCAAGATCGAAACGGTGCTCGTGCCGAGCTATGACTTCTGGGGCGGTGTGGGCGAGCCGACCATCTGCGTGGTGGCGCCGGCGGTGATGAATGCGATCTTTGCCGCGACCGGCAAGCCGGTACGCAGCCTGCCCCTGAAGAACGTCAAACTCGTGTAGGTGGACTCGGGGCGCTAGCGCGCCTCGAGCACCCGGATACGGGTGTTGCCCACCCAGTCGATCAGCGGCGTGAGCTCGGCAAGGCTCTCGCCGCGGACCAGCGCGATGTGGGTCGCGTCGGCGCTGGCCTGATCGAACGTCGGATCGACCGCGCGCCAGCTCCCGTCGACGAAGCTCTCCGCCCAGGTGTGGTACAGAAAGCCTTCGTACTCGGGCGAGTACACCAGTCCGTTGACCACGCGGGTCGGCACATCCAGGGCGCGCATCAGCGCCGCGTACAGGTAGGTGTGTCCCTGGCACTCTCCGCGTTTGGCGTCGAGCACGTCGAGCGCCGAAAAGGTGTCGACCGCTTCTTTCGCGATGTTCCGATCGATCCAGCCGAGCACCGCCCGTATCTTCGCGTCCGAAGATACGTCCTGCCCGGCGATGGACCGCGCGAGCTTGCGGATCATGGGATCGCGGCTCTGGACCGTGCCCGACGGCAGCAACGCCGCCGGGCCCGTGCCGTCGTCGGCCGAGGTGCGGCCCGCGTCGATTTCGCAGATCAGGTCGGCCGCGGTGCTGGCGCAATGCTGGCGCGAATCGGATAGGGGTGCCCGTGTGGGTCCCGGGCCGATCAGAACGAATTTCATATACCGCGCCTGGCGCGGGTCGGGCAGGGGCAGCGGCGATTTGACCAGGCTCCAGCTCACCATGACGTCGTCCTTGTTCAGCGCCGCGGTCGTCAGGTAGCTCTTCGCCGTGCGCTCGTCCTCGAGCGCCGAGACGATGACGCCGTTCATGCCCAGCTCGAACACCGGCAGGCCGCGCTCGTCGATCCAGGTGGTGCTGTGCAATCCGAGCATGTCGGTCTGGACCTTGAACGCGGACCCCGTGAACAGGTCGCTCGCTTCGTACGCCAGGATGCGCTGCTGCGCGAGATCGACGCCCTGAGTCTCGCCGTTGAACACTAGCCACTGGAAGGCCTTGCCGACGCGCAGTCCGTCCAGCACCGGAAGCAGGGCGAGCGCGCCCGAGGGGTAGACGCTTTCCGGCAGCGGCACCTCCTTCGCTTCAGGAGGCCTGCCTCCGGTCGAGACCCGGTAGCGCAGCGTGCTCTGCCGCACTTCGCCGCTCACCTCCTGCCGGGTGTCGTCGAGCAGATAGCTGTACGAAAACCGCAGCAGCCGGGCCTTCTCATCGACGGTGTCGAGCGAGCGCACCTGGACCCGTTTCTCGAATCCCAGGAAACGGAACCGCAGGACCGCTTCCCCGTGGAGCTCGTACAGGCCGCCGCCGAGAGAGGCGACGCGCGTTCGGGAAAATCCGACCTTGGCGCCGTTGAACACGACCCCCGTCCAGTACTCGGGCTGGGGAAGGGTGGCGAGCGAGTAGCGCGGCTCGGGCGGCGGAGCTCCGGCGTCGCGAAAGTACTGGCCCGCGCACCCGCTGAGAAAAACCAGCAGCGCGGGAATCAGCGCGGCAAACCGTGGCTTCATCGGTCGAACAGCGAGCGGATCTTGGCCGCGTCGGGCCGCGCGAGGACGCCTTTCTCGGTGAACAAGGCGCTCACGAGGGCGACCGGGGTGACGTCGAACGCGGGGTTTGCGACGGCCACGCCTTCAGGAGCCCAGCGCACGCCGGCGAAACCCGTGACCTCCGCCGCGCCCCGTTCCTCGATGAGGATCGAGGAACCGTCGGCAATCGAGATATCGATGGTGGACAGGGGCGCAGCGACGTAGAACGGGATGCGATGCCGCTCCGCCAGGACCGCCACGGTATAGGTCCCGATCTTGTTCGCCACGTCGCCGTTCGCCGCGATCCGGTCCGCGCCCACGATGACCAGGTCGACCTTGCCCTGGCTCATGAGATGGCCCGCGGTGCTGTCCGTGATGAGCGTGACCGGGATCCGTTCCTGCATCAACTCCCACGCGGTGAGGCGCGCGCCCTGCAGATAGGGCCGTGTCTCGCTCGCGATGACCGAGATGCGCTTGCCCTGGTCGCGCGCGGAACGGACGACGCCCAGGGCGGTGCCGTGGCCCGCCGTGGCGAGGGCTCCGGTGTTGCAGTGGGTGAGGATGCGCGCTCCGTCGGGCACGAGCGCGGCGCCGGCGCGTCCGATGGCGCGATTGGCTTCCACGTCGGCGACGAAGAGCGCGAGGGCAGCCTCGGCCAGCTTCGCTGCGGCGGACTTCGGATCGGCCTTGTTCGAGGCGAATACTGAGCGCATGCGCTCGAGCGCCCAGAACAGATTGACTGCCGTCGGCCGGCTCTCGGCGAGTGTCTTGAACGCGAGCTCCATCGCGTCGGAAAATTGCGTGGGAGTGCCGTTTTTTTCGCGCTGCGCCTCGAGCGCGACGCCGAACGCGGCGGCGCAGCCTATCGCCGGTGCCCCGCGCACGACCATCGAGCGGATCGCCACGGCCACTTCGGCGGCGGCGGTGCAGCTTACGTACTCGAAGCGCGAGGGGAGAAGGCGCTGGTCGATCAGCTCGAGGCGCCCGTCACACCAGCGCAGCGTCTGGACCGCGGACGTTTCAGATGACGCGCTCATTGCCGCCGTCGACCGGCACCTGGGCGCCGGTGGTCTTGGCGAAGAGCGGGCCGCACATTTCCGCCGCGAGTTCGGCGACGTCGCGGCTCGTGACCTCGGTGCGCAGCACGTTGTTGGTCCTGTAGGCCTCGACCGTCATGCCGTACTGCCTGGCGCGCTGCGCAAGAACTTCGTCGGTCCACAGGCCGGTGTCGAACACCGCGTTGGGATGCAGCGTGTTGATGCGGATGCCGTCCGCACCCCACTCGAGCGCCGCGATGCGAGCCA
>Ga0209811_10000544_pt1 | contig 15270 bp, 13 predicted proteins | sample Coa_R1_6_FD_187161 | JGI IMG/M metagenome (GOLD analysis project Ga0209811, IMG submission 187161) | Surface soil microbial communities from Centralia Pennsylvania, which are recovering from an underground coalmine fire. - Coalmine... | ecosystem: Environmental > Terrestrial > Soil >...
TTGGCTTCATTCAAGATGTCAAATTGAGGGCCGATGGCACCTGATACGATTTCTGCGATGAACCCCGCGGCACTCTACTTCGCGTCAGGCGAGTCGTTCTACTCGGGGGTCGCGCTGCTCGTGCTGACAGTCGCAGCGTCCCCCTTCCTGCAGAGGCAGTGGTTGCCCCGTATGAGAAACGGAATTGCATGGCTGTCACTGGCCATGATTGTGATGGCATGTCCGCCCTTTGCATGGGTGATCGATGTGATTTTTCTTGGATGTTTCGCGTTGTGGCTCATCACAGAGAACCGTCGGAAGACAGATTCAAGTTGGACCAGGTTGCAGGTTTGTTCAACCATAATTCTGCTGGCGTGGGTGGTAATTCTCACGGCGATGGAGTTACCTCACCGCACAATACCGGCGATTGTGGGAGACCGCAGCGACCGCTGGGTCGTCATCGGAGATTCAATCTCATCGGGGATCGATCCTCTTGCCCAAACGTGGCCGCTTGTCCTTCAGCAGATCAGTGGAACATCCGTAAGGAATTTGGCGAGGCCTGGCGCGTTGACGAGCGAAGCGCTGACGATGGCAAAACAGTTGACCCAGGAGGATAAAGTTGTCGTCATTGAAATCGGCGGAAATGACCTGTTAATGGGAGTGCCTTCTGCCGATTTTGAACGAGCCCTGGAATCACTTCTATCGGCGGTGTCCCTGCCACCGCGCACGCTGGTGATGTTCGAACTGCCGCTGTTGCCACACAAGATTGCCTATGGCCAGATTCAGCGCCGCCTGGCCTACAAATACAATGTCGCTCTGATCCCCAAGCGTTACTTCGCTGAAGTACTCGGAGACGCCAACGCGACCTCCGATGGGCTTCACCTCTCGACGGCCGGTGCCCGCCGCATGGCGGCATTAGTGGCACAAGTCGTCGTGCCGGTATTAAAACCGCAGACTGCTATGTCTCGGTAGCCGATTTCTGTTACCCTCTGCCCCGAAAATGCGCGCCGCCGCCATCCTCGGGCTTGGATCGTCGATGCGCGATCTGCGCCCTTTCCAGTGCGATTCGCAGGTCGAATGGGAGGTCGGCCAGCCTACACGAAGCGAGGGGCTCGACGCGATCCTGGTATTCGGCGGGGACGGCACGGCGCATCGCCATCTCGCGGCGCTCGTCAAGCTCCGGCTGCCGGTGCTGGTCGTCCCTGCAGGTAGTGGGAATGACTTTGCTCGGGCGCTCGGACTCTTGTCGGTGAGCGATTCGGTGGGCGCATGGCGGAAGTTTGTGGGCGGTGCGGGAAACGTGCGCGTTGTGGATCTCGGAGTCATCACGCCCCTTGCGGTGACAGCTTCGTATCAGGGCACGCCTTCAGCCGTGCCGCTAGAGATCCCCCAGGGATCGCGGCTTCAGCCGCTGTCTTCTCCCGGCAACGACTCTCGGCCCGACACGCGATACAACAGCCCGGGTCCATCGGAAAACAGCAGATCCATTTATTTCTCCTGCGTCGCCGGCGTTGGCCTCGATGGCGAGATCGCGCGGCGCGCTAACTCTCTGCCGCGCTGGTTGCGTGCACATGGAGGCTACGCCCTCTGTCTGCCCGCAGCTCTGGCTCGCTTCCGGCCGTTCGACTTGAAGCTGAGTGTCTCGCAAGGCGAGCCCTCCGAGTTTTGTCTCCGCACGCAACAGCCGGTCGTAGCCGCCGTCTTCGCGAATACTCCTGTTTATGGCGGGGGCATGAAGATTGCTCCCAAAGCGCTAATGGACGATGGCTTACTGGACGTCTGCGTGATTCGCGACATGTCAAAGCTCAAACTGCTGTCGGTCTTCCCGTCCGTGTACCTGGGAAAGCATCTTGGAATCCAAGAGGTCGACCATTTCCCCGCCGCGCAGGTTCGCGTGGAAACCGACCGTCCGCTGGATGTTTATGCTGACGGAGAATACGTCTGCCGAACGCCGGTCGAGGTTGGGGTAATGAAGAATGCGTTGCATGTGGTGATTCCAGACTAACCACCTCGCACCGGTCCCCACGAAAAGCCCCCCTCAAGAAATTCTTCGCGAGATATTTCTTCCCAACGGAATAATTCAGCCTTGCTCCAGTTCTATCGGGTGAAAGGAGCAAACAATGAGCAAGATAATTGCGTGGCTGATGAAATCCTCCGACCGACGGTCCAAAATCCATCTTGATCCTGAGACTTATGGCGGGAGGCGTGTTTTTCTGGGAAGGACTTTTGAAGTTCGTGTATGCGAATCAGGGAGTGGGACGATTCACAAAACTCGGGATGCCGTTTCCACATTTCACGGCCACCTTCGTCGGAGGCCTTGAGATCGGGGGCGGCCTGCTCTGGCTTGCAGGCTTGACCACGCGGCTGATTGCGATCCCGTTTGTGGCCGAGATGATCGTCGCGATTCTGTCGACGAAAATTTCGATGTATCTAGGGACGTCGCCATTGCCTTTGCCCCCGGCGCTTCCCCAAGTGGGGTTCTGGGCGGCGTTGCACGAAGTCCGATCCGAGTATGCGCAGATGCTGACCGCCTTGTTTCTGATGTTGAACGGGCCGGGCGCGTGGTCGCGGGATGCGGTGCTGCGCAAGCGGAGAAAGTGGGCCGTCGCCCAACTCGTGGCGATGCCGATCGTGCTGGATTTGCCGGCCCCGGCGAGTCGCTGAAAATGCTGATCGTGCCCCACGTTTCGTCTTTTGAAACGTGGGATTTCACAGTCGCGTCAACCGAAGGCCTGGGTTTTCTGCGGCGGACTACCTGCTCATTACTTCCTGCCGGCAGAAGTCATCCTTGCCCGGCTCTGCACTCTTCAGTCTAGCCTTTGTCTCATTCCGGTAGCGCGCGGGCGGGTTGCCGAAGTTTCGCTTGAAAGCTCGGTTGAAGGACTGTTCTGAGTCGTACCCCACTTTGGAAGCGATCTGGGCCACGCTATCGCTGGTTGAGCTAAGCATCTGTGCGCCGAGTTGCATCCGCCAGCGCGTGAGGTAAGCGACCGGCGGTTCTCCGAGGCACTGCCGAAAGCGTGCCGCCAACACCGGCCGTGAGATCCCCGCCTCACGGGCGAGGGTCGCGATCGTCCACGGTGCTGCCGGCTGCCGATGGATCAGTGCCAGCACCTTTCCGACCTCTGCATCGCGCGCTCCTGCCAGCCACCCTGTCTGTCCCGCGGGCAGAAGACGCATGTAGCGTCGCAAGGTTTCTATAAACAAAGCCTCGCTAAGTTTTGCCAGGACCGCTTGACCACCGGCATCATTGGCATTCGTGTCAGCGAAAGAATATCGAATGGAATTCTCGAGCCACTGTCCCGACTGTTCCTGGCGAATGTTCACCTTGAACATCGATGGCAATCTCGCGAGGAACACTTGACTGAGGCTCGGTTCGCAGAGCATGTATCCGCACACAAACCGGGCAATCTCTCCTCCGCCGCCCATGCGAGACAGTTTCAGTCCCTGAGAAAAGATCCGTTGCAGTTCGCCCTCACCGTCCAACGCGTCAGGGCAAGGGTCGCTCTCGAAGGTGTGTGAATCGCCGTGCGGGAAAATGACAACGTCTCCTGGAACGATGGCGAGGCGCTCATCTAAAAGCTGGGCGTAGGCATGGCCCTCGGTGAGCATATGGAAAACGATAACGTGGCCGCCGGAACGATTGATGTAAGGCGCCAACTTACACGAAGCAGGGGACCGAAAGCTCCACGGCGCTGAGAACTCCGCGTTGAAGAAAAACGCGCTGTCCAGCTTTACGGTCTTCAATACCTCTGAAAGAGCATCCATATCCAAATAAAGCGGAAGAAGAGGCCGGTTGAGTCGAGACTCCCGGCAGAACTACGCGCAGTTATTGATGCGTGGTTAAGGAATCAAGACTCACAATCAAATTCGAAGCACCGGCTGGCGAATCAAAAAGACGGGAATGAGGCAGTAGTTCTATCCCTGGTCTCAAGGAGGAAACCATGGTTGAAGATGGACGTCTTAAGTACTTGCGCGTGGCGCTGGCTGCAGTCGGTGTGATCTTTATTGTGGGGATCTACAGCCTGGTCATGATTTGGCCGTCGGGCTGGTCGTGGCACTCGGGAGAGTCGCACCACTTGCCACACTACCTGCAGATGATCCTGGGGGTCTATGCGACATTGGGTGTTTTCCTGTTGATCGCGAGCCGCAATCCCCTGCAACACCTGAGTCTAATCTGGTTCACGGTGTGGTCGAGCGTTGTGCATGCCGTAATTATGGCGGTACAGGCTTTGGCCAACCCCGACCAAGTGGGACATCTTTTGGGTGACGTCCCGGCGCTCCTGGTGGTAGCGGCTGGGCTCGCGCTTCTCACGCCTCGAGCGGCGGCAGCAGAATCCGCGGTGAGGAGTATGGGCAAGACTGCTGCGGTAACTGTTCGATGAGACGCAGCAGTTAGACGGACCGCGAGGGCCTGCTTTCATCTTCGGAATCCGGAAGGATAACGCCGGGCCCTCAAATCCGTTTGCGCCTGCGGTTCATTGTGCGGTCCGGCGGCTCGGAAATGCGTTCGTCAATGGCATTGATTTCCTTCCGTCGATTCAGGCTCGTCTTTCGCTCCTCTTGCGTTCTCGCCTGCACTGCTTCCATCAACCCGCGCGTGACCGGCACCGGAATCCCGTGCCGCTCGCCCCCGCGCACGACCGGTCCGCCGATTGCCTCGAGTTCGGGCGGATTGCCGCGATCCACGTCTTTCTGCATGGAACTGCGCATCTCTTTCGGCACGATGGAGAATGCCGCCAGCACCTTGTCGACATTGATCTGCGCCCCCTCGGCCATCCCCACCGCGCAGAATTCGCGCACACAATTCTCGAGTTGCTGACGCCAGTGCGCGTCGTTGAGAACTCCGCCAATCGGCACTCCCGCTGCCGACGTCGCCAGCGCGAACGGCCCCAGGAAGACGAGCTTGATCCATAGCAGGGTCGCCTCGTCGTCGACGAAGCGGCAGGACCAGTGCAGCGTATCGAGTTTTTCGGCCACGCCACCTAGCAGTTCCCGCCCGCTGCTGGCGACGTTCAGCATCAGAAAGGGCGACGGATGCACCATACGCCCGGGCGCAATCCGCTCCATCTCTCCGGCAATGGTGGCGGCGATCACGCGATCGTCGCCGAAGCGTTCGCGCAAACGCGCTACGTGGTCGATCCCGTTCTGCAGTGGCACAACGGCGCCGATCTGCGCCGACCCGGGAACCGAGCTCAGCGCCGACTCAAGTTGGGTAGCCTTCACCGCGATCCACAACACGTCGGTCGAAGGCACGAGCGCTAATTTCTCCACCGGTGCGCTGAAGTTGCCTACCAGCGGGCTTTCGAGTTGCAGTTCACCTGGAAACTCCGCGAGTCCACTCGCGCGCACGACCATCGTGACCGCTTCGCCCACTTTGGCGAGCGAGGCGCCCAGAACTCCGCCGACTCCGCCGGAACCAAGAATTGCATGACGCATCCTGCCATTATGCACTGAGGCGCGTTGCATGTGCGGCTCTGCCCGCAGTGCTAAACTAGCCCAGCCGTGGGTGGGAAATCGGTGGCGATAAAGCTATGACTGAAGAGAAACGTTCGCGGGCATTTCTGTGGATCGTGATTGGCGGGGGCGCGTTTTTCCTGTTTGTGCTGGCGGTGTTCGCCCTTGTCTACGTGACCTTGCACGCCGGCAAGGATAGCTCGCTGGCCTTTGGCGACAAGATCGCGGTCGTCGATCTGGAAGGCGTCATCTTGAGCCCCAATCCAGTTGTGCAGCAACTCAAGAAGTTTGCCGACGACGATTCCATCAAGGCGATCATCCTGCACGTGAATTCGCCCGGCGGCGGCGTGGCCGCTTCGGAAGAGATCTACCGCGAGGTCAAGCGCATTCGCGACGAGAAGAAGAAACACATTGTCGCGTCGATCGAGACTGTGGGCGCGAGCGGCGCGTATTACGTCTCCTCCGCGACCAACAAGATCTATGCCGATAACGGCAGCATCGTGGGCTCCATCGGCGTGATCGCACAGTGGGTGAACTACGCCGAGCTGCTGCAGTGGGCGAAGCTCAAAGACATCACCATGAAAGCCGGCGAGTTCAAAGACACAGGCTCGCCCACGCGCGACATGACCCCTGCCGAGCGCGAATACCTGCAGGGCATGATCGATAACATGCACGGGCAGTTCATCCAGGCCGTGGCCGACGGCCGCAAAATGAAGTTCGAGGACGTGAAGTCGATCGCCAACGGCAGGGTCTGGACCGGACAGCAAGCGCTGCCCATGAAGCTGGTCGACCAGCTTGCCGACTTTCAGTCCGCCGTCGACGACACGGCCAAAGCGGTCGGTATCCACGGCGAACCAGTTCTGGTGCGTCCCGAAAAAGACCGTAAGACCCTGAGCGATCTGCTCTTTGGCGATGTCTCCGAGTGGATCCCGACCCGGGAAAAGCTGATGGATCAGCATGTTGGGTTCTATTACATGTGGAAGTGAGAGGCGGGGGCTCAGGCTCTAGGCTTTGGGCTCTAGGCCTTGGGGCTTTGGGCTATGAACAAGACGGGCGATTCTTGGCGTTTGCCTAGACCCGAAAGCCCAGCTCCCATAGCCCAAAATTCCGCGCCTTTACAACAACTTGCGCGAAGTCTCTGAATCTGAGAGAGTTATGTAGGCCCCGGCAGAGGGCCAAGCCGCTTGGCCGGGCGGCGCCACGCAAAATTCATTACGGAGCCTAGAGGCGTATGACAAAAGCGGATCTGATTGACGAGGTCTCGCGTCTGGCGGAGCTTACGCGGAAAGACAGCGAAGTCATTGTAGAGACGATCTTTGACAGCATCGTGCGCTCGCTGCGCGTGGGCGACAAGATCGAGATCCGGGGCTTCGGCAGCTTTCGCACGCGGCAGCGCAAACCGCGCGTGGGACGCAATCCGAAGACCGGCGACCGGGTCGAAGTTCCCGCGAAAAAGATTCCTTTCTTCAAGCCCAGCAAGGAGTTGAAGGATTTGGTCAATCACGGAGAAGGCGCGCCGGCAGCCGCCGCCGCTCCTCCAGCACCACCCGCTCCCGCGCAGTAGCTTCGGCGAAAGTCTTCCGGGCGCGCCTTGTGCGCGCCCTTCTCTTTGCCAGCACTCTTCATATTGGTGAATCATGGGTAAGGCCTATTTCAGTCCAGAACTGTTTTTGTTTCTGCAACAGATCAAGCGCAACAACCGCCGTACGTGGTTTTTGAAGAATCGTGAGCGCTATGAAGAAGTTGCAAGGCAGTCCGGCCTACGCTTCGTCCTCGACTTCAGCTTCCGCATGAAAGAAATCAGCCCGTGGATCGTGGTCAATCCCAAGCCGATGGGCGGATCACTACAGCGCGTGTACCGCGATCTGCGCTTCTCGGCTGACCGGCGTCCATATAAAACTTGGGTGGGCATGACGTTTCCGCATGCCGGGCGCGACGAAGATGTGCGCGCCGTAGGCTACTACCTGCAACTCGAACCCGGGGAAAGCGCATTGTACGGCGGCACATGGCAGCCCGATCGTCGATCGCTCGCGAAGATTCGCGACGCCATCGCATGGAAAGCCGACGAATGGAAGAAGGCAAAACGCGGCTGGGCGCTGGAAGGTGCGAGCCTGACGCGCGCGCCGCGCGGCTATGCGGAAAATCATCCGCTGATCGAAGACCTGAAACGTCAGGACTTCGTCGTGAGCGTGCGCTTCTCGAATGCGCAAGTGTGTAGTCCGCGGTTTCTGCAGGCAGTCACGGCCGCAGCAAAGAAGATGGCGCCGCTCATGAGCTTTCTGGCGAAGGCGCAAGGGCAACAGTTCTGAAGGCCGACCGTGGTCCTCGGGCAGGGTCGGCGGCTGACTGCCGAGATTATGTTGACTGATCCTGACCGGGAATCTTTTGCGGGTCACTTTTGAAGACTTGGACAGGCAACCTTTTTAGTCGCATTAACTATAAGATAATTTCTTGCATACGAACCTTCAGGTACACAGTTGGAGGCTGAGATGACCTCAGGCATCACCACGCCGTCTGGTTGCGCTCTAGGGGCTCAGGAGCGCGATTAACATGCCTTCTGTGCGATGGTCGCGGGACGTTTTGGATGCGGAAAGAGCCTGTGACGAGTTTTCAATAACTTAGCTCTTGGGAAAGATCGGGGTGTCAGGTGTCATGCACCTATTTTCGTTCTGCTCGGTTTCCAGCGCGCCTGCCTCGCTCGATTGACCTTCTACCGCTGCTTACCGAGCAACTAAACCTAAAGGCCGATAAGGCCGACACCGGAACTAGTGACCTACGACCCGCCTTTCACTTCAGAAACAGATCCGCGGTTTTCAGGGCCAGATCGATTGCGCTCAGGTCCGCTCGATTGCACAGCACGATTACTGTGAGGTGGTCTTTCGGGAAGCGCTGGATGGATGTGCGGAAGCCGATGGTCTCGCCGTAGTGCCACATGCGCTCGCGGCCATGGTAGGGTTCGAGAAACCATCCGAAGCCGTAGTTCACGGAGTGGCCGTTTTCCTCCGCGGGTCCTCCGCTTGGCTGGACGGGCGTAAGGGCTGGCTGCATTTCTGCTTCGCTGAGCAGAGTGTGTTCGGCGAGAGCTTTGTCCCAGCGCGACAGATCAGTCAGCGAAGTGTAGACGCCCCCGTCACCGAGAGTCGCGGACGTCGAACTCTGATCGGTTTCGCGAAACTTCGATCCGTCGGGGGTATGCCCGTAGGCGCGGTGCGGAATTTCATTCGTGCCCTTCTCATAGGCGAGCGTGCTCTGCATCTTCAAGGGAGAGAAGATGCGTTCATCCAGGAAGTCGCCAAACCTTTCCCCCGATACCTTTTCTACAACCATGGCGAGCACACAGTATCCTGAGTTGCTGTATTGCCACTTGCTGCCTGGGGGAAACTGAGTGGTGGAAGCTTTCTCCATGAGCGCGAGGACGCCCGCGTCGCTGATCTGCGGAATCTGGTCGTCGGGCGTGTTGCCGTACTGCTTTGTCATGAGGTCTTCGTAGTCGAGCAGGCCCGAAGTGTGATTCAGGATTTCACGGATCGTGATGTTCTTTCCGTATCCCGGGAATTCCGGGAAAACTTCGGTCAGCGCCTCGTCGTAACGTAGCTTGCCATCGTGCACGAGCAGCATGATGGCCATGGCTGTGAACTGCTTGGTGAGCGAGGCGAGGCGGAAGTTGGTGTGCTCGTCGATTTTGTGGAGCGTGCGCAGGTCGGTGACGCCATAGCCGTGCTGAAAGACAACCTGCCCGTTGCGGATGACTTCGACGGCGGCGCCGGGCGTGGAAGGAAGAATCGAAGCGAAAAGGGCAGCGGCCTGCGCGGCGGGATCGCGGTCCGCGCCAAATAGAAACTGCGGAAGCGCCAGCGTGAAGACAAGCAGGGCAAAGCAGTGAGTTCGTTTCATTTCTTTCCTCCGCGGGCGGCCTGTGGGCGGATGGCGGCAACTCCCATCATCCGGCCGGTGTTGCCCCTCTCGGCTCGATGGGAGAATAGCAAGTCGGTGTGGCACGCCGAGCAGAACGGGATCGTTTTGATGCGACGGGCGGAGACGCCGGCATCGAGCAACTGGCGGCGGTTTGCTTCCACCAGGTCGAGGAAGATATTCACTGGCAGGTTGCTGTGTCCCGGGGCGCGTGCCGTCAGGAACAGCATGGGATATTTTTCGCGCACGGGATCAGACTCTTTGACTTCGTGGAACAGGCTTTCGCCGTACGCAAACTGCGAAGTGAACTGGTCGCGGACTTCTTCTCCCACGGTGTAGCAGCAGTGATGCACACCCGGGCCGATGGCGGCTTCGAGGTCACCGGGGCGGCTATTGAAATGGAGCCGCATGACGCCCACACCCTTCTCCACAATGCGCTTCACGGTGCCGCGCCAGCCGGCGTGGAACACTCCGACCGCACTTTTTTTCGAATCGACCAGGATGACTGGCAGACAGTCGGCGGTTTGAATGGCCAGCACGACGCCGGGAGTGTCGGTGACCATGCCGTCGCCAACTGCCGGAACTGCGCGCGGGTCGATGATGCGATGAATGATGTCGGAGTGAACCTGGCGCATGGTGACGAGGGGCCATCTGTGCCGGCCGTTCGCTCCCAAATTGGTGAGGAACGCGGTGCGATTGCGCTCAACGGCGGAGCGGGCATCGGCCTTCGTAAAGCCAAGGTTGAGGGCGTGGCCTCCATAGACGCGGGAGTATCCGCCTTGGCGAGTCGAGAAGCCGTGAATCAGCCAGGGATATTTCTCGAAGTGTTCCGCCTGGAGGATTTTGATTTGTGATTTTGCGGGAGCCCGGATTGGCACGGAACCATATTAAACGACAGGTGACGGGTGACAGTTCACAGGCCTCGCATGGTGAACCCGGCTGTTCCCGGCAAGTTTCACCAGCAGAGTTTTTTGCGTGCGTCCCAGACAAGGACGTTTCAACACAGTAACCTGTCGCAGCCTTCGAGTCCTGTCGCTCAGTGGAACAGGTGAAGTAAAGGTTCGTTTGAAGGGGGATGGCGATTGCGATGGGCGGTGTAGGTTCCCGCCAAATTGGTTTCAATGATCGGATCGATGCTTCGCGCGTTGATTCCCGGACGCTTTCGTGATCCACGACATCGGAATCAAAGAAAGAAGAATACAGACGGACCGCCGGTCACCAGTCCCTCAGGAAAACAGGGGCTGCCCTGTCCAGTGCGTTGAGACCTGGACGCCCCTTGAAATCTCTACAGCGCCGACCAGGATCAGCAGCAAGCCAAATGCGACCAGTTTGAGCCGATTCTTTATCGGGGTGTGTCTGATTTCGGAGTGCTTCTCGACGGATTGCATATCTTGTTACGTCCAACCATGAAGACCAAGGTTGCCGACAAGCATGATAGCTTCGCGAAACACCAGTCGGGCGCAAGTTTCTTGGATTACTATAGACAGCGAGGCCAATCGCCGTCCCCTTGCGCCCGCCCCCCGCATACGGTACAAACGCCCAAGGACTTAATTTATGCGCCGTTTAGCAGTTCCCGTCTTCCTTCTTTCCAGCTTGATTTACGCCCTGGCCGCCCAACAAACATCCACGAAGACCGTCGACACGGGCGTCGGGCAGACGCCCGCGCAGGAAAAAGCGCCAAGGCCGGCTGGAACCGAGAAGGACGCGAAGCCCACTGACGAGAACGCCAAGGCCGGCGACCAGAACAAAGATAAGAAGGACTATTCGCAGGAAGGCTTTGTTATCGAACAAGTGCGCACGCTGTTTCGCTTTGAGAGCGACGGCACGGGACGTAAAGAAACCATCGCGCGCGTGCGCGTACAGAGCGAAGCGGGCGTGGAGCAGTGGGGGCAGGTTGTCATTGGGTACAGTTCGGCGAACGAGCGCGTGGAGATTCCATATGTTCGCGTTTTGAAGAAAGACGGCACCGTGGTTACCGCTCCCGGTGATGCAGTGCAAGACCTGAGCGCGCCTGTGGCCCGCGAAGCGCCGGTCTATACCGACTACCGGCAGAAACACATTACGGTGCCAGGGCTGCGTCCCGGAGAGGTACTGGAATACGACGTCGCCACCATCATCCACACACCGCTGGCACCCAACCAGTTCTGGACCGAGTATGACTTCGACAAGAACAACATTACGCTCGATGAACAGCTCGAAGTCAACATTCCCAAGGATCGCACCATTAAGCTGAAGAACAAGCCCGGCTTTGAGCCGAAGGTTACCGAGGAGAACGGGCGGCGCATCTATCGCTGGACCAGTTCGCACCTGGAGCGCGAGGACGACGACAAAGACAAAGATAAAGACAAGGACAAGAAAAAGAGAAAGAAGAAAAAGCCGGAAGATGAAGTGCCCGCGGTGCAGTTAACGACGTTCGGATCGTGGGAAGAGGTTGGGAAGTGGTATGCCGGGCTCGATCACGATCGGCGCCAGCCCACCGCCGATATTCGCGCCAAGGCTGATGAATTGACCAAGGGCGCGGCCACGGATCTTGACAAAGTCGAAGCACTCTATGACTACGTCGCCAAGAATTTCCGGTATGTGAGTTTGTCGCTGGGGCTGGGGCGGTACCAGCCGCATGCGGCGTCGGACGTGCTGCATAACCAGTATGGCGACTGCAAAGACAAGCACACGCTGCTTTCCTCGCTACTCGAAGCTCAAGGGATGCATGCTTCGTCGGTGCTGATTAATTCCAGCCGCAAACTCGATCCCGACATCCCGTCGCCCTCGCAGTTCGATCACGTCATCACGCTGCTGCCGATGGGCAAGGAAGAAGTCTGGATGGACACGACCACCGAGGTTGCTCCGTTCCGGCTGCTGTCATTCAACATCCGTAAGAAGCAGGGACTGGTGATTCCGGTGAGCGGGGCGGCACACTTGGAAGAAACTCCGGCCGATCCGCCGATGGCGAACACGCAGCTGCAGACCATCGATGGCTCCATCAACGAACTGGGGAAGCTGAATGCGAAGGTGAGCTACGTGGTGCGCGGCGATACGGAGTTACTGATGCGCATCATCTTCCGCCGCGTGCCCAGCGCGCAGTGGGAGCGGTTGGTGGAGAACATCAACTCGATGGGCGGTCTGGACGGTGATATTACAAACCTGAAGGTCGGCGATCCCGCCGCGACTAAGGAACCTTTTCAGTTTTCCTACGACGTGTCGAAGGCGAATTTTCTGGACTGGTCGAAGAAGAAATCGGACATCGACTTGCCGCTGTCGCAGTTCACGCTGGCGGATGCCGACGAGGACGACGTGGGCGCCGATGCGGAGCCGATCAAGTTCGGGCCTCCGGGCGAATTCGTGTATCGCATCAAGCTGACGCTGCCTGCGAAGTTCAGCGGACATACACCTCTGCCGTTTGCGCTGAAACGGGGCTACGGCGAGTACTCCGCCAGCTACAAGCTGGACGGAGCTGTCTTTACTGCGGAACGCCGCATGTTGATGCGCGAACGGGAATTGCCGGCAACGCGTGCGAGCGAATACCTGTCGTTCCGGCGCGCGGTGCTTTCCGATCTTGGCCAGCATCTAGCCGTGGAGAATAGCGCGGCCGGATCGCTGGCGCCGCCTGCGGACATGAAGGCCGACGACCTGAACGAAAGCGCGCGCACCGCCATGCAGAGCGGCAATTTTCCGCTGGCGATTCAGCTGCTGAAACGCGCGGTAGAGGTCGAGCCGAAAAACAAATACGCCTGGAATAATCTCGGCCTTTGCTACCTCTCGATGCGGCAAGGTGCGGAAGCTGTGTCTTCATTCCAGAAGGCGCTCGAAGTAAATCCGTACGATGAGTACGCCTACAACAATTTGGGTCGCGCGTATTGGCAGGATCGGAAATACGACGACGCGGCCAACGCTTTCCACAGGCAGCTCGAGAACAATCCGCTGGACAAGTTTGCGCACGCGAACCTGGGCGCGATGTACGCCGAGTGGCACAAGTATGACCTGGCAGCTCCAGAGTTGGAGAAAGCGGCTTCGCTCACGCCGGATGATGCCGGGTTGCAGGTCAGCTTGGGTGATGCGTACCTGAATCTCGGTCAGGATGACAAGGCGCTGGCGGCGTTCGATCACGCCGTGGATATTTCGGCGTCGCCGCTGGTGTGGAACAACATCGCGTATCAGCTGTCGTTGAAAAACACGCATCTCGACAAGGCGCAGCAGTATGCGGAGTCCGCGGTGGCATCGACGGCGGCAGGGCTGCGGAATCTTTCGCTCGATCAGTTGAACCAGCGGGACCTCGCGCTCGTGCCTTCGTTGATTGCGTACTGGGACACGCTTGGCTGGGTGTATTACGCCGAGGGAAATCTGGAGAAAGCCGAGCGCTACGTTTCGGCGGCATGGAGCCTGGGGCATCACGGGGAGGTGGGAGACCACCTGGGGCAGATCTACGAGAAGCGCGGCGACAAGGAGAAAGCGATTCGCACCTACGCGTTGGCGTTGAGCGGGCTGCGGCCGATTCCGGAGACGCGCGGGCGTCTCGGCGGACTGCTGGGCGGAGAGGACAAAGTTGATCCGGTCGTGAAGAAATATCACGACGAGTTGCAGCAGATGCGGACCACGAAGCTGAATGATAAGCCACCGGCTTCGGGCAGCGCGGAGTTCTGGGTGCTGCTGGGAACCAACAGCAACGGGGCAGATGTCGATAAAGTGAAATTCATCAGCGGGGAAGAGAAACTGCGTGTGCTGGAAAGCGCGCTGCAGCATTTGAAATACAGCATTAATTTCCCCGATGACACGCCAGCGAAGATTCTGCGTCGGGGAACGCTCTCGTGCACGCAGGAAGCCGGGAGCTGCACGTTCGTGCTGATGCTGCCGGATGATGTGAGGACTGTGAACTAGCCGCCCTCAAATAGCCCTCGCGACTGTTCCAGTTCCTGACGAAAGCTCTTAACCGCAAAGGTCGCTAAGGGTTCGCAAAGGACGCAAAGAAGAGCTCGCTAGATTCGTAAGCTTGTCCTCAGGGCTTGCGTCTTTTCTCTCCATGGAAGTGCCTGTTCGCACTCGTAAGCAAACTGCAGGAGGAGATCCTCGCGCGGCGGCGCGGCGGCGATTTGCAGACCGATGGGCAGGCCGTCGGTGGTGAGCCCGCACGGAATGGAGATGGTCGGCACGCCCCAGACGTTGAAGGGACGCGTGTTCCTGAGAAGTATCAGTTCGTGCGGGCGTAGCAGTTCGGGTTTTTGTTTCAAGTCTGCAATTTTTGGCGCGGGGATGGGAGTGGTAGGCGTGACGATGATGTCGACCGACTCGAACACGCGGTGGATGTCCGCGCGCATCTTCTCCAGAACTGCATGCTGCCGGCGGTAATCCTCCTTGGAAATATTCTCCCCCGTCTTGATGCGGCGCAGAGTTTCTGGCTGATAGAGCTCGGGAGTCTTTGCAGCTGCGTCGGCGTGGAAGGCGTAGGACTCGGCGGCCTGCACCGTGCGGTCGTTGTCGGGAGCGAGGGTGATATCCCGGATCTCTGAAGCGAGCGGCTTCATACTTTCCAGCGCCGACTCGACCGCCTTGGCGACTTCTGGATGCAAGTCGTCATAGAAAAAGGAGGCCGTAATTCCTATGCGGAGTTGGCGGGTCTGTGACCATTGCTCCAGAAAATTTGCGGGTGGAACGCCTGGTCCTTCGGCCAGTGCGCAGAAAACTACGGTGGCGTCCGCCACAGTGGCGGCGATGGGGCCGACGTGGTCGAGCGATTCTGACAATGGAATCACGCCTTGCGCGCTTACGCGCCCGTAAGTTGGCTTCAACCCTACGACGCCACACAGCGCGGCGGGTTCGCGGATGGAGCCTGCCGTGTCGGTGCCGATGGCCGCGTAGCCTAGCCCGGCTGCGACTGCGGCTGCTGATCCTCCCGAAGAGCCTCCGGCGATGAACTCCGGATTCCACGGG
>Ga0209811_10000546_pt1 | contig 15208 bp, 14 predicted proteins | sample Coa_R1_6_FD_187161 | JGI IMG/M metagenome (GOLD analysis project Ga0209811, IMG submission 187161) | Surface soil microbial communities from Centralia Pennsylvania, which are recovering from an underground coalmine fire. - Coalmine... | ecosystem: Environmental > Terrestrial > Soil >...
GGCGCGGCATACGAGATCGTCGAACAACTGTCCAGATATGGTTGTCCACAGACCGATGACAGGCACCAGGTTGTCCCCAACTCCACGGCAGGGGGCGGACGGATGTCGGTGGTCGGTTCTAGCGTCTGACCCAGATGCGCGACAAGACCGACAGCGCACGAGGGTCGCCGGTGGGCGCGCTCACGACACGACACACAAGGGAGCACGAAGATGGCAGCAGCACCGCCCGTCAGCCGCATCATCGGTGACAAGGACAAGGCGCTCAGCCTGGTCATGGGCCAGGTCGAGAAGCAGTACGGCAAGGGCGCGGTCATGCGCCTCGGCGACGATGTCAGGGCCCCGATCGAGGTCATCCCGACCGGTTCGATCGCTCTCGACGTCGCGCTCGGCATCGGCGGCTTCCCCCGCGGCCGGGTCGTGGAGATCTACGGTCCGGAGAGCTCGGGCAAGACGACCGTGGCCCTGCACGCGGTCGCCAGCGCCCAGAAGGCCGGCGGCATCGCGGCCTTCATCGACGCCGAGCATGCCCTCGACCCGGAGTATGCCAAGAAGCTCGGCGTCGACACCGACGCGCTGCTCGTCAGCCAGCCCGACACCGGTGAGCAGGCGCTGGAGATCGCCGACATGCTCATCCGGTCCGGCGCCATCGACATCATCGTCATCGACTCGGTGGCTGCGCTCGTGCCCCGCGCCGAGATCGAGGGCGAGATGGGCGACAGCCACGTCGGCCTCCAGGCCCGGTTGATGAGCCAGGCCCTGCGCAAGATCACCGGTGCCCTCAACAACACCGGCACGACGGCGATCTTCATCAACCAGCTCCGCGAGAAGATCGGGGTCATGTTCGGCTCCCCGGAGACGACGACGGGTGGCAAGGCGCTGAAGTTCTACGCGTCGGTCCGCCTCGACGTCCGCCGGATCGAGACGCTCAAGGACGGCACCGACCCGGTCGGCAACCGCACCCGGGTCAAGGTCGTCAAGAACAAGGTCGCTCCGCCGTTCAAGCAGGCCGAGTTCGACATCCTCTACGGCCACGGCATCTCCCGCGAGGGCGGCCTGATCGACATGGGCGTCGAGCACGGCTTCGTCCGCAAGGCCGGTGCTTGGTACACCTACGAGGGCGACCAGCTCGGCCAGGGCAAGGAGAACGCGCGCGCCTTCCTCAAGGACAACCCCGACCTCGCCGACGAGCTGGAGAAGAAGATCAAGGAGAAGCTCGGTGTCGGGCCCCAGATCGACCAGCCGGCAGACGGCGGGCCCAAGGGCCTGCCCGAGGTGCCGGTCGAGTTCTGAGCCGCTCGGCCCAACACATTGCCATGACCTCACCCGACGTGACCGCTGCCCTCGACCAGCTGAGGGCAGCGGTCGCTCGCGTCGAACGTGGCGAGGGGGCTGAGGCCGCCAAGGTCACACCCGGCCGACTCGCCGGCTCGGGCCGGCGGACGCCCCAGGACTTCGACGAGCAGTCGACCAAGGACTCGGGGGTGCGGTCGGCCAAGGACCAGGGAGAGCGGTCGGCCAAGGATCCGTATGCCGTGGCACGGGCGATCGTCCTGCGCCAGCTGACCAACGCACCCAAGACCCGCCAGCAGCTGCGCGAGGTCCTCGCCAAACGGGAGTGCCCCGACGACGTCGCCGACGCGGTCCTGGACCGGATGTCCGAGGTCGGGCTCGTCGATGACGCGGCATACGCTCAGATGCTGGTCCGGTCCAAGCAGACCGGGCGGGGTCTGGCCCGACGGGCGCTGTCCCACGAGCTCCGGGCCAAGGGGGTCGACGATGAGACAGCCGCCGAGGTGCTCGAGGCGATCGACCCGGGCGCCGAGCGGCGCCGAGCGCGCCAGCTCGTCGACAAGAAGCTGGCGACCATGCACGGGCTGGAGGTCGCCGTCCAGACCCGACGGCTTGCCGGGATGCTGGCTCGCAAGGGCTATGGCGGCGATGTGTCGTGGGGGGTCATCCGCGACGCCCTGGCCGACGCACCCGAGCACCGGCGGGACTGAGCCCGGGTCGGGGAGTCCTCCCCATGTCGGGGGCAGTGGCGTGCGGATAGCGTGGGAGCCAGCCACCGGTGGAGGGCCGGTGACCATGAGTGGAGGAGGGGAACGTGACGGCCGTCGCCGACGACCCGCAGGTGAGCATGCGCCTCTACGAGCTGAGCACGGCGGCCTGGCGGCTGGCCGGCAGCTCGGCCCTGGTCCAGGTCGAGGACCTCACCGGCACCGACCTGGCCCACCTGCGGGTTCCCGAGGTGGAGGACTACGTCGCCTCCCTCGATGAGGACTCGACCGAGCAGCTCTGGCGAGAGCTGGTCGAGGTCGGGATCGCCGACGACCCCGGCATCCTCAAACGTCCCTGGGCTGCGGCGATCGTCGAGTTCGCGATGCCCCAGATCGGCTTCCGACTCGTGTCGTCCTACGCCGGAGTCACCGGTGTCGCCGACTTCAGCATCCGGGGCCCGCGCGCCATGGGCGTCATGCAGCGCCGCCTCGAGCACGTCGACCCGGAGGGGACGGCGGTCCTCGACGCCGTCGACATGGTCACCGAGATCGCCATCTTCGCCGCGGTGGACATCTGGCCGGCCATCCGCCGCTGCCTCCCGCCGCTGGACCAGCTCCGCGCGGATCCGGTGCTCACGCCGCAGTCCGAACGCGTCGACCACACCGTGTCCGCCGCGACGCGGACCCGGTTCGAGGAGCAGCTGCAGCACCTCACCCTGGCCAACCCCGCCGACATCCTGATGTCGCTCCCGGGCCTCGACCCGGCCCTGCGCGATGCCCTGCAGGACCCCGAGGCCGTGACCTTCCTGGCGGTGACCGCCACGCCGGACGGGTCGAGCGACCACGGCCTGGCACTGCGTGCGTGGACCGTCGGGGAGGGCGGCACGCTCTATGCGCTCTATCTGCGGGAAGGCGGCCCGGCGCTGGTCGAGGTCAAGCCCGGGGCCGTCGCCTTCGACACGGTCTGGCTCGTAGCCGGCGCAGCGGACTTCCTTGCCCTGGCCGCCTCGGCGAGCGCGACGGGGGCCTGACATGGCGGTCACCCATGGCATGGACCCACGTGAGGTCCGCGCCATCGCGGCCCTGCTCGGCGAGGCCGCCGGGCAGCTGCACGACATCGGGGCCCACGCCACCACGATCGTCGACACCCTGGAGTGGCAGGGACCCGACGTCCGCCGGCTGCAGGAGCAGTGGCGCGGCAGCGGGCGACCCCAGCTGGACTCGGCGGCCAGCGACCTCAAGGGCGCAGCCAAGAGCCTCGAGGGACAGGTCGACCAGCAGGACGAGGCATCCGGCGGCGGGTCGTCGGGACCCGGCGGTGCGGGCAACGGGCTTCCGGACCTGAGCAAGATCCTTGGGCGGACCTTCGTCTCGCACGACTCCGGCGGCTTCTTCGGGTGGCTCGGTGACACGGCGGGCGACGTCTGGGGCGGCATCACCGGCGCCGCCGGCGGCCTGTTCCACGGGTTGGGTGGCCTGTTCCACGGCGGGCTGTCGATCCTGGGCCACGGGGTGAACTTCGTCGGCGACCTGGCCGGCAAGGGGCTGAGCTGGGCCGCCGGCGCCATCGACTGGGGAGCCGACAAGCTCGGCGGTGCGGTCTCCGGGGTCGCGCACGGAGCCGGCTGGTTGCTCGGCAAGGTCGGGCTCGGCGGCGCGGGCGACTTCATCAGTGGCCTGGGCGACCACCTCGGCGGCGGCATCAGTGCCTTCGGTCACGCCCTTCCGCGCGTGGCGGACAGCTTGACCCAGTTCGTCCACACGATCGGTGACCCGCTGAGCCATGGCCAGCTGCCGACGCTCTCCTCGGTCTTCGCCGGAGGGCTCCTCGTGGTCGGCAGCGGCGTCGGCGCGGTCTCCAACGTCGTCGCCGGCAAGGACCTGCACGTCCTCGACGACGGCACCGGGACGGCCGGCCCACCCAAGAGTCTGGGCTCGGTGCCTCCGCCGACCCAGCTGGCCGACCTGGTCAACGAGGTGAGCGCGGCCGATGCCGCCAAGGGGACCGACAGCAACGTGCGCGTCACGACGGTCGACCACGGCGGCCAGAAGGCCTACATCGTCTCGGTTCCGGGCACCAGCGACTGGAACCCTGCCACCGGCAACCGCACCCTCGACCTCACCGGAAACCTGGTTGCCGTGCGCGGCACCAGTCCCTCGGCCGCGATGCAGGGGGTAGAGCAGGCGATGGCCAACGCGGGCATCCCGCCGGGCGCTCCCGTCATGCTCGTGGGCCACAGCCAGGGAGGGATCATCACCTCCCAGCTGGTCTCCGACCCGGCCTTCATGAGCAAGTACAACGTCACCAACATGATGACCTACGGCTCACCCATCGACACTGCCAACATCCCGAGCAGCGTCAACACCCTTGCGCTGCAGCACACGACCGACCTCGTGCCCCGTCTGGACCTGGGCGGAACCACCCTTCTCGGCACCCAGCACAACCCCGGTTCCAGCGTCACCACGGTGACCCTGGACAACGTGGCCGACGTGACGGACCTCGGCGGACAACACGCGGGCGCCGGATACGCTCGATCGCTGGAACACCCCGGGTCTGATGCGGCCGTCCTGTCGTCCTACGCAAACGACCCCTCGACCCAGGTGTTCCTCGGTGGCTCCTCGGCCACCGCCCAGGACGTCTCCATCAGCAGGAAGGGCTCATAGTGCTGGCTCGTCAGGTGCGCATCGTCGCCGTCGCCGTGGCTGTCCTCGTCGCGGCGACCGGCTGCTCCATCTTCGGCGGTGGCTCCTCGTCCAAGAACGCCGACCTGGCCCGCGACCTCAACACCGCCGTTGCCGCGGCTGACGGGGTCAGCGCATCGGACCTGAGCGTGGAGAAGGCCGCGAGCAGCGGCAACACGGTCAAGGGCACGGTCACCCTGGCCGGACCGACCCACGACGAGGGGGTGGCTCAGCTCAAGGGTGTGTTCGCGGCCATGTCGCCCGTCCTGAAGAAGTACGGGGCCGAGAACACCGCGATGCTCGCCGCGACCTATGCCCTGGGTGACGGGACTGGGGTCACGCCGACGGACGTCGGGCTGCGCTCCGACACGCCGTTCGCCTACCAGGTCATCGACGCCTTCGGGAGCTGACTGTCGGTCGTCAGGTGTGTGGCGTCCAACGCCGTACCCTTGACGGTGCCATGAACACCGCCAAGACCTACGACGTCCGCACGCACGGATGCCAGATGAACGTCCACGACTCCGAGCGGCTCGCCGGCCTGCTCGAGACCGCCGGCTACGTCGACCTGGCCAGCGTCCCGGCAGGTGAGCGACCGGCATACGCCGATGTCGTCGTCTTCAACACCTGCGCCGTGCGGGAGAACGCCGACAACAAGCTCTACGGCAACCTGGGCCAGCTCCGCCCGGCCAAGACGGCGAACCCCGACATGCAGATCGCGGTCGGCGGTTGCCTCGCGCAGAAGGACCGCGGCACGATCGTCCAGAAGGCCCCTTGGGTCGACGTCGTCTTCGGCACCCACAACATGGGGTCGCTGCCGGCCCTGCTCGACCGCGCGCGGCACAACCAGCGCGCCGAGGTCGAGATCAAGGAGGCGTTGGAGACCTTCCCCAGCAACCTCCCGACTCGCCGGGACAGCGCGTATGCCGCGTGGGTCTCGATCTCGGTCGGGTGCAACAACACCTGCACGTTCTGCATCGTCCCGAGCCTGCGCGGCAAGGAGACCGACCGGCGGCCCGGCGACATCCTCGCCGAGATCCGCGCGCTCGTGGAGCAGGGCGTCGTCGAGGTGACCCTCCTTGGCCAGAACGTCAATACCTACGGCGTCGAGTTCGGGGACCGGCTCGCTTTCGGCAAGCTGCTGCGGGCGTGCGGCGAGATCGACGGCCTGGAGCGGGTCCGCTTCACCAGCCCCCACCCGGCCGCGTTCACCGACGACGTCATCACGGCGATGGCCGAGACCCCGAACGTCATGCCGAGCCTGCACATGCCGCTCCAGTCCGGCTCGGATGCCGTCCTCAAGGCCATGCGCCGGTCCTATCGCAGTGCCAAGTTCCTCGGGATCATCGACAAGGTCCGCGAGCAGATCCCCGACGCGGCGATCACGACCGACATCATCGTCGGCTTCCCCGGCGAGACCGAGGCCGACTTCGAGCAGACCCTCGACGTCGTGCGCGCAGCCCGGTTCTCGAGCGCCTTCACCTTCCAGTACTCGATCCGGCCCGGGACACCGGCCGCGGCGATGGCGGGCCAGTTGCCCAAATCCGTTGTGCAGCAACGATATGAGCGTCTCATCGAGGTGCAGGAGGAGGTATCCTGGGCCGAGAACCGCGCCATCGAGGGACGCCTGGTCGAGGTCCTCGTCGCGACGGGGGAGGGCCGCAAGGACAGCGAGACCGCTCGCCTCTCCGGCCGGGCGCACGACAACCGGCTCGTCCATGTCGCCGTCCCGGAGGGAGCCGACCGACCGCGTCCCGGTGACGTGGTCACCTGCGCCGTCACCTACGGCGCGCCCCACCACCTCGTGGCCGACAGCGGCATACAAGGCGGTCCGTATGCCGTCCGCCGCACCCCGGGCGGGGACGCCTGGGCCGAGCTGCAGGACGCCGCAGTACCGGGGAAGCCGGCCGTGTCGCTCGGGATGCCGTCGATCGGTGCGCCCTCTGTCGCTCCCGTCGCGCCCGGGTGCGCCGTCGCCGCCAGCTGAGATCTGCGTCTGCGTCGTTGGGCGGGGGGAACCCTCAGATCCGCAGACGTACTGACAGCCAGCTGAGCGCTTGCGTCTGCGTCGTTGGGCGGGGGGAACCCTCAGATCCGCAGACGTAGTGACAGCCAGCTGAGCGCTTGCGTCTGCGTCGTTGGGCGGGGGGAACCCTCAGATCCGCAGACGCAAGGGGCCCCACCGAAAAGTCGGTGTGGCCCCTCGCGTCTGGTGCCGGTACTACTCGCCGATCTTGTCGTCAGCGACCGACTGGCCCTGGTCGATCTGGTCGGAGAACTTGCCGCCGGTCGCGCTGTCGAGCGCGTCGCCGGCCTTGTCGATCCCCTGGTCGCTGAACTCCTCGACCTTGTCGGGGTTGTCGTGGACCAGGCCCTCGACCTTGTCCTTGATCTCGTCGAAGATGCCCATGTTCTGAGTCCTCCCGTGGTAAACGTCGGACGCGTAGCGCGTCCCGGACCATCCACCCTTCCCCATCCTGGCGGGAGATGGGCGGTTGCCATCCTGGGAGTTTGCTGAGATCTCGCTCATAGACCGGACGTTCCGGGAGAGTCCGGGCGCGATGGAAGAATGCCGGACATGACCGTCCGCCCCATCGTCATCTCCGGCGAGCCCGTCCTCCACCGTCGCGCCGACGCGGTCGAGGTCATCGACGACGGGATCCGCCGCCTCGTCGCCGACATGTTCGAGACGATGGACGCCGCCCACGGCGTCGGCCTGGCCGCACCGCAGATCGGGGTCGGCCTGCGGATCTTCACCTGGGGGATGGCCAACGACGACGGAGTGCCGGAGCGCGGGGTCCTCATCAACCCCTACGTCACCGCGAGCAAGCCGGCCCCGGGCCGCCCGGACCCGGACGAGGAGGCCGAGGGCTGCCTCTCGGTCCCCGGCGAGTCCTTCCCGCTCCGGCGCGGCGAGATCGCCCAGGTCACCGGGCAGGACCTCGACGGCCGTGAGGTGGCGTTCACCGCAACCGGCTGGTTCGCGCGGTGCATGCAGCACGAGTACGACCACCTCGGCGGCTTCCTCTACCTCGACCGCCTCGACGACCGCTCGTCGCGACGGGCCCGCAGGGCGGTCAAGGCTGCCGGCTGGGGCACGCCGGGTCACAGCTGGATGCCGGGGGTCGACCCGGACCCGTTCGGCCACGACGACGATGACGGTCACGACCACGAGAGTCACGACCACGAGGCTCACGCGCACCACCACCATCCCCACGAGCACGACCTGTGACCACCCCGGTTGGCCGGTCCGCCCCGGTCATCGGCATCGTCGGCCCGACCGCCACCGGCAAGTCCGACCTCGGCGTCGCGCTCGCGCTGGCCCTCGGCGGCGAGGTGGTCGGGGCTGACGCGAGCCAGCTGTACCGGGGGATGGACATCGGGACGGCCAAGCTCCCGTATGCCGCGCGACAGGGTGTCGTGCACCACCAGCTCGACGTCCTCGACGTGCGGGAGGAGGCGAGCGTGGCCGCCTACCAGCGGTCGGCTCGTGCCGACCTGGACGACATCGGCTCCCGCGGCCGGGTCGCCCTGCTCGTCGGCGGCTCGGGCCTGTACGTGCGGGCCGCGCTCGACCGCCTGGAGATCCCGCCCACCGACCCTGCCGTGCGGGCCCGCCTGGCCGACGAGCTGGAGCGGGTGGGAGTGGCCGTCCTGCGGGACCGGCTCGTCGCCGCCGATCCCGTTGCCGCAGAGGCGATCGAGCCACAAAACGGTCGACGGATCGTCCGGGCGCTGGAGGTCATCGAGCTCACCGGGCGGCCGTTCTCGGCGACCCTGCCGACCCGTGACTTCCTCCGACCGGCGATCGTCATCGGGCTGCGGTCGCCGCGGGACGTTCTGGACGAGCGGATCGACGCGCGGGTCCGGCGGATGTGGGCCGACGGCCTGCTCGAGGAGGTCGCCGCCCTCGCGGCATACGGCCTCCGTGAGGGACGGACCGCCTCGCGGGCCGTCGGCTACGCCCAGGCTCTGGGCCAGCTGGACGGCCGGTTGACCCAGGCCGAGGCCCAGGAGGAGACGACCCGGCTGACCAGGCGGCTCGTGCGCCGACAGGAGTCCTGGTTCGGGGCCGACCCGCGTATCCAGTGGCTGGACGCCGAGGCGCCCGACCTGCTGGACCGGGCCCTGACCGTCGTGCAGCGCGACATACCGGACAATGGCTGACGTGACCACCGCGACCGCCTTCACCAAGGGTCACGGCACGAGCAACGACTTCGTGCTCGTGCCGGCACTCGACGGCGTCCTCGACCTCACCCCCGCGCAGGTCGTCGCGCTCGCCGACCGGCGGGCCGGCATCGGCGGCGACGGGGTGATCCGGGTGGTGCCCACCGGCGCCGCGACCGAGGCGGAGGTCCGGGCGTATGCCGGACAGGCGCGCTGGTTCATGGACTACCGCAACGCCGACGGCAGCATTGCCGAGATGTGCGGCAACGGGACCCGGGTGTTCGCGGCCTACCTGCGTCGCGAGGGGCTGGAAATGGCCGACGAGTTCACGATCGCGACGCGTACCGGGGTCAAGACGGTCCGCTTCGAGGGCGACCTCATCGCCGTCAACCTCGGCGGCTGGCGACTCGCCGACCCCGAGGCGGCCGCGGCCAAGGGGTTCGACGCCCTCGTCCACCTCGCCGGCCTCGAGCCGCTGTCGGCCCTGTCCCTTGACCTCGGGAACCCGCACACCGTGGCCGCGCTCCCCGCTGCCGTCGACCTGGCGGCCCTCGACCTGCACCTGGCTCCCTCGGTCAACCCGCTGCCGCCGCACGGCACCAACGTGGAGTTCGTCCGGCCGCTCGGACCGGCCCACCTCGCGATGCGGGTCCACGAGCGCGGGGTGGGCGAGACCCAGTCCTGCGGCACCGGGGCCTGCGCCGCGGCGCTGGCGACCAGCTTCTGGTCCGGGGAGAGCGAACCCTCGACCGACTGGACCGTCGACGTGCCCGGCGGCCGGCTCCGGGTCCGGGCCCTGCCCGGTCAGGAGGTCGAGCTCGCCGGTCCGGCCGCGCTCGTCGCCGACGGCGTCGCCACCCTGTAGCCACCTACGGCTCAGCGCCCATCCGCGGGGTGGTCGGCCGCGGATGCCGAGGACGGCCCTGCCGGCCCTGGACCTCGCCGGAAGCCGAGCGTGGGCAACAGTGCCGGGACGCGCTCGGCGTAGGCGTCGTAGGCGGCGCCGAACGTGCGCCGTAGGTCCCGCTCCTCGAACCTGGTCCCGATGGCGATGTAGGCCGTGGCACCCGCTGCGAAGAGAAGGTGTGAGGCACCCAGGTGAGGGGTTGCCCAGAAGGCCAGGACGAGTCCGGTCATCAGGGGGTGCCGCACGAGGGCATGCAGTCCCGAGACCTGCAGGTCGTCGGCCCGAGCGGGGTCCCGGGGCGTCGCCCACCCGGCCTGGCGCAAACCGGTGAGCTCGAGGTGGTCGACGGCATAGGTCGCCGTGATCGCGAGGAGCCATCCGGCCGCGCACAGCGACCAGAGGACCAGGCCGGCCGCGCCGTGGACCTGCCACACCGAGCCACCGAAGGGTTGCCACAGAACCAGTATCAGGACGAGGCAGATCTCGGTGGCGACCAGATAGGACGTGCGCTCGAGCTCAGCAGGTATGCCGCGGCGCAGAGCTGCTTTGATGCGCGGGCGTGCCATCACGGAGTGCTGCACGGCGAACAGGAGCAGGAGTGCCAGGTCGGTCGTCACCGCGACCGGGGCGGTCGTGCGCGACGGGCCGTCCACGACCCGGGGGACGACAACGCCGGCGAGGAAGGCGATGGTCCACAACGTGACGGCGACGAACCCGGCCCACGCGGCCGCTGACAGGACGAGGTAGGCGGGTCTCCTGGACATGCCTCCATGCTCGGTCGCGCGCGGTGGGCGACGCAGCCGTGGAACTACCTCACCTGTGCGGCTCGCGGGCGACGTACCAGGCGGCCACCTGGGAGCGCGACCGGAACCCGAGGCGCAGCCGGATGCGCTCCAGATGTGACTCTGCGGACCGTTCGGAGATGCCGAGCCGCTCCGCCAGCTCGCGGTTCGTGAGGCCGTCCGCCACCAGCGCCGCGACCTCGGTCTGGCGAGGCGTGAGATCGGTGGGTACGGCGCGCCGCAGCCGGGGCAGGCGCAGGAAGTCCCGCACATGCGTGACCAGCGCCTCCGCATCGCCGATGGCCGGCAGGTGCGACCGGCCATCGAGCTCCACCAGCTCGGCGCCCGGAATCGCGTCGGCGAGCACCCTGCCCTGCGCCACAGGGGCCGCTCGGTCTCCCCGTCGGTGCAGCACCAGCGTCGGCGCGCCGACCTGTTCCAGGGCCGGCAGCACGTCCAGGTCGTAGGCGAGCCGGAGGAGGGCGACTGCAGTGTCGACCGAGGATGCCGCCCGTTGGTACTGGGCGAGCGCCCGGCGAGTGCCGGCATCGGCGTCCGGCGCGAAAAGGTCGGTGAGCAGGTCCGTACCCAGTCCCCAGTGGGTCGCGAGCAGCCCCAGCACGTGCCGCCTGCTGTCCTCGTCCCCGATGGCGGCGCCGGTGGCCCAGCCGCCGTAGAGGACGAGCCGGGAGACGGTCTCGGGACGTTCGGACGCCCACAGCGAAGCCACGGGCGCGCCCAGTGACCAGCCGAACACGTCCAGACGCGGTGCCCCGAGCGCCTCGGTCACGGCGCGGATCGCGTCCAGCTCCAGCGCCAAGGTCCGTGGCCCGTCATAGGGGTCGGAGAGACCGCAGCCCGGGCGGTCGTAGCGCACCAGCGTCCGTCCGGACGACAGGGCCTCGTGGAACATCCGCTCGGCCGGGATCGACCAGCCGAGCTCGAGGTGGCTCAACCAGCCCGGCACCACCAACAGGAGAGGCCCAGCGCCGGTGAGCGCGTAGGCCACTCTCTCCCCGCCCGACAGGTTCGCCATGCCCAAGCGCTGACGACGTTCAGCCACAGGACCAGTGAACCGCAAGACTGGCGCGGAGCCGATGACGCGAGGACCGCGCGTATTTCGATGGCGGCGTATTTCGATGGCGATGTGCAGCCGCCACGGAGATGCTTCTGTCCATGAAGCTCGACGTCATGGTCACCGGGGGCATCGTGCGGGGGAGCGTGGAGGCCGGCCTGGCCGTCTTTCGTGGGATCCCGTATGCCGCGTCCCCGGTACGGTTCGGTGCTCCGCAGCCGGTTCAGACCTGGGACGGCGTGCGGGAGGCGTCCAGCTTCGGGCCCCCGCCCCCGCAGTCGACCGCCCTCGGCGCGAGGGCGGACGCCGAAGGAGGCGAGGACTGGCTGAGCATCAACGTGTGGTCAGCGGACCTCGGTGGTGGCCTGCCGGTGATGGTGTGGATCCAAGGCGGCGCCTACGTGTTCGGCTGGTCCGGTCTGCCGGAGTACGACGGCGGCAACCTCGCACGCGGCGGTGTCGTCGTGGTGACCTTCAACTACCGGGTCGGGTTGGAGGGCTTCGGCTACGTCGAGGGGACGCCGGCCAACCGCGGCCTGCTCGACCAGGTCGCCGCGCTGGCCTGGGTGCAGGAGAACATCCGCGCCTTCGGCGGCGACCCGGGCCGGGTCACCGTCTTCGGCCAGTCCGCCGGTGGTGGCTCGGTGGCGGCACTACTGGCGATGCCACGCGCAACGGGGCTGTTCCGTCGAGCCATCGTGCAGAGTATGCCGGGCACGTACTTCACCCCCGCGTTGGCCGCCGACATCACCCGGGTCTGTGCTGCCCAGCTCGGGCTCGAGCCCGGCGACCTGCCCACCGTCGACCCGCATCGCCTGCCGGCTGCCGGTGACGCCGTCATGGCGGTCATGGACCAGTACGTGGCTCGTTGGGGCCGTGCCGCACACGCGCGGGTCCCGTTCGCTCCGGTCGTCGACGGTGACGTGCTGCCGTCGACCCCGTGGGAGGGCCTCACCGGTCACGGCGAGCTGTTGGTCGGGCACACCCGCCACGAGCAGCGACTGCTCACCGCCCTGGCCGGCCTGCTCGGCGCGGTGACCCCCGGGCAGGCCACCGAGGCGGCACAGGTCTTCGGCCCGGATCCGCGACGCTACGAGGAGACCTTCCCCGATGCCCAAGAGCTGTACGAGGTCGTGCGTTCGGACTGGCTGTTTCGGATGCCATCGCTGAAGCTGGCCGACGCCCAGGTCAAGGCCGGCGGACCGGCATACCTGTACGAGCTGACCTGGCCCGCCCCCGGCATGGGAGGCGTGCTCGGGGCCTGTCACGGGCTGGACGTGCCCCTGGTGTTCGGCAACCTCACCGCCGGGCAACCGGCCGTGCTCCTCGGCGAACCCACCCCGGAGGCGCACTCCCTGTCCGAGCAGATGCGGACCGCATGGACGGCCTTCGCCACGACCGGCAGTCCCGGCTGGGCCGCCTACGACACCGGCTCGACGCGGATTTTCGACCGTGACCCGGCGGTCACCGCCTATCCCGAGACGGTGTCTGCGGAGATCTGGCGCAACCACCCCACGGTGCTCGACCTGGAGGGGGAGCGCACGTCCTGACGGTGACGTCGGACCTCGCCTGCGGATGACAGATCCGCCGCAACGTCCTAGCGTCGAGGAGATGAGGCGAAACAGAACGACGATGTCCCTGTCCCTCGTGGGCGCTGCGGCGCTCGCCGTACCTCTCGCGGCCACGGCCGTTGCGTCGCCCGGAGCCCCGGCGTCGCTCGAAGCGCCGGCGACAGCGCCCACGGTGGCAGCCAAGGGTCACTCGGGGTCGACCGACCTGCCGAAGGTCCCGCTCATGGTCGGCGGTGGGGGTGCGGTCTCCTCGGTCGACCGGGATGCCAGCCAGGTGGGTGTCGACGTGCTGGCTCGCGGTGGCACAGCCGCCGACGCGGCCGTCGCCACCGCCGCGGCGCTGGGCGTGACCGAGCCCTACTCGACGGGCATCGGCGGCGGTGGCTTCTTCGTCTACTACGACGCCCGGAAGCACAAGGTGACCACGATCGACGGCCGCGAGACGGCGCCGAAGACCTTCACCTCCACGGTGTTCACCACCCCCGACGGCAAGCCGATGGACTTCAACACCGTCGTCAACTCCGGACTGTCGGTCGGCACCCCGGGCACACCGGCCACCTGGGCGCTGGCCCTGAAGCTGTGGGGCAAGCGCTCCTTCTCGGACATGCTCGCGCCGGCCGAGGCGCTGGCCCGGCATGGCTTCGTCGTCGACCAGACCTTCCACGACCAGACCGACCAGAACGCGGATCGGTTCCGCAAGTTCCCGGCAACGGCGGCGACCTTCCTGCCCGGGGGGCAGGTGCCCGCCGTCGGCTCGACCTTCCGCAACCCCGACATGGCCACGGCGTACGCCCTCCTGCGGCGGCAGGGACCATCGGCGGTCTACACCGGTGCCCTCGGCCGGGCCATCGTCGCCGAGGCCCAGCACCCGAGCACCGCACCCGGTGTCACGGTTGCAGGTGGGCAGCTGACCATGGGTGATCTCGCGGCATACCGCGCCGACCTCAAGGCGCCGATCACCTCCACCTACCGCGGCCTGGACGTCTACGGGATGCCCGTCCCGAGCTCGGGTGGGATCGCCGTGGCCGAGATCCTCAACCTGCTCGCGGCATACGACAGGACGACCGGCGTCCCGATCAAGGACGTCTCCAACGCCGAGTTCCTGCACCGGTTCTCCGAGGCGAGCGCGACCGCCTTCGCCGACCGCAACCGCTGGGTCGGCGACGTCCCCGGCGTACCGGTGCGTGACCTGACCTCCAAGGCGTTCGCGGCCGAGCGGGCCTGCCTGTTCTCCCCGACCACCGCGATGACCCGGCCGGTGCCCTTCGGGTCGCCCGACGGGTCGTATGCCGGCTGCCCGGCCTCTGGCGCCCGGCTCCCCGAGCCGCGTGAGGGCCTGTCGACCTCCAACCTGGAGGTGGTCGACAAGTGGGGCGACATCGCGTCCTACACCCTCACCATCGAACAGACCGGTGGCTCGGCGATCACGGTCCCGGGCTATGGGCTGCTGCTCAACAACGAGCTGACCGACTTCAACTTCGTGCCGCTCCAGGAGGGCGTCCCGGACCCGAACCTGCCCGGTCCCGGCAAGCGGCCGCGGTCCTCTATGAGCCCCACGATCATCCTCAAGGACGGCCGGCCCTGGCTCGGCGTCGGTAGCCCGGGTGGCGCGACGATCATCACCTCCGTGGCCCAGACGATCACCGAGTACGTCGACCGGGGGCTGCCGCTCGTCGATGCCATCGCGGCGCCGCGCCTGTCCAGCCGCAACGGGCAGGAACAGGCCGAGCCGGCGCTCTTCGGCTCCGCCGACGGCGCTGCCCTGGTGGCGATGGGCCACAACCTCGCGAGCACGCCCGAGATCGGTGCGGTGACGGCGATCAGGGTCTACCGCGACCGGCTCGAAGCGGCGGCGGAGACCACCCGCCGCGGCGGCGGCTCGGCCATGGTGGTCCACCCGACCGGCTGACTAGCCCATCGGCAGATGGAAGTGGACTTAGTCAGACTTGGTCAACTGACGTCGAAAGGGTGCCCCCCCCGAGAGCCGCCCCGCGCACGGCCGCGGGCAGGTCGTCAACGTCCACGAGGCC
>Ga0209811_10000547_pt1 | contig 15197 bp, 26 predicted proteins | sample Coa_R1_6_FD_187161 | JGI IMG/M metagenome (GOLD analysis project Ga0209811, IMG submission 187161) | Surface soil microbial communities from Centralia Pennsylvania, which are recovering from an underground coalmine fire. - Coalmine... | ecosystem: Environmental > Terrestrial > Soil >...
TAGCAAGCTCGCCTGGAAACTTGGGAGTTTCCAACGGGGGACCAGTCCGTTGCGCCGTCCTTTGGACTAAAATTAGGGGAAGATGTGCCTGCGGGTCAAGGAGATACATCTCTTGACTCAATCGCTGGGCCTTGAGGACGCCACTTCCCATTGACGCCATTTGGTTTAGACATAGCGGTAGGGTTTTCCTTCTGAATGATATTTACGTAAACGTTCGCGGTGGCAAGTGCGACACCGCAATCTTATGCCCCCAGTTCGGTGGTCTATTTCTACAAAGGCATCGTGGCGGGGATGTCCTTTGTGGCACTTGCGTCTTTTTAGGCGGGCCGTTCGCCGATGGAGAGGTTCGTCCTTTTTATTCACAAGAGCGTCTCCCGGTCATAGGATCCAATTCGCAGGAATCGTATTCTATGTCGGGAATGGACGGCTCATCAGATTCTGAATCTGATAATAAGGCACCGCGCTTTCCGGCGATGTTGAATGTAGAGCAGCCTTTGCCGCCCTTTTCCCATACGGTCTGGTAGATGCCCTTAAAATCTTCCCAGGGCATTTTGCGACCGTCCATGTTGATGGTTTTGGAGGCCGCCGAATCTAAATACTTTTGAGCGGTGATTAACACATTTAGGTGTTCTTGGGCGGTCACATCTGAGGCTAATTTGCCTTTGGTGTTTAGGAACTTGGACCCGTAGTCTTCGAGGGTTTCAATCGCCTGACCTGTGGGCGTATTGATGGGTCGTTCCTGCCGGTAGGCAAACACAGGTTCCAACGCCGAACTAACATTGTCTGCACACAAACTAATGGTTCCTGTGGGAGCAATACTTGTCAAATGGGAGTTGCGGATGCCGTAAGTTTTAATTTGGGCGCGCACTTTGTCGGGGAGGGTTTTGACGTATTCGCCCTGTAGATATCGTTCGGCGTCAAACAATGGAAAGGGGCCTTTTTCTTCGGCCAATATAGAACTGGCCATGTACGCCTCGTTGTTTATGATGCTGAGGACTCGGGCCTGGAATGTACGGAATTCGGCGCTTCCGTAGGAATGGCCTAGTGCTTCGCCGGTATTGGCCAGCCCTGTAATTCCTATTCCCATTCGTCTTTTGGTTATGGCTTCGGCTTTTTGTTCGGCCAAGGGGTAACGGGTCTTGTCTATTACGTTGTCTAAGGCCCGGACAATAGGGGGAATGTCGTGGGCTAGGAGTTCGTAATCGAAGGTCCAGGGACTTTGACCTACGAGGACGGGTTGACGAGAGAGATATTTTACTAGGTTGAAGGAACCTAAAAGACACGCACCGTATGGGGGCAAGGGTTGTTCTGAACAAGGGTTTGTACTTGCGATTGTTTCACAATAGTATAGGTTATTCATTCGGTTTATGGTGTCGATGAATACGACGCCGGGTTCGGCCCAGTCCCATGTGCTGCGCATTAGGTTTTCCCACAATTCGAGGGCGTTTACATATCTGTAGTTTTTGCCGTTCCATCTTAGGGGGAATTCTTCGCCCGATTGGATGGCTTCCATAAACTGGTCTGTTACGGCGACGCTTATATTAAATCCCACCAACTTGTCGCGGTTGTTTTTAGCATGGATGAACTCTTCAATGTCTGGATGGTCAATGCGTAGGATACCCATCTGGGCGCCTCGCCTGTGGCCAGAGGATGCAGTGGCCAGACATACAGCGTCGTAGATGTGCATAAAAGAAACGGGACCACTAGATTGGCTTTGTAGTTTAGCAACCAGTTCTCCCCGTGGACGTAGTGTTGAAAAGTCATAACCGATCCCACCTCCCATACGCATTGTGGCTGCGGCCTCCTTGGCCCTATCCATTATAGAGCCGGGGCCTTCAACAAACGAATCACTTATGGTTCCACTCACATAACAATTGTGTGAGGTGACGTGTTTGGAAGAGCCTATTGCGGATTGTATGCGCCCGCCGGGTAAAAATCTTTGATCTAGGAGGATTTCTCGGGTTTGGTGGTAGTGGTTATCGGAATCTTTGAGGCCGAATGCAACTCGGTTCATGGATTCGCGGAAGTCTTCGCCCGGTGAACGATACTTCATTGCGTGTAGACGATCGGCGGCTTGTGTCTGTGGTCCCATGTCTAAGGGTTCCTTTTAGAGGTTAGGACTGGATGCCATCAATTGTTCGATCATGTATTGAGGGTTGGAGGAGTTTTGGATTATGATGTCGGGTTTGATGAGGGGGTATTCTTGCTCTGAGATGTGGTCTCCGGGGCCGTATCCTTCGCGGTCTAGTTTTAGGATTTTGGCGTCGAGGTTTTTGAGGGAGCGGGATTCGCTTAGGAATCTTACATCATCTACCACGATGTGGGGGTGGCCTTGGGATTGAAGATTTTGAATAGTATTGATGCAGATTGTGGTCCAGAAGTTGGGGTCCATGTTTAGGCGGCCCCATTCTGTACCTAGGGTTTGCATTGCGTAGCGGGGGGAACGGTTTGAGAAGTATGGGGAGGGTTCCTCCTTTAAATGACCATGCAACATGGCCTCGATTAGGTGTTCGGGGCATTCTTGAGCATATAAAAGACTTCGGAGCATGTCTCGTAGAGGGTCTGCGAGGCTGATGCGGCGGAAGTCTAATTGGGCGCTTAGAAGACGCGCCAATGTGGTTTTGCCGCTTTGTTTGGGGCCGATGAGTCCTAGGATCATGAGTTTTTACTCGGTGCGGGGTTTTGGGATGAAGGTTCCGTCGGTGCCTTTGCGAATTATTCCGGTCCTGTAAGCGGTGTCTATGAGGCGTCCGATACGGTCACTGGTTACTTTATCGCTCAAAAAGGTCCAGAGGACTTCGTCTTTGAGGGGTTTTCTTTTGTCATGTACGACGGAGGCCCATATTGCGTAGGTATATTGGTGGAGGTCTTGCATCAATTGAGCATCTGACTTTTGTCTCATGGCCTTGAAAACGTCAGGCATGGTGAGTTCGGCGTCTAGGAGCCATTTCTTGGCGCGTTCAAAATCTTCTAGTTCGACGGTGAGTTTTTTGTGTCGGGAAACGGCGGCGATCATGGAGAGTTTTAGGACATGGGCTTCGCGACGCCCCAAGTAGTGGACTAGGCGTCCATAATCAGGTTTTGGGGGAAGCCCTTCACTGAACCATTTGTTGAGGGCTAGTTGGGCGTCATCTGACCACAAGAATTCGCCGCTCATTTTGAATATTTGGTTGAGATCTTGTTGGAGGATTTGGTAATTAGTCTTAGGTCTTTTGGCAAAAACGTCGCGGTCTGGGTTCTCGACCTTGGCACCGTAAATGAACATAAGTCTGGACGTAAAGCCTTGGCCCCAGGCACTCTCGGGTAGGAGATCAGCTAGGAAGTCTGGGGTCACTCCCGCCAGGATATTAACGGTTGGTTTGTCTATGTCGATGGAATTTGTGCTTGATCTGGGAGCCTTGTATTGGTCAAGATTATCATATAAGGAGGTCATGTCGCCGAAGAATTGGGATTCGGCTTTGGAGAACAGGACAGAGAATTCCATACATGCCAGGGACATGGCATGTGAAATGATGTTTCCGGTGCCGTTTTTATAAGTTCTAGGACTATTTTCGAGGGCTTCTAGGAAAGACTTTTTGGTTGGGTTGTCTGGTCCCACAAAGATATATTCGGGACCGTTTTTGGTTTCGGTCCAGAGTTTGCGGGCTTGATCTACCATTAGGGATTTGCCCGAGGCGGGCACCCCTGACAAAAGGACGAATAGATTTGGGTATAGTGGTCCCTTGTCCGTTTCGGTATAGACTCTTCGTTCTAAGGCACCGGCGATTGTGGTTATGGCGGTCCATAGTCGAAAGGATTGGGGGCTTTGAATGCCCTCGGTGTCCTTTACAAATGTATCTATCCAGTCCATGGATTTTACTTGTCTTTTGGCTCGAACAGGGCGTCAGTGTTGGCGGGTTGGTCTTGGTATTTGCCTTCATATGGGTTGTCGGTGTGAGATTCAAGACGAAAGAATACGACTTGGGCGATGCCGGTTCCGGCTTTTATGTGGATGGGTCCGGAACCAAAGTGCATGTTGATTTCTAGGCGTAGGATTCCGCGCCAACCGGGTTCAATCACTGTGGTAGCGTGTTCTATGTGAAGTCTGGCCCAGGTAGATTTGGAGAACAGGACACCCATTACGTCTGAGGGCATTGTGAATTTTTCGATGGCGTCTACGCGTACTGAGGATGAGGGCCATAGATGAATGTCTTGGGCAATTCTTAGGTCGTAGCCTGCGGGGCCAAGTCCATATGAAACGCCTTCGTATCGGGTTCTGGGTTCACATGGATCGAGAATTTTTAGGCGGCGGATTTCTTGGGCGGGTAAGATCATGTGTGGTACTCCTGGGGACGGGGAGCACCGGGTTTATCGAGGCCGAAGGGATTGATTTCTTTGCCTTGGCTCCATCTTAGGCCCTTATTTCTTCCGGTTTTGGCATCGGTTGGGACGCTAAATTTTCTGTGGCCGAGGTTGATTTCGACTTTTAGGTGGGATTGGATTGTTTTGATGAGGTCTTTTTCGTCATCGTTCTGGTGGAATTGGCCATATATAGCGTCGTGTTCTTGAGTGAGTAATTGTATTCTGGTTCCCATTTTTTTCCAACAACGCCATAGTCCTAGGTTTATGTCATCGGCGTTTGAACTTGCCTGCATGAAGGCGGCGGCTTGTCGGATTGTTTCGTCTGCTTCGGGCCGATCAAAAAAATCTCGTTGCCGCCCAAATATGTTAGTTAGGAATTGTTTTGTTTGGAGTTGTTGGGCGAGCCAGGTGTGATATTTTGGGATACATGGAAACGCGGTGAAGTATTTGGTTTGGAAATCTTTTACTAGATTGACGGGGATTCCTGTATGAATGCTTATGGTTGGGGGGCGGCCTAATATGTTTGTGGCGTGGGCTAGGATTTTGCAGGATTGGCGGTAGGTTTCTTTTGAGAAGGGGCGGTCTGCTATTTGGCGGTCTTGTTTTAGGTCTCCTGTCCACGGTAGATCTTTTTCCCATACCATCCTTGCCACGGCAGTATGACCGTCTCCACTTTCCAGGGCGTCGAGATAGGACCAATCTTCAAATAAGATTCCACAGTACAGACCGACCCATCGACTTTCTGCTTGTTCTTTATCAATACCAAATAGCCTCCATCCTCGGTCGGAAATAAACATTCTACGGACACTTTCCGTAACATTCTGCATATTTCCTCCGGTTCCGGTAAAGGATTTGGAGGAGGAAAATCGTCCTTCGTTTGTTCCGGCGATGTTAATGGATGTTCTAATTCTCCAGTCATCGTCTACCTCCATTTCGAGTTTTTCGAGTTGCTTTTTGAGATCACGGCAGGATAATATGGCCGCACATATGGGTCTGATGTGGGGGTATTTTAGTCTTAGTTTTTCGAGGGTTTCTTCGTTCATGGGGATCTTTTTTTCGCCCTTGTGGGATTTTTCGATGGGGGCGATCTTCATTAGGTCGTAGAATAAGGCTTTGATTTGGTGATGGGAATTGTAGTTCAAAGGACTGTCTGACAGGGCAAATGACCAAATGTCTAGGGCGTTTTTTATGCCGTCTAGGCGGGTTTTTATGTCTTGGACGGCGTTTTCGCGCTCCATTGGATCAATTAAAAAGCCACGGATCATCATTTCCATGACTGGGCCTTGGAGGCCCCGTTCCAAATTATATATGGGAGTTGTGTTTGGGAGGGTTAATAATTTTTCTAGGATTTTGTGGGTTCTGACGCAATCAAAGCCGTTGTAGATTTGGGGGTCGCCAACTTCTAGGTCTGTGTCGTGGGCGGCGATTAGCATTTTAGATTAGTCCTTTCTCCATTGCGAGCCATTCTGGTAGGGTTATGGTCCCGGAGTATTGGTCCCATTCACAAAGGGATTTGGGGAGCCAGACTGTTTCCTTGCCGTCATAGAATAAAAAGGCTCTTTCGGTTTCGTGGCGGAGTTCCCCGGCGATATCGACCACATCGGAATTGCCTTTTTTCATGTCCTAGGGTTCCTTTCGCCGGGGAAGTGGAGGTTTTTGGGTGGGCCACTTATTAGAGGAGGAGGAAATCTTCTATGAGGTTGTCTTCGGGTTTCATACCTTGGGAGGGTTCGAGCCAGAAGATTTCTTTGTCGTTCATGCGCGCCCATTTTAGTTCGCGCAAAGATGATTCGCCCAAATAATCATCTTTATTTAGCATCAACACGGCATCGGAATTGGTGATCTTTAATAGGTATCCGAGATCGAGGGTTTCTTTTTGTTCGGGGGTGTACCAGACCTTTTCGCCTTCGATGGAGGGGAATGTGGCCAGTGAATAAGCAATGTGGCCGGCGAGGCCGAGTTTTTTGTTCCATTCGTGCCATTCTTGTTCGGGTTTGGAAGAGCCGCAGATTGTGAATTTCATTTATTTGGTCCTTTCGGGTTTGTCGCCGCAGTTGTCGCATTTGGCATATGGGCCGGCTACAGGTCCAGCGCACTTGCGACAGGTCCACCCTATATAGGATTTTGAGGGTTTTGGATCTTTGTTTTCGGGCATTAATCGTCCCTCTTTAAGGATTCGCCCTTGCCGTACATGGTTTTCCATCCAAAATCTCCAACGTCTCCGTAGATGGAATTTAAGAATCCGAGACCTTTGAGCATTTCTGGAAAGAGCGCATGGTGAAGTAGCATTGTGTCGTGTTTCATGTTTTTGGGTCTCATTCCTGAACATAGTAAACGGTTTATATCATACAAGCCGTTTTGGAAGACTAATTCGGCCCCTGAACTGAGGCCGTGTTGGACCCATTTCCAGGCTAGGACTTCATGTTCGGGGGTGGGCCAATAGTTTTCTAATTGTCCATTTTCTTTGTTTCGGGTCATAAACGGAATGACAAGTCCTTGGTCGCCGGATCGGGCAAAACCTACCATAGATATCAGTTGCGCTAGAATGTTTCGGCCTTTGGGGGCATAGTTTTTCATTCGGGTGAGTTCGGCCTTAGAGTACAGGACAAAGCCACTTTCAATGTCACAAGTATAGCGTTGGGCGGGCACTGAGAACCATTTTTCTATGTCCTCTAGGGTAGGGTTGGTTTCGATCCAGACTTTGTTTCGGGTTATGGTGGTGGTTTGGGATTCTTTGTTGGCCTTTGTCAGATCTGACACTATGAGGGGACGTAAGGCCCAATCCCGCAATGCGGCGGGATGATATGTGGGGAGGGCTTTTATGGACCATTTTGTTTGGTGAACGGTTCCGCGCAGATCGGAGATTTTTGTTTGCCCTAAAATGGCCCAACATGCGGTATTTCCTAATGGAATTATGAGGTTTGGGCGCATTTGTTCGATTTCTTCCCAAAGTCTTTTTATGTGGTGGGAGTATTGGTTTAGGACGTAGAAGTTTTTCGCGCCCCGTTTGTAGGGGCCGAATTCTAGGTTTATATCGTCGAGTTTGTTGCCGAAAAAGAGTTCGATGTTGTCGCGTTCGGGGTGGGCTTCAAATACATTGGTTAGGGCCGCACCTGTATTTCTGGTTTTGGTCCAGAAATGGACCATTTCCAGAAATGAGACACCATTATAGGTGCCGCAAAAACTGCAATGGCCGAATGTGGTGGGGGATTTACAGTGGCGGCATTCGCGGGTGAGTGGGGGCCATAACTGCGCTTCGCCGCCCATTCGGGCCAATTCCTGGCCGCTAGTTCCTACAAACGCATGTTTGTAGTCGTTTTCGTTTTTGCCCCAGGCTTCGCCAACCAACAATACACGCATTGTAATGTCCTCATAGGAATAGATTTTGGATTATGTGTTCTTTCTTTTTGCGTTTTCGGGAATTTAGGATTCGGAGGGCATGGTTTGGGGTTTCGGCTAGGGCAATTTCGGGGTCGTGTAAATGTTCGGTGACTACAATGGCAATGTGGACTTCTTTGTCTGAAATGTTGAATTTTTGGGCGGTCGCCCTTTGGGTATGGCTTGGATTTTGTCGCAGGCGCGACTTATGGTATTTGTAGATTTTGCGGATTTGGGCCGTGAGCATAGGGGTGTCTTTCTTGTGTCTTTTGAGCCATTCAGATAGTTCTAGCCCCAGAAAGAATTTAATCCTTCTGGGGCTGAACCTTTTTGTTTGGAGCTTTGCTCCTGTTTATTCGCGGTTATCGCGGGTAATGGAGACCATCAGATTGTATTTGCGCTTTGTTCCGTCGGCGTTGGTGGAGGTTTCGCTGTCCTCGACGCCAATTCCGATCATGACGTTTTTGCCGCGCATTTCGTTGATGCACTCGTCCATCGGTTTTGTCGGGGGAAAGCCCATGTTCTCGAAAAAGGTACGGTTCATGGGCATTGCGCCGGGGGTAATCCAAATGACGGATGGACCGTTGGGGAACCTCCGATTGGGGAACTCGTAATCGGAGAGGTTGTATCCGGCCAATTTTGATTGGTCCAGATCGGGACCGGCCTCTGTGGGCTGGACGAAAAAGGCGTAGTATTTGGTCCCTTTCTTGGAGGAATTTCCTTCGTCAATGTCCACAACTTTGCCGTAGTAGTGGCCCATTGGCAATGGTTGGCGGGATTCCCAATCCCCGATCGGCTTCCTCAAAAGGTCGCGGAAGTCAGGAACGTCAACACTAGAAACGTCACTCATGATGTGTGTCCTTGATTTTAGGTTTCAGTTCTTGTGTCGTAGGTTTAGGCTAGGATAGGCAGGTTTTGGATGTTTCTCCTTTTTTTATAATTTGAGTGGCGCGGGACGACCTGTGTTTTGGGCCGCCGATGGTAGGCTTGTGACATTGGTTGTGGCTCGTGGGGCAGATACTTGACCCAATTCTTTGACGAAATCTTGGGGTAGGGGTTTGCCATTGAGTTGGGAAAAGATTTCTGCCAAGCCTGTGGATATGTCATATGAATCTTCCAGCCACGCACTTCTTTTACATATAACTCTATCGACGGGTTTTGTCCAGATTTTTCTTGAATCCCCCGTTGCGTTTGAGCGGACGGCAAATACGTTGTTGAAGTATTTGCCCATTCGCGGGGATAGGGCTTGGCCTATGGCATCTGGGAGGCCGTCAGGATCAGAACTTCGTCCTGAACGGTTGATTTCACTTGGGGATTGGGCAAATCCTCGTGATTCATCGACCCAGGTTATGTGGCAGACTATGATTATGTTGCATTTGACTGAGGCCGAAAATAGAACCTCTAATAATCTTCGGAGCCAGGCTTGGGCGCCGCCTATGTCGCGTTGGTGGTCAAATCCGTCTTCTATTGCGCCTAATCGGCCATTTATTCCCTGATGGTAATAATAGGCATAACGGGCCATTGTGGAATAGGTGTCTAGGATACAGATTGTGTCTGGCCCCCAGGAATAGACCGAGCCTAGGTCTTGGTCTTGGTCTTTCCAGTTTTGCAACAGATCGGTGACTTTTAGCCATGCCTGGGAATTGGACGGGGCTAATACTCTTTCTTTTGTTGTTTTTAGGATTCGCCCACCAGGATCTTTGTGGACCCTATCTACGGTCGAGAGGGTCATTTCTTGATCGACAGGAATGAATGAGGATTGCCCCAAATCAATGTCATGTTTTTGAATAAAGTTATAATAGGGAAAGTGGTCCCGGTCGAGGAGTAAATTTTGGAGGGTGTCAATTCCTTTGTCTGCGTCTAGGAGACGCAGTTTGTAGCCGGCGGCGGCAAGTGAAGCAAAGGAACCTGTTTTTCCTGATCCCTGTCTCCCAAGGTAGATCAGTTTGACGGGTCTTTGGGTGGTTTGGTCGTTTAGTGGGGGCATTGGTTTTAGGCCCTTTCTAATGTTCTGGGTTGAATTGGATCCCATACTCTGCGGTTGTAATTGTTGTCTAGAAGGATTTGTCTCATGGATATGTCTGCGGCACATACTTCGCGGTAGGGGCAGCCGTATTTGATTTCGCCAGTTTTGGGGTCTTGGTGGGGCTGGCCACATGCCTTGTCGTTTCGGGGCCAATAGTTGTTTTTGGCATAGGTTTCGGCGTGGGAGATCCAAATCCAGGTGTCGCGGAGCCATTCGTGGAGTTGTTCGGGCGTTCGGTGGATTATGCCGCGTTGGAATTTGGTACTGTTTACTAGAATTTGGGCGGCGTCAATAATCATGGTTGTGACGGGTTCGTCTAGGATTATTCCACCGGCCAACATATAGGCCGAGACTTGATTGTCTGGGGAGAACCGCGCAAAGAAGGATTGGTTGATGGAAAATTTGGTGGTTTTTTTGTCTACTATTGCGTTTTGGCCTTCGAATTTGACAAGTTTGTCAATGTGGCCGCACAGGAGAAAGGGTTCTCCCGTTAGGGCGGATTGGCACCCAAGCTCAATTCTGAATGATAGTTCTACGGCGGGCTTTCCGTCGTGAAGAATTACGGTTTCTAAAGGATCGTCCTTGAATTGGTCCAAGTACCAGATAATACTTCTGATTAGGGTTCCGCGGTTTTTTACGGGGTTATCGGATGGCCAGGGACGGTTTAGGTCTTTGCGCCATGTCCGCATTAGGGTATCGGTTACGGTTTTTTCGACGGCCGATTTGTAGTCTAGACCCTCGGCTTTTAAATGGTCGTACAGTTCAAAGGCATGGTGGTATTCGCCGCCAAAAATAAAATGTACGTTTGTTTCTCGCGGTTCATACCCATCAATGATGGAGTATTTGTATTTTTGGGGGCAGAGTTTTAATTCTCCTAGAGAGGTCTGGTCCCATGAAGTTTGGAGGGTGGGAAGTTCGGGACTGAACGAGAGGTTGCGGCGTTCTGGACCTTCTAGGTCCAGGTCGTCGTTTGAGGGTTCAAATTCTGTGTCTGTAGTCATTTTGTGTTGTGTCTTTCTATTCTTCGTCTATCTCGACTAGGAGATCCAAGGGGGTTATTTGGCGTTTGACGGGGGTTCCGCCGGAGGATTTTCTGGCCCGCGTAGTGCCGACGCCTAGTTGTACCTCTAAATTGTGTTTGGTTCGCAGGGACCAATAGTATTGGACGAGTTTTTCTATATCTTGGGGGTCTGGGACTTGGTTGAGGGATAGGGCTCCAGTATCTATGCGGTTTATCAATTCGTCTAAGGCCATTGGGTCTATTTCATCCAATGGTGTAGATAGCCCTTCCTCGTGTCTGAGAGAGGATTCTAACATGAGTTTTAGGGCGTCTTTGGGAGTGTTTATGGGGATTGCGCCGTCGGCGCGGGGCAATGGTTCTGGTTTTTGGATGGTCATGGTGTGTCTGTGTCCTTGTCTAAAAGGTCTTCTATGGGTGGGAGTTTGCCTTTTAATTGCTCTCTTTTTTCTCTTAGGTTTTTGACTAGTTTGCGGATGGTTTCCGAAATGAGACGTTCATCTCCTAGTTCTCGTTTGAGCCATTCATAATCGTCAAGATCCAGACGAATATGAATTCTGTGCAAGGGAGCGTCTGCAATTCGGGGCATTTATTTATTGGGTTTTAACGAGCCATAGTCTGTGGTCAGGGTCGGTGGGACATAATTTAATTTGGATTTGGTTCAGTTCAATGTCGCCAAGTTCTTGGCGAAACCTATAGAGGATTTGTCTGGCCCGAAGTGAAGGCGTGACGACGCTTTTTCCTTCGTCTTGGTTTATTTTTACTTGGATTCCTAATGGACTTTCGAGGGCTTGGCGAAGGACACTGGTGGCTTGGTTCTGCAAGATGGTCATTGTGTCTGTCCTTTATTCCTCTATTAACTCGTCTAGGTTGAAGGTGAGGGTTTCCTTTTCTTTTTCTTTTGGTAAGGGTTTTGGGGGTTTCTTATCGGGGTTTAGTCCTGGCAAGATTCCGGTAGGGTCTTTGGAGAAGTATTTTTGGACGAAGAGTTCGGGGTCGTTTGAGAATTCTTCTAAGGTTTGGGCTAATTGTTCGTATGAGGAGTAAATGGTGAAATATTTGCCACTAAATCTATTATCTTCTAATGGAAGCATCATTTGGAGTTCTATTGTGCCGTTTTGGCATGGCCAGACGTAAAACCTAGGGATGGTGACGTGGCCTGGCAAGAATGCAGGTTTGTGGTAGATTTTGGGTCGTTCTGGATCGTAGAGTTTCATTTTCTTAGGCTACTTGAGAGGATGGTTTGAATAGGATTTGGGGGCGTTTAAAGACCTTTACGGTTCGGCCTTGGACTTTTGTTGTGAGGTTTTGGCCCAAGTTCTTGAGTCTTCGATTGTTGTTTATGGCAGAACGGAACAGTTCTGCCTCTCGGGGGGAGGATAGTTCCACTTCTGAATGGCCGTTGGTTTCGGCCTCGTCCAGTAGGGTTTTGATGAGGTCAAAGTCCCATTGCATTTTGGGATACCTTTTGTTGTTGGTGGGGTTAGAGATTTTCTAGGGAATGCTTTAGGGCGTCTAAGAAGTCTTTTTTTTCCATTTTTAGGTGCTCTCGGGCTACGAACCAGGAAATTCCTGTAAAGGTGGCAATCATTTCGGGGATCAGAAATGCAGGTTCGATGTCATTTTTGTATTTGTTTTGAATTTCGATCCATGTATCGGCTACGTCAGATCGTAAATTTTTGATTTTTTGGGGGGACATTTTGGGCATTTTAATGGAGATCCTTTGATATGGCGATGACTATGATGGCGATTAAGATGAGGGCAATGATAAAGGCGCTTGCTAGGGCAATTGTTTCGGGGGTGAATTGTTTTAGTTTTTGTTTTAGGTTCATTGTTCTTCGAGTTCTTCTTCGAGTTCTTTTAAGGTTTGGGTGACATAAATCATGCGGCCATCTTTTACTATATAGACTAAGCTGTTTTGGGTGGTTCCGTATGAGGAAATGGAGGATTTTCTGGCCCTTTGCGAGAGGCCAGATTCCTGTATTGTTATTGTTAGCCATTCAGACATGGGTTTAGGGTTTTTGGGGCCAGTTTTGGCGGAGCCATTCTTGGAATGAATCTACGTCTGCTTGGGCCATTGCACGTTCTGCGGGGCGGCCCGTTTGGTGTTTTGTAAGATATTCTTTACTATAGTTGAACATCCACTCTAGGGTTCTTAGGTGGTGTGGGGGAAGTTCTGGGACGGTTTTTGTTTTCATTGGGCGATCTCTACTCTTGGGCCGCCATTTGCGCCTACGGTGAATTTACCTTGGCACATTTTGAAGGGTTGGAGTTTTTGGGCGATTTCGCGCGGAATGTAACCGAGCATCCAGTTTTCACCAGGGGAGAGGATTTCCTCTGCGCTGTAGCCGTAGGGCTGACTTAGGCTATGGAGTTCTTGGGCGGCATTTTGGGGGATGTGTTCTGATTTGAGCCAGATGGCAATTGCGTTGGGGTCGTATTCGTTTTCGGGTTCAGGAATTAGATCTAGGGGGGTTCCTGTGGGCAGGATGGCCAGGATGGCCTTGGCGGGCCTGTGGAAATGAGCGCCTACGATTGGATATATCATTGTGTGTGAGCCTGATCTGAGGTTGTCGGATTGGTGGTTTCGGGGCATGGTGGGTTAGGGGGTTTTGGTTTCTTCTTCGTCATCTTCGTCTTCAAGACCTTCGTTTTCGTTTTCGAGGTCTTGGATATAGTCCTCTACGGTATCTTTGAGGTATTGGGCGAGGTCTTTTTGGATTTCGTCTGTGTCTAGAGTAGGGTTGTCTTTTAAAACGGTTTGGGCTAGGTCGAGGTATTCTTTTTCAAACATTTGAATCTCCAATTGGGAATTGAAACTTAGGAACTGGGAATTAGAGTAGGAATGGGACTAGCATATTAGCACGGATAGGGTTCGCGGCCCCTGCGACATTTTGACGCATGGTGTTGTGGGCCGCATCTACTCCTCATTTTCTAGTCTTTATTTCCTAATTCTTGTTTTGTGCGTCTTAGTTGTTCTTCCCAGCATAAAGAATGGAAGATCCAATCGGCGATTAGAACATAGGATGGGTGGGCGAGGCAGCCGTTGGGGGTCCAATACGAGGTGACAGGTTTCTCGCAATGTGGACATAGAGAGGTTTCGGATTCGATCTTTGGATCAGAGTTTTGAGGCATGGATTGGGATTCCTTATTTGGCAAGGTCTAGGTCAATGGTTACGGTTTCTTGGGGTTCATGAAGTTCGCGGATTAGTCTTATGGTCGGGTCAGATCCACTATTGTACTCTTCAGATTGGGCGCGCGACTCTTGGAGGTAGATTTGGGCGTCGTTTTTGGTTTTGAACGGTCCCCAGAAATAAGTTTGGTGGTTGGGGGTCGTGAATTGGCAAATGTAAAGCATTAGAGGGCCTCTAGAAGAGAACTACAATTAGCCAAATGAATAAGGACGTGAAAAACATTAGAATTATGGCTAGGAAGTGAGGGAAGGAGTACATTTGAAGCCTTTTTAAAAGTGGTTGATGACTAGGCAAAAGAATCCTATTAACATGAAGATTACGATTATTATTATGCAGATTAGTTCTCCGAGAGTTATCAATTTTTGCCTCTTTTGCTGGCCGCCGCTTCGCGGCGGGGTGCCGGTCGCGAAAGATACCTTGGAAATTTGATCTTTCCACCGGCTGACGGGGTTTTTAATCCTGGGAGAGGAAGGACACTGGCCGTCTGGTCCTATTCCCGTTCTCTACAAACGCCACACAACAAAAAACGTTTGGAAAACGGGAATCTGAAATGGAAATGGGATCATTGGTTTGGGTCTTTGTCTTGGAGGTGGTATTTGCCAATGGGTGGGTTAAAGGTCATGAATTTTAGTTCTTCGTGGTTGGGGGTCTTTAATCGTTTTCCCCTATAAATGTTTCCGTTTAGGATGTGAATGAGGTCGTCGTGGTCATAAGATAAGATTCTTATGTCGTTACAGTGGATCATTATTAGGTCTTGAAGAACTCGGCACAGGGGTGTGGTTGGGTCGTTTATGGTTCCACATTTGGATTTGTCTGTGATTATTATTGTGGCGGACATTGTACCGCTGTCTGGTTGGTTTGGATGGTAGGGTGTGACTAAAAGACCTGATTGGTTGGGACGGTCTTGGGGATTTCCTAGGCCCTGTAACCAGCCACATTTATAGGTTTCGCAGGCTTTGGGCCGGTCCTCATAAATAGAACAGCGGGTTTCAGCGCCTAATGATCCGTCTAGATGTTTGCAATGTTGGCCCGGAAACTTCTTTAATTCACTGATGCCTAGGTATGTACAACAGGCATAGCAGGGGCCGCATTTTCGGGAAAGGATTTCTGTTTTTCGGTCTTGGGGGGTCATTTTTAAGGGCTTTCTATGAGATCGTTTAGTTTGGCTTGCAGCGTCGTGGCGCTCTTCGCTTCACGTACTGCAGCGTAAGCCATGCGATCAAATTGTTGGCTACGCGCG
>Ga0209811_10000548_pt1 | contig 15184 bp, 12 predicted proteins | sample Coa_R1_6_FD_187161 | JGI IMG/M metagenome (GOLD analysis project Ga0209811, IMG submission 187161) | Surface soil microbial communities from Centralia Pennsylvania, which are recovering from an underground coalmine fire. - Coalmine... | ecosystem: Environmental > Terrestrial > Soil >...
CGACACGATCCGGTGATCCTGGTGCAAATCTTCGCGAGAGTGCGTGAAGATGATATCCGGCGCGACTTCGCCCTTGAGTTGCTCGAAGATCTCCTTGATCTGCTCGCCGCAGTAGGGAAAAAAGCTGTTCTTGAAATCCTTGACCGTTACAGTCTTGTGACGAACTCCGCCGAGGAATTTCGACGCGCTGTCCCGCGCCTCGCGCGCGCGGACGGTATCAGAGCCAAAGACGACCCAATGAACGCTCACCTCGGGACGCTCGCGGACCAGGCGCAGCATCGTTCCGCCACAACCGATCTCTATGTCGTCGCAATGGGCGCCGAGGCAAAGGACGTTCTTCAGCTTTTTCGGAAAGAGGCTCAGCACGCGACGCTCCTTGGCCGGTTACAGGCCCGGTTTTGCATTTTCGAAACGTCCGATCTGCTCGAGGCACAGCGCCTTGGGGTCCGCGCCCTGGAAGTATCTTCCGTACCAGTCGACGATCCAGTCCAGGGATTCGTCGGCTCTCAGGCGAGGTTTCCACCCCAGCTGCAGCATGGTCTTGCTCGTGTCCAGCCGCAGGCTGCCGGCCTCGTGGGGATGCGAGTTCGCGTCCTGGACCCAGCTTGCCTTGCCCGGCCACTTGCCGATCAGCCCTTCGACCACGTTCTGCACCGACAGGGTGTCCTCCGGATGAGGTCCGAAGTTCCAGGCCCCTGTATACCTTGCGCCGTCCGCTGAAATCTTCTCCGCCAAGGTTACATAGCCATCCAGGCAGTCCAGCACGAACTGCCACGGTCGCGTCGCCTGGGGGTTGCGCAGAACCACCGGACGCTTCTCGTGGAAGGCATTCATCACGTCGGGGATGAGCTGGTCGCGGGTCCAGTCGCCGCCTCCGATGACGTTCCCGGCGCGCGCGGTCGCAATCGCTTTCGCGGAGCTGCCGCCGGCGGCAAAGAAGGAGTCCCGAAAGGATTGGGTCACCAGCTCGGAGCAGGCCTTGCTGTTGGAGTAGGGGTCGTGCCCTCCGAGGCGGTCGGTTTCGCGGTAGCCCCAAACCCATTCGTTGTTTTCGTAAGTCTTGTCGCTCGTGACGTTGACCACGGCCGTCTTTCCCGGGAGCCGTCGAGCCGCCTCGAGCAGGTTCACCGTCCCCATCACGTTGGTCGAATAGGTGTCGATCGGATCTTCATACGAAAGCCTGACCACCGACTGCGCCGCCAGATGAAAGATGACTTCGGGTCGGTGCTTCTCGAGGCTTTCCCGCAGGCGAGGGTAATCCCGGACGTCGCCGGTTATGGACACCATGCCGGATTTCACGTCGGCGACCTCGTACAGGCTGGGTACGGTCGGTGCCGGCAAGGAGTAGCCCACGACGCGTGCCGACAATCGCTGCAGCCACAAGGAAAGCCAGCTTCCCTTGAAACCGGTATGGCCGGTGATGAACACATTCCGGCCTTTCCAGAAGCTTGGATCCATCGATTCCCTTCCCGGTTTCAGGCGCCGGCAAGCGGCTATTTGCCTGGGCGGCTCCCAGCCGGTTTCTCCCAGACCTTCCAGGGTGTCTCGCCCCTTCCGCTCATCCGGTCGAACGTGATCTTGTCCTTGAACGTGTCCATGGCGGCCCAGAATCCGTGGTGCTGGAATGAATACAATTGTTTCTTTTCAATCAGGCGGCGAAACGGTTCCTCCACCAGTTCCTCGCCCGCCTTGATGTAGTCGAATATGTCACGCCTGAAGCGGAAGAAGCCCCCGTTGAGCCAGAATCCCGAATCCCGCATGGCGCCGAGGTGGCTCACGGTTCCGTCCTCGTGGGCGGTAACGGCATGGAAGGATTGCCACGTCCTGACCGCGATGAAACTGGCAATCGCATTTTTTTTCTCACATGCCTTCGAGTATTCGGTCAGGGAGAGGTCCGACAATGCGTCGCTGTAATTCGCGAGAAAATGTTCCTCGCCCTCGAGGTGGTCACGTACCGCGAGCAGCCGCTCGCCGATATTCGAGTGCAGGCCCGTGTCGACGAACGTTATGCGCCAGTCCTGGATGTCGCTCTTCGCCGGCTCGATGGTTTTTCCACCGTCGGAAAGAGTGAAGTCGTTGGACATCCATTCCGCATAGTTCACGAAGTATTCCTTGATCAGGTCGCCCCGGTAGCCGAGGCACAGGATGAAGTCCTTGTGTCCGAAATGCGCGTAGTACCGCATCAGATGCCAGATGATCGGCCTGTAGCCGATGCTGACCAGGGGCTTGGGAATGGTGTCCGAGTGCTCGCGCAACCTCGTTCCCAGACCTCCGCAAAAGAGGACGACTTTCATTTGGGGGGGAATCCCGCGTAGTGAGCCAATTCGCCCGCCAGCTCGCGACGGTCCCAGATCATGCGCTGCGTGAGCTGCCGGTAGACTCGCAGCTTCGACTTCAGCGGCAGCGGAGAGGAGCGCAACGCCGAAAAGAACCCCAGGTGGATGCGCCATTTCTGCAGCGTGGCGCGCTTCGCCCCGGCAGCGTGGTAGACCCTCGCGTCGTGCGCCGCGTCTCCGCGCTTCCAGCTTCCGGAATCCTTGTGGAACCGTCTGAAGAACAGCCGGTGCGGCAACTCGAAGAATTTTCCATACAGCGTCAACTCGGCCAGCAGGTTGTTGTCCGAGCCTACGTAGGTGCCGAGCAGATGGGTCTGCCGCAGGTGCGACGTTCTTATCACTCCGAGGTGCTGGTGAGCGAGCCTGATGCGGGAGATCAACGCCAGAAATCGGTCGGCGGGATCTTCTTGAACGAGATGGAGCACGTCGTCGTAGTTCTTAGGGTTGCCGCCGTTGGCGTCGACCAGAACCGCTTGAGGGTAGCACAGCGCGATGCTCGGGTCGCGCTCCATGACTTCCATGGCGCGCTCCAGGAAGGTCGGCTCCCAGAAATCGTCGGCGGTCGACCACTTGAGATATTTGGTCGAGGTCAGCTCGAACACCTTGTTGAAATTCCGTGGATTCCCAATGTTGATGTCGTTGCGGAAATATTTGACCCGCGAATCGGAGGTGGCGTACTGCTTGCAGATTTCTCCGGTGCTGTCTACCGACGCATTGTCGCTGATCACCAGCACGAAGTTCGAGTAGGTCTGCGCGAGCAGCGAGTCGATGGATTGCCTGATGTACCGCTCCGAGTTGTAGCAGGGCAATCCGATGGTAACGAGTGGGGACGATTCTGACATTGCGGCTTTCGACGAGTCAGTTGAGGTGTTCCGGCCGGGATTCTTCCGGTCGCTTGAGCCAGATCTCGCGCCAGAAGATGTAGTCGTGCTGCGGGCAAAGGCGCAGATGCTCGCCGGTGGCGATGACGTTCTCGAGCATGACGCAGGGGGTCTTCATTTCGACCATCTTTTTCGACGCTTCGTGGATGACGCGGTTCACCCGCTTTCGCACCACGGCGGGCTGGCCGCAGTACCGCACCATCTCCCGGTCAAACCACAACCCTCTGTTCTTGCCCGCCAAGAGGGTTTGGGCGATTTCCTCCTTGCTGCGAACGACGACGACTTCCCTGGCCAGAAGGTCCAGGCTGGCTGTGGGAGTGCGGCCCGTGACCCGGGACTCGGGTATGAACGGATAGGGAATTCCGCCGCGCAGTCTCTGGACGCGATTGAAGATTCGAGTAAGGCCGGCGATCAGCCAGCCTCGGATGCCGATGTTTCCCGACAAAAGGGGCCGCAGATCCTGCAGGAAGTCGAACCGTGACATCGGTTGGGACGCTTCCCAGAGTTGCGTCATCTGGCAGACATGGATCTTGCCTGGCTGGCTACCCGCCCGTTCGTGAGGTGGATCGACGGGGCCCTGATCAGGAACGATTGCATGGCCGGCCGGCATCCTCTTCAGCCACGCGTCCTTCCAGATGATCTGGCACTCGGCGTCGCAGCCATCGTGCCGCGAGCCCGAGCAGCGGACCTCGGTCAGTGTCACGGCATTGTGCATGCGCCGCAATCCCGTCTTGTTGCGCATGTCGTTGATCTTGTCCACGCGCCGATGTACCCGGAAGACCTTGCCGCAATAGGCTTCCATCTCGGCCATGAACGGCAAGCGCTCGAGCTCTCCCGAAGCGTCTAGCGTCGCCGCGATCTCTCCCTTTGTCTTGACTTGAACGATATCCCCCGGCCGAAGCGTCCGGCCAAGCAGGAATCTGAGATTACGTCCAAATCCTGCGCCGGGAACACGGTTCGCGGAAGAGACCACCAGATCCTGCTTGCCCGAGGTCTCCCGCGAGTCACGCATCAGGCAGACGAAGCCTCCACTGGCAACGAGTAGCGACACGATGATCACACCGGCCGCGAGGAGGTACAGGGGCGCGAGTGCTCCAGGGGGCATCGTCGAGTAGCGCAGCCCGAGGAGGGCCGAAAGGCCGACGGCTACGCCCGCGAGCGCAACCGCCGTGGTTTTCCAGTAGCTCCCGCGGTGCACGTCGCGCCCGCTCGGCTCTCAAGCGAAGGCGCGCGAAAGCGCAGACTGGGCCGCGCGCTCTCCGCTGATGTAGCTCTCATCCGTCCACATATAGCCCCAGTCGCCGTACCTTCCGCAGTAGTGCATACCGATGTCGTCGAGGTACCCGTGGACGGTTTTCAGGGCCGCCGTGCGATCCAGGTCGAAAATGACATTCGCGAAGCGAACGACTTTCGCGTGCCGGGTCAGGATCTTGTCCCCATCCTTCAGCGTGCCGCTCCGGCGCAGGTCCGCGATCACTTGATCGATCACGGTCTCGGGAGATTGGGTAAGGGGGCGGTACTTGTCCGAGAAATAGACTTCCGCCTGGATGCTTCCGCAGCCCTGCGGAGCATTAGTCTTGGACAGCATGTGCGGGAAGCTCAAGCGGGTAAAGCAGATATCCTCGTCGTAAAAATAGGTGATCTGCCCTTCCGACAGGTCCGCCCGGTCGACGCCGACGTTGACGAGGACGCAGGTCGAACAAGCGAGCTTACGGGAAGCCTCGACGACGTCGGGTGGCGTTCCCGCGATCATCGGGACCAGGTCGGGCAAGGCGATGGAAGAGACGAGCGCATCGTATCCGGTGACAAAGCCGTTGGAGAAGCGCAACTCTCTTCGCGAGTGATCGACAGCCACGAGCTCGTGCCCGAGCCGGAGGTCGGCAATGCCGGGAAGATCCTTGAGGTAGGAGAGGAACCCGCCGTTGGTCGGATAGCGGAAATTGGTTATGTAATGCACATCGGGCTTCCATGGAGCAAGCGCTCCCCGGAGCATTTCTTCCAGGCTGGGCCGGTACATGCGCGGACCGAGCCAATCCGTGGTCATGTTGGCCGCTGACGTCAGGTGATACTTGCGCGTGTACTGCATTGGAAAGAGCTCGGCGAACTTCCTTCCGTAGCTGGCAATGAGCCAATCCTCGTAGTTGGCGATCTTGCGCTCGACCGCGTGCTCTTTCACGAAGTCCGCGATGATTTCCACAATGAGGTCTTTGGGCAGCCCGTTCAGGTGCAGCTGAACCGGGTGCGTGAGGCGCAGACCGCGCCAGTAGTTGTCGAGCTTGACCTGGACGGCCTCGTACTTCTGGTCGACGTACTTGGCGAACAGCTCCTGGATCCGCGGGTCCTTGGTGAAAGAGATGTGGGGACCCAGGTCGAAGAGGAAGCCGTTCTCGTCCCGAAACGATGCGGTATGGCCCCCGTAGTAGGGGTTCTTGTCGAACACGGTAGGCCGGATTCCATCCTCCCGAAGGCGGCTCGCCGCCCCAAACCCCGCCATCCCTGTTCCACAAACGACAATATTCTTCACTATGCAAGTCTCCCCTAAGGCAAACAGCTTTCCTGCCCGGCGCTCCTATGCTTGCTCGCCGTCAGGCGCGAAGCATGTGCCGCCGGGGTGCAATCCTCGGCCCGGAACTCACTCCGCTGCAACGAGATCCGGTGATTTTTGGCCGACGCGTCCGCCCGTCGCGGTCCCTGCGGGCCAGCGCTTCTGCTGCTCCGCCCAGAGTTCGTCCCGCAATCTCGACGGCGGCATCCTCACGTCGGAGAACTTCACGACCTCGTCCTTGGCGACATCCCGGAGCAGAACGCAATCGTCCGACATCGCAATCGGAAGGGCGTTGCCCGCTCGGGCCGCGGCGCGATTCTCGATCAGGCCGTAGGCGCAGAATCCGCCGACGCCGTCGAGGCGCTCGCCGGCCTTCAGCGCACGCTTGGCCACGGTCACCACTTCGCACGATGGTCCGGCAAGCGGCGCGACGGTGGGGTCGCGATGTATGACCGCCCGGGCGATCGTCGACGGGAGCTGGATGTGCGGCAGGTGAAAGGGCGTATAGAACACGTAGAACGGGCCATCGCCCAGCTTGTAGTAGGCGAGCTGGGTCTTCTTGTACGGGTTCTCTTCGTGAACGACGACGAAGGCGCCCGTGTGAGGCGCCGCACCGACGGAGTAGTCGACGATTCCTCCGCTCAGCATCGCTTCGGAGGGAAGCAGCTTGGCAAGTTCGCGAACGTATCCGCACGCAGGACCACACATGCCGCGGCGCGCCACGCCGAATCCGGTGGCGTTCGCGAGGACGGTAGTCTCCATCGAGAGCTTGGTCGCGTCGGCGAACGAGGTGACTTTCCTCACGTCCTGGTCGTTCCTGGCCGCGAAATCGCGCTGCGTGTCAGGTGTGCGGTAGTAGTCCACCATGCCCTTGATGTTTCCCGCCGCTACGGGGCGAAGACCGACGGTCTGCACATAGCGAAACAGGGTCATCGCGACGCCGGGTTCGTCCCCGTCGGTGTGGGTCAGGACCACTCCGGCTGCATCGGCCTTGGCCTTCAGGATCGGACCGTTCAGGGAGTCGAGCTCGGCGTTTACCAGGACGACCGGTTTGGCATGACCTATCGCGTCGAGGGCGACGCTAGCACTGAAATCGACGGTTCCCGTCACCTCGACGATCAGATCGATGCCGTTGCAACGCGTGAGCACGTTGGGATCGTCCACGATCACCGGGACTCCCTTGGCGATGCTCGCTTCCGCGTCACTTGGTTTTTCCGCGGCCTTCCATTCCCCGATTCCTGCCTCCCGGAACGCCCGCTCGGCGTGCTTCGGGGTCCGGTTCGACATGCCGGCGAGACGAATTCCGGGGACCGGGGTTCCCAGTTGCAGTGCGATGGCGCGGCCGGTTGCGCCCGCGCCGACGACACCCACGCGAATCGGGCGTCCCTCCGCTTCGCGCTTCTGGAGCTCGTGATAGATGGATGTGTTGCGCAGAGGGTCCATGAGTGTTTCTCCTGTTTCAGCCTGCCGAGAGCAATGGCCAACTGCGATCCTGGTCCGAGACCGATGATGCCGTCAGGGGCCAGCGGATTGCGAGCGCCGGGTCGTCATAACGAACACCCCTGGAATTTTCGGGGGAATAGTATGCCGAGGTCATGTAGTGGATTTCAGTATCGTCCTGCGTGGATTGACAGCCATGCGCACATCCTTCGGGTATATACAGCATACGCCCATTGTCGGAATTCAAGCAGGATCCGTACCAGTGCCGATAAGTCGGCGACGTTGGCCGGAGGTCGACGACGACATCGAATATCTCCCCCCGGGTGCAGCGCACCAGCTTCGCCTCGAGCGCCGGCGCAACCTGGTAATGCAGGCCGCGTATCGTGCCCGCGTGCGGGCTGAACCCCATGTTGGCCTGGACCGGGGTAAACGCGATGCCCTGCTCTGCGAACTCGCGGAGGCACCACGCGCGCATGAACCGTCCCCGTGAATCCTTGAGGGGCGTAGGCTCGACGAGCCAAGCGCCCGCGACGTCACATTGCTGGAACTTCATTCGCCTGTCGCGCCTCCCTTCGCGCGGAGCCGGCGGGTGAGTCGAAAGGTAGTCACCAGTGTCGAAGCGCCGCGTTCACCCCGGCCTCCCAACCGGCAGCAAGGGCCTCTTTTGTACGTTTTGTACCAATTGATGCTAGCACGGTTCATGGGGATAGCTTTCTGATACCTTACAGAAACGCCAAATTTTTCGCACACTTGCGTCATTGGCGTAGTCCTTGCTGCGAGTTGTCGTGGTATTTTGTGAGCCGTGATTACGGCGGGAGGGGTCGTGAATCCCGGATATTCGGGGACAGAAGCGCGCTTGGGCGAAGACGCGCTGGTTTTGGAACGCGAGGGGGAGCATCCCGCAGCACGGGATTTGCGTTCCTATCTGCAAGCCGTCATGTCGGACCTCCGGGCTCCGCTCACCCCGAGCGGCGCACTCGGCGATCCGGCGGCCGTCGCCACGAATGTGGTGGACCTGCTCTTCAGCCGGCCGTTCTCGTACCTCGGTCGAACCCGGGCCCGGGTCTATGAGGCCCCGATTCGCGACACAGTCATCCGCGCGGTGCAAAGCGGCTCGCCGATTCCTTTTTATTTCGACATCGGGGGTGGCTATCACGCGACCATCCGTCCCGGTGTGCAGGACTTCAGCTTCGGCGTGGGCCTGGGAGAGCTCTTCGTCGTCGCGCAGATAGCGCGCCTGCGTCACGCGGTCTCGCGGTTCTACTCTCCGTCCGTGCGCTTCAGTCTGGTAATCGACAACCTCTGCGCTCTTCTGGTCAACGATATTGAGCTCGAAAAGACCCTCGCTTACTGCGCGCGGCTGCGCCGGCTCATCGAAGAGTTGCACCTCACCGAGCTCGTATACGTTCTGATCGAATCCGAGCATTTCTCCGAGGCTGAGCTGGCGCGCGCCGCCCTGGCCGAGCCTCCGGCAGAGCTCGTACCCATGACGGACAAGCGGCACCGGAACGTAGAGCGGTTTCTCGGGCGACCGTGCTCGGAGAAGGAAGCCCATGAGCGCGAAGCCCGATACCACGCCATCGTGAACGCCTCGGAGCGCATGTTGAATCGCGTCATAGACGGTATCCACATGACTCAGCGCGCGTCCGCCACGACCATGTGCTTCCGCCCCTTTCCGGGGGGCGATTCGCGGATCCAGAGCGGACAGGTCGTCCTGACCCGCAATGCGAGCGGCACTCTGCACCCGATACTCATGACGAGCTTGAATGTATCCCGCTACAACTGCTCCAGCCACCGATTCGCCGATCTTCTCCCCCATGAAGTCGACCACGTGATTTTCGCCGAGCCCTTTGGGCTGCCGGAGCCGCTCGAGACCCCAGGCAAGGCCTAGGCTTGGCTCGGTTATGACATTTCCAAGTTCGCCGGAGGTTCCGCTGCGACTGCGAACCCGCTTTCCCGCTGTGGGCCCAGGAGGAGAGCGCGACAATTTCTTCATCGGTGCGTGGCATCCGGGGCGATCGCTTTCAGTCGACTGGATCGGCTTCGAGGGCCCGGTCACGCGGATCAACGGTCGCAACTGGGTGCTTGCCAGTGCGACGGGGCGGGGGCTCGGGCTCGTGCACGAAGACGGGCTGGGTGGGGGCACGGCGTTCCGCGGCTATGTGCTGCCCGATGTCCACTCCTATTCGCCGGCCGAGAACATCTGCAGATCCTGGCTCGATACAACGGTCGCACGGAACGGTGTCTATTCCGCTGCCGTAATCGCGGGCGACGGCGCCTCCCTGGTTCTTGCCACCGATCTGCTGGGTATGGGCACGATCTATTGGCGGCGACTGGGCGAGGTGATCCTGTTTGCCACCAACCCGCGGTATCTTGCGTGCGCCGACGACAAGCCCGACCGGCTCGCCTGGCGCTGCCTGGTTCAGACCTCCTGGATCGGATCCGATCGCAGCCTCACGGCCGGCGTGCAGCGCTTGCCCGCAGGGTGCACCCTGACTTTCAGGGGGCGCGGGGAACCGGTGCTGTCGCCGCCCGCCTGGGCGAGCCTTCCCGAGGGCAGGCAGGACGCGGGATCCGGCACTCTGCAGGAAGTCGAACGGGCATTTCAGCAGGCCATGGATCGCTGCCTGAAGGTACGAAGCGGCAAAGTGATGCTCCCGCTGAGCAGCGGCTTCGACAGCCGGCGCGTTCTGGCGGCGCTGCTTCACCGCAAGGTCGACTTCAAGGCAGTGACCTACCGCGCGCTGCAACAAGGTCACCGCGATCTCGATGCGCGATTCGCCAGTCAGATGGCGCAGGATTTTGGCTTTTCTCATCTCGTCGTAGACGCGGCCGATGCCGAATACGTCAGGGACGACGTATCCAGGCGCACGCTGGTGGATGCGGAGACCCGCGAGCACACGTGGTCGATGCGCGTCCACTCGGCGCTTTCCGGGGGCTGCGATGTCTTCCTCGATGGCATCGCCGGAGACATTCTGGGAGACCCGGTCGGGTGGCTCAAACTTACCGGACTTGCGATCGATGAACGCGATCCCGACAGTGAAATCGAGAACATCGCCCGCCACGCCATCCGGTCGGATTTCGACGGCGCGCTTGCTCCGCGGGCGTGGCCTTCGGCGGAGGATCTGAGGGCGGATCTTCGTGCCTACCTTCGGGGCCTGCGCCCGCGCGCCAACCTCGGGGAGCTGGCGTTCCTGCTGCTGCGGCAGCGACGAGCTATTGCGCTCTGGTCTCAGCAGCTTCCGCCGCCGGGCGTCGTCCCTCTCTATCCGTACCTGGATGCCGACTACCTCCGTGCGACTCTGGCCCTCTCGTCGGAGGCCAAGCACCAAATCAATCTCCAACGTTCCTGTCTGCGGGAATTTTGGCCGGAGTTTTATCGCTACAGCGGCAACCGTGACATCCCGGCCGACATGCCTTCCGGTTCTCCGGCACGCGACCATCGGAGGACCGAGCGCTGCCTTGAACTTCTGAGGGAGGAAATCGGCGCAGCCGGGGCGATGCCGCAGCTTTTTGATCTGTTGACCGCGAAGGGCAAGGTGATGCTGGCCGCTTCCAGGGTGGTCCCGTCGCTCGCCGTTCGCTGGGCCTGGGTCCTGCTTCCCCTTATGGAGCTGGTGAGCCGCGAATCGCGCCGCGTGCCGGCGTGGGAGCTGGCGTAATGCTCCCCGACGGAGCACGCGCCAGCATCGCAAGAGTGCCGATTTCCCCCTGCGAGGCCGCGCGCCACACCCGCACGTCCGCAAAACCGGCGGAGTGCAGACCGGCGCGCCATGCCGCTTCCGACCACGTAGTCATGCGCACTCCAAGCCTCCCGGGCCAAGCCAGGCTTGGTTTGTTCTCCGCATAGTGATCGACACCGAGGATTGCGACTCCTCCGGGCTCGAGCCATTCGTCGCAAACGCGGCGCAGGAAGGCGACCGGGTCGTCCAGGTAGTAGAGCACTTCCATGCCGTGGACCAGATTGACGCGTGTCGGCGGCGTCCATTCGGAAAGATCCGCCAGTACATAGTCGCCGCCGGGATCGATCGAGCGGGCTTTGGCAATCATCGCCGCGGACCCGTCGACGCCGGTTGCCGAGCGACACGCAGGGTGCTTGCGCAACATTCTTACCACCCACCCGTTTCCGCATCCGATGTCTATCGCCGAAACGCCTTCCGCGTTGCCGAGCGCCGACATGGCTTCCTCGAGCATTTCGCGCACCGCGGGCGCGTGCGTCTCGGCCATCTCCAGATCCAGTCCCGTGGCGGCCCATGCCGAGAACACCTCTGTAGCCGGTCGCACGGCAGCAGCGATCTTTGCGGTCCGTGCAGTGCCTCGATATCCGGCGACGATCTCCTGGTCGGACAGCGTGGCCTGGCTGCGATGGCCCAGGAAGTACAGGGAAGCGGCGGCGTCGTGAGACGCCGGCCTGCCGCGCAGAAAGCGGTCGAAATACTGCAAGAAGAAACCGGTGAAATTGCCCCCTGTTCGAAGCGCAAACCTCACGAGGCGGGATCGCCCGAGACTGCCCAGAAAGGATCGCCATGCCCAAGCCAGCGCAGCTCCCGGTCCGGCACCGACGCCGCTCTCGACCTCTTCGAAACTGCCAAGTACGTGACGAAGACCCAGAGGCGTGAAGCGCTGGAAGTCATGGGCGCTCTGATGAACCGGCTGCATGAAAGGCGCTTCCACGTATACCAGGCCCCGGCTCGCCAGCACGCGGTGGATTTCCGAAGCGCAGGCGCGGGGATCGAGCGTCTGATGGAGAACGCCGAGGGCAGCAACCGCGTCGAAAGACCCGTCCGCAAACGGCAATCGCTGAGCATCGCAGCTTATCGCCGGCCCGACGCGCGGAAGCACCGCGGCATAAACGAGGTCGACGTCTTCCCACAGCGGCAGCGCGCGCACCCTCTCGTGTCCCTCCATGCCGCAAAGGGCGAGCACGCGCGCGCGACCCGGGTTTCGGGACTTGCACAGAGACGCGAAGCGCGAGAGGACGGAAGGCTTCCGGTGGTTGTGCTCGATTTCCGGGGTAAGGTGACGGACTACGTCGGACAACGATGGCATGGCGCCTGGCTGCGCGCGGGCGCGAAGCTCGGCAGCGATGTCGGCGGCGCGAAACACGCTTTGAGCGTCGTTGATCAATATGGGAACACCGTTCACCACCTGGTACGGGGTGCCGCAGCTCAGGCATCGCAGCACGTCGCCGGCAGCGCGGAGCGAGCCCCGGCACCCTGGGCAACGCAACAGGGCAAGCAAGGTGTCGGTCAAGGTTCCTTGCGATGGCTCGTTCACGCCGCGTCCGCTCGGTTTCTGAATTTCATTCTAGCCATTGTGTGGCAATCGCGCCCGTTCGTCATGGGATTCGTTCCAAATTGATTTCCCTACCTATTTTCCCTATCATCTCCCCGTGCGAATCAAGGACGGCGCGGACTGTTCTCCACTCTGATCCGCCGCCGCCACCGAATAGATTTTCCGTTCCCTCCGTAGTGTCCAAGAGGCCGCGTTGAACAAGATCGAACGCGTTGTGCGCGCATTGAAGGGCGATGAGACCGACCGCCCTCCGTTCGGCTTCTGGTATCACTTCGGCCTCCAGCACATGGCCGGCCGCAAGTACGCCGAGGCCCAGATCGATTTCTACCGGGCCTTCGACGTGGATTTCATCAAAGTGATGAACGACTATCCGTATCCGATGCCGCCCGGCCTCGATGCGCTCGCCACCAAGGAGGATTGGAAACGCGTGGAGCCGGTCGCGGGGAGCGACGCGTGCTGGGCGGAGCAGCTCGAGGCGCTGTCGATCATCGACCGTGCGATCGGCAGGGAAGTCTTGTTCATCGAGACGGTATTCAGCCCCTGGACGACGGCGCGCCGCCTTACTCGGACCGGTGAGCTCGCCGACGCCCGGTTGCGCCATCCGGATACTTTGCTCCACGCGCTGGACGCCATAGCAGACTCGCTCGCCGCCTACGCGGCCGCGGCCGTCGCCCGGGGCGCTGCCGGGATTTTCCTGTCGCTGGGCGCAGCCACGGACGACGTGATGAGCGCCGAGGAATATGAGGTGTGGGGCAGGCCATTCGACATGAAGATACTCGACGCGGTGGCGGACTCGGCGTTCAATGTTCTGCACATTCACGGAAAGCGTGTCCACTTCGATTCCCTGCTCGACTACCCGGTGCAGGCGCTCAACTGGTCGCACTTCACCACGGCTCCTTCGCTCAAGGAAGCGCGTGCCCGCACGGGCAAGACCCTCCTCGGCGGAATCAACGAGGCGACGATAGACTACCGATCGCCGGCGGAGGTCGAGAGCCAGGTCACACGGGCGCTTGGCGAAGTCGGCGCGCGCGGCCTGATGATCACTCCCGGGTGCACGGTACCGACTGACACGCCCGTCCGCAGCCTGCGCGCCATAAAGTCCGGTCTCGAGAGGGGAAGATAGAATGTTCAGGGCAGCGTCGGGGCAGTCGGGCGTGAATCCGGATCAGGAGAGGGTATGGATGTCGTAGCGGTCGTTGGGCTGGGCTACGTGGGTTTGCCGCTCGCGGTCGAGTTCGGCAAGAAGTTTCGTACCATCGGGTACGACCTGAGCGCCGAGAAAATTGCGAGCTACCGCCGGCACATCGACCCGACCGGCGAGATCTCGAGCGAAGACCTCCGGAGCGCGTCGCAGCTCACAGTCACGACGGACCCCAAGGAGCTGGCGGCAGCCGACGTCATCATCGTTGCGGTGCCGACGCCCATCGACGCGGCCCGCCGGCCCGATTTTGCGCCGCTCGTGGGATCGAGCGCCGCCGTAGGCAAGCACATGAAACGCGGTGCCGTCGTTGTGTACGAGTCGACCGTGTATCCGGGCGCGACCGAGGAGGTCTGCGTTCCGGTGCTCGAGAAGAACTCGGGAATGAAATGGCTCAAGGACTTCAACGTCGGCTATTCCCCCGAGCGCATCAACCCCGGCGACAAGGAGCACACCCTCACGAGAATCACCAAGGTCGTTTCCGGCGACACGCCGGCGACGCTGGAGAAGGTCGCCGGCATCTATGGTGCCGTCGTCAAGGCCGGGGTGTACCGCGCATCCAGCATCAAAGTCGCAGAAGCCGCCAAGGTGATCGAGAACACACAGCGCGACCTGAACATCGCCCTGATGAACGAGCTCTCCATCATCTTCCGCAAGATCGGCATCGACACGCTCGAGGTGCTGCAGGCCGCCGGGACCAAGTGGAATTTTCTGCCCTTTCGGCCCGGTCTCGTGGGCGGCCATTGCATCGGCGTGGACCCCTACTACCTGACACACAAGGCCGAGATGCTCGGCTACCACCCCGAAGTCATCCTCGCGGGGCGTCGCATCAACGACGACATGGGGAAATTCATCGCCGAGCAGACCGTGAAGGAGCTGATTCGCTGCGATCACTCGGTGAAGGGCGCCAAGGTCAGCGTGCTGGGCCTGACCTTCAAGGAAGACGTGCCGGACCTGCGGAACTCCAAAGTGGTCGACGTGATCAACGAGCTCAAGACGTTCGGGATCGAGGTCTCTGTCCACGATCCCGTCCCGGAACCCCGGGAAGCGGTCCACGAGTACGGCATCGAGCTGGTTTCATGGGACGCGCTGCCTCGGGCGGACGCGATGATCGTGGCGGTTGCTCACAAGCAGTTCGTCGGGCTGTCGGCGGCGCAGTTGGCCGCCAAGCTCAGGCCGAACGGCTGCTTCATCGACGTGAAGGCACGCTTTGACGTACCGGCGCTGCGGGCGGCGGGCCTGTCCGTGTGGAGGCTCTGAGCCTTGGGAGCTCAAGAGGGGACGGGATGAAAAACGCCTTCACGGTGGACGTGGAAGATTACTTTCAGGTCGAGGGCTTCGCGAACGCGATCGACCGCGGTTCCTGGGAGGGCTTCCGCACCCGGGTAGGGGAGAGCACGTCGACGCTCCTGGAGCTGCTCGCGCGGCGCGGGGTTCGGGCGACGTTCTTCGTGCTCGGCTGGGTGGCGCGCAAGCACCCGGAAATAGT
>Ga0209811_10000549_pt1 | contig 15182 bp, 12 predicted proteins | sample Coa_R1_6_FD_187161 | JGI IMG/M metagenome (GOLD analysis project Ga0209811, IMG submission 187161) | Surface soil microbial communities from Centralia Pennsylvania, which are recovering from an underground coalmine fire. - Coalmine... | ecosystem: Environmental > Terrestrial > Soil >...
GCCACCTTCGGCCGCAGCTCGCGCACCACCTGGTCGGCGGGCTTCCTCTGGCCGAACGGCTTCAGCGTGATGGTGATGCGCCCGACGTTGAGCGAGGCCGAAGAGCCGCTCGCGCCGACGAACGACATCGCGGCCTCGACGTTGGGGTCGGCGCCGATGATGGCGGCGACCTGCTGCTGCAGCTCCAGCATCGCGTCGAAGGAGATGTCCTGCGGCCCCTCGACCGAGCAGAAGAGTTGCCCCGAATCCTCGCTCGGCAGGAAGCCCTTGGGAGCGCGCGCGAACAGCACGCCGGTCAGCACGCAGACGCACAGGAAGGCGAGTATGACCAGGCGCTGGTGGCGCAGCGTCCAGCGCAATGACACATCGTAGGCGTTGCGCCAGGCGTCGAAGCCGCGCTCGAACGCCCAGTAGAGCCGTCCATGCCGCGCCTCGGCGCGGTGCGGCTTGAGGATGCGGCTGCACATCATCGGCGTGAGCGTCAGCGAGACGAAGCCCGAGATGAGCACCGCGGCCATGATGGTCACCGCGAACTCGTGCAGCAGGCGGCCGAGGATGCCGCCCATGAACAGAACCGGGATGAACACCGCGGCAAGCGAGATGGTCATCGAGATGATGGTGAACACGATCTCACGCGAGCCGTCGAGGGTAGCCTGCAGCACGCTCTTGCCCATTTCGATGTGGCGCGTGATGTTCTCGAGCATCACGATGGCGTCGTCGACCACGAAGCCCACGCACAGCGTGAGCGCCATGAGCGAAATGTTGTCCAGGCTGTAGCCGAAGAGATACATCACCGCGAAGGTGCCGATGATCGACATCGGCAGCGCGACCGACGGGATCACCGTGGCGGGGATGTTGCGCAGGAAGAGGAAGATCACCATCACGACCAGCGCGAGCGCGAGGTAGAGCGTGAACTGCACCTCGTTGACCGAGGCGCGGATTGAGACCGTGCGGTCGAACAGGGTCTCGATGTCGATTGCCGGCGGCACCTCGGCGCGGAAGGTCGGCAGCAGGCTCTTGATGGAGTCGACCACCTCGATGGTGTTGGTGCCGGGCTGGCGCTGGATCGCGAGCACGATGCCGCGCTTGCCCTTGAACGAGGCCGCGAGCTTGTCGTTCTGCACCCCGTCGACGACGCGACCGAGCTCCTGCAGGCGGATCGGCGAGCCGTTGCGGTAAGTGACGATGATCGGCCTGAAAGCCTGCGCGTCCTGCAGCTGCCCGGTGGCCTGCACCGCGAACATGCGGTCCTTGCCGTACAAGGTTCCGGTAGGCAGGTTGACGTTCGCCTGCGCCACCGCCTGCTCGACCTCGTTGATGCCTACGCCGCGCGCGGCGAGCGCGTTCGGGTCGACCTGCACGCGCACCGCGTATTTCTGCTGTCCGAACACCTGCACCTGCGCCACGCCGCTGATCGTGGAGATGCGTTGCGCGAGGTAGGTTTCGGCGTACTCGTTCACCGTGGACAGCGGCAGCGCGCTCGAGGTGAGGGCGAGGTAGTAGATCGCGAAGTCCGCCGGGTTCACTTTGCGGAACGAAGGCGGCGCGGGCATGGTCGCGGGAAGCTGGCGCGCCGCCGAGGCGATCGCGGAGTTCACGTCCTGCGCCGCCGCGTCGATGTCGCGGTCGAGCGCGAACTGGATCGTCACGCGGCTGGTGCCCTGGCCGCTGATCGAGGTCATCTCGTCGATGCCGGCGATGGTCGAAAACTGGCGCTCGAGCACGGTTGCGACCGCCGAAGCCATGGTCTCCGGGCTCGCGCCGGGCAGCTCGGCGGTGACCTGGATGGTCGGAAAGTCGACGTTGGGCAGCGTCGAGACCGGCAGCAGGCGGTAGGCGGCGAGGCCGAAGATCAGGATGCCGGCCATCAGCAGGACCGTCATCACCGGACGCCGGACGAAGGGCTCGCAGAAATTCACGAGGCGTCCGCGCTGGGCTTGGCGAGCTGCACCCGCATCTTCGGACCCAAGCGCAGCTGGCCGCGAACGACGATCAACTCGTCCTTGGCGAGGCCCTTGGCGACGATGGCGCGCTCCCCGTCGGTGCGCTGCACCGCGATGCGCCGCACGTCGGCGACCATTTCCGGGCTCACGACGTAGACGTACTGGCCGTCTGGGCCGGTCTGCACCGCGGTGGAGGGAATGACCAGCGCATCGGCCTGCTCGAACAGGCGCAGGCTGACGTTGACGAACTGCCCCGGCCACAGCGCGGCGTCGGCATTGTCGAACTGGGCCCGCAGCCGGATGGTTCCGGTGCTCGGATCGACTGCGTTGTCGATGAAGATGAGGCGCCCGCTCGGCCGGGATTGCTGCGATTCGGGCGGCGTCACCTCGACCGCGAGCGGTCCCTTCGCCATGTACTGCCGCACCTCGGGCAGGTTCTGCTCCGGCACGGCGAAGTTCACGTAGATCGGCCTCACCTGGTTGATCACCAACAGCGGATTGACGTCGTTCGCCCGCACCATGTTGCCCGCCTGGAGCAGGACGCGGCCGACGTACCCGTCGAGCGGCGAGCGGATGGTGCAGTACTCGAGGTTGAGGCGCGCGTTCTCGAGCGCGGCCTGGCTCGCCTTGGCGGTCGCGTCTGCCGTGGCCGCGTTGGTGCGGATCTGCGCGTACGCGTCCTTGGAGATGAAGTTCTTCTCGAGGAGCTCGAGATAGCGCTTCTCCTGCGACTGGCTGTGGTCGCGCGCCGCGGCGTCGCGCAGCGCGTTCGCCTCCGCCTGGCGCAGGGCCGCCTCGTACGGCCGCGCGTCGATGCGGAAGAGGACATCGCCCTTCTTCACCGCTGCGCCCTCGCGCACGTTCACCACGGTGATCTGGCCGTCGACGCGCGCTTTGGCCTGCACGGTCGAAAACGCCTCGACGTTGCCGATCGCGGCGATGCGCACCGGCACGGTTTCCTGCAGCACACGCGTTACCGTCACCGGCACAGCCGGGCCACCGCCCTTGCCCTTGCCGCCCTCCTTGGCGCTCTTCGCGGTCCGGCCGTCGGCTACGATGAGATAGCTGCCAAGCCCGACCGCCGCGGCGACCGCGACGACCACGGCAAGAGCGAACACTCGGCGGCGGCTGGAGGCGGTCATGAACCGACGATTGTCATGCCGGAATGCGGTCGTGGGCAATCAACTCGTCCACCGATTCGCGGCGACGCACCAAATGCGCCGTCGAGCGGTCGACCAGGACTTCGGCCGCGCGAGGGCGCGAATTGTAGTTCGAGCTCATGGACATTCCGTAGGCGCCGGCAGAGCGCACCGCGAGCAAATCGCCCTCCACCGCCGCGAGGCGGCGGCCCTTGGCGAGGAAGTCGGCACTCTCGCACACGGGGCCGACGATGTCGTACACAGTATCGCCAGGCGCGGATTCCCTCACCGGCTCGACGTCGTGCCACGCGCCGTACAGCGCGGGACGGATGAGGTCGTTCATGGCCGCGTCGACCACCAGGAAGCCCGGCTTCACGTATTCGACCCGCGTGAGCAACACGCCAGCGTTCCCCACGATCGAACGGCCCGGATCGAACACGACCGTCTCGGGACGCGCGCCAAGCGCGGACAGCGTGCCGGCGACGAAGGCGGACACCGGCTCGGGCGCTTCGTCGCGGTACCGGATGCCGATGCCGCCGCCGACGTCGAGGTGCTTCAGGCGGATTCCCGAGGCCTCGAGGCGCTCGACCAGCTCGACCAGGCGCTCGACCGCGGCCACGAAGGGCCGCGCTTCGGTCAGCAACGATCCGATGTGGCAGCCCACGCCGACCACCTCCAGGGCGGGTAGGCTTGCCGCCAGAACGTAGAGCCGGTGCGCATCCTCATGCGAGACACCGAATTTATTCTCGCGCAGGCCGGTGGAAATGTAAGGATGGGTACGCGGGTCGATATCGGGATTGACGCGCAGCGCGATCGGCGCGCGCCGACCCAGGCGCCGCGCCACACGCTCGATGCGCGCGAGCTCGGCCTCGGATTCAACGTTGATACAGCGCACGCGCTTCTCCAGCGCGAGCTCGATCTCGGATTCGCTCTTGCCCACGCCCGAGAAAAGCGTCTTGCCCGGCTCGCCGCCGGCGGCGAGCACACGCATGAGCTCGCCGCCCGAGACGATGTCGAAGCCCGCGCCAAGACGCGCGAGCAGCGCGAGCAGCGCGAGGTTGGAGTTTGCCTTCACCGAATAGCAGATCAGCGACTGTCGCCCGCGCAGCGCGCGCGCGAACTCGCCGTACGCGGACTCGATCGCTGCGCGCGAGTACACGTAGCAGGGCGTGCCGAAGCGGCGCGCGATGTCGTCGAGCGGCAACTCCTCGGCGTGCAGAATGCCCTCGTGGTACGAATAGCTCACGGGCTACTTCTTCTCTTCGATTTCGGCGTCGGGATAGGGTACCGGCTTCGGCGGCGGCGGCTTCGCCGGCTTTACGCCCGGTGGCGGCTTGTCCCGCAGGTACAGCGGTCCCTTCTGTCCGCACGCGGTCGCGGCCAGCGCCACGGCGACCCACACCGCGGTCCAACGCACCTCAACGCACCCGGCAGGGAAGGAAGCGCATAAAATCCGCATGTTAACCCATGGATGAGCGGCAATTCGAAGCTCTGGCAGGCGAGGCGCTGCGCTCGATCGAGCGGGCGCTGGACCAAAGCGGCGTCGACGCCGACGTCGAGCTCAAGGAGGGCGGCGTGCTCGAGCTCGAGTTCGGCAACGGCTCCAAGATCATCGTAAACCGGCACGGCGCGGCGCGGGAGATCTGGGTCGCCGCGCGCTCGGGCGGCTTTCACTTCCGCTGGGACGGCGCGGCGTGGAGGGACACGCGCGACGGCGCGGAGTTATTCGCGGCGCTGTCGAAGCTCGTGTCTGCCCAGAGCGGGACCGGCGTGATTCTCGCCGCTTAGGGCGGGGTGTCCGATGGTCCTGGCGGCGCCACCAGGGGAACGATCGGCTGGAGTACCTCTGGCGGCGGGACCGCTTCCTGATAGAAATATTCCGGTGCGAGGCGTCCCTCGCCGAGCGCACCCATCACCGGCACGCTGACGACGCCGACCGGGACGGTGCGCGGCGCCTCCGGGATCTCCTTCAGCGCCTTTTCCATGTAGCCGATCCAGATCGGCAGGGCGACCACCGCGCCGGTCTGGTTGCGGCCGAGGCTCTTCGGCTGGTCGAAGCCCATCCAGGCGATCCCCACGAGGTTCGGCTGGTAGCCGGCGAACCATGCGTCGACGAATTCGTTGGTGGTGCCGGTCTTGCCGGCGAGGTCGTTGCGGCCGAGGCGCGTAGCGCGCGCGGCGGTGCCGTAGCGCGTCACGTCCTGCATCATGTGGTCCATGATGAAGGCGTTGCGCGGATCGAGCACGCGCAGGCTTTCGTCACCGGCACGCTTGGGGTTCGCCAGCGCGAGCGGGGTGCCGCGGTCATCGACGATCTTCAGGATGAAATACGGCTGCACGAGGTAGCCGCCGTTCGCGAACACGGCGTAAGCGCGCGCCATCTGCCACGCGGTCACCGAGCCCGCGCCGAGCGCCATCGTGAGATAGGGAGGATGCTTCTCGGGCTCGAAGCCGAAACGGGTCACGTACTCCTGCGCATACTTCGGCCCGATCGCCTCGAGAATCCGGATCGAGACCATGTTCTTCGACTTGGCGAGCGCCGTGCGCAGGCGCATGGGGCCTTCGAACTTGCCGTCGAAGTTTTTCGGCTCCCAGCGCTGGCTGCCGGTCTGCTCGGCTTCGAGCACCACCGGCTCGTCCGGGATCACGGTCGCCGGCGTGAAGCCCTTCTCCAGCGAGGCCGAGTAGATGAAGGGCTTGAACGAGGATCCCGGCTGCCGCCAGGCCTGGGTGACGTGGTTGAACTTGTTGCGGTTGAAGTCGAAGCCGCCGACGAGCGCGCGCACCGAGCCGTCCTGCGGGTCGAGCGAAATGAAGGCCGACTCCACCTCGGGCAGCTGCACGATCTGCCAGGGCTTGCTCGGCGACTCGCGCTGCACCCGAATGATCGAGCCGCGGCGGATGCGCTTCTGCGGCGTCGTCTTGGGATCGAGCGCGCGCCCGGCGAAGCGCAGCGACTCGCCCGCGATGGCAACTTTCTCGCCGGTGCGCAACGCGGCTTCGATCTGCTTGGCCTCGACCGAGGTGACGATGGCGGCGAGCAGGTCATCGTTGTCCGGATGCTCGCTCAGGGCTTCTTCGTAGTCGTCCTCGTCCGGCTTCGCCGGCAGCTCCGAAAAGCCTTCCGGGCCCCGGTAGCCGTTGCGCCGGTCGTAGTCCATCACGCCCTTGCGCAGCGAGGCGTACGCGGCTTCCTGGTCGGCTTTCCGAATGGTGGTGTAGACGCGGAAACCGTGGCTGTAGACCTCGTCCGGGTAGTGCTCGGCGATCGCCTGGCGCGCCATCTCGGCGGCGAACTCCGCGTGCACGGAGTATTCGTTCACTTCCCTTTTGGGCCTGATGGGCGCTTGAGTTGCCTCTTCGTATTGCGCCGCCGTGATGTGGCCCAGCTCGGCCATCCGGCGCAGCACGTAGTGTTGGCGCTGTTTGGCGCGCTGCGGGTTGGCGATCGGGTTGTAGAGCGAGGGCGCCTTGGGCAACCCTGCGAGCATCGCAGTCTCGGCCAGGTTCAGCTTGTCGAGCGCCTTACCGAAGTAGATCTGCGAGGCGGCGCCGAACCCGTAGGCGCGCTGACCCAGATAGATCTGGTTGACGTAGAGTTCGAGGATCTGCTCCTTGGACAGGCTGTGCTCGATCTTGAACGCGAGCAGCGCCTCGTACAGCTTGCGCGTGAGGGTCTTTTCCGAGGACAGAAAGAAGTTCCGCGCCACCTGCATTGTGATCGTGCTGGCGCCTTGGCGGCGGCCGCCGGAGATCAGGTTCATGTAGGCGGCTCGAAGCACGCCGATGTAGTCGATGCCGGCGTGCTCGTAGAAACGCTCGTCCTCGGCCGAGATGATCGCGTTTTTCAGCGTGTCGGGGACCTCTCCGATCGCCACCACGGCGCGCCGCTCCTCGCCGAATTCGCCGATCTGAACGCCCTCCGCGGTGTAGATGCGCAGCGGAATCTTGGGCTGGTACTCGGTCAGCGCCTGCAGCGAAGGCAGGTTGGGGTAGGCGAGCGCGATGGTGAGCGCCAACAGCAGCACGCAGGTCACCAAAAAGCCGCCCGCCAGGACCAGCGGAAAGGCAAGAAATCTAAGCCACTTCAAGGGTTAATCGTTACCCGCATGTTGTGTCACACGACGCTGCACTTCGACCATGATACCCCCTTCGCCTTGTGGAAAATTGACTAGACACCTGCAGGGCTTGTTGCTATCGTTTAACGCAAATTCTACTTATCGCTTCTAAGCATCGGTAAGAAAAAAGAAAAAACCGAAAATAAACCAAAAGCGACGGAAAACCAAGGGAATCTGCCCCGAATGGAATTCGACCTCTTCAAGCCGAAGGCGCCGCCGCTCTTTGGACTCGACATCAGCTCCTCCTCGGTGAAGATGCTCGAGATCGTCGACGCGGGCAAATCCGCCTACCGCGTCGAGCGCTACGCCATCGAGCCGCTGCCGCGCGATGCCGTCGTCGACGGCAATATCAACAACCTCGAAGCCGTGACCGAAGCGGTGCGCCGCGCGCACAAGCGCCTGGCGACCCGCACCAAGCACGTCGCCATGGCCGTGCCGACGGGTGCGGTGATCTCGAAAAAGATCGTGCTCGGTGCAGGCCTGCGCGAGGAAGAGCTCGAGATGCAGGTCGAGAGCGAGGCGAACCAGTACATCCCGTTCGCGCTCGACGAGGTAAACCTCGATTTCCACTCGCTCGGACCGGCGCCGAACAGCCCGGAAGAGCAGGAAGTCCTGATCGCGGCGACGCGCAAGGAGAAGGTCGAGGACCGCGTGGCGGTGGCCGAGTCGGCGGGTCTCAAGGCGCTGGTGATGGACGTGGAGTCCTTCGCGCAGCAGGCGGCGCTCGGCCTGGTGGTGCAGAGCCTTCCGAACGGCGGCAAGGACCAGAACGTCGCGGTGGTGGACATCGGCGCCAACGTCATGAACGTGACGGTGCTGCGCAACGACCAGTCGATCTACACGCGGGAGCAGGCTTTCGGCGGCAACCAGCTCACCCAGGACATCGCGACGCGCTACGGCATGAGCCCGGACGAGGCCGAGAACGCCAAGCGCTCGGGCGGCCTACCGGACGACTTCGAGGCCGAGGTGCTGCGCCCGTTCATGGAAAACCTCTCCATGGAAGTGCAGCGCGCGCTGCAGTTCTTCTTCACCTCGACCCAATACCACAGCATCGACCACATTCTGCTCGCGGGCGGCTCGGCCGTGATCCCCGGCCTCGACGCCGTGGTCAACGCGCGCACCCAGGTCGCGACCAGCGTCGCCAACCCGTTCGCCTCGATGCAGACCTCCCCGCGCGTGCAGCTGAAGCGCCTCATGATCGATGCGCCGTCGCTTATCGTCGCCTGCGGGCTCGCCATGCGGAGGTTCGATCCCCAATGATGACCCGCATCAACCTCCTGCCGCACCGCTCCGAGCGGCGCAAGCGCGCCCGGCAGCATTTCTTCGTGATCGCCGGCGGCACCGCGCTGCTCGGTGCGCTGATCGTGGTGGCGATGCACGGCTTCTACGCTGCCAAGATCGACAGCCAGATCGAGCGCAACCGCTTCCTCAAGAGCGAGATCGCCAAGCTCGACAAGGAGATCGCCGAGATCAACAAGCTGAAGGATGAGATCGCGGCGCTCCTCGCCCGCAAGCAGGTGATCGAGACGCTCCAGACCGACCGCGCGCAGACCGTGCACCTGCTCGACGAGCTGGTGCGCCAGATGCCCGAGGGCGTCTACCTGAAGTCGATGACGCAGAGGGGTTTGCGCATCAGCGTCGTGGGCTATGCGCAGTCCAACGCGCGCGTCTCCACCCTGATGCGAAACATCGAGTCCTCGCCCTGGCTCGCCAGCCCGGGCCTGGTCGAGGTGAAGGCCTCCAACGTGGACAAGCGCAGGGTCTCGGAATTCAACCTGTATTTCGACGTCAAGCGTCCCGAGGCGAAGGACGAAAAGGGCGCCGTCAAGACGCCCGCCAAGCCCGCGGCCACGAAAGGCTAGCCCATGGCGATCAACTTCAACGCGCTCGTCGACGAGTTCAAGAAGACCAACTGGCAGGACCCGGGCACCTGGCACTGGGCGCCCAAGATCCTGGTGCTGCTCGCAGTCCTGATCGGCATTCCGGTGGCGGGCTTCTTCGCCGATACGCAGGGCCAGATCGACCAGCTCGAGGCCGGCCGCGCCGACGAGGTCAAGCTCAAGCAGGATTACCTGAACAAGAAACGCCAGGCGGTCAACCTCGACCTGCACCGCCAGCAGCTGCGCGAGATCGACACGCAGTTCGGCGCCCTCCTGCGCCAGCTGCCGAACAAGTCGCAGATGGACGCGCTGCTCGTCGACATCAACCAGGCCGGGCTCGGGCGCGGCCTGCAGTTCGAGCTGTTCAAGCCCGCGCCGCAGGAGACGCTGCGCGAGTTCTACGCCGAGCTGCCGATCCAGGTGAAGGTCGCCGGCAACTACCACGACATGGGCGCGTTCGCGAGCGATGTCGGCCAGCTCTCGCGCATCGTGACCCTGAACGACGTGAAGATTGACGCCGGCAAGGATGGCAATCTCACCATGGAAGTCATCGCGCGCACCTTCCGCTACCTGGACGACCAGGAAGTGGCGCAGCAGCGCAAGGCGGCCGCGGCGGCCAAGAAGGCGGCGAAGTGAAAAAGAAACTTCTATTCGTGGCGGCGGCGCTCGCGCTCGCCGCCTGCGGCAGCGACGAGCACAGCGACCTCAAGCAGGAGCTCGGCCAGCTCACCAAGGACTTCCGCGGCCGCGTCGACCCGCTGCCGCAGGTGAAGCCCTACGAGCCGGTCCCGTACACCGCCGAAGGCCAGATCGACCCGTTCCGCCCGCAGCGCATCGACGTCGCCCAGCGCAAGCTCAGTCCGAGCGCGAGCAATTCGCGCATCGAGAAGGAGCGCGACCGGCCCAAGGAGCCGCTCGAAGCCTTCCCGCTCGAGTCGATCCAGATGATGGGCACCATCACGCAGGACAGGGAGACCTTCGCGCTCGTCAAGGCGGGCCCCAATCTTTACCGGGTGCGCAAGGGCAACTACATGGGCCAGAACTTCGGCGTCGTCACCGGGATCGACGAGAGTCAGATCACCCTCAAAGAGCTCATCCAGGACGGCGGCGGTGAATGGGTGGAGCGAAACAGCGCGCTGCAATTGGTGGAGACAAAAAGATGAACAAAGCGATCGCAATCGCTTGCAGCTTGCTTTTCGCTCTCGCCTGCGCCGCAGTGGCGCGGGCGCAGGCGCCGGCCAACGTCATCGAAGGCTTCGAGGTCGTGCAGCAGGGCGGCAAGACCATTGTCCGCATCACGACCAAGGAGCCGCTGCGCAGCGCGCCGCCGAACTTCGCGGTGGCGAACCCGGCGCGCATCGCATTCGATTTCGCCAACACCGCCAACGGCCTCGGCCGCTCGAGCCAGGACATTACCCAGGGCGAGCTGCGCAGCATGAACGTGGTGCAGGGCGCGGAGCGTACGCGCCTGGTGCTCAACCTGCGGCGCCCCGTGCCGCACGAGACCACGCTCGACGGGCGCAACGTGATCATCACGCTGTCGGAGGCGCCGCTGGCGCAGACCGCGCCCGCAGGCCAGGTATCGCGCTTCGCCGAGGGCCGCGCCGACGCCAAGCACCAGATCCGCGACGTCGACTTCCGCCGCGGCCGCGGCGGCGAGGGCCGCGTCGTGGTGGATCTGTCCGACACCACCACCGGGATCGACATCCGCACGCAGGGCCAGAACATCGTGATCGACTTCCTGAAGACCGCGCTGCCCGAGAACCTGCGCCGTCGCCTCGACGTGGTCGACTTTGCCACGCCGGTGAACACCATCAACACTTTCCAGCAGGGCGAGAACGTGCGCATGATCGTCGAGCCGCGCGGCCAGTGGGAGCACAACGCCTACCAGTCGGACACGCAGTTCGTGCTCGAGGTGAAGCCCGTGACCGCGGACCCCTCGCGCGCGACCCAGCGCGGCCGCTACACCGGCGAAAAGCTGTCGCTCAACTTCCAGAACGTCGAGGTGCGCGCGGTGCTCAACGTCATCGCCGACTTCACCGACCTCAACATCATCACCAGCGACACCGTCACCGGCAACATCACCCTGCGCCTGAAGGACGTACCCTGGGACCAGGCGCTCGAGATCATCCTGCAGACGCGCGGCCTCGACAGCCGCCGCGCGGGCAACGTCATCTGGATCGCGCCGCGCGACGAGCTCGCGACGCGCGAGAAGCTCGCGCTCGAGGCGGCGCAGCAGATCAACGACCTGGAGCAAACGCGCACCGAGTCGTTCCAGATGAGCTACCAGAAGGCGGCCGACGTGCAGAAGCTGCTGTCCGATCCGGCGCAGCGGATCCTTTCCAAGCGCGGCAGCGCGGTGGTCGACGCGCGCACCAACACGCTCTTCGTCCAGGACGTGCCCAGCCGCCTCGACGAAGTGCGCCGCCTGATCGCGAAGATCGACGTCGCGGTGCGCCAGGTGATGATCGAGGCCCGCATCGTCGAGGCGAACGACGCCTTCGCCAAGAACCTCGGCGTGCGCCTGGGCATGGTCGAACTCGGCCTGGCGGCCCGGCGGCCCTTCGGCGGGCAGGGCAACGGGCTCAACGTCGGCGCGAACATCGGTGCCGAGCTGGTGAACACCGGCCAGGCGGCGGGCCTGGTGCAGGGCACGGCGGTCATCAACGGACCCGGCCTCAGCTCGAACTTCCCCGCCGCCGGCCTGAACTCGTTCAACGCCGGCCAGTTTTCGTTCATTCTGTTCAACAGCGCCGTCACGCGCCTCCTCAACGTGGAGATCTCGGCGCTCGAGTCCGACGGCAAGGGCAAGATCATCGCCAGCCCCCGCGTGCTCACCGCCGACCAGGCCGAGGCGGTGATCGAGCAGGGCACGGAGATTCCCTACCAGCAGGCCACCTCCTCGGGCGCCACGTCGGTCACCTTTCGCAAGGCCAACCTCGCGCTCAAGGTCAAGCCGCAGATCACGCCCGACGGCAATGTCATCATGACCCTGGACGTGAACAAGGACCAGCCCGGCGCCACGACTCCGGCCGGCGTCCAGATCAACACCAAGCACGTCAAGACCGAGGTGCTGGTCGAGAACGGCGGCACCGTGGTGATCGGCGGCATCTACGAGCAGAACGACCGCACCGACATCACCAAGATCCCGCTGCTCGGCGACCTGCCGGTGCTCGGGTTCTTCTTCCGCGGCACCAGCACCTCGAGCAACAAGACCGAGCTCCTGGTGTTCATCACGCCCCGCATCGTCAACGAGCGCCTGACGGTCCGCTGAGCCGGCACATCCCGGCGCTCCTCTGAGCCGCACACCCCCGGCGTTTGTTCCTACAATGCCGGGGTGAAGCCGGGGAACATCTTCCTGGTCGGCCTGATGGGGGCCGGCAAGACCACCGTCGGCCGGTTGCTCGCCAGGCGTCTCAAGCTGCGCTTCTTCGATTCCGACCAGGAGATCGAGGAGCGCTGCGGCGTGAAGATCCCGCTCATTTTCGAGATCGAGGGCGAGGCCGGGTTTCGCGCCCGCGAGGAGCAGGCGATCGCCGAGCTCGCCGCGATGGAAGGCATCGTGCTCGCCACGGGGGGCGGCGCGGTGCTCAGCGCGGGCAGCCGCCGGCGCTTGTCCTCGAGGGGCATCGTGATTTATCTGAACGCCCTGCCCGAAGACCTGTACGAGCGCGTGCGCCACGACCGCAACCGGCCGCTGCTCGCCACCGCCGAGCCGCTCGCGCGGCTGCGCGCGCTGCACGCCGAGCGCGATGCGCTCTATCGCGGCGTCGCCGACCTGGTCGTCGACACCGGCGCCCAGAGCGTGCAGTTCCTGGTGCGCGACCTCGTCGAGCGCCTGGAGGAGCAATGGAAACGCTCGGCGTAGCGCTCGGTAACCGTTCCTACCCGATTCACATCGGCCGCGGGCTGCTCGAGCGGCCGGAGCTATACCGGCCCTACCTCGGCGGCGGCAGCGCCGCGATCGTGACGAACGAAGTGGTCGCGCCGCTCTACCTGCGCCGAGTCAGAGAGGCCCTGAAAGGGGCACGGGTCACCGAGATCGTCGTGGGAGACGGCGAACAGACCAAGCGCTGGGAAGTGCTGGAAAGCGTCTTCGACGCCTTGCTCGCGGCACGCTGCGGACGCGACACGCTGCTCGTCGCCCTGGGCGGCGGGGTCGTAGGCGACCTCGCGGGCTTTGCCGCCGCCGTCTATCAGCGCGGCATCCCGTTCCTGCAGGTCCCGACCACGCTGCTCGCGCAGGTCGACTCGTCGGTCGGCGGCAAGACCGCGATCAATCATGCGCGCGGCAAGAACATGATCGGCGCCTTCCACCAGCCGCTTGCCGTGATCTCGGACGTCGCGACGCTCGAGACGCTTCCCGACCGCGAGCTGCGCGCCGGGCTCGCCGAAGTGGTCAAGCACGCCTTGGCCCTCGACCTGCCCTTCGTCGAATGGCTGGAAGCCAATATGCCGAAGCTCCTGCGACGCGACCACGAATCGCTGGTGCGCGGGATCAAGCGCTGCTGCGAGCTCAAGGCCCGGATCGTCGCCGCCGACGAGCGGGAGGCGGGCGTACGGGCGCTGCTCAACTTCGGGCATACCTTCGGCCACGCCATTGAGGCGGGCGCGGGATACGGCGCTTGGCTGCACGGCGAAGCGATCGCCGCCGGGATGGTGATGGCGGCACAGCTCTCGAAGAACCTGGGTCTGATCGGCGACTCCGAGGTTTCCAGGGTGAGCGGCCTTCTTGGCCGGGCAGGACTGCCAACGCGTGGTCCAGCGCTCGCGCCCGAGCGCCTCATGGAGCTCATGGCCGGCGACAAGAAGGCGGCGCGGGGGAAGCTGCGCTTTGTCGTGCTCGAGGCGCTCGGGCGGGCGGCGCTGCGCGGGGTCGATGACGAGCGCGTTCGCCAAGCCATTGTCGCTGCAGCGCAATAATTGTATATTTGTCAGTTCCGCCATGAGCTTGCCGCTCCCCCAAGGTCTGTACCACCCCGTGAACGAGCACGACGCCTGCGGCGTGGGCTTCGTCGCCAACATCAAGGGAAAGAAGTCGCACACCATCGTCGAGCAGGGCCTGACCGTGCTGCGCAACCTGACGCACCGCGGCGCGGTGGGCTACGACCCCAAGCTCTCCGACGGCGCGGGTCTCCTGATCCAGATTCCGCACCGCTTCTTCCGCGACGAGATGGCGAAGCAGGGCGTGAAGCTGCCGCCCGCGGGCCAGTACGGCGTCGGCATGGTGTTCCTGCCGCGCGATCCTGCCTCGCGCATCGCCTGCGAGTACGAGATCGAGCGTGCCATCAAGGACGAGGGGCAGGTGCTGCTCGGGTGGCGCGACGTGCCGGTCGACAACAGCGACCTCGCGGACGCGGCGAAGAAGCTGGAACCCGTCATCCGACAGGTGTTCATCGGCCGCGGCCGCGGCGTCACCGTCACCGACGCGCTGGAGCGCAAGCTCTACATCATCCGCAAGAGCTCGGGCCACGCGATCCAGGCCCTGAAGCTGCAGCACGCGAAGGCCTTCTACGTGCCCTCGATGTCGGCGCGTACCATCTGCTACAAGGGAATGCTGCTCGCCTACCAGGTCGGCGAGTACTACCTCGAGCTGAAAGACGCGCGCGTCGAGTCGGCGCTCGCGCTGGTGCACCAGCGCTTCTCCACCAACACCTTCCCGTCCTGGGACCTCGCGCACCCGTTCCGCATGATCTGCCACAACGGCGAGATCAACACGGTGCGCGGCAACGTGAACTGGATCCGCGCGCGCCAGGGGGCGATCTCCAGCCCGGTGCTGGGCGACGACCTCGGCAAGATCTGGCCGCTCATCTATCCGGGCCAGTCGGACTCCGCTTCCTTCGACAACGCGCTTGAGCTGCTCGTGATGGGTGGCTACTCGATCGCGCACGCGGTGATGATGATGATTCCCGAGGCCTGGGAAAACCATACGCTCATGGATCCGGCGCGGCGCGCGTTCTACGAGTACCACGCCGCGATGATGGAGCCCTGGGACGGCCCCGCGTCGATCGCCTTCACCGACGGGCGGCAGATCGGCGCGACACTGGACCGCAACGGCCTGCGGCCCTCGCGCTACATCGTCACCGACGATGACTTGGTGAT
>Ga0209811_10000550_pt1 | contig 15168 bp, 8 predicted proteins | sample Coa_R1_6_FD_187161 | JGI IMG/M metagenome (GOLD analysis project Ga0209811, IMG submission 187161) | Surface soil microbial communities from Centralia Pennsylvania, which are recovering from an underground coalmine fire. - Coalmine... | ecosystem: Environmental > Terrestrial > Soil >...
CGACGGGGTCCACTGGACCGACGTGACCGCGCAGGTCGGTGCGGCGCCGTCGGGCACGCCGGGCCTCGGCGTGTCGGGGGCACAGATGGTCTTCGACACGGTGCGCCAGGTGTCGGTCCTGTTCGGCGGCCGCACGCCGAACGGCACCTACCCCACGGAGACCTGGGAGTACGACGGCCGCTCGTGGCGGCTGATCGCCACGACCCGGCCCGCGGGCCGCCTGGGCTTCGTGATGATCTGGGACTGGGCGCGCTACAGGGTCGTGCTGTACGGCGGCGTCTCCAGCAGCCTTTCCGCGCTGCGCGACACGCAGGAGTTCAGCGGCGTGCTGCCGGTCTATGCGGCGTTCGGCGGCGGCTGCGCCAGCGGCGCTGGCGTCCCCAGCAACACGGCCGACGCGTTGCCGCGGATCGGCCACACCATGATCGCGCGCATCGGGAACCTGCCGGCGCCCGAGGCCGCGTTCTTCATGCTCGGCATGAGCAACACGACCTCGGCGTTCGGGCCGTTCGCGGGCATCCCGGTGGAGCACACCTACAACGACGTGCTGCCTAGCGCCAACTTCAAGTACGACGTCACCCACGACCTGGTCGCACGCTTCGCGGTCGCCGAGACCATGACACGGCCGGACTACTCCGCCCTGGCAGGCTTTACCGACCTGACCCCGCCGGGCAACGCCGGTGGGACCGGCAGCGGCTCGGGAAGCAATCCGGACCTGAAGCCCATCAAGTCCTGGAACTACGATGCGGGCCTGGAGTGGTACTTCCAGCCCAAGGCGTTACTGTCAGCCACGCTCTTCTACCAGGACCTGAAGAACTACATCGGTTACGGCAGCCAGACTCTCAACTACGTCACTTTCGGCAGTCAGTTCCCGCCCGAAGGTCAGGTGGTGCCTTACCTGCTCACGGTGCCGGTGAATACCAAGGGTCGTGTCCAGGGCGTCGAGGTCGCCTACCAGCAGCAGTTCTTCGATCACTTTGGCATCGATGCCAACTACACCTACACCGACGGCAAGCAGACCGAGGGTGTGGTCAACAACGACGACCGCCTGGTCGGCACGTCGAAGAACGTCTACAACGTGAGCGGCTTCTTCGAGAGTACGCACTTCAGCGCGCGCGTTTCTTACAACTACCGCTCCGCGTTCTACAGCGGCCTGGATCGCAAGACGGCCTTCTCGCAGGACTCGATCGGTACCCTGGCGGCCTCGCTGGCGTGGATCTTCAACGACAACTTCAGCGTCAACTTTGATGGCCAGAACCTGAACAACCCGACCCTCAAGTACTACGCGCTGGACTCCACGCAGCCGCGCGCGTTCTACCGCAATGGACGCCAGTACTACCTCACCCTGCGCGCGAAGTTCTAAGCATTTCGGGGCGCCACGGGGGACGCAGCCGCGCGGCTGCGTCCCCCGCTCGCCGCAGCGCCGGCCGCGCACCCTTGTGCCTCCTCTGCCTTGGCACTTGGCGCCCCCGTGGCAGGACGGGTAACGTTCCGGCAGGGCAGGACGAGTTGTCGTCGCCTCATCGAGGGGGATACCCATGACGACCGCGACTCTTTTCAACTATTCCTATGGGCCGGGCACCAGGCGTGACACCGCACCCCTGCCGGGCATCCGGCGGGTGGTCATCGTGGGGGGTGGAACGGCCGGATGGATGACGGCGCTGATCCTGGCACGCTCGCTGCTCGATCGCGGGGTGCAGATCACGCTGCTCGAGTCCCCGGTGGTCGGCATCATCGGCGTCGGGGAGGGCTCGACGCCGTGGCTGCGCGGCTTCTTCGACAGTCTGGGCATCGAGGAGGCCGAGTGGATGCCCGCCTGTCATGCCACCTATAAATGCGGCATCACCTTCGAGGGCTGGTCGACCAAGCCGGGGTTCGAGAAGTACTTCCACCCGTTCGCATCCATGCTCGACAACCTCACGATGCGCCAGTTCGTGCACAACGTCGAGGCGCGCATCAACGGCGCCAACGTGCATGCGCACCCGGACCGCTTTTTCATAGCCACGCGCCTCGCCGCCAACCGCCGTGCGCCGAAGTCGAGCGAGGCCTTCCCGTTCGACATCTGGCACGGCTACCACTTTGATGCCGTGCTGCTGGGCCAGTTCCTGCAGCGCAAGGCGGTCGAGCGCGGCGTGCGCTACCAGAGCTGCCACGTCACGCACGCCACGCTCACCGCCGATGGCGCGATCGAATCGGTCAGCACGCAGGAGGGTGAGACGATTGCCGCCGACCTGTTCGTGGACTGCAGCGGCTTTGCCGGCCTCTTGATCGACAAGGCGCTGCACACCCCGTTCGTGAGCTTCGCCAACAACCTCTTCAACGACGCGGCGGTGGCGCTGCCGACCCCCATCGATGCCGCGATTCCGTCGGAGACCGTGTCGACCGCCCTGAAGCACGGCTGGGCCTGGAAGATTCCGCTCACCAGTCGCTTCGGCAATGGCTACGTCTACAGCACGCAGTTCTGCACCCCCGAGGAGGCGGAGACGGAGCTGCGCCAGCACCTGGGGCTCATGCAGGCGGACGTGCCGGCCCGTCACCTGAGGATGAAGATCGGGCGGGTGACGCAGCATTGGAACAAGAACTGCCTCGCGGTCGGGCTGTCGCAGGGATTCATCGAGCCGCTCGAGGCGACGGCGCTGCTGTTCATCCAGCAGACCGCCACCACCTTTGTTGACTTCCTCGAACGCGGCGAGTGCGACGAGGCCGGCCACGCGCGCTTCAACCAGCGGGTCAACGAGCACTTCGAGGGCATCCGCGACTACATCGTCACGCACTACAAGACCAATTCGCGCACCGACACCGAGTACTGGCGCGCCAACGCCGCGAACCTCAACCTCTCGGACGACCTGAAGAAGCTGTACTCGCTGTGGATGGGCGGCAAGAGCATAGCCCCCGGCGTCGGGCAGCAGGTGATTGGCAAGGGTTATCCCGTGTTCAGCTGGTACGCGCTCATGGCCGGGATGGGCATTTTCCCGGACCCCCAGGAGCTGCACCCGCCCACCGCGCAGGATGCCCGCTACAACCTGGCGGAGATCGACAATCTGCTCGAGCGCAGCGCCAGCAACTATCCGCCGCACGGCAGTGCCCTCGAGCGCATCGCGCCGCGCCGGACCGACCCGACGCTACAGATCTACTTCTGGTAGCGCCGCCGCCCATGAGCCCCACCCCGGCAGCAATCCGCGAGTGCACGGATCTTGATCCGCAAGTGCTGCGGCGCGAGGTGCTGACGAGCGGCTCGCCGTGCGTGCTGCGCGGCCTGGTGCGTGAGTGGCCGGCGGTGCGTGCCGCGCGGACGTCGCCGCGCGCCGCGGCCGAGTACCTCGCGCGCTTCGATAGCGGCAAGCCGGTGGATGCGATCATGACGCCCCCGGAGGTTGAGGGCCGGGTCTTCTACAACGCCGATATGAGTGGCTTCAACTTCGTGCGCAACCGCCTGCCCCTGGCGCAGATTACCGAGCAGGTGCTGCGCTATTCGCAGTTCCCGCACCCCCCCGCGGTCGCCGCGCAAAGCGCGCTGGTCGCGGACTGCCTGCCCGGATTCGCTGAGGCGAATCCCTTGCCCGCGCTGGAGCCGGCCGTGCAGCCGCGGGTGTGGCTCGGCAATGCCATCACGACCCCCACGCACCTGGATGAGTGGAACAACATCGGCTGTGTGGTGAGCGGCCGGCGACGCTTCACGCTCTTTCCGCCGGCGCAGGTCGTGAACCTGTACATCGGACCGCTGGATTTCGCCCCGACCGGTGCGCCGATGAGCCTGGTGCGGCTGCACGCGCCGGACTTTGCGCGTTTCCCGAGGTTCCGCGAGGCGCTGGCGGCGGCGGTCAGCGCGGAACTGGGACCCGGCGATGCGATCTTCATCCCGGCGCTGTGGTGGCATCACGTCGAGTCGCTCGAGCCCTTCAACCTCCTGGTCAACTATTGGTGGCATGCGAGCGGCGGCGCGCAGATCGGCGGTCCGTGCGGCTTTGACGCCCTGATTCTGTCGATGTTGAACCTGCGCTCGTTGCCGCCAGCGACGCTTGAGGCCTGGCGCGCGCTCTTCGATCACTATGTGTTCGGTCCCCCGCAGGCGGCGACCGCCCACATTCCGCCAGCGCGCCGCGGCATCCTCGGGCCCCTGTCGGATGCGGATGCCGAGCGCGTCCGCGCCCAACTCGCGCAGCGCGCGCAGAAGCCGAAGTGAGGCGGCGCCTGCCAGCGCGCTGCCCCGCGCCGGCCCTTTGGGCTGCGCTCGCGCTGCTGGCGGGCGCGGCCGAGGGCGCGGTACCGCCCCCCGCGCCGGTCCAGGCCCCGGCGGCCCTCGTGCCGCGCCCGGCGCAGCTGCTGACCGGGGCCGGCAATTTCGCGCTCAGCCCGCACACGCCGCTCGTCGCGACCGGGAATGCCGAGGTTGAACGTATCGCGGGCTACTTTGCGGAGCTGCTCAGCAGCAGCCGCGGTATCAGGCTCGCCGTCGAGCGGCAAGCCGACGAGGCCGCGCGCCCGCACGGCATCGCTTTTCGCCTCGACCCGGCGGCCGATGCAACACCGGAGAGCTACCGCCTCCAGATCTCCCCCGGCAGCATCGGCGTGGCAGCGCGCACCATCCCGGGCCTGTTCTACGGGGCGGTGACTTTGTGGCAGCTGTGCGGCGCGCCACAAGCCGGCGTCATTCGGGTACCGGCACTGAGCGTGAACGATGCACCGCGCTTTCGCTGGCGCGGCGTGATGCTCGATTCGGCACGCCACTTCCAGTCCCCGCAGTTCATCCTGCGCTACATCGACTGGATGGCGCTGCACAAGCTCAACGTGCTCAGCTGGCATCTGACGGATGACCAGGCCTGGCGGCTGGAGATCAAGAAGTACCCGCGCCTCACGAGCGTCGGCGCGTGGCGCGTCCCCGCAGGACGCGCGGCACAGCATGACCTCGATCCGGCCACGGGTCGGCCGCGCCTGTACGGCGGCTTTTACTCACAGGAGGACGTGCGCCGCATCGTGGCGCACGCGGCGCAGCGCAATGTCGCGATCGTGCCCGAGATCGACCTGCCCGGGCACACGACGGCCGCGATTGTCGCGTACCCGGAACTCGGCGCCGCCCCGGCGGCGCCTGTCGCGGTGCCGGCCGACTGGGGCATCTATCCGAACGTCCTCAACGCCGAGGAGTCCACGTTCGTCTTCCTGCAGAACGTCCTCGACGAGGTGCTGGCGCTCTTCCCGGGCCGCTACATACATCTGGGAGGCGATGAGGTCGTCAAGGACCAGTGGCAAGCCTCCGCGCGCGTGCAGCAACGCATACGCGAACTGGGCCTCGCCAACGAGGCGGCCCTGCACGGCTATTTCGCTCAGCGTCTCAGCCGTTACCTCGAGGCGCACGGGCGCGAGCTCATCGGCTGGGACGAGATTCTCGAAGCCGGGGTGCCGCCGGGCGCGGTGGTTGTGTCGTGGCGCGGCGAGCGGGGCGCAGTCAGCGCTGCCGCCGCAGGCCATGATGCAGTGCTGGCGCCGGATCCGACGCTGTACTTCGATCATCGGCAGGGTAGCGGTCCGGGGGAGCCCCCGGGACGCGGTTCACTGATCACCGTGGCGGACGTATACCGCTTCAATCCGCTGCCGGGGGACCTGGCGGACCACGCGGAGCACCTGCTCGGCGTGCAGGGGAACCTGTGGACCGAGCACGTGCGCACCGAGGAGCGGGCGGCGTACATGACCTACCCGCGGGCAGCGGCGCTGGCGGAGGTGGCCTGGACGCAGCCACAGAATATCGACCTCGGTGACTTCATGCGCCGGCTGCCGGCGCAGCTGGAGCGCTATCGTGCGCTCGGTGTGCCGCACTCCGTGGACGCGCTCGCCGCACCGCGCAGCGTCGCCGCCGGGGCGCGGCACATGAGCCAGGATCTAAAGACCTGCACCGAGAAACTGGTGCTGGCGCTCGAGGATGATGCGCCCCTGGCAGGGCCGCGGGCCGTGTTCCTCATCGACGTCATGGACCCCTGCTGGATCTTTCCGGGCGTGGACCTGGAACACGGCGCGCGGCTCACCGTGGCGGTGGGGCAGGTGCCGTTTAACTTTCAGCTGGGCAACGCCGTCGCGGGGATCAAGCTCAATCCCCCGGCCTCGGCCGCCGGTGAACTTGAGGTCCGCGCGGATAACTGCGCGGGCGCCCCGATCGCAGCCTTGCCGCTCGCGCCGGCGGTGGCGAACGACGCGGTGACGGCGCTGCCACCGGTGTCCCTGCCGCCGCGCGCCGGGCGCCACGATCTGTGCTTCAAGTTCACCCAGGCCAGGCTTGATCCGTTGTGGGCGCTCGACTGGGTGCAGGTGTCGCGGTGAGTGGCGAGCAGCCCCTGGTGCTGCTCGCGCCGCTGGCCGGCTGGAGCGCGCCGCTCGAGGAAGTGCCCGATGAGGTGTTCGCCACGCGCATGCTGGGCGATGGCCTGGCCATCGATCCCACGGGTGACACGCTGTGCGCGCCGTGTGACGCGCAGGTCACCGTCATCGCGCAGGCGCACCACGCGCTCACCCTGCGCACGCCAGGCGGCTGCGAGATCCTGCTGCACGTCGGACTTGATACCGTCGCACTGGCCGGGCAGGGCTTCACGCTGCGCGTGGCGCTCAATGAGACGGTGCGCGCGGGGGCGGCGCTGCTGACCTTTGATCTGGACTTCCTGGCAAGGCAGGCGAAGAGCGTACTGACGCCGGTGATCATCAGTGCCGAGAGCGGCTATCGCATCGTGCGTCGCAGCCTCGACCGGGAAGTGCAGGTCGGGGACTTCCTGATGGAGGTGGCGCCATTAGCGTCAGCGGCGGCGGCGTCCGCCGCCGGCGGCGCGCGCGGGCGCCTCACGCGTGAACTGCGCGTGAGGCTCGAGCACGGCCTGCACGCGCGTCCGGCGGCGCTGCTGGCCGCAGCGCTCAAGACGCTCGCTGCTGACGTGCGCGTGGACGTGCGCGGACGCGAAGCCAATGCGCGCAGCACGACCGCGCTCATGGCCCTCGGCGTGCAGCAGGGCGATACCCTCAAGGTCAGCGCCTCCGGGCCGGATGCGGCCGCAGCGCTCGAGGCGCTCGAGGGCGCGCTGCGTGCGGCGGCTGCCCGCGAAGCCACCGCGACGGCCGCACCGCGGACGCGCGTCGCGCCGCCGCCCCCAGCGGCGGCGTCCTCGTCCGGAGAGCTTACCGGTGTCGTTGCCAGCGGCGGCCTTGCGGTCGGGCCGGCCGCGCACCTGCGCCGCCCGGAACTCGAGGTGACAGAGCAAGGTGGCCCCGGCACCCAGGAGAGCGCCGCACTTGATCGGGCCCGGGCCGCGGTGCGCGGTCGGCTCGAGCGGGGCGCCCACGGCGGGGAGGGGGCGCCGCCAGCGGCGCGCGAGATCGCCGCGGCTCACCTGGAGTTACTCGAGGACCCGGAACTGCTTTCCGGCGCCCGCGCCCTGATCGCTCAGGGCAAGAGCGCCGGCTTTGCCTGGCGGCAGGTGATCCGGGCGCAGGCGCGCGCGCTGGGCGCGCTGGATGATGCGCGCCTGCGCGAGCGGGTCGATGACCTGCTGGACCTCGAGGCGCAGGTATTGCTGTCGCTGGCGGGTCTTAACACCAGCCCCGCGCCGCAGCCCCCGGCCGGGGCCATCATCATCGCGCGCGACCTGCTGCCCTCGCAGCTGCTCGGTTTCGAGGGCGGACGGGTTGCGGGGTTGTGTCTGGCGCAGGGCGGTGCGACCTCGCATGCCTCGATCCTGGCGGCCGCCATGGGGATCCCGGCGCTGGTGGCACTCGGGCCGGGGATTCTCGCCGTTCCCGACGGGGCTGCCCTGGTGCTCGACGCCGACCACGCCCGCGTCGAGATCGATCCGGGCGCGGAGCGCCTGGCGCAGGCGCGCGCGCTGCTCGGCACGCGCCGTGCGCGTGAGGTGAGCGAGCAGGCGGCGGCTCAGCAACTGTGTTACACCGCCGACGGGGTGCGCATCGAGATCCTCGCTAACGTCGGCTCGCTTGCGGAGGCCGAGGCGGCGGTGCGCAACGGCGCCGAGGGCTGCGGCCTGCTGCGCACCGAGTTCCTGTTCCTCGAGCGCCAGTCCCCGCCCACCGAGGCCGAGCAGACCCTCGCCTACAGCCGCATCGCATCAGCACTGGGTGCCCGGCCGCTCACCATCCGCACGCTCGACGCCGGCGGTGACAAGCCGATCGCCTACCTGCCGCTGCCGGCGGAAGAGAATCCGGCGCTGGGTCTGCGCGGCGTGCGCACCAGCCTCGCCTACCCGCAGCTGCTGCGCACCCAGCTGCGGGCCGTGCTCGCCACCGAGGGGCCGGGGGAGATCCGCCTGCTGCTGCCGATGATCACCGAGGTGGCGGACGTGCAGGCGGTGCGCGCGATGCTCGGGGAGCTCTCGGGTGAACGCCCGCGCGCCGCCACCCTCAAGGTCGGCGTCATGATCGAGACACCGGCCTCGGCGGTGCTGGCCGCGCAGCTGGCGGCCGTGGCGGACTTCCTTTCGATCGGCACCAACGATCTTACCCAGTACACCCTCGCCATGGATCGCGCTCATCCGCAGCTCGCCGCGCGCCTGGATGCGCTGCACCCGGCGGTGCTCGCGCTGATCGGGCAGGCGGCGCAGGCGGCGCGCGGCGGCGGACGCCACGCCGCGGTGTGCGGCGGACTTGCCTCGGAGGTGCTCGCGGCGCCGCTGCTCGTGGGCCTGGGGGTTCAGGAGCTGTCGGCGGTGCCGGCGGTTATTCCGAAGCTCAAGGCCCGCATCGCGCGCGCCAGCAGCGAGGCGTGCCGCGCGCTCGCCCAGCAGGCGCTGCGCCAGGAAAGCGCGGCGGCGGTGCGCGAGCTGCTGCGGGCGCACGAGGCGGCGCACGCATGAGGGCACTGCTCGGCAGCCTGCAGAAGGTGGGCGGCGCCCTGATGCTGCCGATCGCGGTACTGCCGATTGCAGGCCTCCTGCTGCGCCTGGGCCAGCCGGACCTGTTGAATTCCGCCTCGGTGGCGGCCGCCGGCGGCGCCATCTTCTCCAACCTCGGGCTGCTGTTTGCCATCGGCGTGGCGGTGGGCCTCGCGCGCGAGAACCACGGCGCGGCCGGACTTGCCGCCGTGGTGGCGTATCTGGTTGCCACCAAGGGGGCCGAGGTCCTGATCGAGGTACCGGCCGAGGCGCTGGCCGACCTGAGCGGCCGTGCCCGCGAGCTGGGCGCCGCGGCCTACAAGGCGCACGAACTCGCCAAGCTCAGCGTCCCGGTGGGCATTCTCTCCGGGCTGATCGCGGGTGCGCTCTACAACCGCTTCTACAACATCGCGCTGCCGAGCTACCTTAGTTTCTTCGGCGGCCGGCGCTTCGTGCCGATCGTGAGCGGCCTTGCTGGACTGCTGCTGGCGCTCGCCTTCGGCACCCAGTGGCAGCACCTCGAGCACGGCATGGACGTGCTCAGCTACACCGTGCTGCACGCCGGTGCCGTCGGGCTGTTCGCCTACGGCGTGCTCAACCGCATCCTCATCGTCACCGGCCTGCATCACATCATCAACAACGTCGCCTGGTTCCTGCTCGGGGACTATCACGGGGTGACGGGGGACCTGAATCGCTTCTTCGCCGGCGACCCCACGGCCGGCACCTTCATGTCCGGATTTTTCCCGGTGATGATGTTCGGGCTGCCGGCGGCGTGCCTGGCGATGTATCACACCGCGCTCCCGCCGCGGCGCCGCCTGGTCGGGGGACTGCTGGGATCGATCGCGCTCACCTCGATACTGACCGGGGTCACCGAGCCGATCGAGTTCACCTTCATGTTTCTCGCGCCCGTGCTGTACGCGGTGCACGCGCTGCTGACCGGCGTCGCGTTCATCATCATGAACGCGCTGCACGTGCGCCTGGGCTTCGGTTTCTCGGCCGGACTCTTCGACTACGTCCTGAACTTCAACCGCGCGACGCGCCCGCTGTGGCTGCTGCCGGTCGGCGTCGTGTACTTCATCCTGTACTACGTGCTGTTTCGCTTCGTGATCGTGCGCTTTGACCTGAAGACACCGGGACGCGATGCAGGGGAGGCGATGATCGCGCCCGCCGCAGCGCCGGCCGAGCGCGCCCGTGCCTGGATCGGGGTCCTCGGTGGCGCAGCCAACCTGCTGGCGGTCGATGCCTGCACCACGCGTCTGCGGCTAAAGGTCGCCGACCAGGCCGCCGTCGACGAGCCGGGCCTGCGGCAGCTCGGCGCGCGCGGCATGGTGCGGCCGGCGCCCCAGGCGCTGCAGGTGGTGATCGGCACCGTGGCCGATCAGCTCGCCGGGGAGATCCGTGCCGCACTGCACAGCACGCCGCCCAGCGGTGCGGCAGTGGTGCACGCGGACGCACCGGCGCGGACAGTCCCGGCGGCAGCGGCGCCTGCGGTGATGGGGGAAGCCCCGCCGTGGAATGCGCGTGCGGCGGCGCTGCTTAGCGCCCTGGGGGGCCGGGCCAACGTGCGCACGGTGGACATAGCCGCGAGTCGCCTGCGGGTGAGCGTGGCAGAGGTCGCGCGCGTGGATCGGCAGGCGTTCCGGGACCTCGGCCTGCGCGGCGTGGCGATCCCGGCTGCCGGCAGCGTGCATCTAATCGTGGGGCCGCAGGCGGCGGAAGCGGCAGCGGCACTTAGACAGCTTCTCGCGTAAAGCGCGGGCGAGTAGTCTAGGATTAAGCGGGGAAAATTATGGCGGGAACATGCAAGCGCGCCACGGGCGCGCAGGCATAAGATTTTTGTTTTCGATGAAGGGCGCGTAGGCTGGGAGAAAGACGCAGGGAGCGAACTTACGTTCGCCAGAGCAGCCTTAAAACTATAAGAGTAGAGGAATCGGCAGATGCTCATTCTCACACGACGGGTCGGTGAAACCGTCATGATCGGCGATGACGTAACCATCACGGTTCTGGGGGTGAAGGGAAATCAGGTACGCGTGGGCATCAATGCACCGAAGACCGTGGCGGTGCACCGCGAGGAGATCTACGAGCGCATCAAGCGCGAGCAGAGTCCCGAAGAACTGGGCGAGAAGGCGAAGGCCGCACAGTACATTCCAGCCTGAACGCGCCCGCCGCGGCTGTCGCGGCCAAGGTTGAGCTTTCCGGCGGGCGATATGTAAGGGAACGGGGCCGCGATCCTTTGGATTGCGGCCCTGCGTTATTCCTGTGCGCGGCGCCATCGCCCTGCGTGCCGCCGTTTCCAACGCCACGGCAGCCCGCCGCGCCATCCCGCAAACGACTCGCGGCCTTCGGAAGTCTTTAGCGGTAACTGGGTAACAGAGTTTCCGCCAGCGACTGCACCTCCGGGGCGCGCAGCACGGCGGCGGATGCCTCGATGTCCAGCGCCAGCAGGCGATCCCCCGGTGCAAACGGGACCTTCAGTCGCAGCGCCTCGTACGCACCCTGCAGGCGGGCGGAAGTTCTCAAGGGGGCGCGCAGATCGATCCCCTGGCAGGCAGCAAGAAACTCGATCGCCACCACGTTGAGCGCGTTGGCCGTCATGGCGCCCAGGCGGCGCGCCCCGTGGGTCGCCATGCTCACGTGATCCTCCTGGTTGGCGGAGGTGGGAATGCTGTCGATGCTCGCCGGGTGGCACAGCATGCGGTTCTCGGCGACCAGCGCGGCGGCGGTGACCTGCGCCATCATGAACCCGGAGTTCACGCCACTCTCGGGGGTGAGGAAGGCCGGCAGGCCGCTCATCTTCGGATCCACCAGCAGTGCCACGCGCCGCTCGGTGATCGCGCCGACCTCCGCGCACGCGAGTGCCAGCACGTCGGCGGCGAAGGCAACCGGCTCGGCGTGGAAGTTGCCCCCGGAAATGGCTTCGCCGGTGTCCGGGAAGATCAGGGGATTGTCGGTGACGGCGTTGGCCTCGGTCACGAGCGTGCCCGCCTGCTGCTGCATGAGATCCAGGCACGCGCCCATCACCTGCGGCTGGCAGCGCAGGGAATACGGGTCCTGCACGCGGTTGCAGGTGCGATGCGACTCGCGGATCTGGCTTCCCGCGAGCAGCTCGCGGTACACCCGGGCGACGCGGGCCTGGCCGTCGTGGCCGCGCACGTGGTGGATGCGCGGGTCAAACGGTGCATCGCTGCCCTGCAGGGCGTCCAGCGCCAGCGTGCCGCTCACCATCGCCCCGGCAAATACCGTCTCCAGCTCGAACAGGCCGGCGAGCGCCAGCGCGGTCGAGACCTGCGTGCCGTTGAGCAGCGCGAGACCCTCCTTCGGCCCGAGCGGCGGCGGCGTCAGGTTCTCCTGTGCGAGCGCTTCAGCGGCGGGCAGCACCTCGCCCCGGCGACGGATGTGACCGAGGCTGAGCACCGAGAGTGACAGGTGGGCCAGCGGCGCAAGGTCACCGGAGGCGCCCACCGAGCCCTGGGCCGGAACGCACGGGTAGAGGCCCCGGTTGATCAGCTCCTGCAGAAAGCGCGCCAGCTGGGTACTCACCCCCGAGAAGCCCTGCAGCAGGCTGGCGAGCTTCAGCACCAGGGTCAGACGCACGATGGCGTCATCCAGCAGCGGTCCGACGCCGGCGCTGTGGGAGAGGATGATATTGCGCTGCAGGAGCGTGCGCTGGGCGGCGGGGATGCGCGTCTGCGCGAGCAGCCCGAAGCCGGTGTTGATGCCGTACGCGGGCGCATCAGCGGCGGCGAGCTGCGCGGTGAGCGCGTGCGCCTGCTCGACGGCGGCGAGCGCCGCCGGATCGATGACCGTGGGGAGGGGACCGCGATACAGGCGCCGCAGGTCCGCCAGGCGCAGCGGCCGCGAGCCGAGTTTCAGGGAGTCAGGTTCGGCCATCGCAGCACCTCGCCGGCGCGCACCACCGTGCGGCGCGGATTAAAGCCAATCCAGTACGAGAGCTCCGCGGGGGAGCGCACGTTCCAGACCACAAAGTCCGCCGCCTGGCCGGCGGCGAGCACGCCGCGCTCCCCGGTGAGCCCCAGCGCCTGGGCCGCATGGCGCGTCACCGCCTGCAGCGCCTCCTCCGCGGTGAGCCCGAAGAGGCGCGTCGCCATGCTCATCGCCAGCAGCAGCGACGTGCCGGGGGCGGAGCCGGGATTGCAGTCACTCGCGATCGCGATCGCGGCACGCGCCCGGCGCAGCGCTGCCAGGGGGGGCTGGCGCGCCTCCGCCAGGCAGTAATAGGCAACCGGCAGCAGCACCGCGACGCTGCCGGCGGCGGCGAGGGCGGCGGCCTCGTCCTCGGCCGCGTATTCCAGATGATCGCAGGAGAGCGCGTGATAGCGGGTCGCCATCAGCGTGCCGCCGAGATTGGCGAGCTGCTCGGCGTGCATCTTCACCGGCACCCCCAGCGCGTGCGCCGCCGCGAACAGGCGCTCGGCCTGCGCGACGCTGAAGGCGATGCGTTCGCAGAAGATGTCCACCGCATCCACGAGCCCCTCCCCGAGCAGCGCCGGCAGCCATTCCCCCGCGATGGTGTCGATGTAGGCATCGGCACGCCCGCGGAACTCCGGCGGCAGCGTGTGGGCGGCGAGCAGCGTGGTACGCACCGTCACCGGGAAGGCGCGGCCGAGCGCGCGCGCCACCCGCAGCATCTTGGCCTCATCGGCGAGGGTAAGTCCGTAGCCGGACTTGATCTCGATCGTGGTCACCCCTTCGCTGGCGAGTGCCGCGAGCCGCGGTGCGCTTTCCTCGAACAGCTGCGCCTCACTCGCCGCGCGCACCGCGCGCACGGTCGAGAGGATGCCCCCGCCGGCACGTGCGATTTCCTCGTAGGAGCGCCCGCGCAGGCGCTGGGCGTATTCATCGGCACGCGTGCCGGCAAACACCAGGTGGGTGTGGCAGTCGATGAGGCCGGGGGTTACCCAGGCGCCGGCAAGATCGTGTACCTCGGCGCCGCTTGCGATGGCAGGCAGCTGCGCCTCCTCGCCCACCCATTCGATGCGCGCGCCACGCGTGAGCAATGCACCGCCCGTGATGCTGCGCTGCTCGGCGTCACAGGTCGCCAGCCGCGCGTTGCGCCACAGCTTGAGGGTGCCTGGCATGTGGTCCGCCGCGATCAGCGCGCAGCGTCCAGGAACGGCAGGTTCAGGCCCTGCTCGCGCGCACACTCGATGGCGAGCTCGTAGCCGGCATCGGCGTGGCGCATCACCCCGGTCGCCGGATCGTTCCACAGCACCCGCTCGATGCGCCGCGCGGCCGCCGGCGTGCCGTCGCAGACGATGACGACGCCGGCATGCTGCGAGTAGCCCATGCCGACGCCGCCGCCGTGGTGGATGGAGACCCAGGTCGCCCCGCTCGCGGTGTTCAGCAGCGCGTTCAGCAGCGGCCAGTCGGCCACCGCATCGGAGCCGTCGCGCATCGCCTCGGTTTCACGGTTCGGACTGGCCACCGACCCGGAATCCAGGTGATCCCGGCCGATGACGATGGGGGCCTTGAGCTCCCCGCGCGCCACCATCTCGTTGAAAGCCAGCCCGAGGCGGTGGCGGTCGCCCAGGCCCACCCAGCAGATGCGCGCCGGCAGGCCCTGGAACTGGATGCGCTCGCGCGCCATGTCCAGCCAGTGGTGCAGATGCGTGTCCGCGGGCAACAGCTCGCGCACCTTGGCGTCGGTGCGGTAGATGTCCTCCGGGTCACCCGAGAGCGCGACCCAGCGGAACGGGCCCACGCCGCGGCAGAAGAGCGGCCGGACGTAGGCCGGGACGAACCCGGGGAAGGCGAAGGCGTCCTTGACCCCGGCATCGAAGGCCACCTGGCGCAGGTTGTTGCCGTAGTCAAAGACCGGGATGTTGAGTTTCTGGAACGCGAGCATCGCCTCGACGTGCCGCGCCATCGAGGCGCGCGCCTCGCGCGCCACCTGTGCCGGGTCCTCGGCGCGCAGCCGGTCCCACTGCTCGAGCGTCCACCCCTGGGGCAGGTAGCCGTTGACCGGGTCATGCGCGGAGGTCTGGTCCGTCACGGCGTCCGGCCGCACGCCGCGGCGCAGCAGTTCCGGCAGCACCTCGCAGGCATTCCCGAGCAGGCCCACGGAGACCGGTTTGCCGGGGCGCGCCAGGATCTGAAGTGCCTCATCGAGGCTCTGCGCCTGCGTGTCGAGGTACCTCGTCTGCAGGCGCTTGGCGATGCGCTCGGGACGGCATTCGATCGCGAGCATCGAGGCTCCGGCCATGGTCGCCGCCAGCGGCTGCGCACCGCCCATGCCACCCAGGCCGGCGGTGAGGATCCACTTGCCGCGGAGGTTGCCGCCGAAGTGCTG
>Ga0209811_10000551_pt1 | contig 15166 bp, 15 predicted proteins | sample Coa_R1_6_FD_187161 | JGI IMG/M metagenome (GOLD analysis project Ga0209811, IMG submission 187161) | Surface soil microbial communities from Centralia Pennsylvania, which are recovering from an underground coalmine fire. - Coalmine... | ecosystem: Environmental > Terrestrial > Soil >...
CGTTCTTCAACCGCGACTACCGCCGGGTCGCGCAGGCCCACCTCGATGCGGGCTGGGTACCTGCGGAGACGCGCGTCGACGCCTTCGAGGCGGCCATCCGCGCGGTGTGCGAGCCGGTGTTCTCGCGGCCATTGAAGGAAATCTATTTCGGCAAGCTGCTGCTACGGCTGTTCCAGACTTCGCGCCGCTTCAACGTGCAGATCCAGCCGCAGCTCGTGATGCTGCAAAAGACGCTGCTCAACATCGAGGGACTCGGCCGCGAGCTCGACCCCGACCTCGACCTGTGGCGCACCGCCAAGCCCTACCTCGAGCGCTGGATGAACGAGCAGATCGGGTGGCGCGGGCTGGTGCGCAACCTGCGCCGCGAAGCGCCTTACTGGGCGAGCGCCTTGCCCGAAATTCCCCGCCTCGTGCACCGAGCGCTCTCGCAGGACCATACCGCGGCGCTGCGCGCCGCGCTCGAGCGCCACGCGGCCGAGAACGCGCGGCGCAACCGAATCCTCGGCGGCTTGCTCGTCGTCGCGGCGCTGGCGCTGGCGCTGCTGGCATTCTTCCTTCTGAAAAACGGACTATGATGCGCGCGCCATGCTGATCGGCTCCGTCATGCTGTACCTCGCCGTCACCATCGCGATCGGGCTGTGGGCGGCGAAGCGCGTCCACGACTCCAAGGACTACGTCGTCGCCGGCCGCAGCCTGCCGCTGTACATGAACGCCGCTACGGTGTTCGCCACCTGGTTCGGCGCGGAAACGGTGCTCTCGGTGTCGGCCGAGTTCGCGAAGAACGGCATGGGCTCGATCATCGCCGACCCCTTCGGCTCCTCGTTCTGTCTGGTGATCGTGGCGATCTTCTTTGCGCGCGCGTTCTACCGCATGGACCTGCTCACCATCGGCGACTTCTACCGCAAGCGCTATGGCCGCGCCATGGAGCTCGGGACCAGCGTGATCATCGCCATCTCCTATCTCGGCTGGACCGCGGCACAGTTGACGGCGCTCGGCCTGGTCTTCTCGACGCTCACGGGCGGCGCGGTGTCGCTCCAGACCGGGATCATCATCAGCGGTGTCATCGTCCTGGCCTATACCATCTGGGGCGGCATGTGGTCGGTGGCGATGACCGATCTGTTCCAGTCGGTCATGATCATCGTCGGCCTCGGCCTCATCGCCTGGTTCGTCGGCGACATGGCGGGCGGGCCCGGCAAGGTCATCGGAACGGCCGTCGAGGCGGGAAAGTTCGAGTTCTGGCCCAAGGGCGGAACCAAGGAGTGGCTCGCCTTCATTACCGCATTCCTGACCCTGGCGATCGGCTCGATTCCGCAGCAGGACATCTTCCAGCGCGTCACCTCCGCGAAGAACGAGAGGACCGCCGTCGCGGGCAGCCTGCTCGGCGGGGTGGTCTACTTCGCCTTTGTGTTCGTTCCCGTCTACATCGTCTGCGCCGGCCTCCTCGTCGAGCCGTCGCTCGGGGCCTTGCTGTCGGCCGAGGATGCCCGCGAGACGCAGCGCATCCTGCCCGAGTTCATCCTCGGCCACACGCCCATGTGGATACAGGTGCTGTTCTTCGGCGCGCTCCTGTCGGCGATCCTGTCGACCGCGAGCGGGGCGATCATCGCGCCGACCTCGCTGTGCACGGAAAACATCCTCCGTCCGCTCTATCCCGGGATGAGCGACCGCCAGTTCCTGCTCACCCTCCGCATCGTCCTGGTGTCTTTCACCTGCGCCGCGCTGGTATTCGCCCTGCAATCGAAGCAGACGATGTACGACATGGTGCAGAACGCCTACACCGTGACGCTGGTGGCCGCGCTGGTGCCGCTCGCGGCCGGAATTTTCTGGAAGAAGGCGAACAACGCCGGCGCGATCCTTTCCGCGGCGTTCGGGCTCGTCGCCTGGTTGATCGCGGCTTTCACCGCGGCGGACGCCCTGGTGCCGCCGCCGCTGGTCGGCCTGGGATTCTCCATCGTGGGCATGGTGCTCGGCGCCGCCGTGCCTCGCCCCGCGCCGCAGCCGCATCACCCCGGCGCCCACCGCTAGCGCCCCTTCGCCCGGCCTCGACTCGGGCTACAATTCGCGCGGCCGCTCCCGCGGCCATTCCTTGGGGGGCATCATGTTCGCTCGCCTCATGCCGCACGAAGGCCGGTTCTTCGATTATTTCACCGAGCACGCCACGCTCATCCTGCAAGGGGCGGTCGAGTTGCGCGCGATGCTGGACAACATCGGGGAGCTCGAGGTCCGCTCGCACAACATCAAGACCATCGAGAGCAAGGCCGACACCGTCACCTACCAGACGATCCAGCTGCTCCACCAGACCTTCATCACCCCGCTGGACCGGGAGGAGATTCACCAGCTCATCACCCGCATGGACGACATCCTCGACCTGATGGAGGATGTCTCGCACTGCGTGTTTCTTTACGATCTCCGCGCGGTCACCGATGAGGCGAAGCGCCTGGCCGACATCTGCGTCGCGTGCGCCGAGAAGGTCAAATCCGCCGTCTCGATGCTCAGCAACATGCGGAACTCCGAAGCCATAACGAAAGTCTGCGGCGAAATCGACCGGCTCGAGACCGACGCAGACCAGGTGCTGCGAGCAGGCCTGGCAAAGCTGTTTCGTCACGAACCGGACACGAGAGAGCTGATCAAGATGAAGGAGATTTACGAGTTGCTGGAGACGGTCACCGACCGCTGCGAGGACGTCGCCAACATCATCGAAGGCATCGTCCTGGAAAACGCCTGACCGGCCGCGCGCAAGCATGACCATCAGCTTCCAAATGGTGATGTTCCTCATCCTCGTCGCGCTCGCGTTCGACTTCCTCAACGGCTTTCACGACGCCGCCAACTCGATCGCCACAATCGTTTCGACCGGCGCCATGAGCCCGCGCTGGGCGGTGATGTGGGCGGCGTTTTTCAATTTCGTCGCCTTTCTCGTTTTCGGCGTGGCGGTCGCGAGCACCATCGGCAAAGGGATCATCCACCCGGACATCGTCGATCACTACGTCGTGTTCGGCGCGCTCGCCGGCGCCATCACGTGGAATCTCATCACCTGGTACTACGGCATTCCTTCCTCGTCTTCGCATGCGCTCGTCGGCGGGCTCGTCGGAGCCGGCATCGCCAAGGGCGGAGGCGCCACGCTGGTGGCGAGCGGCATCCTGAAGACTGCGGCCGCTATCGTGCTGTCGCCGCTCTGCGGGTTTGCCTTGGCGATTGTTCTGATGATCGCGGTGTCATGGATTTTTGTCCGCTCGACGCCCAAGCGCGTGGATCGCTGGTTCCAGCGCCTGCAATTCGTTTCGGCGGCGCTCTACAGCCTTGGCCACGGCGGCAACGACGCGCAGAAGACCATGGGCATCATCTGGATGCTTCTGATCGCCTCCAGCCTCGTAGGCAAGGAAGAGCCGCTTCCGTTCTGGGTTGTGCTCGCCTGCCAGGCGGCGATGGGCCTGGGGACGCTCTTCGGCGGCTGGCGCATCGTCAAGACCATGGGAATGAAGATCACCAAGCTGAAGCCGGTCGGCGGCTTCTGCGCCTCGGCGAGCGGCGCCATGATGCTGTTCCTCGCCACGGGTCTCGGGATCCCGGTGTCCACCACCCACACGATCACCGGGTCGATCATCGGCGTGGGCTCGGCGCAGAAGCTCTCGGCGGTGCGCTGGGGAGTGGCCGGCAACATCGTCTGGGCGTGGCTGTTCACCATCCCGGGCTCGGCTTTCATCGCCGGCGTCGCCTGGTGGCTGGGGACGCATTACTTCTGACGCATGCCGGACCGACTGCGCGCGATCGAAGCCGACATCACCCGGCTCGAAGTCGACGCGATCGTCAACGCGGCCAACAATTCGCTGCTCGGGGGCGGCGGGGTCGATGGCGCGATCCACCGCGCCGCGGGACCCGAGTTGCTGCGTGAATGCCGCGCGCTCGGCGGCTGCGCGACCGGCGATGCCAAGATCACGCGCGGCTACCGCCTGCCGGCGAAACACGTGATCCACACCGTCGGCCCCGTGTGGCAGGGGGGTGCGGCGGGCGAGCCGGAGCAGCTCGCCTCCTGCTATCGCCGCAGCCTCGCGCTCGCGCTGGAGCGCGGAGTGCGCACCATCGCCTTTCCGGCCATCAGCTGCGGCGTCTACGGCTACCCCATGGGGCTGGCCGCCGCGATCGCGGTGCGCGAATGCCGGAGATTCGCCCGGGAGAGCGAAGCGATCGAGCAAATCATTTTCGCCCTGTTCGGCGCCCCGGCGCTCGCCGTCTACGAGGCCGAGCTCGCGGCGTGAGAGAATGGCCAAGCCATGGCCCGTGAGCAGCCGTCCACACTCGCGCGCTGTCTGTTCGTAGCGTATCTGCTGCTCGTCGTCTACGCGAGCCTGTACCCCTTTTCCGGATGGCGCGACCGCGGCCTGCCCGCGTTCGCTTTTCTCACGCAGTCCTTCAACCGGCCGGTCCCTGGGTTCGACGTCGTCGTCAATGTCCTCGGCTACATGCCGCTCGGCTTTCTGGCCGTGCTCGCGAGCTACCCGCGGCTGCGCGGCGTCGCCGGATTGGCCTTCGGCATCGTGTGTTCGATTCTCCTGAGCTTCATCTTCGAGTCGCTGCAGGTCTACCTGCCGACGCGCACCTCCTCGAACCTCGACCTCATCGCCAACGCCGCGGGCGGCACCGCCGGAGCGCTCGCGGCGCTCGCCGCGACGCGTCCCCTGATGGACAGGGGAATGCTGCAGCGCCTGCGGGGTGAGCTCTTTCTACCCGGTTTCCGGGTCGATCTGGGCCTCGTGCTCCTCGGGCTCTGGCTCTTTTCGCAACTGAGCCCCGAGACCCTGTTGTTCGGCACCGGGGACCTGCGCGATCTGTTCAAGACGCCCTCCGGCAAGCTCTACCCTGCCGAAGTGTTCCTGAGAGTGGATGCCGGGGTCGCGTGCGCCAACGGCGTCGCCGCGGGATTGCTTGCGGCGTGCCTGGTCGAGCGCAGCCAGCCGACGCGCGGCGTGGTCCTGCTGATGATCGCGACCGCGCTCGCCGCGCACACCCTCGCTATCGGTTTGCTCGTCGCTCCGCAGGACGTCCTTTCCTGGGCGACGCCCGGCGCCCTGTATGGCGTCGCCGCGGCGATCGCGGTGCTGATGATCGCGGCGTCCCTGCCACGGTCCGCGCAACTCCCCCTCGTCGGCGTCGCCCTGCTCGCCGCAACGGCGATCGTCAACCTCGCGCCGCCCAACCCCTACAGCGCGTCCACGTTCTCGCTATGGCAGCAGGGGCAGTATCTCAACTTCAACGGCCTCACGCGGCTGGTCGCGATCGTGTGGCCGTTCGCGGCAATGCTCTATCTGGTGCTGCTCGCGGCCGATCGCGGAGAGGCGAAGGTCTAGCAGCCCGCTTGTTATAATCCGGCTTCGATCCGAGTCACTTGCCGGCAACTTCGGCACTCCCCGCGATGAGCTTTTACGAGCGACACGTTTTCTTCTGCTGCAACCAGCGCCAGAACGGCGAGGCCTGCTGCGCCGACAAGGGCGCGGCGGATATGCGCGACTACGCGAAAAAGCGTGTGAAGGAGCTGGGCCTCTCCGGGCCGGGGAAGGTGCGAATCAACCAGGCGGGCTGCCTCGATCGCTGCGAGGAAGGGCCGTGCGTCGTGGTCTACCCGGAGGCGGTCTGGTATACCTACGTCGACCGCGCCGATGTCGACGAGATCATCGAGGAGCACCTCAAGGCCGGCCGGGTGGTCGAGCGCCTGCGCATATGAGCGGCGCGGGCGAGCGCATTTTCATCGATGGCGGCGCGGGCAGGATCGAGACGGTGATCGATCGCCCGGAGCATGCGCCTCGCGGCGTAGCGCTCGTCGCCCACCCGCACCCGCTCTACGGCGGCACGCTCGACAACAAGGTGGTGCAGACGCTGGCGAGGACATTCGTCGAGCTGGGCTATGTTTCGTTGCGGCCGAATTTCCGCGGCGTCGGCGCCTCGGAGGGCGCTCACGACGAAGGCCGCGGCGAGACCGAAGACCTGCTGAGCGTCGTGGCTCACGCCGGAAAGAATTTCGGGGGGCTGCCGCTCGCGCTGGCCGGATTCTCCTTCGGCGCCGTGGTGCAGACGCAGGTGGCGCAGCGCACGAGCCCGCACCGCGTGGTGCTCGTGGGCGTCGCCGTGGGACGCTTTCCTTCGGAAACCGTGCCGCCCGACTCCATCGTGATCCACGGCGAGGTGGACGAGACCATTCCGCTCGCGAAAGTCCTCGACTGGGCGCGGCCGCAGGACCTGCCGGTCGTGGTGATCCCGGGCGCGGACCATTTCTTCCATCTCCGGCTCAACGTCATCAAGAGCATCGTCAAGAATTCGTGGCAGTCCTAGCGGTCGACAACCTGCGCAAGTCGTACGGCGGGGAGGAAGTCGTCGCCGGCGTGAGCTTCGGAGTGGCGCCCGGCGAATGCTTCGGCCTCCTCGGTCCCAACGGCGCCGGCAAAACCACCACGCTCCGGCTGTGCCTCGGGCTCATCGATCCCGACAGCGGCTCGATCGACCTGATGAACCGGCCCGTGCCGGGCGAAGCGCGCCCCGCGCGGGTGCGCGTGGGCGTGGTCCCCCAGATGGACAATCTCGACCCGGATTTCACCGTGGAGGAGAACCTCCTCGTCTACGGCCGCTACTTCGGGTTGCGGGAGCGCACGATCCGCGAGCGCATCCCGCGTCTGCTCGAGTTCGCCGGCCTCGCCGCGCGTGCTGCGTCGCGCATCCAGGAGCTTTCGGGCGGGATGAAGCGGCGCCTGACGCTCGCGCGCGCTCTCATCAACGACCCGGACCTGATCTTCATGGACGAGCCGACCACCGGGCTCGATCCGCAGGCGCGCCACCTCATCTGGGAGCGGCTGAAGCAGCTCCTCGCGCAGGGCAAGACGATCGTGCTCACCACGCACTTCATGGAGGAGGCCGAACGCCTGTGCGCGCGGCTTGCGATCATGGACCACGGGCGCTTCATTACCGAGGGCAGCCCCCGCGATCTCATCGCGCGACACATCGAGCCGCACGTGGTCGAGGTCCACGGAGAGGGCGTCGCCGGCTGGGCCGACGGCGAGGCGGGGCCGCTCGCCAGCCGCGTGGAGAAAAGCGGCGACACCGTATTCTGCTACGCGACCGACCCGGCGCCGCTGCTCGCGAATCTTGCCCGGCACGAGCTGCGCTATCTGCACCGCCCCGCGGATCTGGAAGACGTTTTCCTGAAGCTGACCGGCAGGGAATTGAGAGACTGATGCGCGCCTTTGCGCTGCCGTCGACGAGCCTGCGCTTCGTGCCGGTATGGCGCAGGAACCTGCTGGTGTGGCGCAAGCTCGCCGTTCCTTCGCTGCTCGGCAACCTGGCCGATCCGCTGATCTACGTGCTCGGGCTGGGCTACGGCCTCGGCTCGATGCTGCCGCAAGTCGGCGGCGTGCCCTACATCGCATTCCTCGCCGCCGGAATGGTCTGCTCGAGCACCATGAACAGCGCCACCTTCGAGGCGATGTACTCGGCCTTCTCGCGCATGCACGTGCAGCGCACCTGGGACGCGATCATGATGGCGCCTCTCGATCTCGACGACGTGGTCCTTGCCGAGCTCGTCTGGGCGGCGAGCAAGAGCGTGCTTTCGGGGGCGGCCATCCTCGCGGTGGTGTGGCTGCTGGGCCTCACCCACTCGCTCTTGTCTCTGTGGGTGCTGGCGCTGGTGCCCCTGGTGGGCCTCGCCTTCGGCGCGCTCGCCCTGGTGGTGACCGCCATGGCGCGCAGCTACGACTTTTTCATGTACTACTTCACCCTCGTCGTCACGCCAATGAGCCTGCTGTGCGGAGTGTTCTTCCCGGTGGATCAGCTCCCGGCCGCGTTCCAGTCGGTTGCCGCCGTTCTGCCGCTCACTCACGCGGTGGCGATCGCCCGGCCGCTGCTGCTCGGCGAGGTTCCCGCCCAGGCCGCGTTGCACGCTGCCGTGCTGCTTGCCTACGCGGCCGCGGGATTCTATGCTGCGAGCGTGCTCTTTCGCCGGCGCCTGCTGAAGTAACCCATGCTCTGGATCAAGGCGCTGCACATCATCTTCGTCGTTACCTGGTTCGCGGGGCTGTTCTACCTGCCGCGCCTGTTCGTCTATCACGCTCTCGCCGAGGACGCGGCCGGCCGGGAGCGCTTCAAGCTGATGGAGCGCAAACTCTACTGGGGAATCATGGCTCCCGGCGGCGCGCTGACGCTCGTTTTCGGCGCCTGGCTGTGGAGCTACGGGGTTTCCGGTGTCTGGCTGCAGGCAAAACTCGTGGTCGTCGCCCTTACCATCGCCTACCACGTCTATTGCGGCAAGCTCCTGTCGGATTTTGCTCACGACAGGAACCGGAAATCCCACGTGTGGTACCGCTGGTTCAACGAGGTGCCGGTAGTGCTCCTGGCCGCAGCCGTCGTGCTGGTGGTGGTGAAGCCGTTCTAGCCCGATTTTTCCGCAATCTGCTAATCTTCGGGTGCTGCCTGAAACCGATCTCCGCCAAATGAACGCGAAAAACATCACTCTGAGGCCCGGGCGGCCCGCCGACGCGACGAGGATTGCCGCGATGTCGCGCGACCTGATCGAGACCGGCCTCGGCTGGTCGTGGGGACCCGACCGCGTCTCGCGCTCGATCGCCAACAAGGACACCTCCACGCTGCTTGCCTGCGAGCGCGACCGCGTCGTCGCGTTCGCCATCATGTATTTCGGCGACGAGCACGCGCACCTGAACCTGCTCGCGGTGCGGCCCTCGCACCAGAGGCTCGGCATCGGCCGGCACATGGTCGAGTGGCTGGTCGAATCTGCGTACGCCGCGGGCGTGGCCACCATTCACCTCGAGCTGCGCGCCTCCAACTACACCGCGCGCAGCTTCTACAGGTCCCTCGCCTTTACCGAGTCCGCCTACATACCGGGCTATTACCGCGGCCGGGAAATGGCTCTGCGCATGGTGCGGGTCCTGCGTAGGCCCGGCATACCGCTCCCGGCCTGGTCTGCGCCCAAGTTGCCCAAGACCTGACTCCGCAGCGGAACACCGGCGCAAGATCGCTCACCATGCGCGGCGCGGCGCTGGTTCTCTCTGCGGGTCTCATCGCGAACGCGGCCGCGGCCGTCCCGGGTGTGGAGCCTGGCGTCTCGCGTGAGCTGGCGCAATGGCGGGCGAAGCAGTACCGCGACATCCGCTATTCGCTCAGCGTCCTGCTCGCTCCAGGCGCCGCCACCCTGCAGGGGACCGCGCGGATCGAGGTCACCCTTCCGGAGAAAGTGCCCGAGCTCGTGCTCGACTGGCGGCCTTCGGCCGCCTCGCACCTGTCGCAGCTGCGGGTCAACGGCAAGCGGGCCCGGATCAAGCTCGACCGCGAGCACCTGATCGTTCCGGTCCGGCTGCTCCGGCGGGGGAAGAACCGGGTCGCTTTCTCCTTCGAGTCTCCCATCGCCGCCTCGGGCAGCGCGGTGACGCGCTACCTCGACCGCGAGGACCGAGCGGAATACGTCTATACGCTGTTCGTTCCTTCGGATGCAAGCAGCGCATTTCCCTGCTTCGATCAGCCGGACCTGAAGGCACGCTTCAAGCTGGAGCTCCTCCTGCCGCGCGCCTGGACCGCCGTGGGCAACGCGCCCGTGGCCCGCATGGAGGACGCCGGGAACAGCGTGCGCCGGATCCAGTTCAAGGAAACCCGGCCGATCAGCACGTATCTCTTCGCCTTCGCCGCGGGACCGTTCGCAGAGATTCTCGCCTCCCCCGGCGGCACGCGCCTCATCGTGCGCAAGTCGCAGCTCGCTCGCGCGCGCCAGGAAGCCTCCGAGGTGCTGCGGCTCAATCGCGAGGCGGTGCGCTGGTTCGAGCGCTACTTCGATTCCCGCTTCCCTTTCCCGAAATACGACCTGGTTCTCATCCCCGAGCTCCCCTACGGAGGCATGGAGCACGCCGGGGCGACCTTCCTGCGCGAGGACGCCGTTCTGTTTCCGTCCGCTCCGAACGAGACGGATATCCTCGCGCGCGCGCAGGTTCTCTTCCACGAGGCCTCGCATCAGTGGTTCGGAGACTCGGTCACCATGCGGTGGTTCGACGATCTGTGGCTGAAGGAGGGCTTCGCGAACCTGATGGCGGCGAAGGCCGCCGAGGCGCTGCTCCCGACGCAGTCGGTGTGGAACGCATTCCACGCCCTCAAGACCGCAGCGTATCGGACCGACGCCACCCAGGGGACGACGCCCATCTATCGCCCTCTGGCCAACCTGTCCGCGGCAAAATCCGTATACGGCAACATCGTCTACGGGAAGGCGCCCGCCGTGCTGCGCCAGGCGGAGTTCTTTGTCGGAGAGGCCGCGTTCCGCACCGCGATACGGCAGCTGCTGAAGAATCACGCCTACGGGTCGGCCGAATGGAGCGATGTGGTTCGTGCGCTCGAGCGCGCCTCGCGCAGGAAGCTGAAAGACTGGGCCGAGGCCTGGGTGAAGACCCGGGGCATGCCGGAGATCCGGCTCTCATGGGACACCGACCGCGAGGGTCAGCCGAGGAACGCGATCATCGAACAGCACGATGTCCTCGGCGAGGGACACACCTGGCCGATGAAGGTGACGGTTTTCGCGTTGCCGGAAGAAGGGCTTCCCCGCTCCACCGAGGTGGAGCTGCGCGGAAAGCGCACTCCGGTGCCGCAGCTCGAAGGCATGCCGGAGATAGACCTCGCGTTCGCCAACTTCGGCGACTACGGTTACGGGCGCTTCCTGCTCGATCCCGCGAGCCGGGACGCCGTGCTCGAACGGCCAAAGATCGTGCAAGGCACGCTGCTGCGCTCGCTCGTATTCAGTTCGCTCTGGGAATCGGTACGCGATACCGAGCTAGCCCCCCTCGCCTACCTCGATTTCGTCATTCGAGTTGCCCCGCTCGAGCCCGACCCGGTGACTCTCGCGAATCTGCTCCAGCGAGCCCAGGTCGTTTTTCTCGTCTACACGTCGGACTCGCAGCGGGACGCCGCCGCCCCGCGTTTCGAGCAGTTTCTGGCCGAGGGCATGCTGCACGCCGACACACCGGGCAGGCGCATCACGTTCCTGAGGGCCTTCATGGCGAGCGCGTGGTCGGAGACGGGCCGTGCCCAGCTCAAGGCGCTCCTCGCGACGACCCTCGACATTCCCGGGGTCAAGCTGAGCTCCCGCGACCGCTTCCGCGCGATCGCCAGGCTGCTCGCACTCGACGACCCCGAGGCGAAGAAGCTGCTCGCGGCGCAGGTCGCGGCCGATTCCGGCACGGACGGCAGGCGCTACGCTTTCGCCGCGGGTGCGGCGGACCGCAGCGCCGAGACCAAGCACGCCTACTTCGAGCGGTTCTTCAACGACTCGGGCCTCGCCGAGAGCTGGATCGAGGCGGCGCTCGCGCCGTTCAACACGATCGAGCACGCCGACCTCACGCAGCCGTTTCTCGACCTCGCGCTCGCCGCCCTGCCCGGATTGAAGAAGAAAAGGAAGATCTTCTTCGTCAACGATTGGCTCGCCGCCTTCGTCGGGGGCCAGCTCGACGCCCAGGCGCTCGACCAGGTGGGCAGCTTCGCCCGCCAGCCCGATCTCGATCCCGATCTGAGGCTGCAGCTGCTCGAGGCCATGGACGGCCTCGCGCGCACGGTGAAGATCCGCGCGCGTTTCGCCAGCGCGTCCTGAAGGCTCAGTCCAGCGCGCCGCCAGCGTACGCGCGCTCGATTTCCGCGCCGAATTCCTTTTGCACCCGCTCGCGTCTCACCTTCAAGGTCGGCGTCAGCAGGCCGTTGTCGACCGTCCAGGGCTCGCGCGTCGCTACGATCCGCCGCACGCGGATGTAGCGCGGAAATTCCTTGAGCCGCTCGTTGGCGCGCTGTATGAGACGCTTTTCGTCTGTCTCCCGTGTCACCGCCACCAGAGTGAGGAACGGCCGGCCTTCGCCGATCAGGATCGCCTGCTCGAAGGTCTGGTCGCCGAGGATCGCGAGCTCGACGTCCTGCGGCGGGAGCTTCTCGCCGTTGGAAAGCACGAGCACATCCTTGAGGCGTCCGCGTATGAAGATCCGGCCGTCCCGGATCTCCGCGAGGTCGCCGGTATGCAGCCAGCCTCCTGCCAGCGCCTTCGCGTTCGCCTCCGGGTTGTTCCAGTAACCCTTCATGACGCTGGGACCCCTGGCGAGCAGCTCGCCATTGCCCGCGACCTTCACCTCCACGTTGTCGAGCGGCGCACCGACCGACTCCGGAACGTTGTTCTCCGGCCGGTTCACCGAGATCACGGGAGACGCCTCGGTCATGCCGTATCCCTGGAGCACCGGCAGCCCCAGCCCCACGAAGAGCCACGCGATCGAGGGGTCGAGCGGAGCACCGCCCAGGACCGCCAGCCTCATCCTTCCGCCCAATCTGCCCAGCACCGGGCCCGCGACGCGATTTCTCAGAAGGGCGAGCGCTACCTTGTCGAGGAGTCCGGCCTCGCCGCGCGCCGCGCGCGACCCGGCGGCCACCACCAGATCGAACAGGCGTTTCTTGAGAGGGGATTTCGCGAGCACCTCGTTGACGCGCGCGGCGAATTTCTCGAACACCCGCGGCACGGCGAACATCACCGTGGGGCGCTCGCTCGCGAGGTCCTCGGCGAGCAGCGAGACAGAGCGCGCGTAGGCCACCTTGGCGCCGAGCAAGAGGGGGAGGTAGTAGCCCCCGGTGCGCTCGAACATGTGCGAAACGGGCAAGAGGGAGAGGAACAGATCATCGCCGCGGGCGATACCCAGGCGCTCGCATCCCCCGACGTTGGCGAGAATATTGCCGTGCGTGAGCATCACGCCTTTCGGCCTGCCCGCGGTCCCGGAGGTGTAGCAGATCGTGGCGAGTGCGTCGTCCTCGAGGCGAACGACCTCGAACGGTCCCGCCTGCTTCGGGAGCGCGGCATCGACGGTGTTCGAAGCGCCTGCATCGGCGACGAGGCACAGCATCCGCGGCGCCTTTGCGACGGACGCGTCGGTGCGGGCCAGCGCTTCGTGCGACCGCGTGAGCGCGGCGACCATGCGGCTGTTCTCCGCGACCAGCAGCCGCGCGCCGCTGTTCTGAAGGCACCAGGCGACATTCTCGGGATTGTCGTCGGCGTAGAGGGGCACGACCACCGCGCCCAGGCCCAGCGCGGCAAGATCGGCGGCAACCCAATGGATGCCGTTCTTCAGGCACAGCGCCATGCGGTCGCCCCGCGCGATGCCCTCGGCCCGCAGAAACGCCTGCCAGCGCGCCGCGTAAGCGGCGATCTCGCGGGCGGAAACGTCGCGCCAGGCGCCTTCGATGAACTGGCGATAGAGGATGCGCTCGGGCTCGGCGAGCTGTGACTCGAGAAGACCTGCGATGTTGGCCATGGTGCGCCTGTGTTAGGCTCCCCTCCCCCCAGTGAGCACTACAGTTCATCATGCTGAATCGGCCGTGACCTCGCAAGCCTTCTTCGCTTCCTGCCCCAGAGGGCTGGAGGCGCTCCTCGCAGAAGAACTGGCCGGACTCGGCGCGCGCGCGACCGAGCCCCTCCCGGGCGGGGTCGCCTTCGAAGGCGACCTGCGGACCTGCTACCGCGCCAACCTGGAGTCCCGCCTTGCGACGCGCATCTTGCAGAGGGTCGGCCGCTCTGCTTACCGCACCGAGCGCGACGTGCACGAGTCCGCACTGGCGCTGAAATGGCCCGAGTGGTTCAGTGAAAGGCACAGCATCCGCGTCGACGTGAAGGCGATCCGATCGCCGCTGAGGAGCCTGGAATTCGCGACCTTGACCATCAAGGACGCCGTATGCGATCGATTCCGCGCCGACCGGGGTCGCAGGCCCGACGTCGATACCCGCTCCCCGGGGGTGCGCATCCAGGCCTTCCTCGACAAGGAAACGGCCGCCTTCTACGTCGACACTTCCGGTGAAGCCCTCAACCGCCGCGGTTACCGCAGGGACGCGGGCGAGGCGCCGCTGAAGGAAAATCTCGCCGCGGGCCTGGTGCGGCTGAGCGGCTGGAACCCGGACGAGGCGTTCCTCGATCCGATGTGCGGCAGCGGCACGATCGCCATCGAGGCGGCGATGATGGCGCTCGCGATCCCTCCGGGGCACGCGCGCGCATTCGGCTTCGAGCGCCTCGAAAGCTTCGATCGCCGGTGCTGGGACGAGGTGCGCGAGGCGGCGAACGCTCGCCGCAAGCCCGCCGGGCGGCTGCAGATCTTCGCGCGCGACCGCTACGGCGACGAGCTGAAGAAAGCCCGCGCCAACCTCGAGGCCGCGGGGCTCGCGGACTGCGTCGAGCTCAAGCAGGCGGATATCCTCGACACCGGCGCGCCGGCCGCGACGGGCGTGATGATCGCCAATCCGCCCTACGGCACGCGTCTCGGCGGCGACGAGCTCGCGGAGTTCTATCCCAGGCTGGGGAACACCTTGAAAAAGTACTACTCGGGCTGGCGCTGTTACATCTTCTCGGGCGACACGCAGCTCCCCAAGCTCGTCCGCCTGAGCGCCTCGCGGCGCACGCCGCTCTACAACGGCCCTCTGGAGTGCCGTCTCTACGAGTACCGGATGGTCGCCGGCTCCAATCGCCGCGCCTCCGCGGGGAGCTAGCGCATCTGGTTGCGCGCGCTGGTGACCGCGAGGAAGATCTCGCGCAGGAACACCAGCAGCGAGAGGATGAAGGCCAGCATCGCCGCCACGAAAAGCAGGCCGATGAACTTCGACACGTCTACGTCGATGAAAGCGTCGACGAACGCCACCGCGATCAGCAGCCCGACGAAGAGCGCGCACAGCACCGCGAGCACGATCGAGGCGTAGACCAGGCGCACGCGGCGGCTGAGCAGCAGGAGCTCCTCGCGCGCCGCCTTCTGTCCGTCGGGCTGCAGCTGGCGCAGCCGGTCCTCGACCGTACGGCTGCGATCCACCGCGCGGCCCAGCCGGATGGAAAGCACGCCGATGATGGTGCCTACCGCGGTGAGCAGGAACACGGGGGCGACCGCGAGCTGGATGAGCCGCGCGACGTCGATGACGTTTTCGGAATGCATTGCGCGACTCTCCTTCCGCTTTCTACACCATGGCCTTGCGCAGCAGATGCTTGAAATGGTGGATGTGGTTGAGCGCGACTTTCAGCTTGCCGCGGTCCTTGGCGGCGAGGGCCTCGTCGCGCTTTTTCTGCCATTCGTGGATCTTCGCCTTGGTGGTCGCCTTGTCGATGCCTTTGACTTCGTGGTGCACGTGCATGTCGATGTTG
>Ga0209811_10000554_pt1 | contig 15088 bp, 11 predicted proteins | sample Coa_R1_6_FD_187161 | JGI IMG/M metagenome (GOLD analysis project Ga0209811, IMG submission 187161) | Surface soil microbial communities from Centralia Pennsylvania, which are recovering from an underground coalmine fire. - Coalmine... | ecosystem: Environmental > Terrestrial > Soil >...
GGGAAATTCCCGACCCCCTAACTTACGTTTTCCATCTGCATCCGGGCGTCAAGTTTCATAATGGCGCGGCACTCACTTCTCGCGATGTGAAGTGGACATTCGACTCTCTGCTGGCCGGCAAAATCCGCAGCACGAAGTCGGCAGCCTACAACCGGGTGGACCACATCGATGCGCCCGACGACCTCACCGTCGTCTTCCACATGAAGGAAGCCGTCGCGACTCTGCTGTGGAATCTTTCAGACGGTGCCATCGGAATCGTGCCCGATGGAACGCTCAGCGAGATGAGCGATCATCCAATCGGATCAGGGCCGTTCCGCTTCGTCAGCGCAGAGCCCGACAAGGAGGTCGTCCTCGAGCGCAACGACAATTACTGGGGCGCGAAGGCACGACTCGATCGTGTCCGCTTTGCGGTCGTACCCGACATGACCACGCGCGCCCTCGAACTGCGCAAGGGCAGCGCCGACATCGCCATCAACTCGCTCACCCCCGATATGGTCGTGACGCTCGAGCAGGAGCCTCGCCTCGCCATCCTGCGCGGCCCGGGCACCGTGTTGCAGTACATGGGATTCAACTACCGCGATCCCATCCTGAAAGATGTTCGCGTGCGTCAGGCGCTTGCTTATGCGATCGATCGCCGCCCCATGCTCGAATATCTGTGGCGCGGATTTGCGCAGCCAGCTGCCAGCATCTTGCCCCCGCAGAGTTGGGCGTACTCAGCCGATGTGCCCATCTACAACTACGATCCCGAGCGTGCGCGACAGCTTTTGGACTCTGCTGGCTATCCTGCGGCCAGCGGCATCCGCTTCCACATGATGATGAAGACTTCCACCGACGAGAACACGCGCCTCATGGTTGCCGTCCTGCAGCAGCAATTACGGCAGGTGCAGATCCAGCTCGACGTGCGCACCTACGAATTCGGCACCTTCTTTGCCGACATCAGCCGCGGAGCGTTCCAGTTCTACTCGTTGCGCTGGATTGGCGGCAACGAAGATCCCGACATCTTCGAGTACGCATTTCACTCAAGCAAGTTCACACCCAACGGCGCCAACCGCAGTTTCTATTCCAATCCGAAGGTCGACGCGCTCATCAATCAAGCGCGTTCCGGGCCTGACGAACAAAAACGCAAGCAGCTTTATGCGCAACTTCAGCGCATTCTGGCGGAAGACCTGCCCTCCATCAATCTCTGGTATCTCGACAACGTTCTCGTTCACTCGCGGCGTGTGACAAACCTGTCCCTCAATCCGCCAGGCAACTACGATTTTCTGCGCACCGCACAGATTGCGTCCAACTGAGTAGCGCCCTCTGCCAGAGCGTCTCTTCGTGCGTGTTATCCTCGAAAGTTCTCTCTGGGGCCATCATTGCGAATACTCTTCATCGGCGACATCTTTGGGCGGCCGGGCCGAACCATCGTCAAGGAAAAGCTGCCGGCGCTGGTTAAAGATCACTCTATCGACCTCATCATCGCAAACGGCGAAAATTCTGCCGCAGGTTTCGGCATCACGCCGCAGCTCGCGGAGGAGCTTTTTGATTTCGGCATCGACGTCATCACCACCGGGAACCATGTCTGGGACAAGCGTGAGATCGTCGACTTCTTCAAGATGGCCGACGGCAACGCGCACAGCCCGTCCCACCGGCTGCTTCGTCCGGCGAACTTCGCACCCGACCTGCCCGGCCACGGACTCTACGTGGGCCGCAAAGGTAAGGTCCCGTATGCCGTCATGAATCTGCAGGGGCGTGTATTCATGGCGTCGAACGAAGATCCTTTTCGGACGGCCGACCAACTCCTGAAAGAAGTCGAAGCGAAAATCATCTTCGTCGACATGCACGCTGAAGCGACGTCCGAAAAAATTTCACTGGGCTGGTATCTCGACGGACGCGTCACAGCGATCGTGGGCACTCACACGCATGTTCCCACCGCGGACGAACGAGTTCTCCCCGGGGGCACCGCCTACATCACCGATGTAGGCATGACCGGGCCATTCGACGGCGTGATTGGCGTAAAGAAAGAACTGGTCGTCTCGAAATTCCTCAACAACATGCCGGTGCGCTTCGAAGCCGCCACCGGTGATGTGCGGCTTTGCGCTGTGGTGGTGGACGCCGATGACTCCACTGGCCACGCTCGCAGCATTCAGAGACTGATGGTCACGTAGCGCGACATGGAAGAAACCACGCAGGCCCGTTCGAACAAACAAACCATCCAGGGCAATTGCTTTCGATGGCGCGAGGCCGACGCTTACCTGTTCGACATCGATGGCACGCTGATGCTCTCGCCTGATCGCACGCATCGTTACGCGCTGCATCGTGCCCTGCTCGATGTGTATGGCGTCGAGACCACCATCGACGGAATCCCCTATCACGGCAAGACCGATCCCGGCATTCTGCGCGCGGCATTGGAACGATTGAACATCCCCGCGGATCTCATCGATCAAAAAATGCCTGCCGCTCTCGACGTGGTACGACGGGACGCCGCCGAAAAAGCCGACCGCTTTCGGCCCAACGTGCTGCCCGGCATTCGCGATCTTATAGATCTGCTGAACAATTCCGGAAAGCTGCTAGGCATCTGCTCCGGCAATCTGGAAGCCGTGGCCTGGCTGAAGCTGAAGGCCGCGGGTCTCGCCGACTATTTTGAGTTCGGATGCTTCGCCGACGAGTGCGAATTGCGCGTCGACGTATTCCGCAAAGGGATGCAGGAAGTGGCAAAGCGTCTCGGCCCCGGTGCCAAGGTCTGTTTCATCGGTGACACGCCCGAAGACGTCCGTGCCGCGCAGGGCGCCGGCGGCCACATTATCGCTGTCGGCACCGGCATTTTTAAGGTCGAAGACCTGGCCACTCATGGTCCCGATGCCGCGGTCCTCACCTGCGCAGAATTGTTGACGCTATAGGCTTCCGGGACCACGAGTCAGGTGTTGGGTGATGAGTGTTGGGTCTTCGGCGCATAGTGACAACTCCACCGCACGCCGTTCGAACCTAAGACCTAACACCCAAGACCCAGAACGTGCCTCCCACACCAAAGTGCTACTCCTGAAAGATTCCCAGTTCCGATCGTTCCCTTCCCGGATACAATCGTGCCCATGCTGCGTTGGCGATTCCTGGTAGCGGTGTGCCTGGTGGCGTCCCTCACGTGGGCAGCCAACCAGCCACCGACCCCTCCACCAACGACTCTGTGCGCCAACGGAGTGCCGGGCGCGCCCGCCTGCATCGCCAGCCCACAGGCCCGCCAAGACGCACACAAGGCTTTCGAACACGGCTTGAAGTTGCAGAAACAGAACCGGCTCGAAGATGCGTTCCTCGAATTCGAAACTGCCGCGAACCTGGTTCCACAGGATCTGCAGTACGCTACGCTCCGCGAGTTGGCTCGTCAGATGGTGGTCAGCGACCACCTCAAACGAGGCAACACCGCCTTGGCCGATGGCCGTGAGATCGAAGCGCTGGGCGAATTCCGCAACGCACTGCATTTTGATCCGCACAACGATTTCGCCCAGGAACGCCTGAACGACGCTGTCCGCCGCACCACTCCTGTGAGCGGTCCTCGCTTGATAGAACAGTCCGACGAGATCCGCGTGATCCCGAAGGACCTGGCGCAGAGCTTCCACTACCGTGGAGATTCTCGCCAGTTGCTGACACAAGTCGCGAATGCCTACGGGGTCACGGTGACCATGGACGATTCTGTGGTCAGTCGCCGAGTGCGCTTCAATGTGGACGACGTCGGCTTCTATCAGGCCATGCAGCTGGCCGGAGCGGTCACCAAGACCTTCTGGGCGCCGTTGCAGGAAAAACAAGTCATCGTTGCGGCCGACTCGGCGGAAAACCGCCGGCTCTACGACCGCATGGGGCTACGCACGTTCTACGTGCCCGATGCGAGCACCCAGCAGGAACTTCAGGACATCGTCAACGTTTTGCGTACGGTGTTTGAGATCAAGTTCGTCAGCTCGAACACCCAAAAAGGGACGATCACCGTTCGCGCTCCCATCAACGTTCTCGATCCGGCAAGCCGCTTTCTGCAAGGGATGGGAACGTCGCATCCCGAAGTGATGCTCGATGTGCACGTCTTTGAAATCAGCAAAACGCTGATGCACAAATTCGGATTGCAGATCCCCAATCAATTCAACCTGTTCAACATTCCGATTGGCGCCTTGGGGCTGACGCTGGCGGGCGGCCAGAGTATTCAGGACGCCATCAACCAGCTCATAGCCAGCGGCGCGATCAACCAGGGCAACTCTTCCGCCCTGGCCGGGTTGCTCGGTCAGCTTCTTGGCGGCAACGCTTCTTCCATCCTCAGCCAGCCCCTAGCCACGTTCGGCAACGGCATCACGTTGTTCGGCGTTTCCCTGGGAACACTCACCGCGGAATTTTCGATGAACGAAGGCATGCTTCGATCTCTAGAGCACGTCACGCTACGCGCCGCTCAGGGTAAAGATGCCACCGTCAACCTGGGCTCACGCATCCCGATCATCAATGCAAGTTTTGCTCCCATCTTCAACACCTCGGCCATTTCGCAAGCCATCGGCAACGGCTCTTACATCGCACCGATCCCTTCTTTCACCTACGAAGACATCGGACTGAACCTCAAGGTCAAGCCGTCCGTGCATGGCGATTCGGATGTCAGCATGAATATGGAAATAAAGGTGAGATCGCTGACGGGCGCCAGCACCAACGGCGTGCCGGTGATCGGAAACCGCGAATACACGGGCAGCATCAACGTCAGAAACGACCAGGCTGCTGTCGTCGCCGGTCAGATCACCAGTACTGAGCAGCGCAGCCTTAGCGGGATTCCGGGAATCGGACAATTCCCGGTGCTCAGTCGTGCCGCCGCATCGAACTCAAACGAAAAAGATGAGAGCGAGATGTTGATCATCGTCACGCCGCACATCATCAGCATGGCCGAAGGCCAAAGCAGCTCAGAGATCTGGATGACCGGGATAAAGTAAAAGCAGGAACTCACCTGATTGTTGAACTGCAGGCGTCCTCTCCAGCAGACGACGGGCGGGGACACCCGTCGCTCCATCGACTCACTAATAACGGGAAGGACAGGAGTTTACTCGTTTTCGTTGCCCCAGGTTCGCGTCCGCGCTTTGGACGTTAACCTGGGTTCATCCCGGACTACTGCTTGCCTGCGAACTCCACCAAGCCCTTCAACACCTCAGGCGGCACGCCCACCACGTTGCCGATGCGACGACCGTTCACGTAAACCGTCGGCGTACCGGTAACTCCAACGGACGTTCCCAGCGCCACCGACTTGTCCACACGGCTCTTGGTATCCGGCTTGGCCGCGCAGACTGCCATATCCGCGCCCTTCACTCCGGCCGCATCTGCGATTGCCGTCAGTTTCTCGTCGGCATTCGATTCCGTCAGGTTCGCCTGCTGATCGAAAGTTCCCTGCACAAACTTCCAGAATGCTTCGTTCGAACTGCGACCCACGCAGTCGGCGTAGTACGCCGCCTTCGCGGCCCAGTTGTGCATCGGCAACGGATAGTTCTGAAACACAAACCTGGCGTTGGGTTCTTCAGCCAGCAATTTGTCGATCACCGGCTGCGCATCCTTGCAATGCGGGCATTGCAGGTCGCTAAACTCCACAATTGTCACTGCTGATTTTTCCGGGCCGCGCCCCGGCCCGTTGATTCCCTTCAGCAGTGCCTCCTTGGCCGGCTCATAGGGCTTGGCTCCGAAAGGCATGATCTCGCCCGTCAGCGCATGCTTCCCGTCCGGTGTCACGTACAACGTGGTCCCGCTCTGGCCTTGGGCGTTGGTCAGCGTGACGTTCACTTCGGCCAGACCTTCAGCGATCGACGGCTTGATGGCCGTGATTTTCCAGGTCACTGTCGAGTCGTATCCAAACGTCTGCCGCAGAAATGCGTTGACGGTCTCCTCCGAAGGCAGATTGGCTGCTTTCTCCTGGGCCGAGAGAGCCATTCCGGCAAAAAGAACTATGGCGACAAGTAGCGGTCTACGGTGCATGCGTTCCTTTCAAATGGGTTGAGATGCAAACATCCCGCGGGCGGGATGCCGTCAGGCCTCCGACTTTGCTGCTATCGGAAAGCGCCTGCCGTATCCAAAAGCTTTTTCCGAAATCTTGATGCCGGGCGCAGCCTGCTGCCTCTTATACTCCGCGCGATCCACCATGCGCAGCACACGCCGAATCAAGCCGAGTTCGAAACCGCGCTCCTTCGCAATCTGTTCCGCCGAATGCAACTCCTCCACGTAGTCTTCGAGGATCGCATCGAGCACATCGTAGGGCGGCAGCGTGTCGCTGTCCTTTTGATCCGGTCGCAACTCCGCCGATGGCGGCTTCTCCAGGGTGGCCTCGGGAATCACCGGGCGCAGGGAATTCACGTAGCGGCTGATGCGGTACACCATGGTCTTGGGCACGTCAGAAATCACCGCCAAGCCGCCCACCATGTCTCCATACAACGTACAGTAGCCCACCGCGATCTCGCTCTTGTTGCCGGTCGAGAGCACGATAGCGTTCAGCTTGTTCGACATGGCCATCAGCAACAAGCCACGAGAGCGCGCCTGGATGTTTTCTTCCGTGACGTCTTCGGGCATGCCACGAAAAACATCGTGCAGCGTAGCCTGCGCGCTCTTGCAAATGTCACCGATGGGCAACAACTCGAAACGTATGCCGAGATTCTTGGCCAACGCACGCGCATCTTCAATCGATCCCGGCGAAGAATACGGTCCGGGCATGCCGACGCCAATCACGTTCTCCGCTCCGACCGCGTCGGCGGCAATGGCCGCCGTCAGCGCAGAGTCAATTCCTCCGCTCAGTCCAATAATCACTTTCCCGAAGCCGCATTTGCGAACGTAGTCGCGCGTCCCCAGCACCAACGCCCAGTACGCACTGGCGTCATCGCCCTCCACCTGCTCGTGCATCTCTCCTTCGAGCGTGACCGAGTCGAAGTAGACGATGTCCTCCTCGAACGACTTCCCCTGGGCGATGACTTTGCCCTCGCGGTCCAACACAAGACTGGAGCCGTCGAACAACAGGCTGTCGTTGCCGCCCACCTGGTTCACCATCACGACCGGAACTTTGTCGGTTCGCGCGATGGTGGCCAGCATGTCGCGCCGCAGTTCCCGTTTGCGCAGCCAAAAAGGCGAAGCCGAAATATTCAGCACAAAATTCCCGCCTGCCCGCACCAGCGCATCCACCGGATCAAACCCGTACAGCCGCTTGTTCCAGAAATGCTTGTCGTTCCAGGCGTCTTCGCAGATCGTCAGCGCCATGCGGTTGCCGCAGAAGTCAAACAACTCCTGGTGCCGCGACGGCGCGAAGTTCCGCATCTCGTCAAAGACATCGTAGGTGGGCAAAAGCATTTTTGACTGGAGAAAGGCTTGCTTGCCGTCCTGCAGAAGGACGGCGGAATTCATCACAGACTTGCCGGTCTCAGCAAGCGCAGGCGTGACCAGCCCGCAAATCACACTGATGCCCTTGGTCTCGGCGGCGATGCGCTCCACCGACTCACGGTTTTTCGAAACGAATGTCGGTCGCTCCACCAGGTCGCGTGGCGGATAGCCGCACACAGCTAGCTCCGGAAATAGGATCAGACCCGCGCCCACCGCTTTCGCGCGGCGCGCAAAATCGATCATCTTGTTTGCGTTTCCGGAGAAGTCCCCAACCGTGGGATTGATCTGGCCAAGGGCAATCTTCACCCTTCCAGTCTAAAGCCGCGTGCCGGAAGTCGCCAAGTTTTGGGACAGGTACGGGCGGAAGTTCGGTGGTGAAGTTGTCCCTGGATTCGGCACGTTGGTCGGACGATTATCACGCGGCGCAGTGCCCTGCTTCGAAGTTCCTGGCAGGCTGTCATCGGTCTCTTCGCCCGCGCGGCGTAGGGTAGGAGCGTTCGGCGGCTTGCCGGTATCCTCGTCTTTCGCAATCTTGGTGACAGGCTCGAGGCTGATTTCCTTATCGACTTTCACGAGCTTCGTGCCATCGACTTTCATGGTCTCGATTTTCACGACTTCGTCGCCCACGAAGCGCACGAACTCGACGTCCTGTGGCGGCTCGCCATAGATCCATTCTTCGTATTCGACGTCCTCTTCGTGTTCGCGAACTTTTTTCGGCGGACGCCCCTTCGCGTACGTCACCATCTCGCGATTCATTCCGACCAACACTTTGTGATTCTCAATCGCCTCTTTGGCCTTGGGAGGAATGGTCTCAAGATAAGCCTCCTCCGTGGACTTCGAATCGAAATCGAGGACGGGCCGCAGCACTTTCTTGAAAGCCTGTCCGGTCATCTCTGGAATGTAGGGATCAAAATAAACGTCCACGAACGACCCGCGCGCGTTTGCATTCGAATCAGAAGGAGCGACCGGGGTCTCGCCGCCGGCGCCGCCCACGCTGATGCGCTGGTACCACTTGGTCTTCTTCACAGGCCCGCCATTAATCTCAACGTGGACCATGTTGTCTTTGAAGATCACATTCGTGATGCGTACCGCATCCCCGTTCTTGGCCGCCGGCCCCCACATGGCCATTTTTGCCGCGAGTTCCGCACCGCTAGGTGTCACCACACCGTCCCGCAATTTCAATCCATCCTTGCCCATGGGAAACGGCGAACGCACGTACACGAGCTCGGCGTTTATTAGCCGGACCAAGTCCATACGAGTCTGTTTCGAAATCTTGGGAGCCTTTGCGTTTTGCGAGCTCGCGGCGGCCTCCTGGCCGGCGGCGGAGGCAACCGCAAGAAGAACACACAGTGCTAACAAGGCTGCCAGACGACGGTACTTCATGGAACACCCCGAGGGCCGATCTGACGTCTATTATAGACCGCCTTGGCGGCGACGATACCGGGGAAAACGCGTAGGAAGGGCCGGAAACCGGCACTTATCATTCCGCGCCCGGGATTCAGACCTTCAGCATTTTGGATGCTCGGCATCTAGCACTTGGCACTTAGCACTTGGCCCCGAAGCCCCCTCTTGACACATGTCATGACCTTTTTCTTGAATGACGTCGTAAGAAGCAGCTCTGGCACCAGAATCCGTAATTGCTAAGTGCCAAAATGCCAATTGTTAAATGCCGAGGGTCGAACGCTGACTGCTGTTCTCTACCCCACCATCCGCAGCCCGTCCCGCGCGACCTGCAAAGGCAACACCCTCCCACCAGTGTCTCCGATAGCCGTGGCGACCCGGCTGGCCGCGCCTTTTTCGACCAGGAAAATCACGCATCCCCCGCCGCCGGCTCCGCAGACTTTGGCAGCCTTCCCGCCGTTCTTTCCCGCCACCGCGATCAACTTATCGATCAGCGGCGTGGTGATTCCCGGCGCGTTCGTCCGCCGAAGTTTCCACTCCTCCCGCAGCAGGCGCGCAACTTCATCCCAATCGGCGCGCGACAGTCCCTGATACATCTGGCGGGCGATCTCGGCGATCCGCTCGAAATTCCGGAAGACGCGCTTGTCGCCGTTAATGTGCGCCTTGAACACTTCCCAGTTATTGATCCCCGATTGCCGCGGGGCTCCGGTGTATGCCAGCACGAAACGTGACTCGATTTCCTCCGGCAGCACCGGCACCGACTCGCGATGAATTCCATCAGCATTCAGATGAATCGCGCTCACGCCGCCGTAAAGCGCCGGGTAGTAATCTTGGCAGCCGGTCGGCACATTGATCACCTGCGCCTCGATGTTCTGCGCGATCACGCGGATCTGCTCCGCCGTCAAGTGGCGATCCGTAAATCGAGCGAGCGCCGCCGAAGTCGCCACCATCAGTGCCGAGGATCCTGAAATTCCTGCACCCGCTGGCGACTCCGAGTCAGTTTCCATCAGCAAGCCTTCCTTGGGAGCGAAGAACTGCAGCAACCGCGCGGCCAGCGGCAGGCGAAACCGTTTAGCCCGCCGCAACTCGTCGAAGCTCGCGAAAATCTCTTCCTTCTTGGTGTCGAGCGATCGCAGATGAATGCGTCTACCCTTCATCCGCGTGATCCGGCAGGTCGTGAGGATATTCACAGCGAAGTTCAGAGTCAAAGCGCCGGGGTGAAACAGGTAGAGAGGCCACAGGTCGATGGTGCCGCCGGCAAGATCAGCGCGGCACGGTGCCTGTGCCATGATGGTTGCCGCTCGTGACGAAGTCCAGGACGCTTCCATGACAGTGGTTGTACCACGCCGCACCATGCGCTTCGCTGGATTCGAGTAACCAGGTTACTGTGGGTACCATCTCAATAACATCACGTCGCACGCGATGCTCAACTAAATCGTGAGGAGAGCGGTCGCAAGAACTTTGCGCGAAACACTTTTTCGAGGGCAGGCATGCGATCTTCCGTTGACAACACCCAACATTTGTCGGATATTCGCGAAAGAGAGTTTTCTGACGGCAGTTTCCAAATGATTCCACATTCCACTCTGGCCGTTCGCTAGGAGTTTGCGCATGGCAGATTCATGGGTTAGGCCTACCTCCCCAGGTCCCCCGGATTCTGGAGTTCCCTCTCGGCCTGAAAACAATTCAAAGCCTGCATTGGAACGAACCCAGGGACCCGACGACTACTTGCTCATCGACCGTCTGCGCGAAGACGCGGTGTCCGGACGGATGGATCTGAGCAGCATCCTCTCCGAAGCCACGCACGCAGCGCGTTATTTCACGGATGCCACCGGAGCCGCCCTCGCCCTCTGGAGCCAGGGCGTGGTGATTTGCCGCGCGCGCTCGGGCGACACCGCGCCGCCGCTCGGCGCCAAGCTCGATGTCGATGCCGGCATCTCGGGCGAGTGTCTGCGCAGCGGGCGCTCGCAGCGCTGCAATGATTCCCTCACCGATCCGCGCGTGAATGCGGAAGTGTGCAAGGAGATGGAGATCCGCTCACTGGCGGCCGTGCCCCTGCGTGGCGCGCAAGGGGTGATCGGAATCCTCGAAGTTTTTTCCGACAAGCCGAATGCTTTTTCCGACGCGCACATCACGCTGCTGAAAAAGCTCGCGAAGATCGCTGCCGCGGGTCGGGAACAGTCCGTAACTCTCCCGGCGACCCGGTCCTTTGAAACCACGCCGGAACGTGCGGAGCAAAAACCTGTGGCGCCCCTCACCCAGACCGCCACGCGCGATTGGCTCGCGTTCCTGCCTGCGCGCATGCGCGGGGAAGAAGGTCAGCCTCTGCGCCTGGCTGCAGCCGCCGCGTTACTGCTGCTGCTCGCCGTCGCAGGATGGGCTATCAGCCGCTCGCGCAGTACGCGCGCCGGTCAACCGGTGCATGCGGCATCGGCGCAAACCCTGCCTACAGCCCTGGGCGCCAACGCGCTGGATACATCCAAGATGGATTCCACCACATCGGGCAACTCCGCGAAGAGCCCGAGCACGATCAATCTCACGCTCGCGCCCAAAGCCAACGCCGACCCAGTAGCCAAGGACCTCGTGCAACGCGCTTCGCGCTCAACCGTGACCGAGCGGGGCTCAGCTGGGGCGGCCAAGAACGCGATAGAACCTGTCACGAAAGACGTACCTCGCCCCACCACTGTTGCCGAGGCCGACCTTGCCGCTCCCGACCCGGCCGAGGTCTTGAAGAACAGCGCCGCACCGGTTCCGCAGGCGATCGCCAATCCAACGCCCATTTTCCCGTTTGTCGCGCTCCCCGTTTCGCAAGGGGTGACGGGCGGCCGCCTCACACGCAAAGTCGATCCAACCTATCCGGTGGAAGCGCGCTCGCAGCACATCGAAGGCGCGGTCAAACTCGACGCTTTGGTGGGGGAAGACGGGAACGTGCACGAGGTGACGGTTACAAGCGGTCCGCCGCTGCTTGCCAAGGCAGCCGCGCAGGCTGTGAAGCAGTGGCACTACCAGCCCTTCCAACTCAATGGAAAGCCGGTATCCATGCACAACCAAATTACAATTCAGTTCAAGTTGCCGTAGAGAAATCCGGCGTCAGGAGAGATTCAAAACCTGGCGAACGGTGCCGCGCGACTTCTGGATCTTTTCCTGCAACAGCGTGATCGCGTAGATCAGCTGCTCGGGCCGCGGCGGGCAGCCGGGCACATAGACGTCGACCGGGATCACCTGGTTCACGCTTTGCACCAGCGCGTAGTTGTTGAACACGCCGCCTGACGTCGCGCACGCTCCCATCGAGATTACCCACTTGGGTTCGGGCATCTGCTCCCAGAGAAGTCGGATGACGGGGGCCATCTTGTTCGAGACGCGTCCCGCGATGATGATCAGATCTGACTGGCGCGGCGAGGGCCGGAAGACTTCCGCTCCGAAGCGAGCGATGTCGAAGCGCGACGCGCCCATCGACATCATCTCAATCGCGCAGCAAGCCAGCCCGAACGTCATCGGCCAGATGGAATTCTTGCGCATCCAGTTGACGGCAGAATCCAGCGTGGTCAGCACCACGCCCTCGGGCGTGGGATTGCCGTAGGTCAGGTCTTTGACGACCCGTTTGCCATCTTCGAGGGTGACGTAAGGCCCGAAATTCAGCTCGCCGCTCATGATAGGTATTTTACCAAACAGCTAGGAAGGTTTCTTGCCCCGCATCCGTGCGCTGCTTTCGTAGCGTCGGCGTCTCGCCGGCAGTCGCGAGGGCGTCCCGCCCTCGCAGAATTCGATCAAACGCATTACGGAACCAACACAACCTTCCCAAACATCTTGCTCTCCGCCAAATACTCATGCGCGGCCCGCACTTCGCTCAAGGGAAACGTCCGGTCCACCACCGGCTTCAATTTCCCGCTGAACACCAGCCGCAACACTTCATGCAGTTCCCCCATCGTCCCCATGTACGACCCAAGCAGCGCTAGTTGGCGCGCAAACAGAAACCGCAGATCGAAGCTCGCTTCCGGTCCGGACGTCGCCCCGCAGGTCACCAAGGTCCCTCCGGGTCGCAGCGCTTTCATGCTCTCGTTCCATGTCGCCGCTCCCACGTGCTCGACAACGATATCCACCCCGACACGCCCCGTGATCTTGCGCGCTTCATCACCAATCTTCTGCTGGTAGTGATTCACCACGTAGTCGGCCCCCAGCTTCTTCGCCAGCTCCGCCTTGCGATCATCCCCCGCGGTCGCGATCACCGTAGCGTGATACAGCTTCGCTAGCTGGATCGCGGCAATCCCGACCCCAGAATTTGCGCCCAGCACCAGCACGGTCTGTCCGGGCCGGATCGCCGCCCTGCCCGTCAGCATGTGGAACGCCGTAAGAAATACCAGCGGCACACTCGCCGCATCGATGAAGGTCATGCTGTTGGGAATCGGGATCACATTCACTGCCGGAACAGCGATCAACTCGCAGTTACCGCCGTCAACAGCGTTGCCCAGCACGGTAAATTCCGGGCAAAGATTCTGCCGTCCCGAAACGCACTGCTCACATCGATGGCAGAAGTGCATGGGCGCCAGCAACACGCGCTGTCCGATCTGAAAGCCGGTAATGTATTCGCCGACTTCGACAATCTCCCCGGCAACATCGCTTCCCAGAATGTGCGGCAACTTAACATCGGGAAGCTTCTGCCGCACCCACAAATCCAGATGATTCAGCGCGCACGCCTTCACCCGGACCAGCACCTGGTCCTTACGCGGCTTCGGATCGGGAACGTCTTCATACCGAAGAACTTCAGGACCACCGAATTCGTGAATGACCGCCGCCTTCATGACGACTCCCCAAAAGCAATCTGCAAATCGAAACCATAGACCCTAGCACAACAGGCCTTCCGCCGTTCCATGCCTTGGGTCCAGAAATGTCGCGTTTGACTTGCCCTCGCGCAGGCCGAATAATCATTCAGGCATGGACATCTACGAGGAGATCGTCAAGCTTCGCCAAGCCGGCCGACACGGGGCGGTGGCCACGATCGTCAACGTGCGCGGTTCAATCCCCTCGTTCGAAACCGCCAAAATGCTCGTGCGCGATGACGGCTCGATCTTCGGAACCATCGGCGGAGGCTGCGTCGAGGCGGACGTATGGCGCGCGGCCCGCGAGGTGATGCAAGAAGAAAAGCCTCGTACCCTCACATTCGACCTCAACCAAAATCCAAAATACGATACAGGCCTGGTTTGCGGCGGAACGCTCGACGTATTTATCGAGCCAATCCTGCCTCCAGCATTACTTTATGTTTTCGGCGCAGGCCACGTATCGACAGCACTTTACAAGGCCGCACTGGCGGCCGGCTTCGACATCACGGTGGTCGATGACCGTGAGTCCTATGCCAACCGCGAGCGTTTCCCACAGGCCCGCGAGGTGATTGCCGAAGACTTCGACAGGGCGATGTCGCGCCTGACGCCGACCGATTCCGCCTACATCGTCATCGTCACGCGTGGCCATCGTGACGACATGCGCGTGCTGCGCTGGGCCGTGCAGAGTCCGGCGCGGTACATCGGGATGATCGGGTCGAAGCGGAAGACCATCACCATTTTTCGCGAACTTCAGAAAGAAGGTCTGCGCGCCGAACTCTTCGATCGCGTGCATGCCCCCATCGGACTCGATATCGGGGCGGTCACTCCGGACGAGATCGCCGTATCGATAACGGCAGAGCTGATCGCCGTCCGCCGGAAATCCGAACGCGAGTTACCGCACATGAGTTGGTTCCATCGCCCCAGCCGCAACACCACCGATGCCGAGGACGAAGTGCCCGCCCAGGGCGACGACAAATCAGCTTAGTCTGCCGTGGGCGCCGGGTTTCCGCGAGTTCAGCCTTGCACTGACTTCCCAATCTCTTTCTGCTATCTTCGCGTGATGAGTCGGGCTCCCAGTTTGTTTGGCGTGATTCTGGCGGCGGGTGAGTCCACGCGCATGGGCACCGACAAGGCTCTGCTTCCCTGGCCCCCGGTTCCCTCCGGCCAGCCTCCGCGAGGAACATTCCTTTCGGCAGCGATTGAGTCTCTGGGAGCCGTCAGTGAAATGGTAATCGTGGTGGGCGGCAGGAACGCATCGCGCATCGCGCCCTTTGTTTATGCCGCAGGCGCGTCACTGGCGGAGAATCAGGAACCTGATCGTGGACAATTCAGTTCCCTGCAGATCGGCTTGCACGAGGTTCTCAACCATGGGCGCGACGCCGCGATCGTTACGCTGGTGGACCGGCCTCCCGTACATGCCAAAACGATCGCCCATCTGTGCCAGGCCTTCTCGTCGGCGATCGAGTCCTCGAAGTGGGCGGTGATACCCGAGATGCACGGCAGGCACGGACATCCCATCGTCCTGGGCCGCG
>Ga0209811_10000555_pt1 | contig 15033 bp, 26 predicted proteins | sample Coa_R1_6_FD_187161 | JGI IMG/M metagenome (GOLD analysis project Ga0209811, IMG submission 187161) | Surface soil microbial communities from Centralia Pennsylvania, which are recovering from an underground coalmine fire. - Coalmine... | ecosystem: Environmental > Terrestrial > Soil >...
GTCTGTCCACTGGCATAACTCATAACATTCCCCTGGGCAAAACCTAGATTACTGGCAACCGCCCACGCGTCTTGATCAGCTCCGAGGTACGTAAATGTCCAATTGCTAGCCTCTTCCCTGCGTTTGATCTTGGCGGCAATATCCTCTTTGCGGAATTCCTTGGAAGCATTCTCGTATCCATCGGTCATAATGATGAACAGCACACGATCCTCCCCATATGGCTTGTCCTTCGTCCCCCATTGATCCTTAGCGACAGCCATGCCATGCCCAATGGCATCATAGAGAGCAGTGCTATCCAATGGCATATAGTTTTCCGCCGTAAGCAATGGCACCTTGTCTAGCGTCAAATTCTCAAAGAGAGGCCTTACTTTTGTGCCAAATTTGATGGCAGTCAGTGAATAGTCATTGCCATCTTCTTTGAGCTTTTCGACATAGCCATTGAATCCACCGCGTACATCGCTCGCAGTACTCATCATTGACCCTGATTCGTCTATGATGAAAATGACGTTAGTCTTTGGTGTTTTTGCTTTCTTTGTCTTCTTGGTTGACTTTGCTTGTGTTGCTGATTTTGCTGTTGTCATGGTATTATTCTCCTTGTTTTTCTTTGTCTGCCTGTTGTTTCATCAATGCAATACCGTCGCGTCCTACATAGGTACCGTAGTCATCATGGCTTGCTTTGTACCACTCTGCAAAACCTGGAAAGGCAATGTCTAATTCATTGATCCTGTTGCCAGAAAGCCTTGTGTATTGCGGCTCCCCTGGAATAAGAGGCGGTTCCGATGACTTCTCCCACTGCCTTGTCTTATAATCATGCCATTCAGCAGGAGCGTCAAATTTGCCATAGAAAGCTTCATTCATACCTAAAAATGGCATTGACACCTCATCAAGCAACCACACAAGATCGATGTCAGGCAATGGCTTTCTTCGATCGGCAAGGTTTTCTATGTCTTGCTCCGTTAGGCTTTTGAGGTATTCACCATGTCGCATCTTCTTGTTTTGATGCAAGTTATCAGTGCCAAAGCGGATGATGATTTCAATTTCTTCTGGAGCAAACTCTACATGATATTCACTCTGAAAAGTCCATTTACCCATGTCAACCTCTATCAATAAGGTAATACTCTCTTTGCCTCTTCAACATAATCAAGGCCTCGATCACACACCGTTTTATAGATAGGATCAATGTCCTTTAAGCGATTAATGTGGTCCACTAAGCTTGCGATGTCTTTCTCAATGCATTGCATGGTATCCTGTGGCTCATTGTTGCTTATCGCCGCTCTTTTCTTGTCATTCAACAATTCTGCATTGATAAGCCTTGCTGCTTCATCTATCGTCATGTCATCGAACCTACTTTGTTTATGATGTTTTTCATTGACAGGCTTCATTTCAACGACGTGATCTTTGATGACAGCAAAAGCATTGGCTAGACCTTGTTGACCTAGATTACGTAGATCTTGTTGATAAACATCGAAGGCATCGGTGATATGATGTTGTCCTCTCGATGCAAGCAATAGCATATCGAGAAGGTGTTCTGTGATAGAGTCTTCGGGTTTGGTATATTTCATTGGTTCTCTCCTTGTTATTCGTAGTCGTCACCGCGTAACTTGCAGAGCGGCCTAAAATCGGCAATGGCATTACCAGCAGCGTCTTTGTCCTCAAATTCATAGCCAAGAACATCCATAATCTCAAGAAGAGATCCAAGCTTTAGTGCTTCTCTTGTGACTCTCGGATAGCCCATAGAAGAGGCTGTCAGCAGTCGGCCTAAAACGCCCCTAAGCCAAGATACCTCATCACGGCTAAGTTTTTTCTTTTCTGCCAACTCTCGAATATGAACCGATCCGTCCATATTTGTGTCTTCTCGCATACTTTCCTTCTCCTCAAATGCTGTTACTGGTTTAAATTTATACAATTCCCCTAGCTCGGGACGCCTAAGCGCATCTCTAAAAGACGCCTCATCCCAACCGAGTTTCTTTTCCCCTGCTAACCCTCGGATATGAACGGCGCTGTTCATAGCAGAATACTGTATTTCAGGCATTGTGTTTCTCTCCTAAGAAGCATTTGTTGCAGTTGGCTTAACATACTGATCATGCATTCGCCGTATAGCCTCTTCCGGTACTGGATTAGGTCTATTTCTATTGCGCTCAAGACATACCTCTAGTGGCACATCAGTGAAGTCCTTGATCTCTACCGTAGAATCATAGATCGTTGCTATATATTCTATGCGTTTCCTATGATCCTCTTTAAAGTTCGTGTCATCTACGACAACATCGTGTTCTTTTAAAAGAGACTCATGAAGAATAAGATCCCTAATAGTGCAAACAAGATCTTCCCACTCTGGTTTATAGGACTCACCATAAAGCATCAAACGAAGACTATCTTTGTTGATGCGTATTGTGTTGGCATTATGTGCAATATATTCCATTGACCATGTTGTCTTACCGGAAGCTGGTAACCCTAAAGTTACGATAACCTTACTCAATTTGATCTCCTTACTGATCGGTGTAATCACTTTGTTTTCCAAAGAGATATTGATCTCCAACGTATTTCAATATCACGCGGCCTAGCTTTGGGTCTCTCCGCTCTTGCAATGGCTTTACAACGACGCCTTCTCTGATATGAGCATTGTCTTCCATCAAAAGCGTATTGCCTTCACTGTGTTTCTTGATGATATCAAGGCTGAATGGTAGGGATGCGACGACTGGCACTGTTTCGATGTTGTATTGGGAGCAAAGCAAAGTGAAATCAGGCCAGTCAAGGTAATGGCCGTCAATGAGAATATCAAAAACGCGGTATCCAAGGGTGTCTTTGTGTCCATAATCAAGGGTTTGGAGTCTGTTTCCGTAAATTTCTCCGAACAAGATAACTTGCTTATGTTGACCTGTCAGATTTTCAAGTAGATCTCGTACTGGAGATAGAGAGAGTGGATACCAGTAGAGGTTCGTACTAAAGTTGTCATCCTCTGGTCTCTTCCTGCGCACTGCATGTGATCCTGCCATGAACTCGCCTTCCACAACACCAACACGTGAATTACAGCCGTGAATCTTCTCAGTTAAAATGACTGTCTCATCTTTTTGGAATACGCTTGGATAGTTGCGCATATTTTCAATGCCAGTATACTTTACAAAAAGAGCATGCTCATCCTCTGCATCTGGCGCTCTCCCTCCTGATCGTCCATTTCCCTGAATACCCCTTACCGGAGGTTCATACTTTTTTACCCCAAGCTTTTCGTAGTATTCAGCGACATCATCTCCGACTTGCCATGACTCATTGTCAGGCTTGATGGCAAGTCCGAAGGATGGCTCTCCCCTGAGTCTGGTACAACGAACACGCCCCTTGGAGAGGTAATTAGTGACGCCGAACTGGTCACTGAGTTCTTGTGGGAGGACGGTATCTATAGGAAGGTAGACAACCTTATTCCCAACTTTGTATTCACCTTTGCGTACTACCATCTGCCATCCAAGAATTTGAGCTAACTCAAGAGAATCAGCATTATTGTGTGGCGTCAAATTTTCAATGGCTGCTACTGGAATAATCAAGTTACTCATTCATTTCTCTCTTTTTGTATTATTTTTGTTTGTGGAAACTTCTAGCAATCTTTCCATTCCTCTTTTTCTAGCAGGTTTTTGAAAACTCTCAAAAAGAGTTGGTAGAGCCTAACATCCACATAATTCTCTAATGTACTAGCAATCTCCTCAATCCGTTTTACACTATATGGTCCGTAATCATGCGAATCAAGTATGAGTCTTGCTAAGTCCTTTGCTTCCTTTGAAGGTTCTTGCATATCTATGTATCCAAGCTCAACACTGTTAAACTAGGCAAAGTCATTGGTTCAGGCAATGCCTTCAATGGCTCTGGCAAAGCTAACGACGCTTCAATACTGCCATCAACTAATTTCTCTGTTGTTTCGATTTTCGTTGTTTCGATGACAATCTTCGCTGTCATTGGAGTATCAAGGCTTTCATGAAACGATATTTCGCGTATTTCGGGGTCAACGGAACCTCCAAAGACACCAATGATCTCACCTTGTAACGTTGACAGGTAGCATTCTCCGTTGTTGCCTAGGATGATCTTAATGTTCATTTAACACTTCAGCATCTTTATCGTTAAGCACAGTAAAGCAATGCTCGTTTACGACAGTATTGACTAATGCTGTTGTATTATGAAGCACCAAAAGCGCATTGAGCATTTTATCGAGATGCTGTTGTATTCTGAGAAGCGTTGCGTGTGCATCGCCTGGAGTATCTTTGCAAGCATAGGTAAAAAGCTTTACCATGCCTAAAACATAATCATGCTCATCTATGATTTTATCAACAACAGTTTTGCTTGATATATAGGCATCATGCAGCTTTGCAAGTGCTCTTTCTTCGTATTCGTTCATAGCCCTGCCTCTATGTCGCTAATGCGATCTTGCAATAAAGAAACAATTGCTTGCATATCCTCTATCGTTAGCTCTATATGCATTCTTTCATCAAGTGCAACATTGCGCAAAAACAATATTACACCTGTAGAGTCCGGCTCTATCTCCAAGAGTTTCTCTGTAGCTCTTTCTGCTATTTGTAACTTTCTAAGCATCACCATCCCCTTTCTTGAGTATTGTTTTGCAAATATGCTCAATGTTATATATCAACGCAGTGAGTCTATGAAAAGTCTGCGTGCTGCGACCCGCGGCATCTGTTTCTTCATATGCCTTATCGATCATGTTAAGTATCTCTTGAGCTAGCTGTTTCTTGGGAGATACTTGCTCAGCAGACTTGATATTATTGAGTGTCACCTGCCAAGATGCCCAATTCATAAGGCATGCCATAGAACAGAAGTGCTTATCACCGCCGTCGAGTGGATGAGAAACTACCATCCATTCGATAGGCAAAAAGATCACATCATGCTCTTTGTTGCACTTGTCGCACTTGAATATTTCAGTTTTCATCGCATGATTTCCTCAAATCTATCTATGATCTCATGAAATCTTGGCATAGTATCCTCGTTGATAGCTTTGCCTCTATGAAGTCCAGCCCAAGCTAGAAGCTCTGTCTTGACCTGCTCTAGTTGTTTCCTGTCAAGAGGCACTCTGTTGATTGGGATAGGCTTGGTTGCGTCACACGTCTCTACTATTCTCATCAATTGTCCTCATCTGCTCTAGTGACGATACATCGGCATCTGCTGTGCCCAGGTGGTCTATCGTGTCCACTAGGAAAAGCCTCATCAATACCTATTGCTCCTGCATCGGCATTCTCCAAACACATATCGCAAGCATCGGGATTGCAGACCCACATCACCTTTTCAACGCCAGCATCGCTAAATGCATCGATAACACCTTGTTGCATCAAAGACATTATCCACCATAATGCAGTGACTTCACAAAGATTATCAATAAATGCATCAAATGCACTTTGCTTATCATCATCGTCATCGTTTTTATGTTGCTCTAGCCATGCCTTGACGGATACAATGAAGACAATGACGATCTCTGGTGCGTCTTTTGCGATGCCTTTCGCTGCTTCCTTTGGTTTGACGCTGACTTTCTTCGATGCATGTTGCACTCCGAGGTTATAGGCTTTGGTAAGCTGCAAAGAGACACTGGATATCGTTGCATCTTTGTTAAGCTCTGAAGGTTCTTTGAATGCGCCGTCTTGCATCATGAAACCAGAAAGATGCTTTAGGCTATTGTGCAGATTGTCCTCCAGGTCCAATTGTGCTTTATCGGGCGGTTCCCATTTGCCATGAGAACGGCCCTCACTCAGAAAAAACTGCCATCATCCTTTCCACCATCATCATTCAGCAAAGCCACTTCTTGCCTATCCAGTGCCTCTACAATGCCATACGTGCCACTGTACCCCGCTATCAACGATAAAGCCTCTAATGGCAATGTCTCATCAACATCATTTAGTGGATATTCATAATGATCATCGCCTACTGCGAGAGTCAATGTATCAAACGTTAAAGGCGCATTGCCTATATTGTCTATTGGCAGGTATTCATAGGTATTAGCATATTTTAACGTGATATGTGGCGAATATTCAAAATTGCTTGCTGCTTGATAGCCTGCGTCCTCCAATACAGATACGAGATTTCGTCTAAAATCTGACAGACCTGGCACGTTCACAAGCGCAATCACGGGAATCAGCCCGTCGCTCCATTCCGAAGACGTAAAGTGACCAACGCCACTTGTTGCACCTCTCAGAGTCGGCGCTGAAGCAGCATAGTCAGCGATGACACGTTGTAGTCTATCGATATCATCGATGCTCTCTTTATCGCCGTGGAAGGTCAACGTACAATGCAATTGCTCAATAGGTTCCCCTCCTGGAATAGCTAATTGCTTTGCTTCGTCTGGCTTCAAGAAGAAGCCAACCATGATACCAGTATGTTCTGCCTCTTCGATCTTAGCACGTTCATTGTCTTCATGCCATTTTTGCAATAAAAACATCGCAACTTCTTTGGCATTCTTGTCTTCATCATCGCTATTATCGTCTTGCTTTGCCTTGCTTTGTGCCTGTTGTTGTCCATTGTCCGATTGTTGCTTACCTTGCTGTTGCTGTTGAGCATTGGGTGGTTGTTGCCCCGGTGTTACTGGAGGCGGTGGCGGATTCTTCAGCTTATCAACTTGTGCCTTTTTCATCTCTAAGTCAAGTTCTGCATTTTGAGCATTGTTGTCTGCTATGCTTGCGTTGGCTTCCACAGGCAATATTTCGCGTGATGCAACTATTATATTGACATCACCGCCATCAACAGGTTCTCTGCCTCTTTCCGCTCTTGCCTCATTTATCGATAATGTCCCATTTCTTACTTCTGTGTCTGTGATCTTACTTATTGCGCCATCATCTCGATAGTCAGCCATCCTAGTCTTTATAACCCAGTCATCTACTCCTAATCCATCATTGATTACACGATAATTGAATTGCTCAAGTATCAATTGCGCTATAGGATCAACGGTATTATAGTTAAATGCTTTATTTTGACTTTCACCACTACCACCGCCAATATTGCCAGTTTCGATGATGCTCAATTGCGCCGGAGGAACGCCGTAGACAACGAGAATTTTGTCACGTTGCTTGTCTTGGCCTTTGTCGAAGTCCATTTCAATGGTACCTCGTCCGCTCTCGACAAGCTTTGTGCCACCGTAGACCACTGGAGGAACGTGAGCATTCTGTGCTCCAGTATAGTTTTCTTTGAAGAACTTGATGAAACGACCTGCGTCCACTTCATTGCTCTCAGGTCCCATTTCAACGTGGAAATTGGGTCTTGCTCCCTGTTTGAAAAACTTTTCGCCCCAATTGACATAACTCTGCTCAAGAAACACGGGATCTAGCAATCTCTGAACAGGGCTCAAAGCCTTTTTCTTAGCTTTAGGATCTGGCAACCACCATCTTACAATCTGCTCAGGCTTAAATTGCATCATCTTCGTTGATTTCTCTAAGCTCTGTGTATATCCAGTGATACAACCATGCTCGTCAAAGTGCGTGATCATTGTACATGCATCGATCATACAGATCTTAACAAGCTCTCCAGGCTTACAATCATCGGTTGCATAGACAAGCTCACAAAATGCTTCACCGAATATCAGCAAGTCAGTAGCGATAGACCTCAAGAATTGCAGAAAGTTTTCTTCGAGATTTCTGAAAAGCAGCAACTCTTTGACACGTGCTTCGTTCTCAGGGCTCCCTTTGCCCTTCTCCATCTCAACGCATTCCCAGCCACCCGATGTGAACCTCTTTGATATAACATCGACACACCCAGACACCCACTGATTATTACAGTAGACTTTATAGTAAGTATCTTTGCGGTCTCGTTCATCCATGAGGCCATCGCGTGTCTGAGCATTAGCAATGCCCATGCTGGTCTCATCCCATGCCATCGATAAATTTTGAGGGCCTCGATTCTTCGGTGCCTTAGCACTCTTCTTCATCGCTTCTTCGAAGTTGATAGTGCCAACGTGATCACGCTGATAGATCTCAGAAGTCAATGCATGCAACTTTGGTTTAGCTTCGTTTACGGTGCCCTTAGCGACAAATTGAGGACGCGCCTTGTTATTATTGCGATAACGATGTTTCTTTGCTGATTTTGACGACATTACATTGACCTCCCTGTATTCAATATTATCTTCCTATAATTAATGCAGCAATAGCTAAAACAGAAATATGCAGAACTTGGTCAGTCCAGATCGATACATGCAACGCTATATCGCCTTCCGTCGTCTGCCGATAAAACTTGCGCCACCATCGAAGTGGTACTCTGGTATCAATGAGAAGATGAGATAGAGCGATGAGAAACGCGGGAAAGACAGGAAAGATCAAAGCTAGGCCGATGAAGTGAAGCCAGCAATGTACCCATGATAAGATATGAAATAGATTTGATTTATTTCGGGCGATGGCGTCATTTTGTAGAATCCAGTCTACGAACAGGTGAAGCGCCATAGACCACACAAATAACGTTGTTGCATGTTGTGTTATCAATGACACTAACATTATGATACCTTGCCTTCCAATGCTTTCAATGCCTGTTTAAATTCCAATGCTGCCTTTTCAGAAACATGGTTAAATGCTGTATACCAATGCTCTCGATGTTCAATCGCCAAAATGCAAGGCACATCATGTTCTTTTGCAATAGCAATGATTTGCTCTGCTAATGGCTTTATTTTGTCGTTATACGTCGCATCTTTGTACTCATCGATCTCTTTGTATTCTTTGATCTTTATTGCCCTTTTAAGCTTCTTGTCGTCTTCTTTGATGACAGAGATGTTGTTGACTTTAATGTCTTCTAATGAAATAGTGCTTGTTTTGCGATCTTCACTGTTCTCACAAAGATAACAAGGCATCACATCAGGCAATGCCTCATCTTCAGAGACTTCTGGGATATCTGGAGAAGACACAGTGATCTCTACATAATCATGATAGACATTGCGAAGCTGAAGATGACCATGCTTCACTTCTTCGACAACGTATCTCTCTGGGAGCAATAAAACCTCTTTGAGCTTATCAAGGTCAACCAACGAAGGATCAACGGTTAAATCAATGTCTTCTTTAATTGCAATAGGAGTAATGCAAATAATGCCTTTTGCCATATTATCTATGCCTTTCCTTGTATATTCTTCGTTAACATCGGCTGTTCATCAATCCAATGAGGAACAATGTTTCTAACATAAGGTCTATCGTAATACACCCTAATCAATCGTTGAAAAGACGAAAACGTCTCCGCTCTATTTTCGTCTGTATCGTCTTCATAACGCTTTACGCCGTTTTCATCGATATACGACAAAATATAATGATCTACATAGACATTGCCATGAGAGAACGCTATTCCTTCTTGGATAGCGTCGTACCAGCGATCTTCGATGCGTTCTTGGAAGGACAATGTGACACGAGACATGGCGTGGTTAGGGCGTTGTTCAGGCATCATTAGCACCGCCTTATGTTGTTGTTTTCGATGAAATAATGAGTACTACAGTAATGACATAGTATTGACGGCGATACGGTGATACCAGTGCTGTCTTCAGTGACAGTATGCCCTCCAAGATTGCCTACACCATCGCACCATCCAGGACATCCAATGTACCAACATTGATTTTTAGCATCACGCACCATCTCTCCTGGAAGCAATTTGTGGATTGCTTTGTCTGTCAATATGACATGAGTTACTTCAGGCATGGTGTCTTGCTTGATTATCCAAGGCGTTTCGTAGACGTTGCCAATAACCTCCAGATGCTCATTAGCCGGTTTGTAAATGACCCATTTGCTCCCTTTACTCTTATCAAATGGCCTGAAGTAAAAGGATGCCTCTTCCCAACAAATTTCACCAATCATTATTGGTTGAAATGGTTGCGTTTCATGTCTTACAATATCTCCCTCGTAGACCTCTTTACCGTTTCTATCCTTCAGTCCTGTATATTCTCTCAATTCGATATCACTTGCATACCAAGTTTCGTTAAATCCTTTCTGCTCAGGATCACCAATATTCACATCTCCTAGATAGAAATTTATTCCTATAACTTGACACATTCTTTTTTGCTTCTTATGCCAAGCTTGATATTTGTGCTCTCTATACACTAGCTTTCTCCAATGATGGCTTTTCAAACGTAAATCCATCTCAAAACAGCGCCTTCTCCAATGAAATATCCTCGTCCTCATATTCATCACACCAGACAACGTTCCTCCAAGGATCAAGGCTGACATCAAGAACACCGTTGGCAAAGTAGACGCGGATATTTCTGCCTTGCGTTGTCTTGCCCTTGTGTACGCCGGGCGATGCTTCTTCCAGAAAGGCAATGATCCTTTCCTTGAAATCAAGAGGAGTGCCACTGCTTACCATGCTTATTTTTCTCCTATCAAGTCAGATTGTTCGTAAATATTGCCAACAACCCTAGCAATAGGCCCAATACTCTTTGATGATAATCCATAATAATGCTCATAATGCTTGATATTAGTATGAAATCCATTGCCATAGGCAATGGCACCATCAATGTAAAGACGGTGCTCTCCAAAGCAAACTACTGCTAATTCGTCATAATGATAGTTTTCAAGGATATCCCCTGTATATATGTCAACCCCATTGCAATCTTTGCATCCAGTGAATTGCATCAATTCAACATCGTCAAACGTGAAAAACTTTGTTGCCATGTCTTTTTCGCCTGACGTAAAATCCGTTACCCACTTATCGAATACTTCGACACCGCCGTCTTCACCGAGATACATTATTTCAACATAATACATTTTGTTTTGTTGTTTATGCCATGCTCTATACTTTGGCAGCATCATACTTTATTGTTTCCTTATAGCTCTATATACTTTGCTTTTCCTATAAATGGATCGATTGTGCAACTCCAAGATAGCCTTAATCCAGGATAGCCTTGCTCAAACTTGACTCTCTCATTTTCCAAATTCGCCACAACACGGTTACGAAGCATTTCTACAGCGTCTTTTTCGCCCTCGTTGAGCTTTCCCCAATGCGATGTGAACTTAGTTCGCTGAACATCTACCCATTTTCCGAGGCAACCAGTAGAGCAGAAATGCAAATCCTCTTTGCCTGCACTTTGGGAAAGCGTAATCCAACCTTCGGGCATTTGCGCTATTATGCGTTGTTCTACATTGTGCATATTGTTGCATTCTTCGCATTTAAAAGCGTTTATTCTCATGTTCTAATCTCCTTGTGTATTGCTGTATTCACATTGTCCTCCATCGTTTTGCCATGCGTGCTTTGCTTTTTCGTTTCTTCATCGATGGATATCGTTTACCTTGCAATGCATATTGATGTGACCAATATAACCAAAAATACATCTTAGGTGACATCATAAAATAAGGTTCATCATTGAATAGCCTTGTGCCTTCTCGTAAAGCATTGAACATGTTATCAACATCGTTAAGCGTCAATTTCCCTGATATCTCTGTTGTTGTTGGCTTTCTAAATTCTCTAAGAATTTCATTGAAGCCATCGAGAGACGTTGACTCGACAACGACAGGCGTTGTCTCTATGTCGATTGTCGCTGGCAGCATCGCCCCTCCAAAGGAGATCATTGCTTCTTGTCGTGTCATTTGCTGTTTATCTCCATAATGCGCTGTATTCATTGTCGTCACCATCGTCTTCATAGAAAGGTTGTTGTGGGCTTTGTGGTTGCGATGGTGCTTTGTTGTCATCGACGACCATGCCGCCTGATCTGCCTAACGTGAATATCTTTTCCATTGCGCCAGAAAAGGCGTCGACTTGATCGTCTTTGACGCCCTTCGTTGGAAACGCCGCTAATTCATTGAGAAAATCATTGTTCCAATAAGCACGCACTATCTTGACATTGCCTCCCTCTGCTTGCGATGATGCGGTGTTAGCACGCAATTCCTTGCTGCCTGTTACCTTGTTCCCACGAAACTGCCAGCCAGCCAACAAGCGGCGATAGGTGGTGATGGTATGCACGCCACTGCTTCCAGGCTCTTGCTCAATGTAGATCATTGTATCGATACCGTCTTGTGATGCCGTATTCTTTACCAGATTTTCGATCCGGCCCGGGGTATTTCTTTCACGCTGCACATCCAACACATAAAAAATGCCATCCTTGCGCCCAACCTTCACACCAGCGGTATAATCAGGCTCACTGCCATCTTTAGGTTCGGTGGCAGCAAGGTCCCAATATCGAACAAGGGCTTCCATGTTAGCAGGGGCTACATCGATAATCTCAAACCAGTGTCGTTTAAATTTATTGCCACTTGCGACAATGTGCCAATCCCCCATGAGTAACCGTTGACGTTCGACAAGAGGCAATGATTTTAGGTTATTGAGATAGTCAGGATTTTCTGCTAAGAGAGCGGGATTATCATAGATAGAGGCCATGATAAACGTGAAAGATTTTGAGTCCTCTGCTTTCTCTCCAGGTTTTAGCCATTCAATGAGACCGGATTCGCGCCTAAAGTGCCGTATCTCACCACTACTTGCAGGATACGGATAGGTAGGATCAATCCAAGGAATAAGAAAACCTGCCAACCAACTCGTAGCATCTGGATTACACGTCATGCGCATGCGAGGTCTTACGCCGCATACCGATCGATTGCGAGATAGCAGATAAAAGATGGTTCCCTCATCAAAATGGGTAGCCTCATCGAAACCCACATACGTGATTTGAGCCCCTTGCAGTTTAAACTTGTCGCTCTCGTATTGCAGATGACCAAAGCGGACTTTATTGCCAAAAGGAGGAAATGACCACGAGAGCATGGTTTTATTCGGCACGCCTCCCAGAAGTGGATAGAGATTACACGACTCATCCCACAGACCACCCTGTTGGGTGATCTGTGGAGAAGTACGGCGAAAGATGGTAGCACCAAAACCAGGGACAGGTTCTATGGCGGCATAGCGAACGGCATCGAGCAAAAGAGCAAACGACTTGCTTCAGCCGCCCCCGGCAGCTCCTCCATACAAAGCGACTGAAGCAGACGCTTTAAGAAATCGTTCTTGAGGTCCTGGCTGAGGTCCGATATATTTTGTATTCGGCTCAGTCTTGACTGATTTCGGAATTACTGTCGTTGGCATTGGCATCACCCCCCTTCGTTTCGTCGTTATTTTCGTCGTCTACCACTGGCATATAGAAAAGCACCTTTTCAATGCGTTCACCATCGACTTTACCGCTTAGCTCTGACTTCGTTGTTTTAACGCGCTCACCTTTTTCTTTTGCTATATCATCAAGCGTCGCTCTAAATTCTCTAATAACGCCTTCATTGAATTGCTTTATATAATATGGTTCAATGCCAACACCCTTGACATCTTCGACCCATCGCTTATCATCGTCAAACACTTCTTCTCTAAGCAACTCTGCCATTTCAATGAGATCTTTGATACGATTATGCTTTAATGCATATCTTGATTTTAATACTTCCTCTTCTTCTAACCCTATTATCCTATCTCGCTCTGTTCTTTGATGTTTGTCCCATGCTTCAGCTCTTTCATTCCATTGCCATAATTTTGCTATACTATACCAAGAACCCGGTGCCTCTTTTCGTCTTTTTCCGTCTTCTCTCGTCTTCTGTTCATCTAAAAACACGGCATTGATAGAACGTGCCCATGGTTTCATAAGTCTAAATTTATCAAATCTAGAGAACCATTTAGATGGCTCTCTTTCCATTTGACCCCATGGCTTGCGTTCCTCGTTACTCACGTCGTCTCTCCATTAATGTTCAATGCCCTTATTGTTTATCATCATATCCATTGTTCCTATCCTCGTTACATGCGTTGCTGAAGACATCGCAAGTGCTTCGATTTCCTTTGACACAGGCAGTGTGGCGGTGATGACACCACGCGGATCATCACCCAAACGAAGGCTATTCATCAATTTGCTTAGTGCTCCATCGGGCCACAATGTCACTTCGTCCGCAAAGAATCCGTCAAGGTGGACGCCTTGTAATGCATCGAGGTTCCTAGCGCCATGGATCGTCGCAATGGCACCGTTAGGCCATGTAAGGCGTCGTTTTAAGATTTCAATGCGTGGGCAATGTTGCGCCCGAGAGTCATGGAGCATGCTGCCATATTCGATCATGTTGTGGACAGCGTGGTCTACAGTGGGTCCGACGAGAGCAAGGCGTTTTCGTTGTCCTGTCTCTGCTTGCTTGCGTGTCCACTCAACTCCTGCCGTAGTCTTCCCTAACCCACGTTCCTCTGACAAGATAAGCCAAAGACGCCAATCTCCAGAAGGCTCTTTCTGCCAATCCAATACCTGTGTATCCCAATTGTATTGATCTGTTGCTGTTACCACGGCTCTCTCCTTGCTCTCAAAAATAAACCAACGACACATCCAGCGACAAAGCCAGCGACAATACACACAATGCCTACAACGAGGTCAACAACACTACTCATCGCTTGCCTCGCAACAATGATCCAACACTGACACCAGCGAGAAACACTAGAAGCAATATGAGCGCATCGATGGATATTGTGGCATTGTCTTTGTTTTGATGGACATAGTGTTCTTTGTGCATGTCGTGTATCATTGTTTGCCTCGAATAAACAAAAAGGGCACATCGCTCTTTATTGAAGAAGCGATGCACCCGGGAATATCTTTGCCTCTGTCGATGCTTTACATTATTTACTTGTTGTTTTCTTGTTGAACTTCAATGGATAGGTTTCGTTGACTATCTTGAAAAACGCTAGGGCACTAGACCGTATTTCTAGAAGCCAATCAGCAAAACCTCCATTGCGTTCCTCCAGAGCTTTGCCTTGTTTATCAAGGTAAAAAATGGTCTTGCTGTCAAGCCATTCTAATTTTATTGCTTCGTGTTGTCCAGTCTCAATAATCGATGCCATACATCAATCCTTATGGTAAGTGTAACATGTGTTTCAATGATAATCAAGCGATTGTCCTATCATCATGCCGAAATGTCTAACGAAAAAGCCTTCACGCGTTTCCTAAACATGAAGGCTTTTCTTCCTTGGATAGACTGACCCTGAAACGTCGATTGCAAAAAAAGAGTTGAAATGGTTAACCTTGTATGACTCTGATAAGCCGATTGCTTATCTGTACAACATTTTATCATGACATTATGCAAATTGCTAGCACTGGCTATCATCGCTCCTGCT